>Ga0075423_10000161_pt1 | contig 44939 bp, 46 predicted proteins | sample SoiMethybrSBSTD2_FD_80114 | JGI IMG/M metagenome (GOLD analysis project Ga0075423, IMG submission 80114) | Bulk soil microbial communities from a Populus tree surrounding site in Tennessee, USA - Soil MetaG P. TD hybrid SBSTD2 | ecosystem: Environmental > Terrestrial > Soil > Tree plantation... | reverse complement strand
GGGTCCTGAACAGCGTTCAGGCCCCAGCGGGGTCGAGCGCCGCCGTCGGTTCGCCGTCGAGCGCTTCGGCCGACGTGTATCGAGGCGCGGCCAGGACCTCCGCCGACCGGTCCGGCGAGCAGGTACGCGATCACGAGGCCCAGCGACAGGACCGCCTCGAAGGCCGCCATCGTCCGGCTCCGAACGGCGTCGGGGGTCCGCCGCTGCATGATCCCGTTCTCCGCCACCATCGTCATGCCGTCGGCGGTCCCCATGATGAGGAGCGACACGAGCGCGATCGGGAACACCGGCGCGAAGCCGACGCCGAAGGCGGCCGCCGCGATCCCGAACGACGCCACGACGAGCCAAACGGGCTCCGTCCGCGGGTTCATGAACCGCCCGGCGCCGGCGCCGAGCACGGACCCGGTCCCCCAGCACGTGATGAGCAGCGCGAACCCGACCGGCCCGACCCCGAAGGACGCCGCGAGCGGTGCGTCCGCGACCATGCTCATGCCCATGCCGAGGACGAACACGAACCAGGCGATCGAGAGCCGCCGCAGCACGGGCTCGTGCCACAGGTAAACGAGCCCGGCGAGGATCCCGACGTGCTCGTCCTCCTCATCGGCCCGAGCGGTCCGAGACTGCTGGAAGCTCCCTCGAACCGACACCGTCAGCAGGATCGAGACGCAGAACGTGATCGCGTTCAGGGCGAACACCGTGGAGGCACCGAGCGGCACCAGCAACAGACCCCCCACCACCGGGCCGACGGCGATCCCGGCGTGCACGCTCATCGTCACGAGGCTGTTCGCCCACGAGACCTGGTCCTCCGACTCGACGAGGTTCGGGATCGCGGCGCGGCTGGCCGAGAAGAACGGCAGCTCCGCGACCGCGGACCCGAAGGCGAGCAGGATGAGCGTCCCCGGCGCGTGGGCCACGGCCATGCCGAAGAAGAAGGCGGCCGAGATCGCCTCCGACCAGATCATCACGCGCTTGCGGTCGAACCGATCCCCGAGCGCTCCGGCGAACGATCCGAGCAGACCGGCGACGCCGAACGTCAGCAGCAGCGTGAGCGCCTGCATCGTCGGGGAGTGCGTCCGCTGCCAGACCGTGAAGTTCAGCGCGGTGTACGCGGCGGCGCCGCCGGTGACGGAGATCAGCCGGCCGATCGACAGGCGGCGGATCCTGGTGCGAGCGGGTTGGAGGCATCTCATGGAACGGCTCCTCGTGGGCTGGTGCCGGAGTGGTGAGCGGTGAACGGCGAGGGTGCGCGGTCGCGCGGGGTGGACTCAGCGTCCGCCCGTATCTCCTGCCGTGATCACCGTCCGTTCCATGACCCGTGCAGGGTAACACGCGCTCGCGGGCCCGGTCGAGGACCGGAACGTTGCGATCGTTCGACGGCGCGACCGGCGGTCAGGACGCGGCGCTGAGCCACACGAGGTCGCCGCTGCCGACCCCGAGCCCTTCGGCGGCGTTGCCCGGATTGGCTCGGATCACGGTCAACCAGCCTCGCGGATCGATCATGAGGCCCCATCCGTCGACGTCGATGTCGGCGAAGGTCTCGACGCGTGACGCGACGACCGTGCCCGACAAGGTCTCGACCGACAGGCGCTCGGACCGATCGAGCCCGGCGGCTCCGAGGTCCACACCGCGGACGTTCAGCTGGACGTTCCCGAACCGGTTCAGGTCCAAGACCTCGCATCCGATCCGGCCGTGCTCGACGTTCGGCTCCGGGACATGGATCTCCGCGAGCGTCCCCGGGTCGACGAGCTCACCGAGCTCTCCGAGCGCCACCCCCGAGGCCAGATGGGCCGCCGCGGGCGCGAGGACGTCGCGCGCGTGGAACGAAGCCGAAACCGGCTGCAACATGTGCGCCTTCGAGGTCACCGAGACGGCTTCGGCCACACCGCCGAGGGTCTGCCACGCGGGATGGAGGATCCCGTTGTCGGGCCCGACGAGCAGGCGGCCGCTGCCGGTCCGGATCGCCAGATCACGGTCGCGTCCGACGCTCGGATCGACCACCGCGAGGGCGATCGCGTCGCCGCGCAAGAACCGGAGGGAATCGGCCAGAAGCAGCGCCCCACCGCGCACGTCGAGCGGCGGGACGCCGTGCGAGAGGTCGATGATCGGGCTCTCGGGCGCGATCCGGTCGATCACGGCGTGACAGATGCCGACCCACTCGTTGCGGTACCCGAAGTCCGACAGGAAGACGATCGATGGGGTCATGAGCGCCTCACCGGCGTCACGCTACGCGTGAGCCCGCCTGGCGCGCAAGCGGAGGAGCGCTGCGTCAGTCCGGCAGGGTGACGGCGCGGATCCGCTTCGCCTCGATCGTGGTCGCGACCTCGTCGAGCACGGCGAGCGGCACGTCGGAGTCCACGGTCACGCACATCAGGGCCTCCATGCCCTGCCCCTCCGGTTTGCGGCCCACGTCCATCGTCGCGATGTTGATGCCGTGGTCGCCCAGGATCGTGCCGACCTTCCCGATGATCCCGGGGCGGTCGACGTAATTGAAGAACACCATCCGCGGCGCCGGCGCGATTTCGATGTCGAAGTCGTTCACGTTCGTGATCCGGTCGGCGTTCCGGGTGACGATCGTGCCCTCGACGCTCGCGGACCCTTCGTCCGTCTCCGCGCGGATCGAGATGAGGCTCACGTAGTCCTGGCTCACGGTCGATCGCATCTCGCTGACCGTCACGCCGCGGTCGCGAGCCAGCATCGGCGCGTTCACGAACGAGACCGGTTCGTTCACGGACCGACCGAGGATGCCTTTGAGGATCGCGAGCGTGAGGACGCGGGTGTCGTGTTCGGCGATCCGGCCCAGGTACGACGCGACGACGCTCCGCACCCCGCCCGACGCGAGTCCCGCGATCAGCGCGCCGAGACGCTCGGCGAGCGGGACGAAGGGCCGGACGATCTCGGAGACCTCGGCGCCGGCCGAGACGTTCACGGCGTACGGGACGAACTCGCCGCGCAGCGCGAGCCGGACCATCTCCGCCACGGTCGTCCCGGCCTTGTCCTGTGCCTCACGGGTCGACGCGCCCAGGTGCGGCGAGACCACGACGTTGGGCCGCCCGAACAGCGGCGAGTCGGTCGTGGGCTCGGTCGCGAACACGTCCAGCGCGGCACCCGCGAGATGGCCGTCCTCGATCGCCTTCGCGAGCGCCTCCTCGTCCACGATCCCGCCGCGGGCGGTGTTCACGAGCCGCGCACCGGGCTTCATCATGCGGAGCTCCTTCTCACCGAGCAGCCCCTCGGTGTCCTGCGTGCGAGGTAGATGGATCGACACGAAGTCCGACTGCACGAGCAGCGCCTCGAGCGTCGGCATGATCTCCACGCCCATCTCCTTCGCCCGATCGGCGCTCACGTAGGGATCGAAGGCAACGACCCGCATCCCGAACGCCGCCGCGCGCGCGGCGACGAGGGACCCCACGCGCCCGAGCCCCACGAGTCCGATCGTCTTCCCGGCGAGCTCCACGCCCTCCCACCGCGAGCGCTCCCATCGACCCGCGATCAGATCCGCGTGCGCCTGCGGGACGTTCCGCGCCTGCGCGAGGAGCAGCGCGAGCGTCTGCTCGGCGGCGCTCACGACGTTCGACTGCGGCGCGTTCACGACCATCACGCCGCGCCGGGTGGCCGCGTCGACGTCCACGTTGTCGAGCCCGATCCCGGCCCTCGCGACGACCTTGAGGGAACCGGCGGCGTCGATCACGTCGGCCGTGACCTGCGTGGCGCTCCGGATGATGAGCGCGTCGTACGGACCGATCTCAGCCTCGAGCCCGCTCGAGGCGAGATCGGTCCGCACGTCCACCTGGAAATGCCGGCGGAGCAGGTCGAGGCCCTGGTCGCTCAGCGGCTCGGTGACCAGGACGCGCACGTCACCGCGCCTCCTGGAACACCTGCTCGGCGGCCGCCACGGCGGCGCCACGCTTCACCGGGTGGCCGAGCCGCTCGAGCGTCATCTCGAGCGCCGCGAGACCGCGGATGACGTCGAGCTCGTCGATGTATCCGAAGTGCCCGATCCGGAAGACGGTGCCTTTCAACGGGCCCTGCCCGGGCGCGAGCACCACGGAGAAGTCCGCGCGGATCCGGTCGCAGATCTCGTCCGCCGTGATGCCCTCCGGGGCCCGGATCGCGGTCACGGTCCAGTTGTGCTCGAGCCCCTCGCCGAACAGATCGAGACCCAAGGCCCTGGCGCCGTCCTTCACGGCCCGGCTCAGCCGCCGATGCCGCTGCATCGCACCGTCGACACCGTCCTGGAAGTACAGCTCCAGGGCGGCGTGCAGCCCTTGCATCACGCTGATCGCGGGCGTCCACGGGTTCTCCGGCTCGGCGAGCTCGGCGAAGCGCTCGTACTCACGCCAGTCGAAGTAGAACCGGGGGCCGTGCGACGCCTCTGCGACGGCCCACGCTCGCTCGGACACGGCCACGAAGGCGATCCCGGGGCTCGCGGACAACGCCTTCTGCGACCCACCGACCGCGACGTCGATGCCCCAGCCGTCGAACTCGAAGGGGACGGCGCCGAGGCTGCTCACGACGTCCGCGATGACGAGGACCCCCGCGTCCCTCGCCACGCCGGCGAGCTCCTCCACCGGATGGATCACGCCGGTCGAGGTCTCGGAGTGCGTCAGCAGGACCGCCTTCGTGCCCGGATGCGCCGCGAGCGCCTCGGCGAGCATGGGACCCGTGAGGCGGGTGCCCCACTCGTGGTCGCTCGTGTGCACGGTCAGGCCGAACGCCTCGGCGAGGCGCCGCCATCGATCGGAGAAGAACCCGGCGAGTGGGACGAGCACCTCGTCGCCCGGCGAGCACACGTTCTGGATCGCCGATTCGAGACCGCCGGTCCCGCTCGATGTGAGGAGGAAGATGCGCGCCTCCGGCGTCCGATACAGCTCGCGCACACGCGACGTCACGTCGCGCATCAGCTGACCGAAACCCGGCCCTCGGTGGTACACGAGCGGGCTGCCCTGCGCCAGCGATACCTCCGGCGGGATCGGGGTGGGTCCCGGCGCGAGGATGATCTCGGGCTTGTCCACGGTCATTCAGCTCCTCGGCTCCGCGCCGGTCGACGGCAGCTCGAGCGGGATCGGCATCGGGCGGCCAGCGTAGCAGCAGCCCCCGAAGGGCCCAGGCCAACCCGGCCGCCCGAACACCTCCGTATAGTCCGGCGAGGGCCAAGCGCTCACCACCGCGATGGCGATGCTGCGTTTCCTCTTCCGCCGTTTGATGGCGCAGCGCCTGTTGGCGCTCGGCGTCGTGCTCACCATGGCCTTCAGCGTCGGCGTGATGGCATCTGGGCCGATCTACACCGATGCGTCGCGGGAGTCGATCCTCACCTCGACGATCGCCACGGCGACGATCCCGACGAAGAACGTCCGCGTGGACCTGTACGGCGACCCGGCGTTCGATCTACAGCAGGCCGACAGGCAGGTACGCGACGCCGCGGCGGGCTTGCCGGTCCAGCAGATCGTGAGCCAGGGGGAGGCGACGGTCCGCGTGGGCCCGTCCGCAGCGCGGGCGACGTCGGTCCCGATGCTCTTCCGGGACGGCAGCGAGGGCCACCTGACGTTCCGGGAAGGAGCCGCGCCCCACGGAGGTGAGATCGCGCTGGCGTCCGGGTTGGCCGACAGCGACGCGCTCCGCGTCGGTGATCACGTCCAGGTCGTGGGGCCGACGAACGAAGCAGTGACCTTGTCCGTCTCCGGCATCTTCGAGCCCCCCGCGGCGCCGACCGATCCGTTCTGGTTCGGCGAGGAGACACCCTTCCCGTTCGGGAACTCCGAGGAGCCGGTACCGGTGGTGGTCGATCGATCGACGGCGACCGACCTCGCCCAGCGGATCGATCTCACGACGCATTACGTCTGGGACGTGTACCTCGATCTCAGCGGCATCGCGTTCGCCCAGGCGCAGGATCTCTCCGATCGGTACGTCGCGTTCGGGAACGACGTCGAGCAGACCGTGACCGGCGGAACGCAGCAACCGCACGTCGCGAGCGGGATCGCCGTGCTCGTCGCACGCGTCCAACGATCCGTCGCGGATCTGCGCGTCCCGATCCTGTTGGTGCTGGCGCAGATCCTCGGGGTGACGTTGGTCGTGCTCGCCGGCGTCGGCGTCCTGCTCGTGTCGCGTCAGTCCTTCGAGCTCGCCGTGATGCATTCCCGAGGGTTCACCACGCGTTCGCTGCTCGCGGTCCAAGGACTCCAGGCGGTCCTCGCGGCCGTGATCGCGTTCCCGTTCGGGATCGCGATCGGAACGCTCCTCGCCCGGTTCGCGGGCGCGACGAACGGGCCGCGGCCGAACGGGAGCGGCCTCCAGGTGCACCTCTCCGCGGGATCGCTGGCGTTCGGCGCGATCACCGCGGCCATCGGCGCGATCGTCCTGGCGCTCCCCTCGATCCCCGCGACCCGCCGCACGATCCTGGACGAGCGACGCCAGACGTCCCGGGAAGGGCGGCCGGCCCTGTCCCGCGCTCCGTTGGAGCTGATCGTCCTGCCCGTCGGGATCTTCGCGCTCGCACAGCTCCGGGGCGGCGTCGCGGCCGCGGCCGCGGGCGAGGGATCGGTCGACCCCCTGCTGCTGTTCGGACCGACGCTCGTGATCCTCGGCGCGTCCTTCCTCGTCGTGCGCGCGCTCTCGTGGGGTCTCTCGGGGCTTGACGGCAGGATCGGCCGGTCGCGACGCCTCTCGGCCTACCTCGCCGGCCGGCGTCTCGGGCGAGCCCCCGGGGTGGCGTTCGCCTCCGCGATCCTCATCGTGCTCTCGGTCGGCCTCCTCTTCATCGCGACCTCGTACCGCGCGACGACGCTGCAGAACCACGCGGACGCGGCGCACGCCTTCGCCGGCAGCGATTGGGTGGTCGACGTCGGTGCCCCGTCGAGCGGACCCGCGGGGTTCGGGCGCCCGCTCCCGGACCACATGTCCCCCGTCGCCCGGGTCCCGCTCACCGGTTTCCACGGCAGCTACACGTCCGGACCGGACGGGCTCGCGGTCGACCCGGCGACGTTCGCGGATGCGTCGTGGTGGCGCTCCGACTTCGCCGACGACCCGCTCGCGACGCTGATGGACCGGTTGCGGCCTCCCCCGGTCGGTGCCGAGGTTCCCGCCGGCGCGAAGGACCTGAGCGTGACGATCGACGCGCCTCGGGCCGCTCGCGGATACGCGCTCCGAGCGTCCTACGTCGCTGACGGCGGCGAGATCGTGACGACCGATCCCACGACCGTCTCCGACGGCCGGCACACGTACGTCCTCGCCACGCCGGGTGCGACGCGGTTGCTGTCGTTGACGTTCAACCGTCCCTCGGCCGCCGGGGCGGAGGCGGTGACGATGCGGGTCGCCGTGGCGACCGCCGAGGGCCAGCCGATCCCGTTGAACGGATGGGCCGGCTTGAACACGTCGGGCTCGACCGGTGAGGTCGAGCCCGACGGGGACGCGGGCCGCTTCACGGGACATTTCGCGATCGGGTCCCAGATCGTCGGGCTGCAGCCGAAGCCGGAGGCCGTTCCCGCGATCGTGTCGTCCGACGTCGCCGGACAGGAGCCGATCGACATCGACCTCCATGTGGGACCCACCGTGATCCCCGTGCACGTCGTCGGGACGGCCGACGCGTTCCCGAGCTTCACGCCGGACAGGGCTTTCGTGATCCTGTCGGGGCCGGCGCTCTTCGACCTGGCGGGGGCCGTCCCCGACACCGTCGAGCGGGTCGATCAGGTCTGGGCGCGAGGCGGCGACGACCCCACGGGATCGATCGAAGCCGCGGGGCTGCCGGTCGCCGGTGAGCTCTCGGCCACGCAGATCGAGGGCCAGCTCGCCGAGGCGCCGCAGAGCCTCGCCGTCGGCCTGGATGCTGCGGCGGCGATCGCCGGCCTCGGCCTCGTGATCGCCGGCGTCACCGCGACCCTGTACTTCGCGCAGCGGCGACGCGAGTTCGAGTTCGCCTCGCTGCGAGCGATGGGCACCGGCGCCGCGACCGTCCGGGACACGATCGCGCGCGAGCAGATCGCGCTCGTCGGCGTCGCGTCCCTCGCCGGCATCGCGCTCGGGTACCTGGTCCTGCGCCTCGCGAGCGCCCCGCTCCTGGACGCCGTGAACACGACGTACCCGGCGCCGATCGTGGTGGTCGACGTCCGCGCGGTCGCCGTGGCGCTCGTCGTGATCGGGGTCGCCGCCGCGGCCGCGGCCGCGGCGGCGACCCGCGCCGCGCTCCGGGCACCGATCACCGCCGTGCTCCGAGGTGACCCCGAATGACGTGGACCCGGGACGATCGCTTCGAGGCGCCGGCGATCAGCGAGCGGCCGGAGAGCGCCGGCGCGCGGGTCCGCCTGCACCGCGCGTACAAGGTCCACCGGATCGGCGACACGGGGGTCGTGGCGCTCGCCGGCGTGGATCTCGAGATCCACGCCGGCGAGTTCCTCGCGATCGTGGGGCCGAGCGGCACCGGCAAGTCGTCGGTCCTGCACCTGCTGGGCGGACTCGACCGTGCGAGCGCCGGGATCGTCGAGGTCGACGATCAGGACCTCGGCCTCCTCAGCGACGCCGAGCTGACAAGGTTCCGAGCGGAGCGGGTCGGCTTCGTGTGGCAGGGAGCCGCGCGCAACCTCGTGCCCTACCTCACCGCCCGTCAGAACGTCGCGCTCCCTCGGGCGATCGCGGGACGGACGAGCCGCGTCCGACGGGACGGCAGCCCGGCGCCGGGACCGGACGAGCTGCTGGGGATCGTCGGCCTGCCGGACCGCGCCGGACACACCCCGAGCCAGCTGTCGGGCGGTGAGCAACAACGAGCGGCGATCGCGGTTGCGCTCGCGAACGATCCGGCGCTGCTCCTGGCCGACGAGCCGACCGCCGAGCTCGACGGGGAGTCTTCGGCCCGCGTCCTCGAGGTGTTCCACGACGTCAGCCGCGATCTCGGCGCGACGGTCGTGATGGCGACGCACGACCTCCTCGCCGCGCGGCGAGCCGATCGCGTCGTGTACCTGCGGGACGGGCGTGTCCGCCACGCCGGCATCCCCATCGATCGGATCGAGGAGGACGGAAGGGTCCGATTGCCCCAGGAGGCTGCGTTCGCGTTCGGCGAAGCCGAGCTCGAGGCCGACGTGGAGGAGGACGAGGTGCGGATCCGACGTCGCGCCGACCGACCCCATGGCTGAGGCGCCGCTCCTCGAGGCGCGATCGGTGTCGCGCACCTACCCTGGCGTGACCGGGATCTCGGCGGTCCAGGGCGTTTCGCTCTCGCTCCCTCGGCGGGAGTTCGCGCTCCTGATGGGACCGAGCGGCTCGGGGAAGACGACGTTCCTCGGCATGCTCGCGGGGTTCGACGAGCCCGACGAGGGCGAGGTCCGATGACTCGGCCGGAGCTTCGGCGAGCTCGACCGCGACGAGATCCTCCGCGTGCGCAGGACCGGGCTGGCGGTGATCTTCCAGTCGTACGGCCTGATCCCGTCGCTGTCTGCCGTCGAGAACGTCGAGCTGCCCCTCCGTGTGAACGGGACCGACCTCGTCGATGCGCGCGAGCGAGCGAGCGGCTGGCTCGAGCGGCTCGACCTCGGCCACCGGCTCCATCACCGGACCTTCGAGCTGTCGGGGGGTCAGCAACAGCGAGTCGCGGTCGCGCGGGCCCTCGTCGTCGAGCCGGAGGTCGTCCTGGCGGACGAACCGATCGCTGAGGTCGACAGCGAGAACGCCGACCTGATCCTGTCCGCGCTCTGGGAGGTGGTCGTCCGCAACGGCTCGGTCCTGGCGGCGACGCACAACCCGGAGGCGCTGCGCTACGCGAGCCGCGTCGTGCTCTTCCGCGACGGCGCGGTCGAGGCCGAGGGGACGCCCGACCAGGTCGCTGGCCAGCTCACGACGGACTGAGCTCAGGCGCGCGCCGGATCGAGCGTGCGCAGGTCGACCGACGGATCGACCAGCGCCGCTCGATCCGGCGCCACCCCCGACCGGATCAACGGGAGCGATCGCCGGACGTCCCGCGGCCAGTCCATGCTGAGCGACGCGCGAAGCACGCCGCCGTCATCCAGGAAGAACGCGCAGAACCGGCGATCCTCGAGCGAGCCCCGCAGGACCATGTCATCCGTGATGCGGACCCCGCCCATCTGGATCTCGGTCTCGAACTGGTCGGACCAGAACCAGTGCGGGTCGTCGAACGGCTCGGTCGAGCCGAGCATCGCCCCGGCGACGTGCGCGCCCGTCCGCAGCGCGTTGTCGTAGTGCTCCACCCGGATCCTCCCGAAGACGGGATGGTCGTGCGCCGCGACGTCGCCGGCAGCGAACACGCCAGGGAGCGGCGCGCGCAACGACCCATCGACGGTGATCCCACCGATCGGGTCGAGCGCGGCGCCGGCCATCGCCTCGACGTTGGTTTCGGTCCCCACGCCGACGACCACGAGGTCGCACGGGATCGTGTGACCGCCCTCGGTCCGCGCCGCCTCGACCGTGCCGGTCCCCTCGAACGACGACACCCGGTCGCCGGTGATGACCTCGACGCCGTGGTCGCGGTGCATCGCCTCCACGAGCCGCCCGATCGTCAGCCCGAGGACGGAGAACATCGCGGTCGGCTGCGCCCCGACGACCGTCACGTCGAGCCCGAGGACACGCAGGGACGCGGCGACCTCCGCGCCGATGAACCCCATCCCCACGACGACCGCCCTGCGGTGCTCCGATGCACGCTCGCGGATCGCGTCCGCGTCGCCCACCCGGCGGAGCTGGAAGATCCCGTCGAGCTCGATGCCGGGGACGTGGATGCGCCGGTTCCGAACGCCGGTGGCGACGAGCGCGGCATCGAACGCGATCCGCCGTCCGCCCACCAACGTGACGGCTCGACCCCCCGGATCGATGTGCTCGACCGTCGTCCCCAGCCGCAGATCGACGTCGTGCTCCCGCCACCACGCCTCGGGGCGCACCGTGATGTCGTCTCGCGACAGCTCGCCCCGGAGGTATCGCTTCGACAGCCCCGGACGCTCGTAGGGCAGATCCGGCTCGTCGCCGATCACCACGAGGCTCCCGTCGAAGCCTCGTTCGCGGAGGGTGGCCGCCGCCGTCGCCCCGGTCAGCGACGCGCCGACGATGACGAACGTCCGTTCCGTCACGGACCGGGATCAGACCTCGATCTGGATCTGGCCGTCCTGCTCGCGGACCGGATACGTCGGCTCGGGTTCGGTCGCCGGCCCTTCCAGCGCTTCGCCCGTGGCCATCGAGAAGACGCTGCCGTGACAACCGCATTGGATCTCCGTGCCGCTGATCTCTCCCTCCGTCGACAGGTTGCACCCGCGATGGGTGCAGATGTCGCCGAAGGCGTAGAGGACGCCTCCCGAGCGGGCGACGGCGATCTCCTGGCCGCCGACCTCGAATGCGGTCGCGGAACCCTCCCCCACCTGATCGGCGCTCCCGACGCTCACGAACTCCGCCATCGGTCTTTCCCTCCTCGTTCGATCAGGCGAAGCCTACGCGGGTGCGCCGGGTCCGACCGTGGGCGGCTGCTGACGCCGACGCCGGGCCCGGACGACGTAGATCGCGACGAGCGTCCCGTAGAACAGCGTCAGCAGCACCATCCCCTGCCGGAACGAGATCGGCAGCAGGACGGGGACGAACGCCCCGGCCACCCAGGCGGCCTGGAAGAGGACCTCGTACCGGACGAAGACGCGTCCGAGCGCACCCTCCGGCACGTTCCGCTGCATCAGGCTCGTGAACGCCAGCCTCGCGAACTCGGTCCCCGCGCCAGCCGTCAAGGCGTACACCGCCAGGAGCGGGAGCCCGAACAGCTCCGACGCGAGCAACGCGCCGATCCCGGCGGAGCAGACGCACGCGATCACGACCGCCTCCTCGCGCCGGTCGGTCCGCAGCGCCGGCGCGACGACGTCCGCGAGGAACCCGCCCGCGATGCCGGCCCCCGCGAGGAGCGCGAAGCCCCACGGCTGCACCGCCGCGCTCCGCAACGCGAACGCCATCAGGAAGAGCAGGAACCCGCCCGCCGCGCGGATCCCGACCGCTCCCATCGCCGGCAGCGCGAGCTGCGGGATCCTCCCGTGGAGCGCCACGTCGCGCCGGATCGGCGGCGACGCGAGCGCACCGGGGTGCGGCAGCCGCAGCGTGAACAGCGCGGAGAGCCCGTACACGACCGACGCCGTGTAGATCGGACCCGCGCCGCCGAACGCCTTCAGCATCACGAAGCCGATCGGTGCGGCTCCGATCGCCCCGGCCACGGCGATCCGGCCCAGGCGCGCGTTCGCGCGCATCAGCCCCTCCTCCTTCGAGGCGTACGCCATCGTGAGCCCGTTCTTCACGATGCCGTGGACCTTCGAGAGCACGAGCATCGCGAGCGCGAGGGGGAAGATCAGCGTGCTGCCGAGGCGCGGCGCGAGGACGATCGCGAGGAGCGATCGTCCGAGCGCCGCGCCGAAGGTCACCGAGCGCCGCGGCCCCGCGCGGTCGAGGATCGGCACGATCAGCGGGCCGGCGAGCGCGAGCGGGAGCATCGTCAGCGCGAGGTACGCGGCGACGCGGAGCCGCGCCTCGCCGACCGGCACCGAGAAGAAGACCGAATCCGACAGCGAGATCGCGAGGAGCGCGTCGCCGGCCACGCTCGTGAGGTGGTTCAGCGCGTACGCGTCGATCGGGTCGTTCGACCGCCACATCCGCCGGAGCGGGAAGACGATCGCGCCCTGGAACGCGCGAACGACCCCGAGCAGGGCGAGGCGCCAGATCGGGATGCGGTGCGGCGTTCGCGGGGCGCTCCCCACGTCGCGGCCTACGCGCGCAGACGCTCGCGCAGGAGCTCCTGCGCCACCTTCGCGTTCCCGGCCCCGCCGGTCTTCGCCATCACCTGCCCGACGAGGGCGCCGATCACGGCCTCCTTGCCGCTCCGGAACTTCTCCACGAGCTCGGGGTTCTCGGAGAGCACGTCGTCCACGTACGCGCCGAGCGCATCGACATCCGAGACCTGCCGGAGGCCCAGGCGCTCCACGATCGCCTCGATCCCATCCCCGGTCGCGAAGGCCTCCTCGAGCGTTCGCTTCGCGCCCGAGGTGGACACGGAGCCGTCTCCGACCAGTCGCACCACGTCCACGATGTGCCGGGGGGTGAGGTGATCCTCTCCTCCGGCGTTCCGAAGCGCCGCCACGTCCTGCGTGATCCACCCGGCGGCGGCCTTGGCGTCCGCGCCGAGCGCGACCACCTCTTCGAAGCGGGCGGCGGCCGCGCGGTCGGCCACGAGCACACGCCCGACCTCGGGCTTCAGACCGAGCTCATCCTCGTAACGCGCCCGGCGAGCGCGAGGCAGCTCCGGCACGCTCGCGCGGATCTCCTCGATCCACTCCGCCGAGGGATCGATCGGCGGGATGTCCGGCTCGGGGAAGTACCGGTAGTCGAACGCCTCCTCCTTCGAGCGCATCGACGTCGTCACGCCGGCGCTTTCGTCCCAGTGGCGCGTCTCCTGGACCAGGGGCTGGCCGGCCTCGAGCGCCGCGATCTGCCGCTCCGCCTCGTACGTCAGCGCGTGCTCGAGTGATCGGACCGAGTTCATGTTCTTGATCTCGACCTTCGTCCCGAGCGCCGCCGTGCCCTCCGGGCGGATGCTGATGTTCGCGTCACACCGGAGCGAACCTTCCTCCATCTTCACGTCCGACACGTCGAGAGCCTCGAGCGTGGCTCGAAGCTCACGCAGGTACGCCGCCGCCTCGACCGGCGAACGCATGTCCGGCTCGCTCACGCACTCCACGAGCGGCACGCCCGCGCGGTTGTAGTCGATCAGCGCATGCTCCGCGTCGTGGATCCGGCCCGAGACCGACCCGTGCGTGATCTTGCCGGTGTCCTCCTCCATGTGCACGCGAGTGATCCCGATCGTCCTCATGGAGCCGTCGGGGAGATCGATGTCCAGGTGCCCGCCGACGCAGATCGGCAGGTCGTACTGGCTGATCTGGTAGTTCTTCGGCATGTCCGGATAGAAGTAGTTCTTCCGGTGGAACAGCGAATGCGGCGCGATCGTCGAGTCGAGCGCGAGGCCGATCTTGATGATCCGCCGGATCGCCTCCGCGTTCGGCACCGGGAGCGACCCCGGGTGTCCCATGCAGACCGGACACGTGTCCGTGTTCGGTTCGTCGCCGAACCGGTTGCGGCAGCCGCAGAACATCTTCGTCGCGGTGCTGAGCTCGACGTGACACTCGAGCCCGATCACGGTCTCCCATCCGGCCATCGCCGGCACAGCCTACCCAGGCCCCGGTGGGCCGGCAGGTCCGCGCCCGTATCCTTCCTCGATGGCGCGGCCGGGGACGTCTCACCCCAGCAACGCCACCGTCTGGACGGTCCTCGGGACGCTCTACTTCGTCTGGGGCACCACGTACCTCGCGATCCGCGAGGTGAACCGCACGATCCCACCGCTCGTCGGGGCCGGATCGCGGTTCCTGGTCGCCGGCACGGCGCTCTACGCCTTCGCACGTGTCCGCACGGGCGAGCGGCCCACGCTGAGGCAGTGGAGGGGCGCCGCGGTCGTCGGTGTGTTCCTGCTCTTCGGCGGGAACGCGGGCGTCGCCTGGTCGGAGCACCTCGGGACGCCCACCGGGATCGTCGCGTTGATCATCGCCCTGGTCCCGCTCTGGTTCGCGCTGATCGACCGGGTGCTCCTTCGGAGCGCGCCGCTCGGGTGGAAGGTCGGTGTCGGCCTGGTCGCCGGGTTCGCCGGCGAGGCGTTGCTCGTCGGCGGGTCCGCGATCCACGGTGACGTTCCGCTCGACGGGATGCTGATCGCCGTCGGCGCGTCGCTCGCCTGGGCGACCGGGTCGCTCTACGCGCGGAACGCACCTCTGCCGAAGGCACCACTCCTGGGCAGTGGCATGCAACAGCTCGCGGGCGCGACGCTGATCCTCGCGGTCGCGGCCCTCACCGGCGCGTTCGCCGGCTTCCATCCGAGCGAGGTCTCGACGGCGTCGTGGCTCGGTCTCGGCTGGCTGATCCTCGCCGGATCGTTCGTCGGGTTCAGCGCGTACCTCTGGCTCCTCCGGAACGTGCGGACGTCGCTCGTCGGGACGTACGCGTACGTGAACCCCATCGTCGCGGTGTTCCTCGGGTGGCTGATCCTGGACGAGTCGCTGCCGGCCCGCGTGATCGCCGCGGCCGCGATCGTGCTCTCGAGCGTCGCGCTGATCGTGTCCTCGGGCGGGACGAGGAGGACCGACTCAGGCCGCGTCGAGGAGCGGCGGCCGGAGGTCGAGGCCGAGCTCGGCTTCGAGGGCTGACGCGGCCCGGAGCACCGTCCGCTCGGCGAGCACGGGACCGGTCAGCAGGAGTCCGACCGGGAGGCCGGCGTCATCCACACCGCACGGCACGCTGATCGAGGGCATCCCCGAGAGGTTCGCTGGGATCGTGAAGATGTCGCTCAGGTACATCGCCATGGGGTCGTCGACCTTCGCGCCGATCGGGAACGCCGTGGTCGGCGACGTCGGCGACACGAGAACGTCGAAGCCCTCGAAAGCTGCGTCGTAGTCGCGGATGATCAACGTTCGGACCTTCTGCGCCTGTCCGTAATAGGCCTCGTAGTAGCCGGCCGACAGCGCGTACGTGCCGAGCATCACCCGGCGCTTCACCTCGGGCCCGAAGCCCTCGCCGCGGGTCGCGAACATCATCGCGACGCTGTCCGCATGGTCGCCGGCCGCGCGGAGCCCGTAGCGGACGCCGTCGTAGCGCGCGAGGTTCGACGAGCACTCGCTCGGCGCGATCAGGTAGTACGCCGACATCGCGTACTCGGCGTGCGGGAGGCTCGTCTCGCCCACCTCCGCGCCGAGCGACGCGAGCCGGTCGATCGCCGCGCCGACGGCATCGCGGACGCCGGGCTCGACGCCCTCTCCGCTCGCCTCGGCGATCACGCCGACACGGAGACCAGCGACGCCTTCCTCGAGCCCCACGGTGTAGTCCTGCGCGTCACCATCGAGGCTGGTGGCGTCGCGCGGATCCTTCCCGCCCAGGACGGACAGCAGTGTCGCAGCGTCGCGGACGCTCCTCGTCAGGGTGCCGACCGTGTCAAGCGACGACGCGAACGCGATCAACCCGTACCGGCTGATCAACCCGTACGTCGGCTTCAGGCCCACGACCCCGCTCAGCGCGGCCGGCTGGCGGACGCTCCCGCCCGTGTCGGTCCCGAGCGCCCAGACGACCTCTCCCGACGCCACAGCGGCGGCACTCCCGCCGCTGGAACCGCCTGGGACGCGCGAGAGATCCCACGGGTTGTGGACGGGTCCGAACGCGGAGTTCTCGTTCGAGGACCCCATCGCGAACTCGTCGCAGTTCGTCTTGCCGACGAGGACGGCGCCGTCGCCGGACAGACGAGCCCACGCGGTCGCGTCGTAGGGCGGCACGTAGCTCTCGAGGATCCGCGAGCCGCACGTGGTCCGGACGCCGTTCGTCGTGAACACGTCTTTCAACGCCGTCGGGATCCCTGCCGCCGACGACATCGGCGCACCCGTCGATCGATACGTGTCGAGCTCCCTCGCGCGTTCGAGCGCGAGCTCCGGCGTCCTGGTCAAGAACGCGTGCACCTCGCCGTCCACCGCGTCCGTCCGGGCGAGCGAGGACTCCACGATCTCCACGGCGGTGACCTCTCCCTCCGAAAGCAGGCGGCTCAGCTCTTCGCCGCTCCGGTCGCAGAGCTCCGTCACGAGGTCACCTCGGTGATCCGAGGAACCCGTACGTAGTCCCCCTCGCGGTCAGGAACGTTGCGGAGCGCCTCGTCCACCGGGAGGCACGGTTCCAGGACGTCGTCTCGGAGCACGTTCGCGCGAGGGATCGCGTACGCGGTCGGCGGCACGTCCTCGGCGGCCACCTCCCCCACCTTGGCCGCGTGATCGAGGATCACCCCCAGCTGCGCCTTGAGGGTGGCTTTCTCCTGGTCGGTCAGGGCGATCCGCGCGAGGCGAGCGACGTGGTCGATGTCGATGTCTACCGGCATGGCCCGGGAGTCTAGGGGCCGGCGACGCACAGGGTGGTGCCGAGCCTGCGTGTCGAACCCAGGGGAACCCACACGATCGGCGCCTACCGGCCGATCCGCTTCAGGAACTCCTGCTCGTCGATCACCTCGACGCCGAGCGACTCGGCCTTCGCGAGCTTCGTTCCCGGGCTCTCCCCCGCGACGACGAAGCTCGTCTTCTTCGACACGCTCGAGGTCACGCGCGCACCCGCATCCTCGGCGGCCGCGATCGCCTCGTCACGTGTGAGCGCGGACAGCCCCCCGGTCAAGACGATGCTGAGACCCTCGAGCGGGCCGGTCGCCACGTCCGCGGTCCGCTCGTCGGCGAGCCGCACGCCGGCCGCTCGCAGCTTCTCGATCAGCTGCACGTTCTCGTCCTCGTCGAACCACTCGGCGACGGTTGCCGCGATCTCGGGGCCGATCTCGGGGACGGCGTCGATGTCGTCCTCGGACGCGTCGGCGAGCGCCTCGATCGAGCCGAACGATCGCGCGAGGACCTGCGCGACGTGACCGCCGACGTGGCGGATGTTGAGGCCGACGAGCAGACGCCAGATCGGACGGTCCTTCGAGGCCGCGATCTGGTCGAGCACGTTCGTGATCGCCTTGTCCTTGAACCCCGGCAGCTGCGAGAGCTTCTCGGCGTCGAGCGCGTAGATGTCGGCGGGATCCTCGATAAACCCCTTCTCGAGGAGACGCATCACGGTCATGTAGCCGAGGTGCTCGATGTCCATCGCGCCGCGCCCGGCGAAGTGGAACAGCCACTCGATCCCTTGCGAGGGACAGCCGCGGCGGTTGGGGCACCGGTAGTCGGCCTCGCCTTCCTTGCGGACCAGGGGCGTGCCGCACGCGTTGCACGTGGCCGGCATCTTCCACTTCCGCGCGCCCTTCTTGCGCTTGGAGAGCACCGGTCCGACGATCTCCGGGATCACGTCGCCGGCCCGGCGCACGATCACGGTGTCCCCGGCGCGGACGTCCTTGCGCCAGACCTCGTCCTCGTTGTGGAGCGTCGCGTACGTGATCGTGACACCGCCGACGAACACCGGGGCGAGCACCGCGAACGGGGTGACCTTGCCGGTGCGCCCCGTGTGCACGTCGATCGACTTCAGCAACGCGGTGCGCTCCTCCGGCGGGTACTTGTAGGCGATCGCCCACCTGGGCGCGTGGGACGTGGCACCCAGCTCGCGCTGCAGATCGACCTGGTCGACCTTGATCACCGTCCCGTCGATCTCCCAGTCGACCGAGTGGCGGTGCTCCTCCCAGTAGCGCAGGAACTCCTTCACGCCGTCGAGCGACTCACGGCCCTCGGTGGTCGGCGGGACGGGCAGGTCCACCTTCGCCGCCCAGTCGAGGAACCCGAGGTGCGAGTCGAACGAGATCCCCTCGGCGAACCCGAACGAGTGCACCCACATCCGGAGCGGCCGCGACGCGGACACCTTCGGGTCCTTCTGCCGGAGCGATCCGGCGGCGGCGTTCCGTGGGTTCGAGAACGCGCGCTGGCCGGCCTCGCGGAGGCGGTCGTTCAGCTCCTCGAACGCCTTCACCGGGAGGAACACCTCGCCGCGCACCTCGATCACGCCGGGAGGGTCGTCGCCGATCAGCTTGCGCGGGATGGTCTTCACGGTCCGGACGTTGGCGGTGATGTCCTCGCCGATGCGGCCGTCGCCGCGGGTCGCGGCCTTGGTGAGCACGCCTCGTTCGTAGGTGAGCGCGCACGCGACCCCGTCGATCTTAAGCTCGCAGGCGAAGCGTGCCCCGTCGCCGACCGACCGCTCCACCCGCGCCGCCCACGCGTCGAGCTCCTCCATCGTGAACGCGTTGTCGAGCGAGAGCATCGGTGCGCGGTGCTCGACCGGCGCGAACAGCGCGGCGGGCGCGCCGCCCACCGTCTGCGTGGGAGAGTCCGGCGTCTGGAGCTCCGGGAACCGGTCCTCGAGCGTCCGGAGCTCGCGGATCAGGTCGTCGTATTCGACGTCCGCGACCTCGGGATCGTCGAGGACGTGGTAGCGGTACCGATGGTGCTCGATCTCGGCGCGCAGCTCCTCGACGCGGAGCTTGGCGGCGGCCCGGTCACGCTCGTCGGCGCGCGCGCTCATCCCGCGATCTCCACGGCGCCGGCCACGCCGATCCGGTCGCCGACGACGACCACCCCGCCGCGCACGCCGGGCACGCGCTGCAGGTAATGCAGGGCCATCCCGAACCCGTCGGGCTTCGGCAGGCACGCCTGGACCCCGGCCGCGGCCGCGTCGGCCAGCATGCAGCTCTTGGCGATCACGGCGAGCCCGTCGGGCCCCTGGCCGCCGCGGCCGCGGCCGAGCGTGGTCGACACGCCGATCCCCTTCGAGCCCTCGAGCGCGACGGTGATCGGGGCGCCACCGTGCCGACGGACCTGCACCTTCATCCGCTTCTTCGCCTTGATGAAGTAGTCGCCGTCGCAGGCGACCGTGACGTCGTGGACCTGCTGACCGAGGAACCGCCCGACCGAATCGACGATCGCCCCGCGGAAGGTGAACATGGGCCCGACGCCGGCGGCGCTCGCCGCCGCCACGACCTCCTTGACGATGTCCGGCGCGTCCGCCGCCACCTGCCGGAGCGGCCTCTTCGAGCTGTTGAAATCGGCGTGGCGCAGGCCGTAGGACTGCAGCTGCTCCCAGAACGACAACGCCGCCGCGCGCGCCTCTTCCTCGACGTCGTCGCGCGCGGTCACGTGCAGCGCGAAGTCCTGGACCTGGATCTCGAAGGTCCTGGCGCGCCGACGGAGCAGCCTCACCGTGGCATGGTATCCGAGCCCGCAGACGCCTCCGGGCGCGCGCTCAGCGGACCGAGCGGACGATCCGGCCGCCGCCGAGGACCTCGTCGCCGCGATACACGACGGCGCTCTGGCCGGGCGCGACGGCCCGCTGGGGCACCCGGAACTCGACCTCGAAACCGCCGTCGATCGGCGACACGACCGCAGGGACGTCGTCGCCGCGATACCGGATCCTGACGCCCGCCTCGAACGGGCCTTCGCTCGGCGGCGCACCGGCGACCCATGACGCGCGGTCGGCCACGAGGCCGCGCCTCGCGAGCAGGTCCGAGGGCCCGACCACGACGCGATTGCTCGAGGCATCCACGTCGACCACGTACATCGGACGCCCGGCCGCGACCCCGAGGCCACGCCGCTGCCCCACCGTGAACGCGAACGTCCCGTCGTGCTCGGCGAGGACGCGTCCGTTGGGATCGACCACCTCGCCTCCCGCGCGCACGAGCGCCGGCGCCTCCGAGCGGACGAAACCACCCGCGTCGCCCGCCGGCGCGAAGCAGAGCTCCTGCGAGTCCCGCTTGGCCGCGACCGAGAGGCCGAAGCGCTCTGCGACCGCTCGCGTCGCGGCCTTGGTCATGCCGCCGACAGGGAAGATCGAGCGGGCGAGCTGGCGCCGCCCCAGCATGTGGAGCATGTACGACTGGTCCTTCGAAGGGTCGGTCCCGCGGAGCAGGTGCCAGCCGGTGCCGTCGCGCGCCACGCGTACGTAGTGACCGGTCGCGACGAGATCGATCCCGAGCTCGTCGGCGCGGCGGAGGAAGGCCCCGAACTTGATCTCGCCGTTGCAGCGAGCGCAGGGGTTCGGCGTCCGGCCGGCTCCGTGCTCGGCGACGAAGTCGGCGATCACGGTGTGGTCGAAGACCTCGGTCAGGTCGCAGACCTCGAACGGGAACCCGGCCACGCGGGCGACCTCCGTGGCGTCCCCGCGGGCCGACGGACCACAGCATCCGTGCTCGACCCCCTCCAGATGGACGAGCGACATGTGGGATCCGAGGACCTCGTAGCCCTGCTCGTGCAGGAGACAGGCCGCGGCCGACGAATCGACACCGCCCGACATCGCCACGAGGACCGAAGGCATGGCATCAGGCTACAGGCCGTATCGTTCCCGACCGTGATCGAGGCGCGGTTCGATGACCTCACCGGCACGGAGCCGAGCTTCCGACTGGTGGAGCCGGCGGGCGTGCTGGAGGCACGCCGGCCGGCGGAGGTCCCCGAGGTGCTCGACGCCGCGGAGGCCGCGGCCGGGCGCGGTCTGTGGGTCGCGGGCTACGTGGCGTACGAGGCCGCGCCCGGCCTCGACCCGGCCCTCCGGGTCCGCGAGCGCGCCGGACCCGGATCGTTCCCCGAGATGCCGCTCGCCTGGTTCGCGCTGTTCGAGGGGCGCCAGGAGACGGCGCTGCCTCTGCCTCCGGCGGACGGCCAGGCTGGTGACCCGGGCGGGTGGGTGTCCTCGATCGATCGCGGCGTCTACGACGCCGCGATCGATCGCATCCACGCCGCGATCGCCGCCGGCGACACCTACCAGGTCAACTTCACCCTTCGGATGCTCGCGACGCTCCGGGGCGACGCCCGCGGGCTCTACCGAGACCTCTGCTTCGCGCAACGCGGCCGGTACGCGGCGTACCTGGACCTCGGCCGCTTCCGTGTGCTGTCGGCGTCACCCGAGCTCTTCTTCCGGATCGACGGCGACCGGATCACGACGCGCCCCATGAAGGGAACTGCGCCCCGTGGGCGTTGGCCCGCCGAGGACGAGGCGGCTCGCGCGGCCCTCACCGACTCGGTGAAGGACCGCGCCGAGAACGCGATGATCGTCGACCTGCTGCGAAACGACCTCGGCCGGATCGCGCGCGACGGGGGCGTCCGATGGTCCGACGTGTTCGAGGCCGAGCGGTTCGAGACCGTCTGGCAGCTGACGTCGACGGTCGAGGCCGACCTGCGGCCGGGCATCACGTTCACCGAGGTCTTCCGCGCGTTGTTCCCGAGCGGCAGCGTGACCGGGGCGCCGAAGGTCCGCACGATGGAGCTCATCGCCGAGCTGGAGGACGCTCCTCGAGGCGTCTACTGCGGGACCGTCGGTTACCTGGCGCCGGCACGCGGACCCGCGCCACGCGCTCGTTTCAACGTCGCGATCCGAACGGTCGTGTGCGACGCGGAGACCGGCGGCGCCACCTACGGCGTGGGGGGCGGCATCACGTGGGACTCACGTGCGGCGTCGGAATACGACGAGGTCGTCGCGAAAGCCCGCGTCCTCACCGCGCGGCGACCGGCGTTCCGCTTGCTCGAGAGCCTCCGGTTCGAGCCCCGGTCGGGCTATCGGCGCCTCGACGAGCATCTCGCTCGGCTGGGTGCCTCCGCCGAGTACTTCGGCTATGCATACGAGGAGAGGGCCGTCCGCGGCGCGCTGCGCGAGGTCACCGGCCGCGCTGCCGACCGGCCGTCGAAGGTCCGAGTGCTGCTCGACCGACGCGGCCGCATCGAGACGGGCGCGGCCCCGCTCGTCCGCTCCGACGGACCCGTCCGCGTCGCCGTCGATCGCGACCACCCCGTCGACCCTGCGGATCCCATGCTCTTCCACAAGACGACGCTGCGCGAACGGTACGACGACGCCGCGCTGCGCCACGCCGACGCGGACGATGTGATCCTCCTGAACACCAGGGGCGAGGTGACGGAGTCGACGCGGGCGAACGTCGCGGTGCGGATCGGGGGTCGCTGGTACACGCCGCCGCTCGACTCGGGGCTCCTGCCCGGATGCGAACGTGCGGCGCTCCTACGGGACGGGACGCTCACGGAACGCGTCATCGTGCTGGACGAGCTGTTCGACGCCGAGGGGGTGGCGCTCCTGAGCTCCGTCCGACCGTGGCGCGACGCCGTCGTGGCCGACCCGGCGCTCCGCCCCTAGTCGGTCTCGGCCTCTCCGACCGGCTCGTTGGGGAACACGAACGGACGCATCGTGGACACGTCGAGCGGGCATGCGCAGATCGGGCACCGGGGTGGGTCTTCGTACACGAGCACCGTGCGCTCGCAGTACGGGCACGCCCCCATGCGCATCGCCGGTGACTCGTTCGTGTCGTTCGCCATGGTGAGACGCCCGCCTCGGGGGGAGCGGTCCTCCAAGCCATCGGCATGCTCCGCCGCTCCCTTGACCGGCGCGGCCCGAGGGGATCGTCCAAGCGATCAGCCCCGGAACGACGAAGCCCTTCCGCTCGGGAAGGGCTTCGACCTCGCTGACGGGTCAGGCGGCGCGCTTCTTGGACCGGCGCTTGCCTCGAGGGATGTACTGGTGAACGGGCTCGTGCTGCCAGCAGTACTGCCACTTGTTGTACCTGGACAGCTTGGTGCCGCACCCCGGGGCGGCGCACACGCGGTCCGCCGAGTACGTCCTGTTGGGCCGTGGCAATGTCCGGACGGCCGCCCCTCGGAACCTGTCGTCCTGCATGCGGTCACATCCTTCCCGGGGGCCCGGTCTGGCGGGCGTAGGGGACGGGCCCCTCGTACCGTGTTCGAACCGTTCCGGAGACCGGTTCATTCCGGGTCATCCGCCCGATCTGCCCGATGGAACGATCCCGCACCGTCGTAGTGAACCTACGGGCCGGGGGTGACACCGCATGGTCCGGCAGGTGGCCGTCAGGTGGACGGCGGGCCGAACCGGGGATCCCGTTTCTCGAGGAAGGCGGCCATGCCCTCGCGCTGGTCGTGGGTCCCGAAGAGGTTCAGGAACAGCTCCCGCTCCCGCCGGAAGCCGTCCGGGTCGCCGTCGGCGGCGGCCCGGATCGCTCGCTTGGCGGCGGCGAGCGCCTCGCGCGGACCCCGCGCGAGGCGCCTCGCGTCCGCGACGGCGGCGTCGAACACCTCGTCGGGCGGGCGCACGATCTCGGCGATGCCGAGATCGTGCGCCCACCCGGCATCCACCTGGTCGCCCGTGTAGACGAGCCACCGGGTCGCGCCCGCTCCGATCAGCCGCGTCAGGCGCTGCGTCCCGCCGGCGCCGGGGATCACGCCGATCCTGATCTCGGGCTGGCCGACCTTCGCATCGGTCGCCAGGTAGCGCAGGTCGCACGCGAGGGCCAGCTCGAGGCCTCCCCCGAGCGCGTACCCGGTGACGGCGGCGATCGAGATCTTCGGACTGGCTTCGAGCAGGTCGCAGGCCGCCCCGAGCGCCTCGACGGTGGGCGCGACCTCCTCGGACCTCCAGGTGGCCATGGCCTTGATGTCGGCCCCCGCCGCGAACAGCCTCGGACCGCCCCAGACGACGAGCGCGCCGACATCCACGCGCGCGTCGGCTTCCGCGACCGCCTCCTGGAGCTCGAGCCCGAGCTGCAGATCGATCGCGTTCGCCGGCGGCCGGTCGAGACGGATCACCGCGACGCCGTCGTCGACGTCCAGCCGCACGAACTCGCCCATCGGCGGCGCAGCCTACCCGGTGTCGATCGCGGCGGCCGCCTCGAGGGTCGCGCGGAGCCCGTCGAGGAACGGCGTCCGCTCGACACCGAACGCCGACGCGGCGTCCGGCGCGTCCGCGCGCGAGGGCCGCGCCAGGAACGATGCGGCCACGGCGTCGATCGGGACGCCGAGCAACCGGGTGAGCGCCTCCGCGGCGGCCTGGCCGTCGGCGTGCGTCGGAGGGACGTCGTCGCCCCGGAGCAGGCGGGCCAACCCGTCTGCCGTCACGACGTCCGGACCCTCGAGACCCCAGGTCCCGGCCAGCTCTCCCGGCGCGTCGTCGATCGCGGCGATCACGGCTGCGAGGTCGTCGGCGTACGTCGGGGCCAGTTCCTGATCGCCGGGGCCGACGACGAAGGGTGTCTCGGCGAGCGCCCCCTCGACCGCGGCGGTGAACCAGAGGCCGCCCAACCCGTACACGTGCGTCACCCGGACGATCGCGTGCTGCAGGCCGGAGCCGCGGACGGCCGCCTCCGCGAGCCCCTTCGCCCGCAGGAACGGGTGGGTCGCATCCCCGTCCGCTCCCGGGACGGAGAGCAGCACGAACCGCTTCGTCTTCGCTCGCTTCGCGGCTTCGATCGCGAGCACGACGCTGCCCTCGTTCGCCTGGAAGAGCGCGTCGGGATCGGGCTGGTCGAACCCGCCGATCAGATGCACCAGCGTGTGGCAGCGCGGGAGGATCTCCGCCAACGCGTCGGGCGTGTCGAGTTCACGGACCGCGACCTTCGCGCCGAGCTCGCGGAGGAAGACGGCGTCCGACGGTCGACGGACCGTCGCTCGGACCTCGTCCCGGGCCAGGAGCGCGCGCACGGCCGCCCGGCCGACGACGCCGGACGCACCGGTCACCATCACCGTCATCGTCCGAGGCTACCGCGGCGCCCCGGAGGCAAGGCACGTGCAAGTCATCGCGTTGCACCTGCAACATGCTGCTAGCATGCGCGTCCGTGGAACGGGTCCCGGTCGAGTACGCCGACGTGATGGAGCTCTTGCGTGATCGCGGCCTGCGGATGACCCCGCAGCGACGCGCGATCGTCTCCGAGGTGATGCGGACGCAGGGCCACATCTCCCCCGCGCAAGTCGCACGAACGATCCAGGGCGAGATGCCCGGGGTGAACGCCTCCACGATCTACCGGACACTGAGCCTGCTCGAAGAGGTCGGCGTCCTGCAGCACTCCCATGTCGAATCGGGGGCCGAGTACCACAAGACCGACGAGGCTCAGCACGTGCACCTCACGTGCGGCCGCTGCGGCCGCGACGACGCCCTGTCGGTCCGCGAGGCGGAGAAGCTCGGCTCGCTGATCCACGCGCATCACGGGTTCGTCGCGGACCTGACGCATTTCGCGATCACCGGGCTCTGCTCCGACTGCGCTCGCGTGGCGAGCTGAATCACCCGCCGAAGATCGCCGGCAGCAGGCTGCCCTTCCCCGACAGGAAGAGGATCCCGATCACGAGGCTGAACGCCCCGGTCAGCACGGCGACGGTGACGTAGATCGTCCAGTTCTGCGACGCCTTCAGGAAGCCGAAGGACGTGCCGAGCGTGATCATCGTGTTCGACGTGAGCAGGCCCACGATGAACGAGGCGAGGATCGCGACGCCGGCAGCCTTCCCGCTCGTCCCCGCTGCGGTCAGGAAGATCACCAGCTGCGTCGGCGTCTCCGCGCCGACGCCGTGGACCATCCCAACGACGAAGGCCGTCCTCGACCCGTAGTTCATGAACGCATCGGGCTCGGGGTGCTTGTGATGATGGTGGCCGGGGCGGCCGTGATGGCCGTGATGCCACTCCGACACGGGAAGATCCTCGGCCACCTCGAGCGCGACCCCTCCACCGTCGCCGGCGTGGGCATGGACGGGGACGTCGTCGTGCCGATGCTCGCCTGCGTCGATCGCCTGGGACGACGGCCGCACCTTCCGGTACGCGTTCCGCACGCCCGTGAAGATGAGCATCCATCGGCTCCGCATCCGGAACTCGCGCCCGTGGCGGATCAACGACACGAACACGAAGACGCCGAGCACGACCAGGGTGACGCCGACGATCCGCTCCATCACGGTATCCACGCCCGAGGGCAGCCGTTCCCCCAGCACGATCGCGAAGCACCCGATCACGAACACGACGAGCGCGTGGCCGAGCGCGTACAGGGTGCCGAAGAGCAGGGCGGTCCGCCGGTCCTCTTGCGAGCTCGTGATGTCGGTGATCGCCGCGATGTGATCCCAGTCGATCCCGTGGCGGAACCCGAACAGGAACGCGGCGATCAGGACGCCGATACCGAACGCTTCTCCCGTGACCGCGAGCACGATCCCCCTCCCAGGGCGTGGCGGAACCCTCATGCAAGCACAATCGTGCAGCGAACGGCAACTGCAATCCTTTGCAGGAAGGCGAGGGGATCAGAACCGAGGCGTCTCGCGCCAGGCGCCGAAGACCGACTGCAGCGCGACGGTGACCTCCCCCTCCGTGCATCGCGCTCGAGCGCAGCCGATCAGGGGTTCCATCAGGTCCGCCGCCGGGTCGGCCGCGGCGGCCGCGAGGACGGCGAGCGCAGCGCCCACCTCCGACGGGTCACGCTCCGACCTGGTCCGGGCGACCGCGATGCGCTGCGCCTCCTCCGTCGCCATCGGGATCTCGAGGATCTCGAGCGGTTCCTCGGATCCGGAGACGAACGCGTTCACCCCGACCTGGATCAGATCCTGTGCCTCGAAGCGTCGCTGCTCCTCGAAGGCCGCCTCGGCGATCTCCTGCACGAACCACCCGTCCTCGACACCGGACAACACGCCCTCCAGCATCGAGCCCGCCCCGAGTTCGGCGATCCTGCCGAACAGGTCCTCCGCCTCCCGTTCGATCCGGTCGGTGAGCCACTCGACGTAATAGGAACCGCCGAGCGGATCGACGACGTCGGGGACGCCCGACTCGTACGCGATCACCTGTTGCGTCCGGAGCGCGAGGGTGGCCGCCGCCTCGGTTGGCAAGGCGAGAACCTCGTCGAGCGCGTTCGTGTGGAGGGATTGCGTGCCCCCGAGCACCGCCGCGAGCGCCTCGACGGTGGTCCTCGCGACGTTGTTCATGGGCTGCTGAGCCGTGAGGGAGACCCCCGCCGTCTGCGTGTGGAAGCGGAGCCGCTGGGCGATCGGATCCGTCGCCCCGTAGCGGTCCCGGAGCCATCTGGCCCAGATGCGCCGCGCGGCGCGGAACTTGGCGATCTCCTCGAAGAAGTCGATGTGCGCGTCGAAGAAGAAGCTCAGCTGCGGGGCGAACGCGTCGATCGGGAGCCCGCGGTCGAGCCCGAGCTCGACGTACGCGAATCCGTCCGCGAGCGTGAACGCGAGCTCCTGCGCGGCCGTCGACCCCGCTTCACGGATGTGGTATCCGCTCACGCTGATCGGGTGATACTTCGGGACGCGCTCGGCGCAGAAGGCCATCAGGTCGCCGATCAGGCGGAGGTGTGGACGCGGCGGGAAGAGCCACTCCTTCTGCGCGGTGTACTCCTTGAAGATATCGGTCTGCAGCGTCCCGTCCAGCGTCGACCAGTCCACGCCCTGGCGCTCGGCGGCGACGAGGTAGCACGCGAACAGCCATGGCGCGGGCCCGTTGATCGTCATCGAGACCGTCACCTCTCCGAGCGGGATCCCGTCGAAGAGCGTCACGACGTCGTCGAGAGAGTCCGCAGCGACCCCGCACCGCCCGACCTCGCCCTCGGCGCGCGGGTCGTCGGAGTCGAAGCCCATGAGCGTCGGCATGTCGAAGGCGACGGACAGCCCCGTCTGGCCGCGCTCGAGCAGCACGCGGAACCGCTCGTTCGTCTCGCGGGGCGTCCCGTACCCGGCGAACTGGCGCATCGTCCACAGCCGCCCGCGATACATCGACCCGTACGCCCCGCGCGTGAACGGGTACTCGCCCGGGCGGCCGAGCGATCGCTCGGGACTCGATCCGGCCGTGTCCTCGGCGGTGTAGACGGGCTGCAGCGGGATCCCGGAGCGTGTGGAGTGGGTGCGCTCGCCACGGGGGACGTCGCTCGTTCGGGGTCTCGTTTCGACCATGGCCGGTGGGTCGAGCGTACCCGCTACGGGGACGCTCGACGGGCGAGCGCCGCGGCGGCCCCGTAGGGGTCGACGCGGCGCTCGGCGAGGTCGCCGGCGAGCCGTGCGTCGGCTTCGAGCGCCGACGCGACGGCGACGCGGAAGCGCTCGGCCGCGAGCGACTCGACCTCGGCGAGCAGGCGCGCGCGACGCCTGGCGTCCCGCGCGCCCGACGCCCGCGCCCACGCCTCGTGGTCCTCGATCGCGTCCCAGAGCTCGTCGACGCCGTCACCGAGCGTCGCCGCGGCGCTCAGCACCGGGGGGTCGTGCTCCCGCGCCGGCCCGAGGTGGAGCATCTGCCGGAGCTCTCGCGCCACCTCCCCCGCCCCGTCCCGATCCGCCTTGTTCACGACGAAGACGTCGGCGACCTCGAGGATCCCGGCCTTCGCCATCTGGACGGCGTCACCGAGCCCGGGCGCCAGGACCACGAGCGTCGTGTCGGTCGCCGCGGCGACCTCGACCTCCGCCTGTCCCACGCCGACCGTCTCCACCATGATCAGCTCGTAGCCGGCCGCATCGAGGATCCGGACCCCCTCCGGCGCCGCGAGCGCCATCCCGCCGAGATGGCCGCGCGTGGCCATCGAACGGATGAACACGTCGGGATCGGTCGCGTGCTCCTGCATCCGGACACGGTCACCGAGGAGCGCCCCGCCGGTGTAGGGAGACGTGGGATCGATCGCCAGCACGGCGACCCGGCGCTCGCGGGCGCGGGCCGCGCCCACGAGCGCCGCCGCCAGCGTGGACTTCCCCACCCCCGGCGCGCCGGTGATCCCGATCGTCGTGGCGCGCCCGGTCGCAGCGTAGATCCCGGCCGAGAGCGCCTCCAGCTCCTGATGTCCGTCTTCGACGAGCGAGATCGCGCGCGCGACCGCGCGTCGCTCGCCCGCGAGCACACCGGCGACGAGCGCCTCGACGTCGCCGGCGGCCTCCATGGGCGGCGAGCCTACCCGTCGCCGACGGGCGGCTCCACGAGCGCGTCGGCCGGCGCCGCGCCCGGGATCGCCGCGAGCGCGTCGCGGAGCGATCGGCAGTACTCGCGCTGGATCTCGACGGCTGGATCGTCAGGCGACGTCGCCCTCGAGGCGAGCATCGCGAGGTTCACCTGTTCGCGCTCGAGCCGGCGGAGCAGCCGCGCCGCGGGCCTGCCCGCCCGGCGTCGCATGCCGGCGATCGCGCGGCGTCGCCGCTTCGGGCTTCGGAGCGTGCGGAACTCCTCGGCGGAGATCCCTTCGCCGCCGATCTCGGGTGCGAGCGCGCCGTCGAGCCACCGGCGCTCGCGGTCGCGCGCGAGCGTCAGACCGATCACGACGACGAGCAGCAGCGGGAGGCCCTTGATCGCGAGGTCGATGGGCAGGAGCAGGCGGTCGGCGAGGTCGTACGGGCGCGTCGGGGCTAGATCCAGCACCGGCGCGTTCCAGATCGCGTGACCGATGACGCCGGCGAGGAACAGCGCGACCGCGACGCCCACGCGCTTGGCGGTCGGGACCTCGTCGCGGCGCGACACCGCGTAGCCGATCCCCATGCCTGTCAGACCGGTGTAGAGGACGTGCCCGTAGAGCCCGCTCGAGACGACGCGGACGTAGAAACCCTCGAGCACGCCCGCGGGGCTTCCGCCGAAGGCGGCCATGAAGTACAGGACGTCCTCGACGACGGCGAAGCCGAGTCCGCAGAGCGCGCCGTACACGAAGCCGTCCATCACGTCGTCGACCTCGTCGCGAGCGATGAGCGCGATCAGGACGACCCCGGCCGCCGTCAGGAGCTCTTCGATGAACGGAGCGGTGAGCGCGGGCCCCCACCTCGCGGCGACGTCTTGGCCGACGGTTCGCGCCAGGAGCTGATCCCAGCCCGAGGCGTCGAGGGCGAGCGCCGTGGCGGCGACCGCGCCCCACACGAAGGCGCCGACCGCGAGCGAGATGGGTTCCCGCTCGTACAGATCGAGCCGGTAGATCAACACGCCGAGGGGCAGCGCGTAGACCGAGACGAGGAGCCAGGACAACGCCCATCCGCTGCGCGAGATCTGCGAGAGCTCGGCGAGCGCCCCGACCATCCGGAACGCGCCGTAGGCGACGAACGCGAGGTAGACCCAGAACGCCGGCTCGCGAGGCTGGAACAGCGAACGCTCGAGCGAACGGCGCGCGTCCTGCGCGTCCACCTCAGCCGACCTCGGCGTCCTCGATCATCGTGTCGACGTCGGACGCGACCCAGGCCAGGTCCCCCTTCGGGGCGAAGGCGTCGAAGATCGCGCCGGTCGTGGCCCCGGTCGCGACGGTCGCCGCCCCCTCGATCGTGACCCCGTCGGCCACGCCCACGTATCCGAACCGGACCGCGGGGGCGCCCGACGCGAGCGTTCCCGACGACGACTGCCCGATCTTCAGATCGTCCAAGCGCGGCCGGAGCGTCCGGTCGAGGTACGTCTGCGCGAGGTCCTCCGGCGACCCGCTCCAGCGCGGGACGGCGACGACCAGCAGCGTGACCGATCCACGCGTCAGGCTCCGTTCGGGGACGGGCGCGCCGGGCGGCGTCGCCGCTGCCCATCCGGGCAGCGGCCGGACCCGCACGGCGGCCCCCAGCTCCTGGGTCCCGGCGGTCGCGGCGTTCCCCGCCGCGGCCGCCAGCTGCCCGCCCCCGGCGACGATCGCGATCACCGCCACCACGGCGAGGACGGGGAGCCATCGTCGCGGCCCCGAAGGCGCCCGCTCGATCTGCTCGGCCGCCAGACGATCGCCCGACATGCGCGCGGCCCTCCTTCGATCGACGACGGCCCGCGTTCAGCGCGCCGAGAGCAGCATCGTAAGGCGGCGCACGGTGGGCAGATGACGCACGAGCCCGCGGACGCGGATCGTGCGCCGGAGGATCGCGCCGACGATCCCGCGGCCATCGCGCGTCAGGACGTCGGGCAGTCCGAGCCGCAACGGCACGGCCGCGAGCGCCATCAGCTCGACCGACGGCGCACGGACCTCGACGGGCGCCTCGAGCGGCCAGCCCGCTTCCCAACGAAGCTCGGGGACGAGCTCGACGCGGACCGCGGCGCCTGCGTCCGTGGCGCCGATCACGACGGTCCCGCCGCGGAGCAGCCCGTTCCGCGACGGATCGCGTTCCAGGTTCTGCTCGATGAGTCCGATCACGAGGCCCGCGAGTCCCCCGTCACCGGCATCCGGATCGGTCACGGCCGCAGGAGGACCTTCGTCGCCTCTCGGCGGTCGAACAGCTCGTACCCCTTCGGCGCTTCCTCGAGCGGCAGCCGGTGGCTGACGACCGGGAGCGGATCGACGCGACCGTCGGCGAGCAGCTTCATGGCCTGCTCCCAGTACGCGTGGACGGGACAGAGACCGGCGAAACGGACGTCGAGCGCGCGAGCCCAGTACACGCCGAGCTGGACGTCCACGATCTCGCCGGCGTACGTGCCGACGACGACGACCCGGCCGCCCCGCCGGGCGATCCCGAGCGCCGACTCGTAGACATCGGGTGCGCCGACGGCGTCGATCACCACGTCGGCCCCGCGATCGCCGGTCGCACGGGCGAGCGCCATCTCGGGGTTCGTCGCACTCGCGTCGATCGTCGTCGCTCCGGCTTCGGCCGCGAGCGCGAGTCGGTCGTGATCGAGATCGATCGCGAACACCCGCTCCACACCGAGCGCGTGCAACGCCTGGACGGTGCAGTACCCGACCGGACCCATGCCGATCACGGCGACGGCGTCGTCGGGCGCGGCCTCGGCGATCGACGCTGCGTAGACGCCGGTGGTCAACACGTCCCCCACGAAGACGGCTCGATCGTCGTCGACGGCATCCGGGATCCGGAGCAGGTTCACGTCCGCCGACGGGATCCGGACGCGCTCGGCCTGGGCCCCGGGGAGGTCGCCGCCGAACGGGCCGGCGCCGAGGATCGCGTGATCCTCACACAGCGCCGTCTGGCCGCGCGCGCAGAACCAGCACCGACCGCACGCCACGTGGAACGACGCGACCACGCGATCGCCCGGACGGACGCTCGCGACGGCCTCGCCGACCGCCTCCACGGTCCCGGCGGCCTCGTGACCCAGGACGCCACCCGGATCGATCGGCGTCCTCCCGTGGAAGAAATGCAGATCACTGCCGCAGATCGCGCTCCGCTCGACCCTGATCACTGCATCCGTCGGCCGCTGCACGGCAGGGTCGGCCACGTCGGCGACGCGGACCACCCCGATGTCGTCGAAGACGACGGCTCGCATCGTCAGACCTCGTCGACGAAGACCGTGTCGACCTCGCCCGTGAGCCGGACGAGCTCGCTCGCCGCGCGCACCTCTCGGACGATCCGCGGCAGGTCGCCTCGGACGCGGAGCTTCCCCTGCATCATGCCCTTCACCGGATCGAGCTCCCCGAGCACCACGTCCTTCCAACGCGTGTACGGGGCGGTCAGCGTGTACGCCGCGCTCGCCGCCTGCGCGTCGGAGACGACTCCGCCGCCGCGACAGGTCCCGTGCCACAGGTCGAGATAGCCCCAGACCGTCTCGGGGAACCCTCGGTCCGGCTCGGCCAGGATCTGGAACGCGATGTCGCCCTCCCAACCGGCCGCCGCGTCGCGGTACTCCTCGGAGGCGTTGATCAGGGTGACCAAGGCCTGGAACCATTCGTCGGTCGGGAACGTCGGCACGCGATCCTCCTCGATCGCCGCTCAGGATACGGGTCTACCGGCTGCCGAAGATGAACAGCAGGCCGATCACGTTGAAGGCCATGTGCGCCGCGACGTCGGCGACGAGGTTCGCGCGCCGTTCGTAGATCAGCGCCAGGCCGGCGCCGGTGAAGACCATGATCGTCTGCAGGAAGAGCGCGTCGCGCCACGGCGCCGCGACCAGGTGGGAGGCACCGAACAGCAGAGCCGACGCGAGGACACCGAGCGCGACGCCGTGCCGGTCGCGGACGCCCCGGTACAGGATCCCGCGGTAGAAGAGCTCCTCCGTCACCGGGGCGATCACGAGCGCCAACACCGCCGTGATGATCTTCGCGTTCGCCGAGAGGTTGGCCGGGATCTGCTCCGGAGGGCTGACCTGCGAGCCGAACAGGGCGCGGAACAGCAGGAGCAACGGCACGCCGACGCCGTAGGCCACCACGCCGTAGAGCAGGAGGCCCAGCCCGAACCCGACCACCGCGTCGCGCAGGCCACGGGATCCGAAGATCACGCCGATCCTCCGCGGCCAGTCGCGCGAACGCCACGAGAGCCACGCGAGCATCGCGGCGAGGAACGCGAGGTCCGCGCCGACCGACGCGGCGATCTGCGGGAGCCCCTCGATCGGCTCCCCGGAGGCGACGCCCATGGCGACGAGCACGATCGAGCCGACGACGAACTGCCCCAGCACGAGATCGCCGAGGACGAACACGGCGATCGCCCGCCAGAAGCCCCACGCGACGGGCAACAGCCCGTGCGGCGCCGTCGCGTGGGTGTCCGGAGGCGGCGGCGGTGGTGGGAGCTCGAGGGTCACCCGAGCTCCGCGGGGTCGGGGATCACGAGCGGCCCGCCGCGGCGACGGACGCGGCCGCCGAGACCGGCGAGCTTCGCCTCGAAGTCCTCGTAGCCGCGGTCGATGTGGTGGACGTCGTCCACCTCGGTGACGCCGTCCGCCACCAGGCCGGCGATCACGAGAGCGGCGCCGGCGCGGATGTCCGGCGCCCGCACCGGGGCGGCGGACAGGCGCGGCACGCCACGGATCACGGCGTGGTGACCCTGCGTGCTGATGTCCGCGCCCATCCGCTGGAGCTCGCCGACGTAGGTGAACCGGCCCTCGAAGACGTTCTCCGTCGCGATGCTGGTGCCGTCCGCGACCGCGAGCATCGCGAGCAGGATCGGCTGGAAGTCCGTCGCGATGCCGGGGTACGGCAGGGTGACGAAGTCGAGGGCGCGGGGCTGCGCGTGCTGCCGCACGCGCAGCCCCGCGCCCCCGTCGAGGCCACGCGTGACCTCGGCGCCCGCGTCCTCGAGCTTCGTGAGGAACAGATCGAGGTGCTCGGGCCGCGCGTTCTCGATCGTCACCTCCCCACGGGTGGCGACCGCCGCGGCGCCCCACGTCCCAGCCTCGATCCGGTCGGGGACGGCGTCGTGATCGGCTGGGTGCAGACCGTCCACACCATCGATGAGCACCGTACTGCTGCCGGCGCCCTCGATCCGCGCGCCCATCGACACGAGGAAGTCGGCGAGATCGGCGATCTCCGGCTCGCGGGCGGCGTTATCGATCACGGTCGTCCCCGTCGCGAGGACGCCCGCCAGCAACAGGTTCTCGGTCGCGGTGACGCTCGGGTAATCGAGGGTGATCGCGGCCCCGCGGAGTGCGGGCGCCTCGGCCACCAGGAACCCGTGCTCGGACCGCACCGCCGCGCCCATCCGCTCGAGGCCCCGGACGTGGAGCTCGACCGGACGAGCGCCGATCTCGTCACCTCCCGGCAGCGAGACACGCGCCCTGCCCGTCCTCGCGAGCAACGGGCCCAGCACGACGATCGAAGCCCGGATCTGCCCGAACAGCTCGTGCGGCGCCTCCGAACCGCGAACGTCAGTGGCGTCGAGCTCGGCGGTGTCGCCGTGGAGCTCGACGCCGACGCCGAAGTGCCCCAGGAGCTCCGCCATCACGGCGCAGTCGCGGATCCGCGGAACGTTCCGGATCACGCTGCATCCCGGAGCGAGGATCGCCGCCGCCATGAGCTTCAGCGCGGAGTTCTTCGCGCCTGCGACCCGGACCGAGCCGCGCAGCGGTTCGCCGCCCGTGACGAGGAGACGGTCCATCGCTCGATGGTAGGGCACGCCGGCCGCCGCGGCGCTCAGCCCGCGACGGCGATCCGCGCCCGTGCCTTCGCGATCTCGGCCAACGCCGCGCCGTCGTCGTCGGATGCCGCGCGCTCCGCCTCGGCGAGGCGTTCGCGCGCGGCCTCGACGTCGACCTCCTCCGCGAGCTCGGCGAACGTCGCGAGGACGTCGGCGCGCGTCGCGCCGGCGTCCGTCGACACGTGGAGGAAGCCGCCGTCGACCACGGCCCGCGTCCAGCTCCCGTCCTCCAGCTGCAACCGCAGCGGGGCGATCTCGAGCTGCACGAGGAGCGGCGCGTGACCCCCCAGGATGCCGACGTCGCCGTCGACCCCGTGGGCGATCAGCATCTGGACGTCGCCCGTCCAAACCTCACGCTCCGGCGTGACGAGGTGGACCTCGACGGTCACGCGCTCGCACCCTCCAGCTTCTTCGATCGCTCGACCGCCGCCTCGATCCCGCCGACCATGAAGAACGCCTGCTCCGGGAGGTGGTCGTACTCGCCGTCGCAGAGACCGCGGAACGAGGCGATCGTCTCGTCGATCGGGGTGTACTCGCCCTTGATCCCCGTGAACTGTTCCGCGACGAAGAACGGCTGCGAGAGGAACCGCTGGATCTTCCGGGCGCGCGACACGATCACCTTGTCCTCCTCCGAGAGCTCATCGATCCCGAGGATCGCGATGATGTCCTGGAGGTCCTTGTACCGCTGGAGGATCTCCTGGACGCGGCGCGCGACCGCGTAGTGCTCCTCACCGACGTAGCGGGGGTCCAGGATCCGGCTCGTGGAGTCGAGCGGATCGACCGCCGGATAGATCCCCAGGGACGCGATGTCTCGCGACAGCACGGTCGTGGCGTCCAGGTGCGCGAACGCGGCGTGGGGGGCGGGGTCGGTGATGTCGTCGGCGGGCACGTAGATCGCTTGAAGGGACGTGATCGACCGGCCGCCAGCCGACGTGATCCGCTCCTGCAGGTCGCCCATCTCCCCCGCCAGGTTCGGCTGGTAGCCGACCGCCGACGGCATCCGCCCGAGCAGCGTCGAGACTTCGGATCCCGCCTGGGTGAAGCGGAAGATGTTGTCCACGAACAGCAGCACGTCCTTGTGCTCCACGTCGCGGAAGTACTCAGCCATCGTGAGCGCCGACAGGGCGACGCGGAGCCGGACGCCCGGTGGTTCGTCCATCTGACCGAACACCAGCGCGGTCTTCTCGATCACCCCGGACTCGGTCATCTCGAGGAACAGGTCGTTGCCCTCGCGCGTGCGCTCGCCGACTCCGGCGAACACGGATACACCTCCGTGCTGCTCCGCCTGGCGGCGGATCATCTCCTGGATGATGACGGTCTTCCCGACGCCCGCACCGCCGAACATCCCGATCTTGCCGCCCTGCACGTACGGCTCGAGCAGGTCGATCACCTTGATCCCGGTCTCGAGCATGACCTTCTTCGCTTCGAGCTCCGCGAACGGCGGCGCCTCGCGGTGGATCGGCCAGCGGTCCGCGGCATGGATGCTCTCCGCATCGGTGTCGAGCGGCTCCCCGAGCACGTTGTAGACGTGACCGAGCACCCCCTCGCCGACCGGCACCGTGATCGGCGCGCCGGTGTTGTGCACCCGCGTGCCGCGGATCGTTCCATCGGTCGGCTTCAGGGCGATCGCTCGCACCTGGGAGTCGCCGATGTGCTGCGCGACCTCCAGCGTGATCGTGGTGGACGCCTCGCCGAGCGTGACGTCGACCGTGAGGGCGGTGTTGATCTCGGGCAACTGGTTGGGCGGGAACTCCACGTCGACGACGGGTCCGATCACCCGCACCACGCGGCCGTCCGCGTGACCGTTCTCGGTCATCTGGTCGTTCGGCATCTCTACTCCTCCCGGGTGGCGGCGAGGGCTTCCGCGCCGCCGACGATCTCGAGGATCTCCGTCGTGATCTCGTCCTGACGCGCCCGGTTCGCCTGGCGCGTCAGGATCTTGATGAGCTCGTCCGCGTTGTCGGTCGCGGCCTTCATCGCACGTCGGCGCGCGGCGTTCTCCGACGCCGCCGACTCGAGCAGGGCCGCGTACACCTTCGTGATCAGGTACTGCGGCAGCAGGTGATCGAGGATCTGCGCTGGCTCCGGTTCGAAGAGGTATTCCGGCGGCACCGTCCCGGCACCGCCCCCGGAGACCTCCTCCGGCGCGATCGGCAGGAACCGCTTCGAGGTCGCCCGGAGCGTGAACGCCGAGCGGAAGTCGGTGTACGCGCAGTGCAGCTCGTCGATCGTGCGCGCCGCGAAGTCATCGATCAGCCGCCGTCCGATCTCCATCGCCTTGTCGTACGGCGGCACTTCGCTGAACCCCTGCCAGGACGCCTCCATCGTGACGCCGCGGAAGCGGAAGTAGCCGACCCCCTTCTTCCCCACGACGTAGAGGACCGACTCGAGGCCACGGCCACGGACGCTCCGCAGGAGCTCCTCCGTCACCTTCAGCACGTTCGCGTTGTACGCGCCGGCGAGACCTCGGTCCGACGTGACCGCGAGGACGCCGACCCGGGCCGGCGACTCGCGCTCCTCGAGGAGCGGATGGTCGAGCGACGCCGACCTCGACGCGACGTCCTCCATCACCCGCGTGAGCTCCTCCGCGTACGGTCTCGACGACTCCACCCGCTGCTGGGCGCGCACGATCCTCGAGGACGCGATCAGCTCCATCGCCCGGGTGATCTTCTTCGTCGACTGGACCGAGCGGATCCGCCGGCGGACGATGCGGAGCTTGGCGCCCACGCGTTACCCGCTCTCGGGCGTCTCCGACGTCTCTCCGTCGTCGTCGGCGGACGACATGCGGTCCCACCCCACGTCCTCGCGAACCTCGTCCTTCTTCGTCGTGCGGCCGATCGCCGACTCCGATCCGGGCTCGCCGCCGGTCGGGGCGAAGGTCGCCGCGAACTCCTCGATCGCGCGGCCGAGGGTGTCCGGGGTCTCGTCCTCGAGCTTGCCCGTCTCGCGGATCGTCTGGAGCACCTCGGGGTGACGAGCCTCGAGGGAAGCGAGGAACCCTTCGACGAAGCGCTTGGCGTCCTCCACCGGATAGGGGTCGAGGTGTCCGCCGGTGACGGTCCAGATCGCGACGACCTGGCGCTCGACCGGCTGTGGGTCGTACTGGGGCTGCTTCAGCACCTCGACGACCCGCGCGCCGCGGGAAAGCTGCTGCTGCGAGGCACGGTCGAGCTCGGACCCGAACTGCGCGAAGGCCTCGAGCGCCCGGAACTGCGCGAGGTCCAGTCGGAGGCGTCCGGCGACGTCTTTCATCGCCTTCACCTGTGCGGCACCACCGACGCGCGACACCGAGACGCCGACGTTGATCGCCGGGCGGACGCCCTAGAAGAACAGCTCCGACTCGAGGAACAGCTGCCCGTCCGTGATCGAGATCACGTTCGTGGGGATGTATGCCGAGATGTCGCCGCCCTTCGTCTCGATGATCGGGAGCGCCGTCATCGATCCTCCGCCGAGCTCGTCGGAGAGCTTGGCCGAACGCTCGAGCAGACGCGAGTGCAGATAGAACACGTCGCCCGGATACGCCTCACGGCCCGGCGGCCGGCGCAGCAGGAGCGAGATCTCGCGGTACGCGACGGCCTGCTTCGAGAGGTCGTCGTAGACGATCAGGACGCTGTCGCCCTGCTCCATCCAGTGCGCGCCGATCGCCGCGCCCGAGTACGGCGCGATGTACTGGAACGGCGCCGGGTCCTTCGCGCTCGCGTTGACGACGACGGTGTAGTCCATCGCGCCCTGCTCTCGGAGCGTCTCGACGACCTCCGCGACCGTGCTCGCCTTCTGTCCCACGGCGACGTAGATGCACTTCACGGCGCGTTCGGTCCCCCAGTACTGCTTCTGGTTCAGGATCGTGTCGAGCGCGACGGCGGTCTTGCCGGTCTGCCGGTCGCCGATGATCAGCTGGCGCTGGCCGCGCCCGATCGCCGTCATCGCGTCGATCGCGGTGATCCCCGTGTACAGCGGCTCCTTCACCGGCTGGCGCGACACGACGTTGGGCGCCTGGACCTCGAGGGGCCGGTTGGCATCCGCCGTGATCGGGCCCTTCTCGTCGAGCGGCTCACCGAGCGGATCGATCACGCGACCGAGGAACCCGTCGCCGACGGGGACCGAGAGGATCCGGGCGGTCTGCTTCACCGGATCGCCCTCCTCGATCGGGGACGCGTCGCCGAAGATGATGCAGCCGATCTCGTCCTCGTCGAGGTTGAACGCGAGCCCGATCAGTCCGCCGGGGAACTCCAGCAGCTCGTTCGCCATCGCCTGCGGAAGCCCCGAGACGCGGGCGATGCCGTCGCCGGACTCGATCACCCGGCCGACCTCCTGCCGCTCGACGGACGGCGTCCAGCTCTCGACGTTCTTGCGCAGCGCCTCGGCGATCGAGGCGGGATCCAGGTTGAGTGCCATCAGCTTCAGCTCCCGAGTGCCTGTTTCGCGTCCTCGAGGCGGCCGGCGATCGAGCCGTCGAAGACGAGGTCGCCGACGCGCGCGATCACGCCGCCGACCACGGTGGGATCGACGACGACCTTCGCCTCGATCGTCCGGCCGGTCGCGCGTGAGAGCGCCTGCTCCAGCCGCTTGCGTTGCGCGTCGCTGAGCGGCACCGCGGACCGGACCTCGGCGACCGCCTGCTCGCGCCGCTCCGCCGCAAGGGCGACCACCCCGTCGGCGATCTTGCCGATGTCGCGGGCGCGGCCCGACTCGATCAGGAACGAGACCTCCGTCACCGTGACGTCGTGGGCCCGGCCTCCCAGGATGTCGCGGATCAGGTCGCGACGGTTCTCCAGCGGGAGCGCCTTGTCCGTGATCGCGTCCCGCAGCTTGTCGTCCCGCTCGACCTCCTTCGCGAAAGCGAACAGCTCGTCGGCGACGCGGTCCAGGACGCCTTCGGCGTCCGCGACGGCGACCAGCGCCGTGGCGTAGCCGCGGACGCGGTCGTCGCGGCCGAAGATGCGGTCGAGGAGGTCGGGCACGCCTGCCTCAGTTCTGCCCGTCGCGACCCGAGGCGACCTGCTCGATGTAGTCGTCGATCAGGCGCTGATGGGCCTTCGTGTCGAGCTCGGCGCCGACGACACGGCCGGCGAGGCCCACGGCGATGTCCGCCACCTGTGCGCGCAACTCATTGAAGACGCGGTCTCGCTCGGCGTTGATCTCGTCCTGGGCCCGCGCGACGATGTTGCCCGCCTCCTCGTCCGCCCGCCGCTCCATGTCACGTCGCATCTGGTCCGCGGTCGCTCGAGCCTCCTCGATGATGCGGTTCGCCTCCTCGCGCGCGTTCGCCAGCTGCGCCCTGTAGTCGGCCAGCTCGCGCTCGGCCTGCTGGCGCGTCTGCTCGGCGCCCTCGAGCTGCCCCTGGATCTGCTGGCGTCGCTCCTCGAGGAGCGCGTTCACCCGCGGGAGCACCCATTTCCACATGAAGACGAACAGGACCGCGAACGCGAGCGCCCCGACGATCAGCTCGCTCGCGTGCGGGTAGAGGTCTTGCTTGTCGCTGACCGTTTCCTGGGCGAGGACGGAGATAGACCCGAGCACCGTTCGTCCTCCTCAGATGATGAACGAGAACGCGATGCCGAACAGCGCGAGCGCCTCGATCAGGCCGATCCCGATGAACATCGTCGTCCGGACCTGGTTCGCGTACTCGGGCTGCCGCGCCGACGCCTCGACGGACTTGCCGATCAGGATCCCGAGGCCGATCCCGGGACCGATCGCGGCGAGGCCGATCACCAGACCCTTGCCGATCGTCTTCAGGCCCGGGGTGATGTCCGCGGCCTGTGCGAGGAGATGGACCATCACTGCCTCCCTTTCCTAGTGATCCTCGGCGAGTGCGCCGGCGATGTACGAGCCCGTGAGGATCGCGAAGATGAACGCCTGCAGGACGGCGACGAAGATCTCGAAGCCGACGAGTCCGACGGAGAACACGAACGAGACAGGAGCCAGGAGCCAGGTCTTCGGTCCGTTCTCCAGGAAGAACACGGTGCCGAGGAAGAAGATCGCGAGCAGGAAGTGGCCCGCGAGGAAGTTCGCCGTGAGACGGACCGTCAGGGTGATCGGCCGGATGATGATGTTCGAGACGAACTCGATCACCATCAGGATCGTGTACCGGAGCCACCAGGGCGCCTCGTCGATGATGCAGGTGTGCTTCAAGTAGCCGAAGAACCCGTGCTTGCGGATCCCCACGATGTTGTACGTGAACCACGCGATGATCGCGAGCGTGAGGGGGAACGCCACCCGGCTGTTCGCCGAGAAGTTGAACCCGGGGATCACCTCGAACAGGTTGCCGATCAGGATGAAGAAGAAGAGCGAGGCGAGGAGCGGCAGGAATCGGTCCCCGTCCTGTCCGAGCACGGGGATCGCGATCTGCTCGCGGACGAACGCGACCCCGAGCTCCATCGCCGTCTGCAGCTTGCTCGGGACGACGGTCGGGCTGCGGAACGCGAGGTAGAACAGGACGAACATGAGCGCGAACGTCAGGATCACGAGGAACGTGACGAAGTTCAGGCAGAGCTCGAAGCCGAAGACCTTGACGCCGCCCCCCCAGCACCCGTAGACGAAGTCCTTCGTGCTCGGGGCCTCGAAGGTCGCCGCCAGGGTCGACGGGATCAACGCGCGGCTCCCTCGAACGACCACATGTCCGCCTGGAGCCGTCCGGAGAGCGTCCTCGCCTCGATCACGAGCAGACCGATCGTCACCGGGACGAGCGTCAGGGCGAACGCGAGCGGCGAGAACCACTCGAGCGTGTTCAGGAGCACCAGGGCGATCGTGTAGATCATCAGGCGGACGACGAAGCCACCCATCGCGACCGCGAACAGGATCATCGGAGAGATCCGCGCGGCCCACGCGACCGAGAGGGCGGCCGCGACGAAGTTGAGGAACACGATCGCCACGGCGACCCCGGCCGACCAGGCCGCATCGCTCCCGCCGATCAGTCCGGCCACGACGGTCGCGACGATCAGCGCGACCGGTGCCAACGGGAGCAGTCGGCGGATCGCCTCGCGCTCCGGCTCAACGCTCCCCACCGTTGCCCCTCCCGTACCGCAGATACACGATGTAGATCCCGCCGACCCCGCCGAGGATGATCCCGATCGGCAGGAACACCTGGTGCAACCCAGCGAGCCGGTCGACGAGGTAGCCGATGCCCCCCCAGGCGAGCATCCCCGCGATCAGGGTCGATGTGATGGACCACCCGGTGCCCAAGCCCGACCAGGCGCTGTCTCGGCGCTGGTCCCCGGTCATGAGCGCGGGCAGTATAGGCGGCGCCCTCCGATCACGTCAAAGTCGTCGCGGCTCATTTCCGCAGGTCAGAGCCCATGCAGGCGCCGCTTGTGAAAATTTTCACGAGCGACCCAGGTCACGCGGGCTCCGGCTGCTGTCGCTCCTTCTTCTCCCGGCCCTGGAACACGAGCGCGAGGATCGCGAGGGTCAGGCCCGCGAGGAAGATCGCGGTCCCGAGCACGAACACCTGCGGGGGGATCCCGACCTTGACGGCGCCGTACACCCACAGCGGGAACGTGATCCTCTGACCGGCGACGAAGTTGGAGGTGACGAAGTCGTCGATCGACAGCGCGAAGGCGAGGAGAGCGCCCGCGAGGATGCCGGGGAAGATCAGCGGGAGCGTGACCTTCCAGAACGTCACCCACGGTGTGGCACCGAGGTCCTGCGCCGCCTGCTCGAGCATCGGGTCGAACCCCGAGAGCCTCGCTCGCACGGTGATCGTGACGTACGCCACGCAGAACATCACGTGCGCGATCAAGAGCGTCCCGAATCCGGTGGGGAGGCCGATCGTGATGTAGAAGCCGAGCAGGGAGGCCCCGAGGACGATCTCCGGCGCCGCGATGTTCGCGAACATCACTTGCTCCGTCGCGCCCTTGCCGCGGAACCGATACCTCACCAGAGCAAGCGCCAAGAGCGTGCCGAGCACCGAGGAGATCAGGGTCGCGAGCAGCGCCAGCTTGATCGAGAGGAAGAAGGCGGGGCCGAGCCCGGGGATACCGTTCCACTCTCGATACCACTGGGTCGTGAATCCCTGCCACTTCGACGTGACCTGCGGGAGCGCGGAGTGCGACTGGTTGAAGCTGTACACGATCATGAACGCGATCGGGATCAGGAGGTACAGGAAGAACCCGGTCGAGATGACCGGGAGCACGTAGTAGGTCCACCGTCGCCGCCGCTCCCTCGGGACCGGCGCGAGCTCCTTCGCGGACGGGACCGGGACCTCGTGCGCGAGGGTGCTCACACGTACTCCTCGATCGTCCTGGAGCCCAGGAACTTCGCATAGAGGGCGATCCCGATCAGCATCATCACCAGCAGGATCGCCGATAGCGCCGAGGCCGTCGGATAGTCCGCGGCCTCGAGGAACTGTTTCTGGATCACCGAACCGATCATGACGGTGTTCGTGCCGCCCAGGATCTGGGCGTTGATGTAGTCACCCGCGGCGGGGACGAACGTGAGCAGGAACGCGGCGAAGATGCCCGGGATCGAGAGCGGGAGCACGACGCGCGTGAAGCTCGCGCGCCGGGTCGAGTACAGGTCGTGGGACGCCTCGAGCACCCTGCGGTCGATCCGTTCGAGCGCGACGTAGAGCGGCAGGGCGGTGAACGGCAGGTAGTTGTATGCGAGACCCGAGATCACGGCGACCGGCGTCGCGAGGACATGGAAGGTTTCCGGCACGAACGGCAGCTGCTTGAGGGCGGTGAGGATCGCCCCGTTGTCGGCGAGGAGCGTGTACCACGCCGTGGTCCTGATCACGAACGAGACGAAGAACGGCACGAGCAGCATCACGAGGAAGAAGTTCTTCCGCCTCGCCCGGAAGGCGATCCAGTAGGCGACGGGGAAACTGACGACGAGCGCCCCGATCGTCGCCAGACCCGCGTAGACGAGCGACCGGACGAACGTCGCCCCGTACTTGTCCAGCACCTCGGGGAACTGGGCGAAGTGCCACGTTTGCTTGCACGCGAGCGTGATCACGTCGCACGTCTGGGTCGAGAGCGACAGCATCGTGACCAGGGGGATCACGAAGAAGATCAGCAGCCACAGCGTCGCGGGCGCCCCGAGCAGGTACGGGCTCAGGGTGCGCCCGAGACGCGTGTGGCGGCGTCGTTCGGGTGGTGCGCTCACGCCCCGTAGATCGGTTGGAAGGTGTCGTTCCACTGCTTGATCTGGTCGGCGGTCTGGAACTGGAAGTACGGCTTGGAGAGGGCCACCTGGGCCGCGTCCGGGAACACCGTCGGGCTGTTCGCGACCGCGGGATCCTTCAGGTCGTTCAGGATGATGTCCTTCGCGGCCGGGACGGGGCACACGTACGCGTTGTAGTCCTCGATCAGCGCCTGGACCTGCGGATCGTAGACATAGTCCATGAACTCCATCGCCGCCACCGGGTTCTGCACCCCGACCGGGATCAACTGGTTGTCGGTCCAGAACATCGCGCCCTCTTCCGGGATCACCGCCTTGAGGGTGTCGAAACCCTGATAGGTGGCCGCCTGGAAGACGTCCCCCGACCACACCATCGAGATCCAGATGTCCTCGTTCTTCAGGGCCTTGATGTAGTCCTGGTCGTAGTAGGAGCGGACGAGGCCCTGCTGCTCCTTGAGCTTGTCCGCCGCCTTGCTCCAGTCGTCGGGCGTCGACGCGGCCGGATCGACGCCGATCGCGAGCAGCCCGGCACTGCCGAGCTCGGTCGAGATCCCCATCATGCCGATCTTGCCCTGGTACTTGGGGTCGAAGAGCGACTGGATCGACGTGATGGGCTCGGTGATGTACTTCGTGTTGTAGCCGATGCACGTGTACCCGGACTGCCAGGCCATCGTGTATTTGTTGCCGGGATCCCACGACGGGTCGGTGACGAGCGGGCTCGCGTACTGCTTGAAGTTCTTCATGCGCGACTGATCGAGCGGCACCGCCCAGCCGAAACCGATCAGCTCGGCCAACGGCGGATCGCTGTTC
>Ga0075423_10000160_pt1 | contig 45041 bp, 35 predicted proteins | sample SoiMethybrSBSTD2_FD_80114 | JGI IMG/M metagenome (GOLD analysis project Ga0075423, IMG submission 80114) | Bulk soil microbial communities from a Populus tree surrounding site in Tennessee, USA - Soil MetaG P. TD hybrid SBSTD2 | ecosystem: Environmental > Terrestrial > Soil > Tree plantation... | reverse complement strand
GAAACGACTGGCGTGCCCACTGGACAGGCACAAACTTCTGACGAGATCCCAGTTGCCAAGTCTTCAAAGCAAGAAGAAGAGAAGATTCTTCGGGAGTTGAAGGAAGCCCTAAAGGGAGTGCAGGAACCCCAGCCGCCGACGCCAACTCCACAGGCCCCCCCGCCGCCCATCCCTGCGAAGATTTGGATGGCGGGAGGTTTTGTTGCGCTTCTCACTGCGCTGATCATAGTAGTCTTCATTGTTCGTAGCCGGAACAAGGAACCGCAGCCCACCGCACCTACAGCTCCCCTTGAATCTGTCGCTCCTCCGCCAACAGTAACTCCGGCCATTGATGCTGAAACACGCTCGACAGTTGGAAAGATTGCTGCGATTCTTGAAGCTCTTGATCATTATTCGGTCACCAGGAAGTCCCCACCCCCTGCCTTGACCAGCCTAAACAAACGCTACTCGGATATCGAAACCTTGAAAGATGGGTGGGGCCATAACATTTACTATCTGGTCGATCTAACCAACAAGACCTTTGTCATTCGATCTCCGGGGCCGGATGGCAAGCTTGAAACTTCAGACGACTTAACAGTGACTAGCGAAAGTGCTGACGCTTGGGCAAAGGAACACGAGCAGCTGATCAGCGAATGGCGAGTCGCCAATCCTAACATCTACGAGCAGCTTATATCTCTTGGTCCCTCCGACGAGGAGCGCAAAAAGCAGGAGGCGGCACGCAAAGCCGAAGAGGAAAAAAAGAAACGGCAGGAAGAATCGAAGAAGCAGGAGGCGGCACGCAAAGCCGAAGAGGAAAAAAAGAAACGGGACGAGGACTCGAAGAGGCAGGAGGCCGCTCGAAAGGCCGAGGAGGATCGGAAGAGAGAGGAGGATTCGCGCCAACTCAAAGCTCGAGAGGAAGAACTTCGTCGCAAGGCAACGGCGGTTCAGTTTCGAGACAATTTTACTGACGGGCTAACCAATTGGGATGCTCCCTCAAGCTGGGAGATTGTCAAAGATCAAGACCTCTCCGTCCTGAGGGTCCAAGGCCTCGGGCTTCTAAGGCAGGGCGAGAGTTGGGACAACTACAAGACGGAGTTTGATGTGAAGGTCAACAAGGAGTCTGCGGGATGGGTCGTTCGAGCCCAAAATACCAGCAACTTCTACCTCTTCAAACTGGGGTCAGAGAAAGCTAAAGCGATTCCAAAGAATTCTTTAGTTCGGTATATCTTCTCGTCGGGCAAGTATCTCAACTCTCTCAAACGTGAAGATGCTCCAGGAGCAGCTGGAGTGGTTCCTTTGCCTTTTAAGGTGCGAAACAAAGACTTTTATAAGGTAGTCGTGGCGCTGAGAGGCAATACTATTACACATTCCATTAACGGAATAGAAGTGGATTCCTGGTCTGACAGGACTTTTGACAGAGGTCGCTTTGGCTTTAACGCCAGCATCATCGAGATGGCAACGATCCGGAACGTGTCCGTTGCTCCTCTCCAGTGAACTGATTGGTTATCGGATTCGGAAGCCCAGCCCGCACCTTCCAACCTCGGAAGGAAATCATTCTAATCGGGTTCGGCCTGAGTCTGCATTTTTACTCCACCTCGATACTTTGTCGCCCTGCCCGATAAAGCAATAGAGCAAGCAAGATGAAAGCGGCCAGAGCAATGAGGTCTGCTCCTGAACCTAACCTCTCTTCGAGACGCCATTTGACCCCAAGGTTAAAGAGCCGGGCCAAGTAACCTTCTTTGACTCCCGCAAAAACGGCGATTGCGATGCCCCCCAACGATCCGCCGGCCACTAGTCCCGTGCTGTAAAGCATCCCTGAGCTCAACTCTGACTCCTCCCCTCTTTTGGACGATAGCTTATCTACCAAAGCCTTAACCAACCCCCCTGCGTAGATCGTCGACGTTGTAGACAAAGGCAGGTACGCTCCCACGGCAAACGAAAGAGATTTGACGCCGCAAAGTTCAAGAACCGTGGAAATGAAGATTCCGATGATAACGAGTCCCCAGGGGAGCTCCCGACTTAACATACCTTTGATGATCGTGGACATAAGGGTTGCTTGAGGAGCGGAGAGCTTAACCGAGCCAATAGGCCCATAGGCCGAGCCGTGAAGCAGTAGTAAAGTTCCTCCGATGGCTGCTACCGAAACAAGTACGCCGATGATCAATCCCGTTTGCTGACGAATTGGAGTGGCGCCGACGATGTAACCAGTCTTCAAGTCTTGAGAGGTCGCGCCGGCGTTCGCCGCGGCAATACAAACAATTGCCCCTACACAGAGGGCCACAGACTGATAGGCTTCGCCGCCCCATCCAATCGAAACAAAGATGAGGCAAGTGGCCATGAGCGTCGCGATCGTCATTCCGGAGATCGGATTTGAAGACGACCCAATAATGCCAACGATCCGGGAGGAGACGGTAACAAAGAAAAACCCAAAAACAACAATCAGGACAGACATCAGCAGGCTGCCAGGGAACTTCCCAGGGATCTGTGGCAGAACCGACATCAGCAGAGCCAAGCCGATGGATCCCAGTAACACAAAAGTAATCGGGATATCCCGCTCGGTGCGCCTTCGGGAAAGTCCCGCTGTGTGCGTGCGAGCTCCAGAGAGGTCTGCCAGACTGTCACGAAACGAACTGATGATAGTTGGAAGCGACCTCAACAGCGTTATGACCCCGGAGCAGGCCACAGCGCCTGCTCCGATATAACGGACATATCCACGATAAACCTCGACGGGGTTCATTTGTGAAATGAGCTTGTTTTCCCACCCCGGTTTCAGGACTTCCGGAAGTCTCTCTCCGAAAATGCTTATGAGAGGAATGAGAGCAAGCCATGACAAGACTCCTCCTGCGACCATGGTGCCGGCAATCCGCGGACCGATGATATAGCCGACTCCAAGATACTCCGGGGTGATTTCCCCGTTGATCGTCGCATTGGGAAATTGGCTTGCCCTGCTTGTCACATAAGCCGGAACTTCTTTCCAAAGGCCGAGAATACTCATGAAGAACTTGTAAAGCAAAGCCATCCCGAGGCCCGCGAATACCCTCTGAGCGAGGGCTCCACCGCGCTCTCCTGCCACCAGCACTTCGGCGCAAGCAGTTCCCTCTGGATATGGCAGAACTCCATGCTCCTTGACGATGAGAGAGCGCCTCAAAGGAATCATGAAAAGAACGCCTAGTATCCCTCCAATGAGAGAGAGAATCAAGATCTGGCCATAGCGAAAATACTGTTCTCCGTCATGTAAGAATAGCAAAGCCGGAACCGTAAAGACGACGCCCGCTGCAATAGACTCACCGGCCGAGCCAATGGTTTGAACGATGTTGTTTTCCAATATCGTAGATTTGCCGATGCGCTTGAACACTGCAATCGAAAGGACAGCGATTGGGATGGAGGCACTGACGGTTAGTCCGGCTCTCAGCGCCAGATAAACAGTCGAGGCTCCAAAGATAATTCCAAATAGGGCGCCGAGGACGGCGGCTTTCAGCGAGAACTCGGCAATTTCACTCTCATCAGACACATAGGGTTTGAATTTCTCAATAGAACCCGTTTCTGTCTGTGACTGGCGGCCCTTTTCCATTGTGAGCCTCCTTCCGTTTGGATAGGCCCTTCATCTTCAATTTGTTGGATGAAAAAATGCGTCTCTATAAGGTAAGCGGCAGCAAAGTAGCATTCGCGCAATCAACCCGTCAAGACAAAGTTCAACTGCAATATTTCCCAAAAAAACGCTAAAACAAACTAACCTTCCGTCGATGAGTAGATTAGCCCATGGGACAAGTTGCAATGAGGATTCAAGACCCATCTGGTTGCCTCCCGTCAATCATCAGACGAAATGCCAGAGACTTCTTGACAACATTGAACTTATTCACTAGACTGACCGAAGATTTCCTTCAAGGAAGGTTGCCGTGATCAAACTAGACATCATCAATCAGGTCGTGGAGCGAACGGGGATTGCGAGAACAAAGGCTGAGATGGCCGTGGACTCAGTCTTTGATGCCATGAAAGCAGCTCTGCAGAAGAGTGATCGTATTGAGCTGCGGGGATTTGGCGTGTTTACAATCAAACCTCGAAAGACCGGGATCGGAAGGAATCCAAGAACGGGCGAAGAAGTCTCGATTCCTCCTGGCAAGGCTGTGCGGTTCAAGCCCGGCAAAGATCTGCAATCGGTTTGAACCAACAATATAGTTCGACAATGAGCTCTTTCATCTGACCAAGGCGAGTTGAAGAAACTCGCCTTTTTTGTTTAGCTTCGCGAGCTACTCTGCTTCGAAAACTAACTCATCTTACCCCATTTCACGAGTCATCAGCTCACATCAAGCTGACCGGGTCAATGTCCACATGAACCTTTCTCACTTCAAGACCTCTCTGTAAACCCATCCGAATGGACTTCCGCAACACTTCTTTGAGCTGCGCCCTGCTCTTGGACTTCACGATAAGCTGAAACCGATGCTCCTGCTTGATCTTGGCGAGGGGTGAGAGAGTTGGGCCGAGGATCTTCATATCTGACCCACCACATGCCACAAGTAGTTCGCCAAGTAGATTGATTGTCTTAGCTGCGGCCTCGAGGCTTCTATCTCGAACCAGGACGTTGGCTAGGGCACTGAATGGCGGATAGTGCATAAACTGACGAAAGCGAATCTCCTTCTCGTAGAAACCCGCATAATCATGCAAGGTCACGAACTTCAAGCAATAGTGATCGGGATGAAAGGTCTGAATCAATACCTCGCCAGGGAGGCCACCACGACCAGCGCGGCCTGACATTTGAGAGAGCAGTTGAAACGTGCGCTCAGCGCAATGGAAATCCGGGAAGGCTAAAGAATGATCGGCCGACAAGATGCCCACTAGCGTAACGACGGGGAAGTCGTGCCCTTTCGAAATCATCTGGGTTCCCAGCAGGATATCTGCTTCCTGCTTTTGGAACTCGCTCAGGATTCTTGAGTGGGCGTGTTTCTTCTTCGCTGTATCTCGATCCAGTCGCGAGATTCGAGCTTTCGGAAACATCCGCTCCAGAATCACTTCGACCTTCTCCGTCCCTTCTCTCAAAAAGTAGAGGTACTCGCTGCCACAACGCGGACACTGTGTCGGAACCTTTTGAGCATAAGCGCAATAGTGGCAAAGGAGCAGATTTTTCATTTTGTGATAAGTCAGGGAAATGCTGCAGTTCTTGCACTGAATATTCTGTCCACAGCTTCGACAAAGCACAAAGGCCGAGAACCCCCGACGATTCAGCAAAATTAGAACTTGCTCCTTGCGATCCAGTCGATCCTGGATGCCCTGTCTCAGTTCTCGCGAGAGAATCGAGCGAATCTTTGATTCCGCGAAATCTTTTCGCATATCGACCAGCTTAACTTCAGGCAGAGGTCTGGAATGCACGCGAGAAGGAAGGCAGAAGTATTTGTATTTCCCTGTGCGGGCATTGTAAAACGTCTCGATCGCGGGTGTCGCAGAACCCAATACCACCAAGGCATTCGCCATCTTGCCGCGCATCAAAGCCGTGTCGCGCCCGTGATAACGCGGGCTCTCCTGCTGTTTGAACGAGGAATCGTGCTCTTCGTCCACCACAATCAGCTTGAGGTTTTGCAACGGAGCGAAGACTGCTGATCGTGTTCCGATAGCAACTTTGGCCTCCCCTCTACGAATTCGCCACCACTCATCAAAACGCTCCCCATCTGACAAACCACTGTGTAGGATAGCGACGTTGTGGCCCAACCGGGAACGAAATTCCTGCGCCACACGTGGCGTTAACCCAATCTCCGGCATTAAGATCAAACTGTCCTTTTGGTCTCGTAATACGCGTTCAATTAGGACGAGGTAGATCTCCGTCTTGCCGCTGCCAGTAACACCATGCAGAAGTACGGGCATGAAAACGGAAGCGTTAATGCTCTGCTCTAAGTCCTCGAGAATATGCTTCTGTCCTGCAGTCAGCACCCGGACCTGACTACCCTGAAAGTTGTTCATGTCATGGAACGGATCCCGCTGCACCACTTTTTTCTCAAAGCGCACAATTCCCTTTTTCTCCAAGGATTTCAATGTGGAACGAGGCACCGAAAGCTTCTCCTCCAGGTTCGACACCAGAACCGGACCTTCTGACTCCTCGAGGCATCGAACGACGGAACACTGCAGATCAGTGAGCTTAGCTTCTGCCAGAGGGTTCCGGTATCTTGCTTCCAGCGCAATCGCCAGTTGTTGCCTTTCTGACAACGATTTTCCATCGAGCATCTGGTCTAATCGAACCCAGTTCCTGGAGATAAGCTTGCGCAGAGCATCTTCCAGAAACTTCCGTCCTGTCAGTTTTTGAAGTTGGCTGAAGTCCAGTTCTGGATTCCTGGCCAATGCATCAAGCACCGCCTCTTCTGGCGGCGTCAAGACAGGTGTCGACCCTCGATCTGTGAGGGCCTTCAGTCCGGGGGCTGTGAGGGAAATATGTTTCTTGCTGCTAAGATTGATTTTAGGAGGAAGACAAGCTTTGAGCACTTCACCCAAGGCGGCAAAGTAGTAATCAGCTACCCACTCGGACAGCCTCAACATCTCAGAGGAGACGAGTGTCTCTCCGTCAAGAGCACCAAGGATTTCCTTAATAGTATCTTCGGCGGGAGTACCTGAGGGGAGTTGAGAATGCTTCTGGATTGCGTAGCCAGTGAGTTTCCTATTCTGAAAGGGGACCAGAACCCTCTGGCCTCGCTGGATGTGATCGAATTCGGCGGGCCGACAGCGGTACCAAAATGTCTGCCGAAGCGGTAGTGGAAGGGCAACCTCTAGGAACATCCGGCTTTACCTATGAATCCGACAGTAAAGCTTTGATCTTCTTCATGTCCTCCCAGACAACTCTCTTGGCGTCCGGGTTTCGCAGAAGATAGGCCGGATGATATGTGACGATCAGCTTAGCCCCCCGGTAATCCTGAAAACGTCCGCGAATCCAGCCCACCGATGACTTCGTCTTCAGAATTGTTTGCGCCGCGGCAGCGCCGAGGCAACAGATGACTTTTGGGCTGATGACTTCCAGCTGGCGGACGATAAACGGATAGCAAGCTGTAATCTCATCCTTTTCTGGAAAGCGATTGTTGGGCGGGCGGCACTTGATCACATTGCAGATATAGACGTCCTGGCGCGTGAGGCCGATCGATTCAATGATCCTGGTGAGTAGTTGGCCCGCACGCCCGACAAAGGGGAGCCCTTGAGCATCTTCATCGGCGCCGGGAGCTTCTCCAACGAAGACCAATCTTGCTTTGGGATTCCCAGATCCAAACACGATGTTTGTTCTCGTTGAACAAAGCTTGCAGCGCTGGCAATCGCCAATATCCTCTCGTATTTTTTCCAGTGAATCATCAGTATCCCGACCCAGTTCGGCTTCAAACAGTGACAGACTCCCTGTTTCTTTGGTAGTACGAGTCTCGGTTTCTTTCACAACGCTTCGGCCTTCTTGTTGATGCATGTAACTCGTCAAAGGGGCGCCGACCTGGTTGAGGGAAAGGCTTTCCAGCCCGATCTCCCGATAAAACTCAAGCCACGATTTCAGTTTGTCTATGGTTGCGGGATTTGTAGACATTTCTTAGCAGACTCTTCGCTCAACAAGTGTCAAGATTTCTTCGAATCAGGGTTGCCCCTTTTGGTGTGTAGCCAAACTCAGAGGCGATGGCCTCGCTTTCGCTTGTTCTTTAATTCAACCACGTAATTGAGGATTTGATCCGCCACCTCGCGTTTCGATCGCTTCCCAACATGGACTTGCCTTCCATCGGTGATGAGGATCGTGACCGCATTTGTATCGCTGTCAAAGCCCACTCCCGGTTCAGTCACATCGTTGACAACCAGAATATCCAAATTTTTCCCCCTCAGTTTTTTGAGAGCGTTTTCCAGAATCTCCTCGGTCTCCGCAGCAAAACCCACGAGGATCTGGTTCTGCTTCTGCCTTCCCAGCTCAGACAAAATGTCAGGGGTTGGAACTAGCTCCAGGCATCGGCCCTGAGCGCCTTTTTTGATCTTTTGCGAGCTAAATTCTCGGGGCCTGAAGTCGGCTACAGCAGCAGCTTTGATCAGAATGTCGCATTGTGGCCAATAGCTGAGAACCCTTTCCCTCATCTCATCAGTCGACCTGACGGAAACAAACTCAACGTTGAGCGGAGGTTCCAAACGGGATGGCCCACTAATCAGAATCGTCTTTGCACCTCTAAGCTGGGAGACGGTCGCCAACTGATAACCCATCTTACCCGAAGAACGATTGCTAATGTAGCGAACCGGATCGATATCCTCGCACGTAGGCCCCGCAGTAACCACCACCGTTTCATCCTTGAGATCCTGAGAAGATTGAATGATGTCCACTACGGTGCCGACAATCGTCTCCAGATTAGCCAGCCGGCCCTTCCCGTCAATGCCTTCAGCCAGATAACCTTCATCGGGTTCAACAACATGGACCCCTCGGGACTGCAGACTGCGGACGTTCTCTTGCACCGTCGGATGGTTCCACATGTTCACATTCATGGCGGGAGCAACGACGACAGGCGCCGTGGTAGCAAGAAACAGTGTGGAGAGGAAATCATCTGCCAATCCGGCGGCAAACTTGGCCAGAACATTTGCCGTAGCCGGAGCCACTAACAATAAGTCTGCAGAATTGGCAAATTGGATATGCTCGATATCCGTCGCTGTTTCTGCCTGACCTCTTGCCTGGGGGTACAAGTCTGTCACGACCCGATGTCGGCTGAGAGCAGCCATCGTCATGGGAGTGATGAACCTCTGAGCATTTCGAGTCATGACCACGACCACTTCAAAGTCACGCTTTTGCAGCAGGCGAAGCAGCTCAGCCGCCTTGTATGCCGCGATACAACCCGTGACTCCTAGGATGATTCTCATTGATCAATGCCCCTTGGTCTCCTTGGCTCTCTTCTTGGCGGGCTTGGCCTCCTCAACAATGTCATACTTCACCAGTCCTGATGCCACTTCCTCCTGCGCAACTCGAGTCAGCTTTTTTGATGGCGTGCTAATCACCGGCTTGGCACCTGCCTGCAATTGCCGAGTGCGTTTGGCAGCGACCAAGATGTAACGGAATTTGCTATCAATGTTGCCGATGTTACTTGTCAATTCAGACACCTCCAAAGGTTTGGATGATATTTTCTACGCGTTCAGCCATTCGTTCTCTTCGACATCTTTCCGCAGCAACGATACTCTGCATCAAATGTAGAGAGAGTCTGATGTCATCGTTAATTACGACATAGTCATAATTCTTGAATCGATAAACCTCCACCTGGCTCGCCCACCTGAGCCTCTTCTGGATAGTCTCATCATTGTCCAGCTGGCGCCGTTTCAGACGTTCATGGAGAGCATCAAAAGACGGGGGCATAATGAAGATCGAGACCGCATCGGGAATTTTCATCTTGACCTGGGAGGCCCCTTCGGTGTCGATGTCCAAGAGCATATCCTTGCCTTGCATCAACACCTCTTCCAGGGTATGTATCGCCGTTCCATAATAGTGGTCAAAGACGCGGGCATGCTCCACAAACCGGCCTTCACTGATCATCTTCTCAAAAACAGATTCAGTGACGAAGAAGTACTCAACGCCGTTCTGCTCTCCCCCTCGGGGTTTCCGTGTTGTGAAAGAGATGGAGAATACCAGATCAGGGGTTTCGGCAAGTAACTTGGCTAACAAGGTCGATTTACCGGACCCGGAAGGAGCCGAGACGATGAAAACTCTTCCTCTACTCGACATGTTCTTGCTTCAAGGAGTTACTCGACGTTTTGAATTTGTTCCCGAATCTTTTCGATTTCAGTCTTGATCAATACGCCGGAAGTCGAGATGTCCAGCCCGTTCCCGGCAATTCCGGTGGTTTTTGACAAGGTTGTGTTTGCCTCTCGATTCATTTCCTGCAAAATAAAATCGACCGTCTTACCAACATCTTCGGCCGAGTCCAAAAGCGCTTTGCACTGATCGCAGTGGCTTTGGAGCCGAGTGATCTCCTCAGAAATATCGCTCCGTTCTGCGTAAAAGGCGGCCTCTTGCAGCATGCGGACGGGATCAATGGCAATTCCTTCCAACATTTCGCTGAGCCGGCTCTGCAAACGACGTTGATAGGCAACCGTTCTATCTTGGGATAGATTCTTGATCTTGTTCACGTTTCCTGCCACGACTTCTAATCTTTTCAGAATATCCGCCCGCAAGGCCTTGCCTTCTTCTATTTTCATCAGGTCAAGCTCATCTAAAGCGTTCGAAACAGCTCCAGAGATTCCGTCCGCAGCCCTTTTTAGGGCCTCCCCAGTTAGTTTGAGGGAATCCAGGTTCACGATGCCAGGCGTCCTCAGAAGTTGGACCAGATCGACCTCGCCGGACAATCCAAAGTTTCTTTTAAGCTGTTCCAGAGCATTTAGGTAGGCCTGGAGCAGTGCAGCATTTACGGTGAAATTACCCGCATCATTTCTCTCAACATTCAGGCTTACGTCGATGCGTCCGCGTCTGGCTCTTGCTTGAATTAGTTTCCGGATCTGGATTTCCAAATTTGAGAGTTCACCCGGAAGTCGGATGTGGATATCTAGGAATCGGTGATTTACAGATTTTATTTCGACGCTACAGGCCAGAGACTCACCTTCATAGCGTCCCCGACCGAATCCGGTCATGCTCTTAATCATATCCTGGAGGAATACGAAAGGCGATCCGTTGAGTGTCTCAGCGATCAGGAAATCTGAGCGGCATCAATGTCGACGAACTGGAGGTCGTGGAGCCGCTGGTAAATGCCACCGCGGGCCACCAAGTCCGTGTGAGTTCCGACCTCACTAATCCGTCCGCGATCAATCACGACAATCTTGTCCGCTTGCCGAATGGTCGATAGACGGTGAGCAATGACGAAGACCGTACGGCCCTGAATCAAATTGGAAAGCGCCTTCTGCACCAAGATTTCCGATTCTGAATCTAAAGCTGAAGTCGCTTCGTCCAAAATTAGAATCGGCGAGTTCTTGAGAATGGCTCTGGCAATCGCAATACGTTGGCGCTGTCCCCCAGACAGCTTCTGGCCTCGCTCGCCAATGATTGACAGATACTTGTCAGGCAGCTGCTCGATAAACTCGTCAGCCAAGGCTGCCTTGGCAGCCTGAATGACTTCCTTCTGACCGATATTCTCTCTGCCGTAGCAAATGTTGTTGTGAACGGTATCGTTGAAGAGAACTGTTTCCTGGCTGACTAACCCAACCATCGAACGTAGAGACCGGAGCGTCAAATCGCGGAGATCGATCCCATCAATTAGGATGGCGCCTTCGGTTGGATCAAAAAATCGAGGTATCAAGTTGACCAGTGTCGTCTTTCCTGAACCACTAGAGCCGACTAAAGCCACGATTTCACCCAGTCTTATCCGGAGATCGACATTTTTTAAGACTGGCAGGCGCGTGTCGCTATAGTTAAAACTGACATTCTGAAAATCTATCTCTCTGCGGAACCGACTCAGAGTGATAGCACCTGGCCTTTCGATGACCTCGACAGGCTCTTCCATCAACTCAAATACTTTACTGGAGGCACCTTTTGCTTGTTGGAAGATATTGTAAATCCCGCTCATCCGGCGCACCGGTTCGTAAAGCTTAATCAAAGCAACCATGAAAACCGCAAATGATCCGGCCGTCATTTGCTGAGCTGAAATTCTGTTTTGCGCGTAAAAGAGCATGAAAGTCAGAGTTACAGCTCCCAAGAGTTCCATTAGTGGAGAAGCGACTGTATGAACCCGCACCCAACTCAGGTTAATCTTGGCTAAACGCCGCGTCGCCTGCTTAAATTTCACTAACTCAAAATTCTCCATGCTGAAAGCCTTTACGATCCGATGTCCCGTAATGGTCTCTTGAAGAATGTTGGTGATCTCTTCCATCTTGTCCTGGCTGGACCGGCTGCTTCTGTGAATCTTCCTCCCAAAGAACCGGGAAGGATAGATCACCAGTGGCGCAAGCAAGAATGAGGTAAGCGCCAAGCCCCAGTCAATCGCGAAGACCAGATAGACACAGGCCAGAAAGGTGAGTCCCTGCTTAAGCGCATCTGCCAATGCCGTGGAGCTCGCAAACTGAATTCTTTCGATATCGTTGGTGATTCGCGAGATCAGACGACCCGTCGAGTGTGTATGAAAAAAGCTGGACGACTGGTTCAATACTCTCTCGTAAATGTGATTCCGCAAATCCATCACTACCGACTGGCCCATGTAGTTCAGCAAATACGTTGAAAAGTACTCTGCCAAGCCCTTCAACAAGGTCCCGGCAACGATAAGGCAGCCCAGCACGAGCCATAGCTCCTTGAAGGGAAACGGATTGATCTGATCGAGGAAGATTCGTCTATCGGAGAGAGGGATTCGTATGATTTCGACTTGAAGTGAGTGTGGAGAAAAGCGGAGAATATTGTCGAAAATGGGCCGGATCAATAAGGCGAGCAAAGCTTCCAGACCAGCAGTCACACTCATTAGCAAGAAAGCCAAACTGAAGACAGGAAGGTAAGGCCTGATGTAGTTGAAGACTCGCCACGATTTCAGCATTAATCCATTCTATGTGACTGAGGTCGAAGCCTTAAAACTCAGGTGGACGTTAGCGGCTTTTGGGCCAAATGTCAAGTTACCGGGCCGCTAAGCCTCTACTCGAGGCTGCTCCGAAAAGGCAGGCCTGCTGTGTCAACCAGGCTTACCTCAGAGGTTGGTGAAGTATCCGTATCGAATGGGTAGCTCCCTGTTCGCAGAGCTTTGGTAGTGGATCAATTTTTAGCTGAGCCGCTTGCCAAAGCTTTTAAGAGCTTGACTTGAGGTCACCGAATTACATACTATTTCAGTGATTGCTCTTCGAAGTAGCGCTCACCTCGTGATCATACCCATCGCGTACCTATGATGTTTTCAGTCGGTGAAAAAGTAGTTTACCCGAATCACGGAGTGGGAATCATCGAACAGATCAATATTCGGAGTGTTTCGGGCCGTCAGGAATCCTTCTATCAACTCAAGATCGTCTCCAACAACATGATGGTCATGGTTCCCGCTGCCAATGTTGAAGACGTTGGTCTGAGAAAGCTCATCAAACGGGACGAAGTCAATAAAGTGTTGGATCGTTTGAGGAAGTCCAAAATCGCCAATCATCCAGATTGGAAGAACCGATTTAAAGAGAACTCAGAAAAGATGAGGACGGGATGCATCTTCGAAGTTGCTGACGTTCTCAAAAGCCTATCCTTCCTAAGCCATAATCGGATCCTTTCGTTTCGGGAGAAGAAAATGTTGGACCGAGCGCGCTACTTGATCATCAGCGAAGTAGCGACCGTGGAGAATGTGCCGGAGCGGAAGGTCGAAGAACTCGTGGATCGGGCTTTGGTTCAGTTGCCGTTCAAAAGAGCCAATGCTTGAGCATGGCAGCCAACCCAGAAAAGATTGAAGCCCCACCGGGCTATTTTCTCAGGAGATGGAGGTACTCCTGTTTGAGAATTGCCATGATAAACGTATCAGAATAACAACGTCCAAAGTAATGGTCTTGTCTTAGGACTCCTTCCTTTTGAAACCCGCACTTCTCGTAGACCCTGATAGCTCGAGGATTGTTCTCGAAGACACGCAGATAGACGCGGTTCAGATTCATCTTCTCGAATGCGATTCGGAGTATCTCACGCACAGCATCTGACCCGTATCCTTGTCCCCAAAATCTGGGTTCTCCAATCATGATACCGAGTTCAGCCTTGCGCTCTACCCAGTTGATATTGTGCAAGCCAACCGATCCGACTAATTCCTTGTCAAGGGTCTCAACAGCGAACACCTTTTCTCGGTGATTCGTCACCGTAACGCTCTCCAGCCATTTCGCCTCGTCAGTCCTAGATATTGGGTAGATTAGAGAATCTGAGAGGTATTGAGTTACAGCCTCAGTGTTGACCCACTTGACAATGGTATCCAGGTCATCCTTCTCAAAGGCACGCAACCGAATTTTCATTGAAGGGAGGAGTGCGAGATGCAGCCTGAAGATAAGGCACCAAAGAAGGGCAATCGACGCGAGCGCTAAGTCTCAAGCTCGACGTTCCAGTAGAGATAGTCCCGCCAACTCTCAGGCGCATTTTTGAACACAAGGGTTAGAGTGAAGCTGGGGACCCAGCGTGGCTCCGTAGGCTTTTGGACCAATTTCATGCCAGCTTCTTCGGGAGTTCGCCCGCCTTTCTGACGATTACATTCAATGCAGGCTGTGACGATGTTTTCCCAACTCTTGGTCCCGCTCCGTGAGACCGGAACGACGTGATCAAAAGTCAATTCTTCACTGCGATAAGTCTTGCCACAATACTGGCAGGAGTACTTGTCACGGGCATAAATATTAGCCCTCGAAAACTTAACCATGCGGCTCTTCTTGACCTTCACGTATTTCAGAAGACGAAGAATGGAAGGAAGCCTGATAGAGAAGGTAACACTATGAACCTCTCGAGAGTACTCTTCAATGACCTCGACCTTCCCGGCAAACAAGAGCGTGATGGCGCGCTGCCAGCTGATGATCTTGAGCGGTTCGAATGAGGCATTCAAGAGGAGCGTGCTTTCCATAGTCCCTTCTAACTCTCCTTAGCAAAGGCGCCAACAAAAAAGCCGACGCGGCTTATCAACAATAAGCCCGCCGGCCAAGGGGAGAGGGCATACGGTCTCTTCCTCCTATCCATACATCCTTGCGGTTGCTTAGAGAAACCGCGACGAGCCTCAGATTGATGATCCTTCGCATGATGTGACCGAGGTCAATCAGGTTGATGTTAGGTCCAACCGATCGCCAGCTTGAGCAGATCATAGCGAGCCGACGTTGGCTTTGTCAAGCTGCAATTCGCCTGAGAACCCCTCCAAACGCTTGCTGCACAAGGCTTCCAGACAACAAGGCGGTCCTGCCGGAATTGCTATTGCCGGCGAGCCTGACTCTTAGAGGCAGATAGGACAAGCTCGTTGACAGATTTTACCCCTTTTAGTATGTTAGCCCAATTGCGGGCGCGTAGCTCAGTTGGTACGAGCGCTACCTTGACACGGTAGAGGTCATCGGTTCGATCCCGGTCGCGCCCACCATGCGATTCTTCCCTCCGGACCAACTGATCCCACTTGACCGAGCTCTCGTTTTGCAGCTCCCGGTTAGCTGAATGAAGCCAGGCGTTGAGAATGAATTTGCCGGTTCGATCCGTGTGAAACAGTATGGCTACTAGGCTAACCCAGCCCGAAAATCTGTCGATTTATGGCTTTGACTGATCGTCCCTGTCGTCACATTGTGATCCTCACTGGAGCCGGGATTTCTCGCGAGTCCGGTCTCGAAACCTTCCGCGACGAGAACGGAATCTGGGCCAAGGTCCGAATCGAAGACGTCGCAACTCCGGGCGCCTTTGTACAGAACCCGGAACGAGTACACCAATTCTATAATCTCCGGCGACGCCAACTCCTGTCTAACAGCGTTAAGCCAAATGCCGCCCATCTCGCTTTGGCCGAACTCGAGCAACGTTGGGAAGGCAGTCTTGTGTTGATCACGCAAAACATCGACGACCTGCATGAACGGGCTGGCAGTCGAAACTTGATTCACATGCACGGCGAACTCCTGAAGTCCCGCTGCCAAGTCTGTGAACGAGTGCAACCCTGTCGTGAGGATCTCGACATCACGACGGTCTGCCCTAGCTGCGGTTCCAGGGGCTCGATGCGACCGCACGTTGTATGGTTCGGCGAAATCCCGCTCTCGATGGATCAGATTCTCCGTGAATTAGAGCATGTTCACCTATTTATCGCCATTGGGACGTCAGGCAACGTCTATCCGGCGGCAGGCTTTGCAGAGAAGGCACGCTCGGTTGGCGCTATTGCAGCAGAACTGAACCTAGAACCTTCGACCAACACAACCACGTTCAACGAAAGAATCTATGGTCATGCGACGTCGATCGTGCCTAGATACGTCCGCCGTCTCCTCGACAGTGAGCCTTGAATAGACCTGCAGCTAGCGCTTTGTCAACGGACCCAGCCGTCGCAAGCTAAACCGCTTCTTGGCCGCTCTTACATGACAAGAATGAGCCGAGAGTCTCCAACTCGTTTGGTAATCCGTTCCCGATCTAAATATTCCAACAGGGGGATGGCATACTTTCGAGAGATGGAGGTCAGCTCTTTGAAAGCTGCAACATCGATCCTTTCGCTCACCTTCCTGTACTCTACCAGCCTGTTCCTCAACTGGGTGATAGATGTGGCATGAAAGAAAAGGGTGTCCGATATTTTGAGCAATTTCTTTTCCTTGGTGAGTATTGTTATGAGCTGTCGGGCTTGATCCCTGGGAATAGGTATACTCGCTAGCACTTCGTCGAGGGCCGGGACTTTCCACCCTGCGGTCAGGAACGCACTTTCAATTTGTTGTTTGGCAGAAGTTTCCTGTTTGTTAAGAATCAACTCGTGGCCTCCGACCTTCACGTGATCCTCGTCCACTGATACCAATTGCTCCGTCTGTAGATAGTCCAGGATTGCTTTCAGAACAATCTGGGACGTTCCCCGAAGGCTGGCCGAGTGCAACTGCCCTTTCAGTATCCCCATCGAAAGGGGTTCTTTCGCGTGGAATTCCTTGACTGTCTTTAGCGCTCCCTCGGCCAATTCAACAAAGCATGGCATACTCATCGCTTGATAGGGACTCTCGGAGAGAATCCTCAATTGCTTGGAGCTGGCAAGATCCTTCAGAATTTCCTGTATCGCTGCCCTCTGAGCTAATGTCTGAGACATGATTTGATCTTCGCTGATCCCCATCGACAAACTTCTTTCGGCCAGTCCCACAATCTTTTCTTTTGGGCTCCCTGATTCAAGAGACCTCAGATATTGAATGGTCTTTTCTGTATTCCTTTCAGAAGATCGATTGAGCAATGTGTTTAGGACAGTTCCTCCGCCTATTGTAATCATTGGAGAGATTCTTCGTAGGATGAACGCGTCCCCAGGAATTGCCAGTACTGGGGTGCGACACACGACTTGAGCAAAGCAAGTCTGCCCCGGAAGAATTTCCCTGGAGCCAATCGGGCTCAGCGACCCCAGCAATTCAGAGGTGCCATGGTGAACTCGAACTCGAGTATGGTTTTTGAGAGGAATAGGCGAGTGCTTAAGGAGACAGACTTGGGCCTGGAAACTAGTAGATGGCCTAAAACGATTTGGAACGGAGAGCTGCATGCCACGCCGGATTTCACTCACCTGAGCATTCAGGATGTTCAGGGCTGCCCTTTGCCCCGCAAAGGCCTCGCCTACCACGCCCCCATAAACTTGGAGATTGCGTATCCTTGTCTTCTTGCCAGTCGGATAGATTTCCACCTCGTCTTCTTTGCGGATTGTTCCGCTTGTCACCGTTCCCGTAATCACAGTACCAAAGCCGTGGAGGGTGAAGCAACGATCGATGGGTAGCCGGAACACCGACTCGGTATCCTTGGGTGGAACCGAGTCAGCCACACTCCGCAGAGCGGTTTTTAGATTATCAAGTCCAACCCCCGAGACGGAACTGACGGGAACAACTGGAGCACTTTCCAGAAACGAACCCCTCAGATATTCCCTTAGCTCAGTTCGGACGAGCTCAATTATCTCGGTGTCCACTAGGTCGGTCTTGGTGATGACAACCACTCCCTTCTGAATTTTCAATAGCCTGCAAATATCGAAGTGCTCTCTTGTCTGTGGCATGATCGACTCATCTGCGGCAACAACCAGGAGCACGGCATCGATCCCTCCAATACCGGCCAGCATGTTCTTCATGAATCTTTCATGGCCGGGCACGTCGACGAATCCAACCTGAAGGTCAGGGCGTAGTTTGAGGCTCGCGAATCCAATATCGATAGTAATGCCACGCTCTTTCTCTTCTCTCAGGCGATCGGGATCGGTTCCCGTCAGAGCCATGATTAGGGAGCTCTTACCATGATCGACGTGTCCGGCTGTGCCGATGACGATGTTTTTCATCTATACGAATTTGTGGATTGGAGGTGCAGAATAGCTACGAAAGCATGTATTTCGTGATTTTCCATACTATTTATTGTAACGAAACATTTCCTGAAGAGAATTTGAAGGTCGCTGGAGTTGCAGTCATTCCACGTCTAATAGATAGGTAAGCTATTTATATATAAGAATTAATTCCTAATGAAAGTCCCACAAAATCCAACTAAGCAAGTATTCAATAAATGTGATTTTTTTTACTTGACATCCTGATCGAAAAGGGTAGAATCATAATCACTTGCTCAGTGATCGGTAGTGAGGTAACGAACGTGATCAGAACTAATCTGTGGAGTCTTGGTTCACTACTGAGGAACGGGGCTGTAGTTGGTAAACGGCTGCAGCTGCGGTTAAAGAGCTCCCTCCATAATCATTCATTCCTACGTTTCGCCGCCTCTCGGGGTGGTCGACCAAACTTAGTCTTTCTCTTCAAATGAATTCTGTCTCACCTGTCAATTTCCCCCTCCCGGGCGACCGGGAGGGGCGACTCTAACTTTTTCACTGCGAAAGCCCTTAAAACTTCAAGGACGCAGAGATCGATCTGAGGTATTGAGCGAATTCCCTCCCCAAGTCCTCTCTTTTCAGTGCGAACTCCACGGTCGCTTTAAGAAAACCCAACTTGTCTCCGGCATCGTACCGCTTTCCTTCAAATCGATAGGCGTGGATGGATTGCCGCTCCAACAACCGCTTTAGCCCATTCGTCAGCTGGATTTCCCCTCCCTGATCTGGCGTAGTTTGCTCGAGCACCTCGAAGATCTGTGGCGTGAGAATGTATCTTCCGATAATGGCTAGATTTGACGGCGCCTCCTCATACAACGGCTTTTCAACGAGATCCTCAACTCGATAAGTTCTGTTCGCTCCCCCGGCTTCGTGTACAAGCTGACCCTTAATCACGCCATAGCGAGAAATATCGGGGCCTTCAACAATTTGAGTTGCCAATATCGAAGATCGGTACTTTTCAAACGCTGCGATCATCTGCCCAGTGCAGGGGACATCCGAATCGATGATGTCGTCTCCCAACAATACGGCAAAAGGTTCATTACCAATGAGAGGCTTAGCTACCAAGATCGCATGACCCAACCCTAACGCTTCCTTTTGTCTCACATAGGAGACTGAAACTAAGTTGGAAATGGCCCTCACCTGTTCCAGGAGATCTAATTTGCCACGACCCTCGAGAATTTTCTCCAGCTCGTATGAAACGTCGAAGTGGTCTTCGATGGCGTTCTTACCTCTGCCTGTGACAATGATGATGTTGTCGATGCCGGCGGCCACGGCTTCCTCAATGACATATTGAATGACTGGTTTGTCGACCAGGGGCAGCATCTCTTTCGGTTGGGCTTTGGTTGCAGGCAAGAATCGGGTCCCCAACCCTGCTGCGGGAAAGACAGCTTTACGAATTCTCATGCGGTAAATCCTCTCTGTTCTAGTATCGAGCTTCCTAGTCGGCAATCGGACGATCTATTGTAAGGTATACGCCTGCCCAAAGGATCAAGGATTAGCTTTGGAGTTTAGAGGCGGGGGAAATTTTCCTCTCAAAGGCATTCCGTCTCGGAACACGACTAGGTTAGGTGCCAGACCACCATCTTGAGTTCCGTCATTTCCTGAACTGCGTACTTGGGGCCTTCTTTGCCAAAGCCGCTCTCCTTCAGTCCTCCGTAGGGCATCAGATCGGCCCTCCATTGTGGACCCCAATTGATGTGCAGATTCCCCGAGTCAACTTCCCGCGCAAATTTCATCGCCCAATCCAGGTCTTGAGTAAATATGCCGGCGGAGAGTCCGTAGTGGGAGTCGTTGGCCATGAAAATAGCCTGTTCAATTGACTCAGCAGGCGTGATGGCGACCGCCGGACCAAAAAGTTCTTCGCAGGATATACGCATTTCTGGCTTCACTCCGGCAACCACGGTCGGAGAAAAGAGCGAGCCGGCTCGCTGTCCGCCAGTCAACAAACTTGCGCCACCGTCCAGTGCTTCTCTCACCCAAGACTCGACTCGAACGGCATCTCTTTCTCGAATCATGGGTCCCATCAGAGTTTTCTCATCCAACGGGTTTCCCGTGAGGATCGCCTCAACTCGGGGCCGTAACGCCTCGAGCAACTCGTCGTAAGCCGATTTCAAAACCAGGACTCTTTGTGTGCTGATACACACTTGGCCAGCGTTACTGTATCCTGTGGCTACGATTGATTGACAGACCTTTTCTAAGTCGGCGTCGGGCATGACGATCAGGGGCGAATTGCTACCCAGCTCCATTGTGACCTTCTTCAGGCCGGCCATCCGACAGATTCGCTCTCCCACTTCTCTGCTGCCAGTGAAGGTAATCTTTCGGATGCGGCGGTCGGAACAGAGCGAGTCACCAATCTCACTCCCTGAACCTGTGATGCACTGGAGCGCAAGTGGAGGGAGGCCGGCTTCCAGCAAGATTTCTGTCAGCTTCAAAGCTGAAAGCGGAGTATCTGTGGCTGGTTTAACAATGACGCTATTGCCAGCCGCCAAAGCCGGACCTACCTTGTGCGCCACTAGATTGAGAGGGAAATTAAAGGGGCTAATGGCCGCGACGACCCCGCAGGGAATTCGGAGTGTAAATCCCAGTCGGTTACCGGATCCGGGAGCTCCATCCAGCGGCACCATTTCTCCTGAGAGCCTCTTGGCCTCTTCTGCAGACACTGTGAGTGTCTCCACCGCACGGGAAACCTCAACGCGGGACTCCTTGATGATTTTCCCTTCCTCCAAAGTAATTGTCTGCGCCAAGTCTTCGGCTCGCTGTTCAACCAGTTCGGCAGCCCTTTTGAGGATGACAGACCGATCATAAGGCGTAAGCTTCCTCATCACCTTGGCCCCTTCAATTGCAGAGGCCAGGGCCTGTTCCACGTCGTCCAGTGTCGCCCGAGGCACCGTATCGATGACCAAACCGTCGAACGGATTCAACACTTCTATCTTCTCGGCCTTTTCAAGCCAGTTCCCGGCTACGTACATCCGCATAAAACTGGTCAACCTCGGAGCGATCTAGATTTGAGCTGGTTTCACCTGATGCGAGATTTCGTGTTCCTTTGGAATCACGAATATCAGCACGAGATACGCCAGAATTGCCATTCCCGCGGAGAGGAAGGTGGCGGCCACCCAGCCAACCCGCACCAGGGTAGAGTCGCAACTCAAATAGTCGCCAAGCCCCCCGCAGATACCGGCTATCTTTCGGTCGCTTTCGGAACGATACAGCCTCTTCCCTGGCCAATGCGACACAGCCAAGCCGGTTCCACAGTGCTTGCATTTGATCGCTTCGTCTTGAATCTCTTCAGCGCAATAAGGGCACTTTTTCATGTCTCCTCCTAAAATTCGAACTCGAAACAGGGTTCATATTACCACTGTTCAATCTTCAAATACGCGACCGCAGGCTGAAAAGTTCTAAGCGACCCGGCACAGAGTCTCTGAACGCTCAAGCCGGGTGTGCAAAAAAGTTCGGCAAAATAAAAAGGCCCTTGAAAATCCAGGGCCTTAAGTGCTTAGTTTTTGGCTTGTTGCCTTTATAATTTGGTTTCCCGAGTTCAGTTGTCCTTTGCCTTAGCCTTGGCTGACTTTGCACGCGTTCTCCGAGCAGGTGCAGCCGGAGCGGGTACGGTGGTGCGTTCCAATTGAACTATGCTCGTTACAAATTTCTTTCTCCCATTCTGGTCAAACTCGATTACGGTATGCAAATCATTGACCTCACTGATCGTTCCGAGCCCGTAGATGTAGTGATTGATCCGTTCATTCGGCGAAAAGCCACTGCCGGGATTCTTTGCCATTTTTTCCTCCAAACAAAAAAGCCACAAGAAGAATTCTCTGTGGTCTTAACTCCGTGTCATTGCTAGCCTAACGCTTTCAAACACTACATAATAATAGCAGAAGTTGGCGTCTTAGCCTAGTATTATCTGGTTTCACGACCGGACCTGAATGACGGAAGAAAACGGCCCTTGGACATTCAAAAAATCATCTAATGTCATATTTCTTAACAAAGTACCTGAACGAGCGAAACGACATCTTGAGTAACTCGGCAGCCCTAGTTTGGACGCCTCCAGATTTTTGGAGGGCTTCGATAATATACGCTTTCTCAATCTCTTCGATATGTCTCTCAAGATCAATCCCGTTTTCTGGAATTTTGCCACTCTTCGTAATTTCGCTAGGATTCAACCAGCTGATCTTCGGCGGAAGCCGTTCCGGTTTGATTTCCTCAGTGGTCTCAAAGGCCACAGCCCTCTCGATTGTGTTCTCGAGCTCTCTGACATTGCCCGGCCAGTCATACTGTTCGAGGCAACGCAATGCCTCTTGGCTGACCCGCAAGATGGATCGCTGCATCTGCAAATTGAACTTTGTTAAGAAATGGTGGGCCAAGACTGGGATGTCTTCTTTTCTCTCCCTTAGCGGCGGCATTTCCAAAGGGATCACACTCACTCGGTAGTACAGATCCTCTCTGAATCGATTTTCGCTCATGAGTTTTTGCAGGTCCTGATTGGTGGCCGCGATGACTCGAACATCCAGAGGTATCTCCTCGGTCCCACCCACTCTTCGAAACCGCTTCTCTTGAAGAACCCTTAGGAGTTTGACCTGCATCGACAAACTCATTTCACCAATTTCATCCAGGAAAATGGTCCCCTTGTCAGCAACTTCAAAAAGGCCCTTCTTATTGATGGCCGCACCTGTAAAGGCTCCTTTCATATATCCGAACAGCTCGCTTTCCAGCAGCGTTTCTGGAAAGGCACCGCAATTGATTGAGACAAAAGGTAACTCGCTGCGGGCACCGTTCAGATGAATGGCCTTGGCAACAAGTTCTTTGCCAGTCCCGCTTTCTCCCGTTATCAAGACTGTACTTTGGGTGGCTCCGATCGTCTCAATGGAGTGAAAGAGTTCTTTCATCTTGGGGCTCGATCCCACAATATTGTGGATCGCGTTTTGCTGGCTAAAGTGGGCCTTGAGGACACGATGTTCCTGCCGTAGCCGGGAGTACTCGAGTGATTTACCAACGGCGATCTTAACTTCGTCCACGAAGCTCTCGTTATCCTTCAGGATGTAATCAACGGCACCCATTTTCAGAGCTTGAATGGCATTCTCTGTGGTCGCATAGGCCGTCATCATAATGACAAGCGTTTCAGGATTGCTTGCCCTGATGTCCCGCAACAGATCGATTCCACTTCCGTCACGCATTTTGATGTCTGAAACAACCAGATCAAAAACGTCAGCCCGAATCTGTTCCGCGGCACTATGATAACCAGAAGCGGCACGGGCGTCGTATCCCTCTTTCTTAAAGACCATCTGCAAGACTTCCCGAAGAGAACGCTCATCATCAACGATTAATAACTTCGACATTTTGACTCCTAGGTCGTGACCATCTCTTTTGGAAGGATAATCTGGAAGATACTGCCTTTGCCTTTAGATGATAAAACCTTGATGCAACCCTGATGAGCTTCGACAATATGCAAGACGATGGATAACCCCAGACCTGTCCCACCGTTGAAAGTCGATTGAAACGGCTCAAAGATTTTTTCCTGCTCGTCTCGACTCAATCCCATTCCTGTGTCACGAAAGCTAATCGAGACTTCAGATGAATTGGCCTCCAAAGAAACCGAGAGTAGACCCCCGTGAGGCATCGCTTTGATCGCATTATTGCAAAGATTCCAGAAAACCTGCCTAATGAGGTCAGGGTCTGCCTGACAGCTTATTGAATCTTTGGCAGCGAAAGAGTACTCAAGGCGATGCTTTTCTGTGACCTCGGGGCTGTTCTTCAATAACTCGATCGTGTTTTCAGTGAGCTGCCTCAAATCAACCGAACGAGGGGAAAACTTTATCGGCTTCGCGTAGGCGAGAAAATCGGTGGTTGTTTTGTAGAGCCGTTTGGTTTCAAGAGAAATATTCTCCATCAGACGAGTCTGATCCTCATTCAGGGTAAGTCCCGTCTTGAGCAACTGGAATGAACCGGAGATCGCGGTTAGCGGGTTCCTAATCTCATGTGCGATCCCGGCAGCCATCCTTCCAATGGCAGCCATGCGGTCCTTCTGCCGGATTTCCTCCTCGAGCTTCTTGATCTCCGTCAGATCTTGGAAAGTGTAGACATAGCCAACGTGGCGGTTTGGCTCCACGAGAAGGTCAGAAACCGTCATTCCCAAATAGATCTCCTCACCATTAACGCTCTTGATACCTCTTTCAAAACGCACCGGTAAGCGATCGGGAGGAATTGCTTGCCCATCCTCCTGCAAAAAGCCAAATACCTTGTTGACATGGGTCCCAATGATTCTTTCCGGCTTGTGCCCAGTAATCTCACTGGCGGACTTGTTAAACAAGGTGATAAAGCCATCCAGATTAGTCGTAAACAACCCGCCCCGCATGCTATTGATGATGTTTTCATTGAACGCCTGGAGATTGGCCAACTTTCCTCGCTTGTCTTCCAATTCTGTGCCGGTTCGTTTGAGGCTCTCAGATAAATGGCTGCTAAGATAAGCCACAGCATAAAACGCGAAGATGTTGGCTCCGATGATCAGCCTAACTGTCTTAAGGTCAGGTTGAATAGAAGAGGTTGAAGGCAGCCAACCATGGCTCACAAGGAGATACTGGCCCAACGTCAGCACAGAGCTCGTTGTCGCCGCGAGCAGCGCTCCTTTGCGATAGACCAGAATGCTAGACATGATGATCGAGAGCAGGTAAAGAAAAGAGAAGTAGCTGTCAATCCCTCCCGTGACGTAGATGATCGAGTAGATCATGATCTGGTCGCAGAAGGTCTGCACATAGGCCTGGAAGACATACTTCTTGGAAAGTCGAAGAAATAAGTAGTGGATGAGCGAAACCAGGTAGCTGGCAATGATGATCCAGAACAACCGGTTCAAAGCCTCGTCTTTGGCAAACACGGACTCTAATTTCAGGGAAACACCCAGGAGAGTAGTCACGACCACAATCCTTAGCTTGATCAGCCAAGAGAGCCAATCTCTGATATTCTTGGGCATAGAGACCTTGGGTGATTAGTGCCGGCGAGAGCTGTGAGAGGACAAAGAAGGCCGATCTCAGTATTTCCAACGTTCCGCTCGCGAAGCGGTTAGGCGGATAGCTTGGAAATCAATGAGAAGAGCGGCAGGTACATTGAAATGACAATGCCTCCAACAATAACACCAAGGACCAGGATCATAAGTGGCTCAATTGCAGTTAGGAGGTCCGCCACTGCAGCATCGACTTCGTCTTCGAAGAACTCAGCAACTTTCGTTAACATCGTGTCCAAAGCGCCTGTTTGCTCCCCGACTCCAACCATCTGAACCACCATGGTGGGGAACACTCCCGATTCGCGAAGGGGCTCCACGATAGTTTTCCCTTCTTCGATTGAATCACGCGTCTTCATAATCGCGTTCTCAACAATCACGTTGCCCGAGGTTTTAGCGGTGATTTCTAGTCCCTCGAGAATAGGAACACCGCTGGAGATCAAAGTCGACAGCGTTCGAGAGAACCGGGCGACAGCAATCTTTCGGAGCACGCTCCCCAACACAGGAACTTTAAGTAAAGTGCCGTCTATCATTTTCCTTCCGTTTTCGGTCTTGTAATACCTTTTGAAGGCATACCCCAAGGCGACAAACGCCGGAATGATAAATATGATGTAACGGCCAACAAAATTGCTGCCTCCGATGACGATACGGGTTGGCAAGGGCAAAGCGACGCTCATGCTGGCAAATAGATTCGAAAAAATGGGAACCACTTTCCAAAGAATAAGGATAATAACCCCAACCGCAATGGTCAGCACAACCACGGGATACACCATGGCTGACTTAACTGCCCGCTTTAGTTTCACAGCCTTCTCAATATAAGAAGACAGTCGCTGCAAAATGGTATCAAGAATTCCGCCAGCTTCTCCGGCTGCAATCATGTTCGTATACAAATCATCAAACACTCGAGGATGTTGTCGCATTGCGAAGGCCAAGGTCGAACCACTCTCCACTTCAGTTCTGACCGCCTGCAAGACACTCTGAAAAACCTTGTTCTCCTGCTGCACTCCCAAAGCCTCCAGGCACTGAACCAGCGGCAATCCCGCATCAATCATCACCGAAAACTGTCGAGTAAAGATTGCCAGTTCCTTGGTCTTTACCTTCCCGCCAATCTTGGGTAGCGTGAATTCTTTTCCCTTTTCCTTAATGACGAGAGGGCTGACTTGCTCCCGACGCAAGATCGCAGCCAAAGCTTGCTTGCTATCGGCTTCTCTCTCTCCTCGGACTTCGCCTGTTTTCGATTTACCTCGATAGGAATAAACCGGCATATATAACTCCTAAGCGTTCTCGCGTCAGAAATTAGCGCAGGCTCCGGCCACCGACCGGTGTCAGAGTGCGTTGAGGCACGTTGGGACCACGATTAATCATGTCTTGCAGCTCCTCCGGATTGCTGGAACGGCTCAGCGCTGTCTGGAGCGAAATCTGCTTAGTATGGTAAAGCGAAGCTAGCGATTGATTAAACGTCTGCATGCCAAATTTTTCCTGCCCGGTCTGCATTGCCGAATAGATCTGATGAATCTTATCTTCGCGAATCAGATTCCGAATTGCAGCGTTGGGAATCAGAACCTCCATGGCCATAGCTCGACCCGATCCGGAAGCCCTGGGCAAGAGCGCCTGACAAAGAACGCCTTCGAGAACCAGAGACAGCTGGGCCCTGATTTGAGGTTGCTGGTGAGCCGGAAAGACGTCAATGATTCGATTTATGGTAGACGAGGCCGAATTGGTGTGCAGGGTCCCAAAGGTCAAGTGGCCTGTTTCAGCAATGCGCAAGGCGGATTCTATGGTTTCCAGATCACGCATTTCTCCGATCAAGACAACGTCTGGATCCTGACGGAGAGCTGCTCTGAGAGCATTTCCAAAGGAATGAGTGTCTGCGTGAACTTCTCGCTGGTTGACCAGACAGTTCTTGTGCCCGTGCAGAAATTCAATAGGGTCCTCAATGGTAACGATATGATCGTGTCGATCGGCATTGATCTTGTCCAGCATCGCCGCCAGGGTTGTTGATTTCCCGCTGCCCGTGGGTCCAGTCACCAAAACCAGCCCACGCGGCTTGTCGCAAAGGGTTTTGACTATGGCAGGCAGCGACAATGCGTCGAACGTCTTAATTTCAAAGGGAATAGCTCGGAAGACAGCTCCAACAGCTCCCCGTTGGTTAAAGATGTTGCCCCGAAATCGGGCCAACCCCTTGATTCCGAATGAGAAATCAATCTCCAGTTGCTCCTCGAAGCGATGCTTTTGAGTGTCTGTCAGGACGCTGTACGCCAGCTGCTTCGTGTCGGCTGCCGTGAGCGGTGGAAACTCGGTTAAGGGCCGTAGATGCCCGTCGACTCGCACCTGCGGAGGAGTATTGGTTGTCAGATGCAGGTCCGAAGCACTCATATCTGACATTCTTTTCAAGAGTTCGCTCAATGACAGCGTGGCCATGATTCGTTCCTTTCGTGAAGAGCTTATTTTACCGTCTCTCTCAAGACTTCCTCGAGGGTAGTAACTCCGTCTCTCAGCTTTTGTAGTCCGCTGGCGCGCAGGGTGATCATGCCATGCTCAACAGCCTTCTTTTTCAGCTCAAGGGACGACGCCCCGATCAAGACGAGTTCCCTTACTTCGTCGTTGATTTCCATCACTTCATAGAGACCCACGCGGCCTTTGTAGCCCGTGCCGTTACAAGTAGGACAGCCTTTGCCTCGATAAGTCGTCACCTTCTTGGCTTCAGTGGGCGAGAAACCTGCATCAATGAGAGTCTGTGGCGGCGTGCTGACTTCCTCTTTGCAATCCTTACAAATTCTGCGGATCAATCGCTGAGCGCAAATGAGATGAACCGAAGTGGCCACCAGGAACGGCTCGATGCCCATGTTCATCAGTCGGCTAATGGTGGACGGCGCATCGTTGGTGTGCAAAGTGCTAAGCACCAAATGGCCTGTCAATGCTGCTTTAATGGCGATCTCGGCAGTCTCAAAGTCCCGGATCTCACCGACTAGGATAATGTTCGGATCCTGTCGGAGAAAAGCTCGTAAAGCAGCTGCAAAATTCAACCCGATCTGCTCTTTCATCTGCACCTGGTTGATGCCCGGGAGATTGAATTCGACTGGATCCTCGGCAGTCATTACGTTGGTGTCGATCTTGTTCAACTGCGCAATCGATGAATAAAGAGTGTTCGTTTTTCCACTTCCGGTAGGACCGGTAACCAAGACCATTCCGTAAGGCTTCAGGATGGCACTCTCAAACTTTTTCAGAGACTCCGGCTCAAATCCGAGCCGCGTCATGTCCAACATCAGATTGTCTTTGTCGAGAAGTCGGAGAACAACTTTTTCGCCATAAAGCGTAGGCAGCACCGAAACACGGAAGTCCAGATCTTTGACTTTCCCTTCATTCTTCATCTTTATCTTGATTCTTCCGTCCTGGGGCAGTCGTTTCTCTGAGATATCCAACTTTGACATAATCTTGATGCGGGAAGTAATCGCATCCTTTAGTTTGAGCGGGGGATTCATGATGTTATACAACATTCCGTCAATCCGGTACCGCACTCGAAACTCTTTCTCATAAGGCTCAATATGAATGTCGCTGGCTCCCCGCTTCAAGGCGCTTGAAAGAATCAAATTGACGAGCTTAATGATCGGAGCTTCTTCCGCAGCCTGCTCCAGGCCCTCCAGATCGATCGCTTCCTCTTCAGAGGCTAGCTCGAGCGAGGTGTCGTCACCCTCAATTTTCTGGTCGACGATCGCAATATCTTCCATCACCTTTTTGAGCTCGATGGCGTGAGTCGACCCGTAATACTTATCAATAGCTTCGCGAATGGCTGTTTCGGAGGCTACAACAGGTTCGATGTTAAAGCCCGTCATGAACTTGATATCATCCATGGCAAAGACATTCGTCGGGTCGATCATCGCGATGGTCAACGTGGAACCGACGCGGCTGAGAGGAAGAATCTGATATTTCTGAGCGGTCTCGATCGGAATCAATTTGACGATTGAAGGGTCAACGTCAAAAAAGGACAAGTTGATCGAGGGGACGCCATATTGACGGGAAAGAATCGCGGTGATCTCATCGTCGGTGACAAAACCCAGTTTGATCAGACAGTTTCCAAGTCTGCCTCCGTTGACCCGCTGGTGTTCTAAGGCCTCTTTGAGTTGCTGTTGACTAATGAGGTTTTCTTTAACGAGAAGATCGCCTAATTTGGATGACATGGATCAAATCTCCAAAAAAATTCTCGGCAAAAAGGGCAATAACCTTATTGGAATTTAGGGGAAATTGACAAATTTGTCAGGCGTCATGCTAATGATCTCAAAAGCTTTTGTCAAGATTGCTGCTCATTCAAACTGTGCGATGATTCCAAAAAACCGTGCCGGCAGCCAGAGTCAGGGTGCAGGGTGCGTCAATGGGATTTCAAGTCAGTCTTTCCCCACTCAATTTACTTTCGATCAAAGACTTGTATCGGTGGGAAGACCAAGCGACGTTAAGCAAAATGGGGTTTTGGATTAAGAGCATTGATTTTGGGAACGCCTGACTATAGTATTCAAACTGACAAGCTAGATTGTCGCACCAGCCCTGAAGCTGATCGTTTCCACCATGAGCTCCAACAAGGACAGTAGAAGATCTGTCATTCTTTTCTTATCCGGCTTTGTTGTCCTTCTCCTGGTATTAGCGGTCATTCCCCAAGCATTTGATCTCAATCCTCTTTGGGGCTCCCCCGCGCGGCAAACCACGCTTTTGCTTTGGGCCCTAACCTCGCTCAACGTCGTTCTCCTTGTCAGTTGTAGCCTCATTTTGCTGCGTAATCTTCTTAAGCTCTACTTAGAGAGAAGAAGCCAGGAGCTGGGCTCTAAATTCCGGACAAAACTAGTTTTTGCTTTCCTGGGACTGTCTTTCATTCCCGTGATTTTCATGTCTTTTTTTGCTTATTTCTTGCTGAATCGGGCCGTGGACAAATGGTTCAGCGAGCCGATCAACCGAGTCCTCGGAAACGCGGAAAAACTGGTTGACCAAGCTCGTCATGACTCTGTCAGCAATGCCATTCAGGGAGCGAAATATTTGGCCGATCATGCGGCCGTAACGGGCTTGTTCACTTCCCAAACGGAGGCTCAGGTCTCAGAGTTGGCCAACATTTGTTTGGATTTCGACATATCCATGGTTCTGTTTCTGGATAAGGCGAACAGGCCTTTGTACCTCTACAGAGAAGGCAAGCTTTATCCGAAAGACCATTCCAACTTCAGACGGGTTACCAACCAGCTGGACCTTGTTCGTTGGGATGGCGAAAATGCCGAGTTGACAAATCAGGTCGCGGAGGGAGTATTCGGCCAGGGAGATCCGAGGAAAGCAACCTTAACAACTTTGGATGAAGATGGAAGAGACATTATTCTTGCCGGAAACGTCGTCTCTCAGGAAGGCCTTGAGGTCCCAGGTAAGATTGTTGTCGCCTATAAGATTCCGGGCGACGTTCTGAAGCTGGCAAATGAGTTTTCTCAGTCGGCTGAGAAGTATCGAATCTGGGCAAGCAGTGATGAGCGTCGGGCTATCCGGCGGAACTATCTGCTTTGGCTCGGTTTGATTACATTACTCATTTTGTTCTTCGCAGTTTGGGTAGGCCTCTACCTTTCCAAGAAGATTACCATCCCCATTCGCGCCTTAGCTGAGGCCTCTAACGAGGTTTCACGTGGCAATCTCCTCCATCGTGTCAGCTGCCCTGCCGACGATGAGCTAGGCATATTGGTGTCCTCCTTCAATCGAATGACGGCCCAACTCTACGAGAGCTCACAGGAACTGGAGCAAACGAACAGGAACCTGCAGAGCTCTAACCAGGCTCTGGAAGAGAAGAGCCGATATACTGAGGCGGTTCTGGAAAATATCCCAACGGGAGTCATTTCGGTCACCCCAGACTATCGTGTGAGCGCTCTCAACCAGGCCGCTCAGGCGATGCTCGGCGGGGATGCCTCGTCAAGCGGCCTTAAAATCGACGATATCATCCAGCCGGGAGACCTAGGCGAGCTTCGCTCCCTGCTGGAGAAGGCGAGCAGGGTGGGGATTGCAGCCAAGGATTTACATCTTCGCCTGAGAGACCGCAATGTTTACTTTGCAGTCACAATCAGCTCGCTGGACGCGAGCGATTCTCCTTCGCAGGGTTTCGTGATGGTTCTTGAGGACCTTACCGAAGTCCTTAAAGCGCAAAAGGCCAACGCCTGGCGAGAAGTAGCTCGGCGAATGGCACATGAAATCAAGAACCCTTTGACCCCCATCCAGCTATCGGCTGAGCGGATTCTCAAGAACCACGCTCGATTCAAGTTGGATCCTCTCCTGGGGCGCGGCCCTGCCAGCCCCGAATACGAGCACGTCCTCAAGGAGTGTGTTCAAACCATTACTCAGGAAGTCGCTACGCTCAAGTCCATGGTGGACGAGTTTTCGCGATTCGCCAGACTGCCGGCAGCCAATCTCGTCTCGTGCAATATCAACACCATCATTGAGAACACCCTCTCATCGTATAACGGGCGCTTTCAGGGCATCCGAGTCATCAAAGGACTTTCCTCTTCGCTTCCAGAAGTCAAGCTTGATCCGGAGCAATTCAAGCGAGTACTCGTCAATCTCATCGACAATGCTTTGGAAGCCATGGATCTCGCTCCCACAAAGGAGCTCTCTATTCTTAGCTGCTTTTACCCGCACAAAGAAACTGTTCAAGTTATCGTCAAGGACACAGGCCAAGGGATCGCGGCCGTTGACAAAGATAAGCTGTTCCTGCCCTATTTCTCAACTCGTAAGCGCGGCACCGGTTTGGGCTTGGCCATTGTGAATCGCATTGTCGCCGACCACAAAGGATTCATCCACGTCGAGGACAACACTCCCAGCGGCGCCAGCTTTGTGATAGAGATCCCTTCCCGCTAAAAAGAGTATCGGAGCGAACGTTCGTTGGCACGGAACTCCATATTATTGGTTGACGACGAGATCGGAATTCGCAAGTCCCTTAGCGCCATACTCAAAGAAGAGGGCTTCAAGGTTGAGTCGGTCGCCAGCGGTGAGGACTGTCTGGCGTTACTGGAGCACAAATCCTTTGAACTGATCTTGCTGGACGTGTGGCTGCCAGGAATTGACGGTTTACAAACGTTAGAAGCTCTTAATAAGCTGAAGATTGACTCTGTGATCGTGATGATATCAGGACACGGAACTATCGAGACCGCTGTTAAAGCCACACGGCTGGGCGCTTTTGATTTTATTGAGAAGCCTCTCTCGATCGAGAAGACGGTTCTGGTTATCAAGAATGCACTCGAGAACAAGCATCTCCAAGATGAAAACCGCATCTTGAAATCGGAGCTGGGAGCCCGCTACAAGATCATCGGAAGTAGTGTTCCCATGAAGGCTCTGAGACAACAGTTGGCGATCGCAGCGCCGACGAACGGACGTGTGCTGATTTATGGTGAGAGCGGAACCGGCAAAGAATTAGTGGCTCATGCACTTCACTACCAGAGTCTCAGAAGCTCCGCCCCGTTCGTGGAAGTGAATTGCGCAGCCATTCCGGACGAACTGATTGAGAGCGAATTGTTCGGTCACGTCAAAGGCTCTTTCACTGGAGCCACGAGTCATAAAGTGGGCAAGTTTGAAAAAGCAGACGGAGGCACACTATTTCTGGATGAAGTGGCAGATATGAGCCTGAAGACTCAAGCCAAGGTGCTACGAGCACTGGAGGAACAACGCTTTGAACCTGTCGGTGCTACCTCAGCCATCACCGTTGATGTCAGGATCGTCGCCGCCACGAACAAGAACCTCGATCAGGAAATGGACAAAGGCACCTTTCGCGAAGACCTCTTCTACCGTTTAAACGTCATTCCCTTCCATGTTCCGCCGCTTCGAGAGCGGGTTGAGGATATTCCGGTGCTAACGGATTTTTTCATCAAAGAGTTCTCCTGCCTCTACGGTCGCAAACCCAAAGAGATTTCTGAAGATGCCATGGAAGCTCTGAAGCATTATCCGTGGCCCGGGAATGTACGTGAACTAAAGAACCTCGTGGAACGTGTCGTGATTATGACTCTCTCTCCGAAGATTGAATCACGCCACCTTCCGTCAGAAATCGCGCAGGAGAATGGCCTAGCCGAAGACACGGCACGCAGCCTGTCAGAGGCGAGACTGGCATTCGACCGCGATTTCATTTTGAAAAAGCTGGAAGAAAATAGCGGGAATGTTTCAAGGACGGCCGAAGCGCTTGGAATCGAGCGAAGCCATCTGTATCGAAAAATGAAGTCTCTGAAGATCAGGTTTGAGCGTAATTAGAGCTTCTGGAGATCTTATGTTGCAGACGAGCTCGACGATGCAGCCATTGATGGAGCCTGCCGGATCGACTCGACTTTTGCACATTCCTTTCAATTTGAATCCGCCGAATTGCATCTTCCACAAGCTCCAGAGCTTTCACGAGATCTCCTGTCCGATGTTCGTAATGTATGGCAAGTTTCTCGCAGGCCTCAGCCTGGAAAAAAGGTGAGGTAGTCATCATCTTCTGCCACAGAGCGGCCGCTCGATAATAGGTCTTCTGTGACTCGTGGATACTTGCCAGCTGGCGCAGGGCCTCAACCTTCATAGACTCCAGTCCGCCCCGCTCCAAAACTTCTTCACTGAATTGGAGAGATTGTTGGCGCCGGCCCAATGAGGCGAGATATCTGGCCGCGCCAAACAAGTCTTCGACGGCTAGCTCTTCCCGGGATGAGCAGCCCACCAGTATTCCGGCAACGATCCGAGTCAACTCTGCCAAGGTTCTAATATCCTGACGGTTGTGCCGAAAAATCGCCTTCAATCCCGTCGAAGCGCCTGCTCGCACATAGTTGAAATAGAGCTGAGGAATGAGATAGCCAGCGACATCTTCTGCCCGCTCGAAACCTAAAACCTGTCTTTCCAGGTTGGCGAGGCTACAATCCTTAAGACGAAGCTTCCAGAGGCGTCGGGATGGATGAAGAAGATCAAGGTGTATTCCGTCGACCAGTGGCCAATCACGGCGGTGCATAATAAAGCGTGATTCCAAGAGAGGAAGATCAAAGCACTTCCCGTTGAAGGTGACGACAACTTTGACCTGACTGAGCCGCTCCTCCAGGGAACAAATCACGGCTCCTTCTTCATCAAAATTACGCATGAAGAACTGCTCTACGATGAACCCCGAGGAACACCACGTTCCAATTCCAACCAGAAAAGCATAGGCCCCAGCCCCTCCGGAAAGGCCTGTCGTCTCAGTATCCAAGAAGGCGATTCGCGAAGGCTCGCATTCGATTTGCTTCCCGCTCAAGAGCTGGACCAATGAAAGAACCAACTGCCGGTCGCTTTCCGGATCATCGCCGTTCAGTTGGATGCCGGAGCGTTCGTATAATTCGGTCAGGTATAGAAATGATCCGGCCGTGGTCATTCGAATCTCGCCTCCGAAGTCTGAGTGTAACTGGCGATCTGAAACCTGGCCCCTGAAATTCCTAGAACGCCCCTCTCGCAGGCGCCGCAGCCGCTCCAATTGATGAAGGATGGCCTGCCTGGCGTCAGCCTGAAGCTGTGAAGAAATTTGATTGTCCCCCTCACCCGCTCTTCGGGCACGCTCTCCCCCAAAGGGGGCGAAGGAGTCAGCTCTGGTTCCTTCTTCGCCCAATTCCGTTTCGGGGCAGAGGGACAAGGTGTGGGCACCATCTGATTCCGGAGCTTCAAAAGTGCGGCTTTGATTCCTGCGATGAATCTCGAGCTGTCTTTGAAGTCTGTCAATCATTTTCATAAAGTGCTCGCCTACAGAATCAGGCTCAAGATTTCCAGGACCACCTGCTTGCTAAAATCCTCAACTTCAGCCTTTGGCCCGATACAGGATGGACAGCCTTCTTTGCAGGGACAAGACCGAACTAGACGTGCTGTCTCCTGAAGCACTTGATCATGCATGTCATAAAGGGGCTGACTCAAGCCGATCCCACTGGGATAGTTATCATAGATGAAGATATTAGGTTCATGAATGATTTCGCTCGGGCTCTGTACCGTGGGAGGAATTCGGTCCACGGACTCCCCTGACTCCCGTCCCAAATTGTCTTCGACCGCAAGCTGGATGTCTCTCAAGTCGCACATAAGGAACAATACTGCCATTTGCCGCATGGCATGAGCCAAACCGCGAACTCCACCCAGTCGAGCTGCGGGTCCGTATGGTAGTCTGTCCATCAAGGCTTTTCGCAGGGTCAACCAATATGAGGTGGTATGCATCTCCTGTTCGGGAAGCTCCAGATCGCCCGCGCCCACGTTTTCCATCGTATAGAACTTTATCTTCTTGAAGCCTACAACTTGAGTTGTCAAATGAATCTCGCCGTGGTTCTTTACCGCCTGTTTCTGTGTCTGGCTCTCGAAAGCCTCCAAAATCTGGACCTTAGTGTAAGAAATGGCGTCGGTAAAGTAATCGGTGTCAACCTGTCTCACTTCTGCCCTGCGCTGAGCATAGTCCAGCCGCTCCACAAAGTACTGCCGTCCTTCATGAAGGTAGATCGCCTTCTCATGCACCGTGGTTAGAGCGCTGGGGAAGTCGACTTTGCTAATGATTCTGGGGTCATTCGTGATATCCAGAACCACAAAGTTGTCTGAGCTCACCGATCTCAAACTCACCGCGTCTGCCGGGTACGCCTCATTCGTCCAGTGCCATTGCCCGCCCGCCTGGTGCACGAATCCTTGTTCCTCCAAAAATCTGAGAATTTCATCCGTCTCAACGTTGCCAAATTTCTCGTCCCTTCGGAAAGGCAGCTCGAACACGGCACACTTGAAATGGTTGAGCAGGATATCAAGGTTGTTCGGGTTGATCAGCCCATGCTCAGGGGACTGGCCAAAGAAGTACTCCGGATGCTGAACAATGAACTGGTCCAAGGGAGAGCTGTTAGCTACCAGGACGGCGGCCGAGTTCCCGGCCCTTCGTCCCGCTCGGCCTGCCCGCTGCCAGGTTGAGGCAATGCTTCCCGAGTACCCAGCCATGACAGAGACTTCCAATGTCCCAATGTCGATGCCCAATTCGAGAGCGTTGGTCGCCACGACGCCCAGGATCTTGCCTTCGCGAAGGCCTTTCTCGATTTCACGACGTTCCAGAGGCAAATATCCCCCTCTATAACCGCGGATCAGGTCCTTCGACAAAACAGATTTCTCTAAGGCATCCTTCAGATAGGTCACCAGGACTTCTGTGATCAGACGGCTGTTTGCAAAGACAATAGTTTGAAGCCCGCGATGCAGGAAATGGAGTGCCACCAAACGTGTTTCGTTGACATAAGAGCGCCGAATGCCCAACTGCTTGTTTACCACAGGGGGATTGTAAAAGACGAAATACTTTTCTGCTCGAGGAGCTCCGTTTTCATTGATGAGTTCCACTTCCTCTTCGATCAGCCGGGAAGCCAGATCTTGGGGGTTGGCGATCGTGGCGGAGCAACAGATGAATTGAGGATCCGAACCATAGAATGTACAGACGCGTTTGAGGCGACGCAATACGTTCGTCAAATGGCTTCCAAAGACGCCGCGATAAGTATGCAATTCATCGATGACCACATACTTGAGGTTCTCGAAGAGTTGTACCCATTTAGTGTGATGAGGCAAGATGCCAGTGTGCAACATGTCAGGATTCGTAACCACCACATGCCCTTGAGCCCTTATCGCTCGACGTGCATCCTGCGGGGTGTCCCCGTCATACGTGAACGTCTTGATATCCTTGCCGCTCAACTGAACGAGCTGATAGAGCTCTTCCATCTGGTCCTGTGCCAGAGCCTTGGTGGGGAAAAGATACAAAGCTCGAGTGTCACGCTCGGTAAGGACCGAATTCAATACCGGAACGTTGTAGCAAAGCGTTTTTCCTGAAGCTGTCGGCGTGACAACCACTACGTTCTTTCCAGCTAAGGTTTGCTGAATGGATTGTGCCTGGTGGGAATACAGCCGTTCAATGCCGCGTTGCCTAAACAGCTGACGCACAGCTGGATCGAGACCTTCTGGAAAATCGGCGAACTGAGCCTCTTTGGCCGGGGTGTACTCCACGTGAGTAATGCACTCCTGAAGATCCCCGTGTTTTTTCAGCTCCTCTACAATTCGCGGGATTGTCAGGGCTTTTGGGGGTTGAGCTAACGTAAGCCGATGCTCTGCCATGTCACTTGACTCCATAGTTAATGGCGGTCGCGCCACCGAGATAGCAAAGGTATCCCGTCTCGTTGAATCCAGCAGCCTCCATGAGTGTTTTTACCCCATCCTGAGCGGGATACAGCTTCAAGGATTCTGAAATGTAACGATAGACGTCAGGATCACCGTGGAGCACCCAGCCAAAACTGGAGCCGACAAAGGTTAAGTATCTCAGGTAGAGTTCCCGGTAGATTCGGTTTTTGGGCCTGCCAAAATCGAGCGAGAGAAAACGCCCTCCGGGTTTGAGTAGCCTCAGGACTTCCTCGAGAGCTCTTGGCAAGTCGGGAACATTGCGCAGTCCATAGCCTACGGTTATTCGGTCAAACTGGCCATCCGAAAAGCCAAGCCTCATGATGTCACCCAACTCGAAGTGAATTGTTTCGAGGCCCATGGTCTTCTTCTTGCGATTCGCAATCTCCAACATGCCGGGCGTAATGTCAACCCCAACCGCGTGTCCTGTCGTCAGTGTCTCAGCCAGCATGAACGTAATGTCACCTGTTCCACACGCCAGGTCGAGCACCTGATGCTGCGGCTCGATCTTCGCCAATTCGACCAACTCTCGTTTCCACTTTTTGTCCTGCCCATAGGAAAGCCACGACGTCACCCGGTCATACTTGGGAGCAATCGTGGCAAACATCTGGTTGACATAAATCTGCTTGCGCTCTTTCGAGGTGATGTACTCCTTCATTTGCAGCTTCGTCCTGTCAGCCATTATCTCTCATCCCCAACTGTTGCTGTGGATCAGCCCTCGAAGAACTTAACTCCCTCGCCATTTGGGGGACAGGCGTGAAGGCTTGAGAGGCTTTCATGGGGGCGGGTGAGTGGGCGGAGTTCACCGCCTGATGTCGACCGTAAGGCTCCTCCGTGAACCGCCTTGTCCCCTAAGACTCTTTCTTCCCTTTCCGCAGCTGCCTGATCTTCTCCTTCCAACTCTTAAGCCTCTCGCTCAGCCCCTTCTCAAATCCACTTTCTGACGGCACATAATAAACCCGATTCCTCAAGCTGTCTGGGAGACAGCTCATGTCGGTAAGCTGGTCCTCAAAATCGTGCGCATACTTGTAACCCTTGCCATAGTTTAGCTCTTTCATCAGCCGGGTGGGAGCGTTGCGAATATGCAAGGGCACGGGCTCAGCCAATGTATTCCGGACATCCTGTAACATGGCCTCATAACCTTTGTAAAGAGCATTGGACTTAGGAGCTGTCGCCATATAGACCGCGGCCTCGGCTAGTGCCAGGTTCCCTTCGGGCAAGCCAATAAAATGGAAGGCCTGCATGGCGTTCACTGCCACGGGAAGGGCCATCGGATCAGCTAAGCCCACGTCTTCGCTTGCAAAGCGCACAATGCGGCGGGCAATATAGAGAGGATCTTCTCCAGATTCCAGCATCCGTCCTAACCAGTAGAGGGTTGCGTCCGGATCACTATTGCGCATTGATTTGTGGAGAGCTGAAATCAAATTGAAGTGTTCCTCTCCGGACTTGTCGTAGAGAAGCATCCGACGCTGAATGGCGTCTTCCAAAATCTCTGCAGTCAAGATTTTTTGTCCGGAGTTGTCTCCGGGGGCGATCTGAACGGCGATCTCCAGAGTATTGTAAGCAGACCGCGCATCGCCATTGGCAAACAAGGCAATCTGGTTCAGCATTTTCTCCTCAACCTGAACCTGCTCCCGACCCAGCCCTCTTTCCTTGTCAGCTAGAGCACGTGTTAATAGCGAGACAATCTCTTCCAAGGTCAGAGGCTGTAAGACATAGACCTTGGAGCGCGACAACAGGGCGGAATTCACCTCGAACGAAGGATTCTCTGTTGTGGCTCCGATCAGGACAATGTTCCCATTCTCCACGTGCGGCAAGAACGCATCCTGCTGGGCCTTATTGAAGCGATGAATCTCATCAACGAACAAAATAGTCTTGCGGCCGTAACGGCGGACTCTCTCCGCCTCTATCATCACCGCCTTGATCTCTTTAATTCCAGCCAGAACAGCGCTGAAGGGCAAAAAGTCCGACCGAGTGATCTTAGCGATAATGCGAGCTAGCGTCGTCTTACCCGTTCCTGGCGGTCCCCAGAGAATGATGGAGCGTAACCGGTCCTGCTCAATGGCCGTGCGCAAGGGTTTTCCGGGACCAAGGAGATGCTGCTGTCCCACAAAGTCTTCCAGGCGCTGCGGACGCATCCGTTCAGCCAGAGGTGAGGCTGGATCAAAAGGCACCGGAGAGTCAGACTCAGGATCGGAGAAGAGGTCCATACACTGTAAGTAGCCACGCCCAACGCTTTCTGCAAAGCGTGGAATTTCCATTGCGGATTTCAGATTGCGGATTGAAAGGGATCGTCAGATTCGTACTTCCCGACGATCTCACTCAGCGCTTAGCCCATCGTTCCTTCACTTTTCACTGCACTGATCCCGCGCTGGCGGGCTACCTCCGAGAAGATGATCGATGAGGCCACGGCAACGTTCAACGATTCCACGTTCGCGGAAAGAGGAATTGTGACTCTGAGTCGAATCCGCTCTAGCGCCGAGCTTGACAGTCCACTCCCTTCGTTTCCTACTACCAGGGCCGTCGGACCCCGATAATCGACATGGCGAAAGTCTTGTCCCCCTCGTGGCACTGTCGCAGCCAGCATGAATGCGCGCTCATGCAGGTCATCCAAGAGGCGAGGCAGTTTGAAGCCCGTCAGTATCGGTATTCGAAAGAGGGAGCCGGCGGAGGCGCGCACCACTTTTTGATTTGCCGGGCTTACAGTGTTTTCAGTCAAAAGAATTGCCTTCGCACCAAAGGCTTCGGCCGATCGTACCAACGTTCCAAGATTACCTGGATCCTGCAACTGGTCGGCGAGGATCAGGAAGGATGAGTCTCGAGCTACCTGATCAAGCTGAAACTTTGGAAGCTTCACCATTGCCACGACTCCTTGAGGAGTTTCGGTGTCCACGAGAGACCTGTAGACTCGGTCCGCTACCAGCCACACGTTTGCACCAACATCTACGGTCTTCTTTCGGATCGCCTCAAGCTCACTCTCCTGCGCTCGGCTGGCACAAAGGTAGACCTCTTCAACAATCAAATGACTCCGTAGCGCCTCTTGAACAAGCTTCGGCCCCACTATGGGAATTCGGCTTCCCGAGTCCGCCTGCCCTTTCTGCATCAACTCCCGTAGATGCTTGATTCTGGGATTGGAAAGAGAAGTAATTACCAAACTTTGATCTCCCGCCTATCTCTAACTATGAATCAAGCCACTGCCTTTCCTGAGAACGGGTGATGGTTCACCGACTGACCGTGATTCCGAAGGCTGCAGCCTTCATCGAGAGGAGAATTATATCTTATTCCAGACAGATCTCGCCCTTTCTGCATGATCTGCTTCCGACTTCTTATCTGCCTCTCTGCGCTTCACTGGCTTTCTATGGGCCTCGCCAGGACTGCCATAGCCAACCTAACGCGGGTTGTCTGCGTTGACCGGTTTGTCGCCTTTATGATAACGTTGCGCTCCATGTTGACCCAACGCATCAAGATTCACGGTGGGCTTGCGGACGAAGCTGCGCTTGAGATTGCCTCGACAAACATTGTCAATGGAAATGTGATCTCTGTTCCAACCGACACCTTTTACGCTCTCGCGGCTGATCCTTTCAACTTGATGGCGGTCGAGCAGATTTTCCAGATCAAGGGGCGGCAAGGTTGGAAACCCCTGCTGCTCCTGATCGATTCAGTCGAGCAGGCTGAAAGTGTCGCCATGGATATTCCCGATCTCTTCTACGAGATCGCCGAACGCTTTTGGCCGGGACCGCTAACCCTGATTCTTCCAGCCGCCAACAACGTACCGTTCAAGGTGACGGGAGGCACGGGCACGGTTGGGGTGCGCATTCCGGACCTGACTCTCACCCGGTTGCTGGTCAGGGCTCTGGACCTCCCCATTGTGGGAACTAGCGCCAACCTTTCTGCTCACCCTCCCTGTGCCACGGCCGACGAAGTTCTTCAGCAATTAGGAGGAAAGATTGAGTTGATCCTTGACCACGGAAAACTGACTGGCAATGCTGCGTCAACGATTCTCGATCTTACTCATCAACCGGCTCGCCTTGTGCGAGAGGGTGCCATCTGCGTCGAGGACTTGACCCGATACCTGTCCCCATGAAAGCCGTTGGTAAAAAGTTGACCTTTCGGCTGCTTCTTACCTGCCTTCCGCTGCTCCTTCTCTCTTACATCTTAATTCTATACGGTCTCATTCGGCGAACCGCCGCAAGAGATGACGCCCGACATGCCGATATCATCATTGTTTTTGGAGCCGCTCAATACAACGGGCGGCCTTCTCCGGTTTTCAAAGCCAGGCTAGATCACAGCGCAGGTCTCTTCAAAAGCAACTATGCCCAAAAAATCATGACCACGGGCGGACACGGCCTGGATGCGCGTTTTACCGAGGCGGACGTAGGCAGGGACTACCTAGTAAAGCTGGACATTCCTCCTAACTGCATCCTTACCGAACCCATCGCCTCCACAACACTGGGCACAATTAATAGAGTGCTAGAGTTTTTGAGACTCGAACATCACGACCGAGTCATCGCAGTCAGCGATGGCTTTCACCTGTTTCGAATCAAACAGATATTCCGCGACAATCAAATTGTCGCCTATGGTTCGCCCGCCAGACACAGCCCCATAGAATCCAACTTGAAGTTACGGACTTGGGCTTCGCTCCGAGAAGTTGTAGTCTACAGCGCTTATCTGGCTCACCAAAAAATGCATCTACCCATCCCCGAAACAAGGTACTGACATAGAGGCACTGAACCATTTGACAAAAAAGATAGGATCAATGCTACGCATTGACCGTGATGACGAGGGACCATCTGCACACCCGAGGCTCATTTCAGGAGAAGGAGAAGTGCCGAGCATAACCATCGGAAGGCAGGCTCATCCACTAGCTCCGAAAAGCGAGCCTAACCCGTAAGTCACCGCTGCTTCCAGAATTCCGATCAGAGTCATCTCGAGACCTGAGCCCCACCAACTCCGCATCGTGATCAGAGACTTCGCAGCTCCCACGGCAAAGTGAGCGACAATGCTCACACCGAAAGCCACCATTACCGCCGAGAAGCCACCCAGGAAAAAAAAGGGCACAATAGGGATAAATGCTCCGATTCCCGTTGAAAGTGCCGCGGAAAAGCTGGAAACCCAGGGATTGGGGAAATTCTGTTCCGAAAGTCCAAGCTCGCTTTGGGCCATGGCCTTGACCATTTGCCCAGGAACTTGCGCCACCTTCTCAGCCATCCTCCGAGACTCGCCGACTTCAAAGCCTTGAAGCTGATAGAAGAGCGCCATCTCCTCGATTTCCTCCTCTGGGTTTTCGTTGACCTCCTGCTCTTCACGCGAGATCTCGGCTTCGTAAACCTCCCGTTCGCTTTTGACGGCCAGATAGGCTCCCGCTCCCATCGAAAGGGCGGAGGCAATCATTCCTGCCAAGCCCGAGATCAGCACATAGTGTTGCTGGTTGTTGGTGGCGCCGGCCACGCCCGAGACAATACCAAACACCGCACCTAAGCCGTCATTGACACCGTAAATGGCATCTGCAACCCAGGAACCTCCACGACCGTGCCAATGTTCGCGTTTCAGGATATAGGCAAGGGTCGTCTTCGGACCAAGTTGAGGGGTCATCCCCTGCAACACTTTCGCGTGAGCTCTCTCTTCCAGGGCAATCTCTTTCAGAAGCTGTTTTGCCTCTGCGTCATGTCCCAAGGCTCTCTCCTGCTGTGCATCATATCGAGATTGATCCCGGTCTTCTGCCGCTTCCAGGCGTTTCAAGGCGATCCCAGCCCCCGCCAGCCGGTTAAACCAACGATTGAAACGCAGGCTTAGTGTATCTCTCAGGGTAGGCGGAGCCGCTCCAAACTGCGCCAGCTTTTTCTCCCAGCGCTGTGCGTGGCGCTCCTCAGCTTCCGCTAATCTCAGCAAAATCTCGCCCTTCTTCTTGTCCTTCTCCACTCCAGCCAGCTCGCGATAGACCCTGGCGCTCTCCTTTTCAGCTCGCCAGTTCTGTTGGAGCGCCCGAATAGCTTCGAATTTGCCCGCGTTTGGTGAACGATTCATGGCTTTCAAGTTCGAAAACTACCAGTATTGTATTCTTTCAGTTTCGACTCGATCGATAAGTTTGGTCCCGAGTCTACCGCCGGTCGACCTGGGCCGGAGCATTCGTTGACAGAGTTTGATCACACTGGCTAACATTCCCTGAGGTCTCGCGCGGCTAGGTGCACTCATGGAGGACTCTCCAACGGGTGTGCTTGTTCATGATCCGTCTCAAAATCTGCTGCGGCTCACGTCAGAAGAGACGGCCAATCTGAGCTGACAAGTCTAGGGTTCTTGGTGAGCACCAAAAGTTGGCTTTTAGGGCAACCCGAACACAAATAGTGCCTGTCCCGCTGCGATGGCAACATACTGCTTGTCATCAATTAAGAACGAAATGGGGTTGGCGCGGACCGGACCGCCCGTCTGGAACTGCCATCGTGGTTCTCCCGTCCAGGCATCCAAAGCATAAAAGTTGCCTTCATGGGAACCGCCAAAAACAAGCCCTCCGGCAGTGGCCAGAAGCCCAGCCCAGGGTGGTGAATGGAGACGAAACTCCCACTGCATTTTTCCGGTTTCGACTTCCAGAGCTCGCACCGCGCCATACGCTTGGTCTCCTGCCAAGGCATGCTCGCCACCACCCACGAAAGTCATCCCGGGCTTGTACTCACCCTCACCTTTGAAGTAGTAGGCTCCCATTTCCCGCACGGAAACGTAAAACAGCTTTGTTAACGGGCTGAATGACGGACTGAACCAGTTGGTCGCGCCCTGCAGGCTTGGGTAGATCAGTGTGCCTTCGGCCGTCGGCGACCGGTCCGGCGTCAGAATCGGGCGTCCAACATGGTCGAGTCCTTCTGCCCAAGTCTGTTTGGCGTAAGGGACGCCCAGCAGAAACTCTCCTGTCTCGCGATCGAGCAGATAATAAAATCCATTCCGATTGGCAGTGGCAACCACTTTGCGAGGGCGCCCTTCAACCACCGCATCCAGCAATACAGGTACCTGATTTGCATCCCAGTCGTGAACGTCATGCGGTGTGAACTGAAAATGCCACTTCCGCTTCCCCGTCGAGGCGTCAAGAGCCAGCAACGAACAAGTATAGAGGTTGTCTCCGGGGCGTACATCGCCAAGAAAGTCGGGACCCGGATTGCCAACTCCCCAATAAACCAAATTCAATTGCGGATCGTAAGATCCGGTTAGCCAGGTTCCCCCCGCCCCGGTTTTCCAACTCTCCCCTCCCCAAGTTTCATGGCCGATCTCTTCCGGGCCTGGAATCGTCCAGAAGCGCCAGAGTTGCTGCCCGCTGCGAGCATCGTAAGCGTCCAGAAATCCGCGGATCCCGGCATCGCCACCGCTGATACCGACAATGACCTTGCCGTCGATAGCCAGAGGCGCTGCGGTGATGGAGTAGCCGGTCTTATTCTCGGCAATCACGGTATCCCAGCGAACGGCTCCAGACTTGGCGTCCAGAGCGACCAAATGGTTGTCCAGTGTGCCCACGAAAACCATGTCGTTAAGCAGGGCGACGCCGCGATTGACCACCGGGAGTCCCAGCGTGCGAAGGTCCCGCGGCATCGGGCGCTCCCAAGTCCAGAGACTACGCCCACTGTGAACGTCCAACGCGATGACGCTACTGGGGGGCTGCGTCAAATATAGAACGCCATCCACAACCAGGGGCGAGCTTTCGACGGGGTTCGAGTTGCCGGTTTGATAAACCCAGAGCGGCTTTAGCCCAGCCACCTTCTGAGGCGTGATCTGCTTCAACAGTGAAAAGCGATGAGCAGAGTAGCCGCCGGAGTAGGTGAGCCAGTGGCCCGGTTCGCTTTCGGCCCGGACAATCCGTTCATACGAGACCTGGGCCGAGACCGGAGCAGGTCTCAGCAGAAGGACGAGGCAACCCAGCCACCTGAGAGACTTCACGGGTTACCTCGCAAGCTTGCTAAGTAAGCCACCAGGTCATCGATCTCCGAAGACGACAACTTCGTCTCATAACTGGGCATGGGACTTTTTCCAAATTCCTTGTTCAGCTCTTTCAGATCGGCCTT
>Ga0075423_10000159_pt1 | contig 45147 bp, 43 predicted proteins | sample SoiMethybrSBSTD2_FD_80114 | JGI IMG/M metagenome (GOLD analysis project Ga0075423, IMG submission 80114) | Bulk soil microbial communities from a Populus tree surrounding site in Tennessee, USA - Soil MetaG P. TD hybrid SBSTD2 | ecosystem: Environmental > Terrestrial > Soil > Tree plantation... | reverse complement strand
CGGGACTGGTCGCCGGATCCGAAGACGCCGCTGACGCGCGCTGGTTCTCACCGGCGGAGCTTCGAACGCTCCGCTTCGCCTTCGACCACCGGGAAATCGCATTCGAGCAGCTCGCGAGGGACCGGGCAGGACCGCGCCGCCGGCGCGGCGCTACTCGCTCCGCAGCGTCGCGGAGAAAGCGCGCGTGAGCAGTCCCTCGTCCGTGACTGCCCAGACCGTGTAGCGATAGAACGTCCCGGCCGACGCGCGCGTGTCGACGAAAACGTAACCGTAGCTCTCCTCGGCGCGCTCGGCCGACGGAACGAGCTGCGGGCCTGTCCTCGCGATGTGTCCGTCCGCGAGCACCTCCTCGCGGAAGACCGCCCAGCCCCAGATCCCGTCGTGACTCGCCGTCGTCCACCGAAGGCGCGGACCCTCGGGTCCCGAGGTCGCGCGGGCGTCGAGGCGGGAATAGGGCACGCCCGCGACCCGCACGCAATCCACCGGCGCCTGAACTTCGGAGACTCCCCCTTCCGAGCCGGCCACGACGAAATCGATGCGCGCCACCCCGGACAGCGGGATCGAGCGGTGGTCACCCGCCCGGAAGAACACGACGTCGGGCGGAAGGGTCGTGTCCTCGTAGCGGACCACCGCCGCGCCCTCGCTGCCGTCCGCCGGCCAGCCGATCCGAAGCGTCTCCGTGCTGCCGTCGGGAAGAAGGGTTCGGTGCCGGACGGCCATGGGACCGGGCGAGGCTGCGTCGAGGGCGCCCGCCTCCAGATCGAAGATCTTCAAGCGCGAAGGCGAAGCTTCCGGCTCGACACCCGTGAAAAGCCGTGCCGCGGTCCGGACGAGAGCGAGACTGTCGGCCCGCGCCGTCTCCACGAAGATCCGTGTCAGCGCCGCGACGGGCGCCTCGCCGCTGCCGGCGGCCTCCTCGCGTGCGCGTCGCACGAGCCCCCCCTCGCCCGCTCCCCGGGCCAGCTCCTGGACCCAGAGGCGGCCGAGGGCCGACGGGTGCGCGCGGAAATCCAGAACCGGGGCCGCCGCGAGTGCCCAGACCTCGGGATCGGGGGCTGAGGTGCCGCCGGCGGCGTAGGCCGCAACGGCCTGCTGAAGGAACGTCTCGTCGGAGACCGGCGAAATGGCGAACCCCGAAGCGGCCGAGAGCGCTCCGAGTGCGCATGCCGCGAGGATGCGCAGGCGAAGCTTGGGGGTCGGGCGGTTCATCGCCATTTCGCGAGGGTAGTCCTCGGGCTTCGACTCGTCAAACGGTATACGCATACCGAGGCGAGGACGTTGGGTCGGCCGGCGAGACCTATCTGGCCGAGCCTCCGGAGGCCTTTTCCTTGGAGGCGGTGTCCTTGGCACGGTCGCGAGTGTGATCCGGGATACGCACGAAGACGACGGTGATGTTGTCCACGCCGCCCTTATCGTTGGCCAGCGCGACGAGATTCTCGCACAGAGACTGCGGGTCCTTCTTTTCGTCGGCGGCCACCGAGTCCCGGATCTCCTCGTCGGACAGCATGGTCGTCAGCCCGTCGGAGCATAAGAGGAATGCGTCGCCCTTGCTGAACTCCATCTCGCGCAGGTCCGGCGAGACCGACGGCCCTCCGCCGAGGGCCCGCGTGACGACGTTCTTCAACGGGTGGGTCTTGGCCTCGTCCTCGGTGAGGATTCCGGCGGACACCTGCTCGTGGACCCAGGAGTGGTCGTCGGTCAGACGCGTGAGCTCACCGTTGCGGTAGAGGTAGGCGCGGCTGTCGCCGACATGGGCGAGGGAGAGGATCTTTTCGTTCAGCAATCCGGCCACGACGGTCGTCCCCATTCCCTTGAGCCAGGGCTGCGCGGCGACGGCGGACATGACGCGTTCGTTGGCCTTCTCGATCGCGATGGCGAGGCGGTTGCTGTTGAACGCGAGCTCGTGGTTGTACTTGAAGGGCCAGGTCGCCTCTTCCTTCTGGCGCGTGGCGGCGATGAATTCGCCGATCGTCTCGACGGTGATCTTGGCCGCGACCTCGCCGGCGGCGTGGCCTCCCATCCCGTCGGCCACGATGAAGAGTCCCTCGATTTCGTCCAGCGCAAACGCGTCCTCGTTGTGCTTGCGCTTCCGTCCGACGTCGGTCAGACCGTAGGCCTCGATTCCCGCCATCGCTCCGGCTTCTTTCACCCGCGCGCCCGCTGCGCCCGGATCTCTTCGAGAGCCTTGCGCGCGTCTCCGGCGGACACGTCCCAGCGCAGCGCCTCCTGGTAGGCCTTCTCGGCCTTCGTCAGGAGGCCGGCCTGCCGGAAGATCGCGCCGGCGTCCTTGAGAAGCGTGACATTGTGCGGCTCGAGGGCGATGGCCGCCTCGAGCGCCTTCACCGCCGCCCTCATGTCGTTGGCGCGGGCCGACGCCAGACCCAGATAATGCCAGGCCTTGACGTCTTTGGGATCCCGATGCGTGGCGAGCTGGAAGTTTCCGGCCGCCTCCGCGAATTTGCGTTCTTTGTACGCCGCGATCCCCTGGGCGAGGTAGTTCTGGGCGATGGCGTCGGCCTCCGGGTCGGCTTTCGCGGCGGCCCGGTCGAAATCGTATGCCTTGCGCCGCTCGGGGCTTGTCAACACGTTCACGGCCTCCGTCAACTCCTGAAACTTCGCTTCCGCCTCGGCCTTCCGGGCGGCCGGAGCCCGGTCCGGGTGAGCCTCCCTGGCGATCGTACGAAAGCGCTCTCGAATCTCGGTTTCGCTGGCGTCCTTCGCCACGCCGAGCAGTCCGTAATAGTCAACGTCTCGAGACGACATCGTGTTGGAACCTCGACCGCGCAGCGCGTTTTTTCAACGAAGCCTAACATATGGGAAACCCCTTCTCCCGGCAAGCGCTTGCGCCGGGTCAGCCGCGCCGGCGGCTCCTCAGCCTCTCTTTTCCAGGAGGATTTTCCTCGCCGCGATCCGTACGGCTTCGGGGAGGTTGCGGTCCCGCGACAGTTTCCTCAGGTCGCGCATGCCGAGGAATTTCACCAGAGGCAGTGTCACGTTCAACGGAACCGAAGGATTGCTGACCAGGGCGATCTGGACCTTGGGCCTCTTGAGCCATTCGCGCGTCGAAGCGATCTCGTGGAAGACCTCGGTATGCAGATGGCGCATGCTGCAGAAGGTCTCGATCTCGGCCTGCGTCAGGGATTCGCACTTGAGAACGGCGAGGCTGACCAGCTTGTTGATGTCCCCGATCAGGATCCGCCGTTCCTCCTTGGTTCCCTTCTGGGCGAGATCCACTTTTTCCTTGACCGTCATGGCCGAGATTCGCCGATAGACCTGGGCGAGATTCGCGGCGTTGAACTCCTCGCCTTCCGCGGCCGCGGCTTCACCGAGGTCGAGCTCTTCCCCGGCGGTCTCGGCCGAATCGGCCGCGTCCGCGAAAACGATCCCCTCGGCCTCCTCGCGCGCGCGACGCTCCTCCTCTTCCCGGCGCAGGCGCTCCTGTTCGCGCCGGCGCTCCGCCTTCTCGAAGAACTCCTCGTTGAGCTCTTTGAGTCGGCGGCGCCCGTCGTCGGCGAGGCCGGGATTGGCGAGGAGGGCCTCGATCAAGGCGGGCTGACGCAGCAGCCGTACCTGGTTGACGACCAGCGCATCCTGGGGCGCCCCCGTCACGGTGGATGCCAGGCGCAGGAGCGTCGCGTCGCCCGTTCCGCGATGGCGCACGATGCGCTCGAGGACCCAGACGTCTACACTGTGGCGGCTGAGAGCGTCGATCTCGTCGGTCGTGGGACTGCCCACCTCGAGGAACCGCACGAGGTCGTCCGGCGGCAGCTGCGCGAAGGTCTCGGCGGCGTACCCGCTTATCTCCGGATCGGTGTCGTCGACGACCGCCAGCAGCGCCCGCATCCAGTCGTCACGCTCTAGCGGCAGCAGGCCCCTGGCGGCGAACAGGCGGAGGTCGCGCGGCGCTTCCGCCGATCGAACGATCGAGACCAGATCCTGTGGCTCGGCCGAGGTGGGGGTATCGGTATCGGCCAAGGGCGATGGAATCGCGGACTAGCTCTGCGTCAGCCGCGGGCCCGGAACGGCGAGGTTGCGCACGACCTGGCCCGAAGTGCCGAGGCGTTCGAGCGCGCGGCCGTCGACCGTGACGCGGACTCCACCGGCGTTGCCGAGCGTCAGACGGAATCCTTCACGGGCTTCGAAGCGGCGCGACTCCCCGCGGCGAATCAGGCCCGAGAACACCGAGGAACCGTCGGCGGAGACCTCGGTCCACGAATCCTGGTCGAACTCCAGGATCATCGTGACTCCGGCCGGGGTCGCCGAGGGCTGCGGCGCCGGGACGTCTTCGGCAATCGACGGCGCGGGACCGGGAGAGACGGCGACGTTCTTGAACGACACGGATTCGACCGGCCGCGCGACGAGCGGCGCGACGGGCTCGCTCCTCCGCTGTGGACGCGCGATCAGACCCAGGAGCAGGAGGATCCCGGTGACGCTGACGACGATGGTGCCGGCCGCGGCGCGGCGGCCGCGAAAAAACCGCGAGCGGATCTTCCCCTTGCGCGAAGGCGCGTCGCGGCCCTTGTCCGGCGCGACGTCGGCGAGATATGCGTTGACCATCTCGTCCGGATCCAGGCCCAGGTGCCGCGAATAGGCGCGGATGAACCCGCGGGTGAAGACCGGCGCGGGCAGTTTCGCGACGTCGCTCTTCTCGAGCGCCGTCAGCAGGCGCACCGAGATCTTGGTGGCCGCCGAGATTTCCTCCAGCGAGACGTCGCGAATGAGCCTCTCCCGACGGAGTTCCTCTCCGAAAGTCAGGATCGGTGTTTCGCCCATCGGTCGTCTCCCCGAGAAAGCTGGTCTTCGATGCTAGCCCTCCCCGACGCGCTCCGCAAGAACTCTTTCCGCGCACGCTTTCATCAGCGCCGACGATCGGGACGAGTCGCGCACTCCCTTCAGATCCTCGATCGACGCCCTCGGCAGAAGCGCCAGGGCGAGGCCCTCGGGCCGATTTGTGCTCCGGAGCACAGCGCTTCGCACCGCCGGACGCATGCCCCAGCGCGGATGCGCCGCGATCAGCGACAGGGTGTCGGCCGTTGCGACCGGTTGGAGCGCCGCCTGGACCACGTCCGCCTCGATCGTGTACCGGTTTTCGAGGAGCGAGGCCAGGACCCTCGTGTCCGGATCCAGCCGGAGGGCAATCAGTGCGCCGCGGCCGACCGTCCTCGCGAGGTCCACCCGCTCCGCCACGGCCATGTCGGCAACGCGGCGGAGCAGATTCTGATCGGCGGCCCGCCGGATGGCGGGATGGACGCGGGCGTCCGCCGACAGGTGCGCCAGGTCACGCCAGAAAAGCGTGGCGACCAGAGCCAGCGCGTCGCCTCGCGGAGTCTTGGGATGGGCGGCCAGAGCTCGTCGAACGGCGTGGAACTTCCGCGCGCTGCGATCAGAGAGGATCTCCTGAAGCGTCTCGACCGCCAGGTTGGCGCGGCGGAGGAGCTTGAGGCACTCTCCCTCGGTCCTCATCGCGCGGCGCCCGCCTCGCCGCGCCGGCAGGCCGCGGCGAGAGACTGCGCCAGGCTGCGGACCGCTTCGACCCTACGATTTCCGGCTTCTTCGGCCGCGCGTACGAGGGCGGAGCCGACGACGACCCCGTCCGCGAGCCTGGCCGCCCGCCGCGCCGTCTGCGGAGTGGAGATGCCGAATCCGATCGCGATCGGGAGGTCTCCGGCAGCCTTGCGCGCCCGGCGCACCGTTTCGGGAAGCTCGCGTGCGAGCGCGGAGCGGGCTCCGGTCGTTCCCGGCCGCGAGATCACGTAGAGAAAACCGGACGAGAGCCTCGCCGCCGCCTGCATCCGCGTTGCCGGGGACGTGGGAGAGACCAGAAAGATCGTATCGAGCCCGATGTCGGCGAAGGGATCCCGCACGAATCGCGCCTCCTCGGGAGGAACGTCCGTCAGGAGCACGCCGGCGAACCCCGCGGCGCTGGCCTCTTCGGCCGTGCGCGGCAATCCCCGCCGAAGGAGTGGATTCACGTACGAGAAGAGGACCATCGGAAGCCGCGCCGACTCGCGGATGCGTCGCGCGATCTCGAAGACCGTCGCGACGGTGGTGCCGTTGGCGAGCGCGCGGGATCCCGCCCTCTGGATCACGGGACCGTCGGCGATGGGATCGGAAAAAGGGACTCCGAGCTCCAACACGTCCGTCCCCGTCTCGGCGAGAGCGCAGGCCAGCTCGACCGTGGCCTCCGGGGTCGGATCGCCCGCTGTCAGATATGCCACGAAGGCCGCGCGATTCTCCTCACGCGCCCGCGCGAAGGCGTCCGCGATTCGACTCACCGCGCGGAGTCCGGCCGGAGGCGGAAATACTCGTCGAGATCCTTGTCGCCGCGGCCCGACAGATTGACGAGGATCCAGGCGGCGCCGGGAAGCCGCCGGGCGAGACCGACGGCGAAGGCCAGAGCGTGCGCCGACTCGAGGGCCGGCACGATGCCCTCGGTCTCGGAAAGTAGCGCAAAGGCGTCGAGGGCCTCCTCGTCCGAGACCTTCGTGTAGACGACGCGCCCGTCGTCGTGCAGGGCGGCGTGCTCCGGACCAACGGCCGGATAGTCGAGCCCCGCGGAGACCGAGTGGGTCGGAAGCGTCTGGCCGTCTTCGTCCTGGAGCAACATCGTCCGGGTCCCGTGCAGAACGCCGACTGCTCCTCCCGCAAAGCGCGCGGCGTGCTCCCCCGGCCCGGCTCCGCGTCCTCCCGCCTCCACACCGTAGAGCTTCGCCCGGGAACGCAGGAACGCCGAAAAGAGCCCGATCGCGTTGGATCCTCCGCCCACGCACGCCACGATCGCCCTGGGGTCGCGGCCGCCGGAGAGCTTCCGGAACTGGGACCGGGCTTCGCGTCCGATCACCGACTGGAACTCGCGCACGATCGTGGGATAGGGGTGAGGCCCCAGCGCCGACCCCAGCACGTAATGCGTCGTGGCGACGTTCTCGGCCCAGTCACGCATGGCTTCGTTGATCGCGTCCTTGAGCGTCTTCGAGCCCGAGTCGACGCCGACGACTTCGGCGCCGAGCAGCCGCATGCGCGCGACGTTCGGCGCCTGGCGAGCCATGTCCGTCTCGCCCATGTAGACACGGCACGGAACCGACAGCTTCGCCGCGGCCGCGGCGGTCGCGACTCCGTGCTGTCCCGCCCCGGTTTCGGCGACGATGCGCGTCTTGCCCATGCGCTTCGCCAGCAGAACCTGGCCCAGGGCGTTGTTGAGCTTGTGGGCGCCGGTGTGGAGGAGGTCCTCGCGCTTCAACGCGATGCGCGCCCCGCCCGCGCTCGCCGTGAGGCGGTCCGCGAAGGTCATCGGCGTAGGCCGGCCCGCATAGTCGCGCAGGAGGGCGTTGAGCTCGGAGCGGAAACGCCGGTCGCGCCGGAGACGCTCGTACGCCGACTCGAGCTCCTGCAGAGGAGCCATCAGCGTCTCCGGCGCGAAGCGGCCGCCGTACAAGCCGTAATACCCGGGGCGGCTACGCGGCGCCATGGTCCGCCTCCCGCACGGCCGCGAAGAAACGCTCGAGCCGGACGGGGTCTTTGATTCCGGGAGCGCTCTCGACCCCGGAGGCCACGTCCACGCCTTCGGGCCGGAGACGCCGGATCGCGTCGCCGACATTGTCGGGGGTCAGGCCGCCCGCCAGAAACTGCCTCACCGGAAGACGCCGCCGCGCAGCCAGTGCGCTCCAGTCGCCGACGCTCCCGCGGCCCGTGCTCGCGTCCCACAGAATCGCGGACAAGCGAGGGAGCACGTCATATTGCGGCGGATCCTCGGCGCCCACGGCAGCGATGATCGGAACCGGAGACCACACGACGTCGGCGAGATGCACGGGACGATGAAGCTGCACCAGGTCGAGCGAAGCTTCGAAGACCGCGCGGGTGATCGCGTCGCGGTCCTCGCGGACGAACACGCCGACCCTGAGCGTCCCCGGCGGAACTCCGGCGGCGAGCTCGCGGGCCTTCTCGACACTGATGCACCTCGGAGACGAAGCGGCGAAGTTGAAGCCAAGCAGGTCCGCTCCGAGCGCGACGGCCGCCGCGACGTCCTCCTTGCGAGTGAGTCCGCAGATCTTGACGGCCGTCATGCGCGCAAGGCCCGAAGATCGCCCTCGGGATCCTCGGACCGCAGCAGCGCCTCGCCCACGAGGAAGGCCCGGTATCCCGATTTCGACAGCCGCTCGATGTCTTCGCGGGTGCGGACTCCGCTCTCGGCCAGGCGCACGGGCCCCTCGGGAATCGCGCCGGCCAGCGTCTCGAGGACGCCGATGTCGGTCTTGAACGTGGCGAGGTCGCGCGCGTTGACGCCCAGGATTTCCGGCGAAACGGCGGCGGCCCGAGCGATGTCCGACGCGTCGTGCGCTTCCACGACCGCCGCCAGGCCGCGCTCGCGGGCACCCCGTGCGAGAGCGGCGAGCTCCGCGTCCGTCAGTGCGCGGAGGATCAGGAGAACCGCGTCGGCACCGAGATCGACGGCGAAGTCGAGCTGGCGCTCGTCCACGAAGAAGTCCTTCATGAGAACCGGTAGACCCGAAATGCTCTTGGCTCTCGGGAGCCACTCGGGCCGGCCGCCGAAGTGGTCCTCCTCCGTGACCACGGAGATGGCCGCCGCCCGCCCGCGGCGGTAGTACAGCGCGTAGCTTTCGATCTTGCCGTCGGCTCCGGGAAGGATCTCGCCCGCCGACGGCGACTTTGCCTTGATCTCGCCGACGATGCGCGTCCCCGGCTCCTTGAGCGAGGCTACGAACGCGGCTCCGTCGGTCGGGCGGTCGGCGGGCTTGCGGCGCGCGTACTCTCCTCGGGCGAGGCGAGCGCGCTTGTCTGCGACGATCTTCTGGAGGATGTCGCTCATGCCGCGGCGGCGCGGTCCTTCATCCGCTGGAGGCTTTCGCGAGCCGCGCCGGAATCGATGGCGGCGCGAGCCCGCTCGTAGCCCTCGGAGACGTCTCGCGCGCGGCCTTCCACGATCAGGGCCGCGGCGACGTTGACGAGCACGGCCTCGCGGCGCGGGCCGGGCTCTCCCTCGAGCAGACGCAGCAGCATCGCGGCATTGGCCGCGGCGTCTCCGCCGGCGAGCTCGGCGAGCTCCACGGGCCGCTGTGACAAAGACGACGGATCGAAGCGCCAGGGACGCGTCCAGCCGTCGCGGACCTCGACCCCGAACGCGGGCACGCCGGGCGTGAGCTCGTCGAGCCCGTTCTCGGAGTGAAACACGACCGCGCGCTCGCTGCCGAGCGCTGCGAGCGCGTCGGCCAGCAAGCTCACCAGCTCCGGCCGTCCGACGCCGATGAGCTGCCGAGTCGCGCCGGCGGGGTTCGCCAACGGTCCGAGCGCGTTGAAGATCGTTCGGATGCCGAGCTCGCGCCGCACGGTGCCGAGCTCCTTCATCGCGGGATGGAAGGCCGGGGCGAAGAGAAAGACGAGACCCGTATCGTCGAGAACGCACCCCGCCTTCTCGGGATCGAGATCCACGCGCACGCCCGCGGCCGCGAGCACGTCGGCCGATCCGACCCTCGAGGAGATGGAGCGATTGCCGTGCTTGGCGACCGACGCGCCGGCGCCGGCCGCCACGATGGCCGCGGCCGTCGAGAGGTTGAAGAGATCGCGGCCGAGGCCTCCCGGTCCGCACGTGTCCAATAGCGGCGCGCGGCGGGTCGAGACGCGGCGCATACGGCGGCGGAGCGCCTCCACCGCGCCCGCGATCTCGTCGGCGGTCTCTCCACGCGTCGCCATGCCCAGGAGGATCGCGCCCTTCTGGGCCTCCGTGGCCTGCCCGTCCATCAGATCGCCGAAGGCCGCCTCGGCCAGCGCGCGCGGCAGGGGCTTGCGCGCCGCCACGACCCTAAGCGCTTCGGCCACGTTCGGCGTCATCGCCACTCCCGTGTCATCCCGAGGAGCGCAGCGACGAGGGATCCCGAGCTTTTTCGGATATCCACTCGCATCGAGTCCGGGATCCCTCGCTGCGCTCGGGATGACTGGCGTATCGGCGTCATCGCGTCAGCTCCAGGAAATTCGCCAACAGCTTCTCGCCTTCGGGGGTCAGCACGGATTCCGGATGGAACTGCACGCCGAAGACGGGCAGTGTCCGGTGTGCGAGCGCCATGACGAGCCCGTCCTCGCTGCGGGCGATGACGGCGAGGTCCGCCGGCAGAGTGTTCTCGTGGACCACCAGCGAATGGTATCGCCCGGCCTCGAACGGCCGGGACATCCCCGCGAACAGTCCCGTGCCGTCGTGCGACACCCGCGAGCTCTTCCCGTGCCGCGGCTCGGGCGCCCGGTCCACGAGGGCCCCATGGAACGCTCCAATGGCCTGATGGCCGAGGCAGACCCCGAGGAGCGGGATGCCTTCGCGCTCCGCGGCCCCGATCGTCTCGAGACAGCGGCCCGCCTTTTCGGGCCGGCCCGGTCCCGGCGAGAGCACGATCGCTCGGGGCCGGTCGGACAGCGCTTTCTCGGGATCGAAGCGATCATTGCGCGCCACCCTCACGTCGCGGTCGAGCTTGCCGAGCGCCTGCACCAGGTTGAACGTGAAGGAGTCGTAGTTGTCGACGACAAAGATCACGCCAGCCTCCCCTGCGCGATCCACTCCCGCGCCAGCGCGATCGCTCGGAAGAGCGCCTCGGCCTTGGACTCGGCCTCGCGGTACTCGTTCTCCGCGACGGAGTCCGCAACGATTCCCGCCCCGGCCTGGATCCTCCACAGGCCTTTCTCGACTACGGCCGTGCGAATCGCGATGGCCATGTCGCAGTTGCCGGCGGCGTCGAAGTAGCCTACCGCGCCGCCGTAAATCCCGCGGCGGCACGCCTCCAGCTCGTCGATCAGCTCCATCGCGCGGATTTTGGGCGCCCCCGTCAGCGTCCCCGCTGGGAAGCAGGACGCCAACGCTTCCGCCGCTCCGGCGTCCGACGCGAGCGTCCCCCGAACTTCGGAGACCAGGTGCTGAACGTGCGAGAACTTCTCGACCGCGGCGTAGCGAGCGACGCCGACGGTGCCGATCTCGCAGACGCGGCCGAGGTCGTTGCGCGCGAGGTCCACGAGCATGACATGTTCCGCGCGCTCCTTCGGATCCGCGAGCAGCTTCTCCGCCAGCGAGGCGTCCGCATCCGCCGTCGAACCTCGCGGCGCCGTGCCGGCGATCGGCCGCGTCTCGACCTGACGGCCGCGGCAGCGAACGAGCATCTCGGGAGACGAACCGAGGACGCTCGCCTCCCGCGTCTCCAGATAGAAGAGGTAGGGCGACGGGTTGAGCGTCCGAAGCGCCCGATAAACGTCGAAAGGATCCAGGTCCAGCCGCGCGGTCCACCGCTGCGAGACGACCGCCTGGTAGACCTCTCCGGCGGCGATCGCCTCGCGCGCCGCGTGGACGGCCGAAAGGAAATGCTCGCGCGGCATCACGGGCTCGAACCGGCCGGGCGCTCCGTTCGAGGGGATACGCCCGGGATTCGGCGCTGCGAGGAACCGCTCCAGGCCGTCCAGCCGCCGGATCGCGGCGTCCACCACCGTGTCGGCGGCCTCGCCTCGCGTCCGGTCGAGCGTCGTCAGGAGAAGAAGTCGCTGGCGGGGATGGTCGAACGCGGCCACTGCGTCGAAAAGGAGAAAGAGGCCGTCCGGAATCGCGCTCTCGCGCGGATGCCGGTCCGGGATCGCTTCGAAGAGGCGCACCGCGTCGTAGGCGAGGAATCCGACCGCGCCGCTGGAGAGCGGCGGCAGCTCGGGATCCGGAACGAATGGCTCTCGCGAAACCAGCCGCGTCAGGGCGGGAATTGGCGCTCCTCCGACAGTCTCGGAGATGCCGCCTCGTTGGATCGTCGCGCGTCCGTCCCGGAGCGTCCAGCGCGCCGAGGGCGCCGTGCCCAGAAAGGTGTATCGCGCGACGGACTCGCCGCCCTCCACGCTTTCGAGCAGGAACGACTCCTCGCCCGCCGCGCGCATCCGGCGAAAGAGCGTCACCGGAGTCAGCGAGTCGGACGGGAAGACGCGGGCCACGGGCACGCACACCACCTCGCGGGAGCGTTCGAGGAACCGGCGGCGCTCTTCGTCGCGAAGGCTCACGAAGACGCTCCCGTCAGGATCCGCCGCACCTCTTCGAGAGTGACTCCCTCGACGCCGAGCAGCGAGGCCTGCCGCACGGCCTGAGCGGCGAGCATCTGCAATCCGTCGATCGTCGGGCAGCCCGCGGCGCGCGCAGCCCTGATCGTGGACGTCTCGCGGCCGTCGCGTCGGTAGACGCAGTCGAAGACCAGCGGTCGGTTTTCAAAGAGGTTTGGAGGGATCGCCGACGGCTCGCCGTCCTTCCAGCCGACGGGTGTCGTGTTGACGTAGAGGTCGGCCTCGCTCTGCGGCACGTCGGCCCAAGCCATCGAATCGAACCGCAATTCGGACGCGAGGCGGTCCGCCTCGGCATCCCGCCGCGCAGCGACCACGACCTCGTAGCCGAGCCGGCGCGCCGCGACGACCGCGGCCCGCGCGGCGCCTCCCGCCCCGAGAACGACAGCGCTCCGTCCCTCGCCCGTGTCGTGGTCGGCCAGCGGATCGAAGACTCCGTCGACGTCGGTGTTCTCGGCGCGCCACCGTCCGCGTTCCAGAAAAAGCGTGTTGGCCGCGCCGACGGCCGTCACGTCTTCCGAGGCCCGGCCCGCGCGCGCCGCCGCCAGCTTCCACGGCTGCGTGACGGCGAAGCCTCGAAATGGCGGATCGTTCGCGAGTGAGGTCGGATCCTCCCGTTCGAAGTCTGAGATCGGGAGAGGAAGGTACAGCCAATCGAGCTCGCGCGCGCGAAAAAGCGCGTTGTAGAGACGCGGGGACAGGGACCGCGCCGGACTGCCGCCCACGATGCCGTACAGCGCCTCGACATGCCGCGGCCGGGCAATCTCGTAGACGTCGAGCAGATCGGACAGCGGGATCTGCCCGGACGCCGTCTCTCGTTCCACCGGGCCGTAAACCAACGCCGCCCCGAACAATGCCGACAGCACGCGGCCGGGAGGGCTCGCGGGCCCCATCGGGAAGATCGCCGCAGCGCCGTCCTGTGTCTTCTGAAGCTCGGCGATCCGGAGGCTCGCCGAAAGGTCCCCGGCGCCCGCCACGAGCTTCACGACGCGCGCCTTCGTGGCGCGCATTGCGGAAAGACGCGCCTGCCAGTCGTTCGGCAGCGAAAAAGGAGCGTGGTGCGACACGATCACGCGCTCGCGCTCGGGAAGCGCGGCCGGGTCGTCGAGCAGCCCGCGAGCAAGCTCGACGTCCACGATCGCGCCGGTGTCGTACGCTGCGGTGACGAGGCGGCGATACTCCTCGTCGCTTCCGGCCAAACGGCCGCCCTCCGACAGGGACCGATACGTCAGGATGGCGGGGCGCGCGTCGAGCGTAAGGAGCGCCGCCGGAGAAATCGTCTCCTCGGCGAGATCCAGGCGGTACTCGATGGCATCGGCTCCGGGCGGGACGATCGCGACCAGCCGTCGCGCGTCCTCGACCGAGCGCGGCGCCAGCGACGCCACGCGGGCGGGAAGAGAGAGTTGTCTCGCCATCAAATCAAAAACCCCCGAGCCCTCTCGGGCCGGGGGTCTGGATTCTGATTCTCGATTCGCCCCGCCCGACAGGTCGTCGGCAGGGCGTGCTCCGCCCTACCGGGTTGCCTCCCGCCACCACCAGTTACGGTTCTCGCGCGACACGGTCATGGGAGGGCGATCATGGCCCCGGCGGCGGCGGACTGTCAAGCGTCGTGTATTCGAGCGGCAGGACGACACCGGCCTCGGGATCATCCACAGTGCCCTCGAAACGAATTCGCATGTTCGTCTCGCCGGCCTTGTAGGCGTAGGTCGCGCCGGGACAAACGGCGGACGTGACCTCCGTCTCCTCGGGCCACCGATGGTCACGCGAGGCCGCCCGCGCCATGCGAAGCTGCAGGATTTTCAGCGTCAGCTCTCGGTCGACGCTCAGGCGCGCGGCGCGACGGACCATGGACTCGATGTTGGGCATGGTGATGTCCCGGTAAATCGTGGTCCAGGCCTTCGCCTCTTCGCCGCCTTCCACCTCGAACACCGCCGCGGCGGGCCGAAAGAGGGCCTCGGAGCTCAGTGCTTCTCGTTCGCACGGCGAGACCTTGAGAAGCCCCTCACCGATCGCGGCCATCGCTTTTGCACGAAGGTTCCGGGAGGAGGTCGGTTCGGGTTCTGGCTGCGCCGGGAAGACGATCCGCCCTTCGGTCTCGATCGCCTCGGCGATCTTTTGCCAGGGTTGGTCGGCGTCGAGGCGATCCATCCAGGCTGGAGGCGGCACTTGGAACTTCCGCAGAACGCCGGCCTGCCAGCGCTCGACGGCCACGCAGATCATCCGGGCGATCAGCGTCTTCTCGTTCTCGAAGGCTTGGCCGAGCGACCAGGACGCCTCGAGGGCGCGCTCGGCATCAATCGCATTGCCGTCGTGCGCCGCGACGAGCGCCGTGGCGAGAAGCACCTTTTGTAAACGGATCCACGGCAGCAGGCGCGGGATCTCCTCCTCGGACTTCGTCGCCTTCCATTCCGGTGCGCCTTTCTCGAGTGCCGCAACGATTGCCCAGACGGGCTCGCGGCGTTGCTCCAGAAAGTCGCGAAGTTCCTTCGGCGGCTCGGCGATGGAATCGTCGGCGACTCGGATCTGCGCATCGAGCCAAGAACCCGCTGCGTAGCCCGGATAGGCCTTCGTGTTTTCGGGCGCCGCGCGGGTCTGGCCCGGTCCGGGCGGATCGAAATCGATCCCGAGTGCCAGAGATTTTTCGACGACGGCATCCGCTGTCGAGTTTCTGGCGGAAGCCTTCGGCGGTGTCCCCGGAGCCTGGGCCTGGACCAGGGCCAACAACAGGGCTACTCCGGCCATGGCCAATTCTAGGCCCGCTTCCACCTCGTGCCGGCGGGACTGTCCTCGAGGAGGATGCCGCGCGCCGCGAGCTCGTCGCGGATCCGATCCGACTCGGCGAAATCGCGTCGCTTGCGAGCGGCCGTGCGCGCGTCGATCCGGGCCTGGATCTCGGCGTCGAGAGCGCCCTCCTTTGCCGGCAGGACGCCGAGCACGGAGTCGGCGCGGCGGAGGGCGGCACCGGCAGCCGCCGCACCGGTCGCATCGAGGGTGCCTTCCGCGAGCGCGGCGTTGAGGTCTGTCACGAACGTGAAGACTGCGCCGAGCGCCTTTGCGGTGTTCAGGTCGCTGTCCAGCGCCGCGGAGAACTCCTCCGAGAATTGTCGCGCGCGGTCGGCGGCCGGGAAGGCCCCTGGCTTCGCGGCTCCCGCGGCGGCGACCTCGTCTACCCGGAGAAGAGCGGACTTGATGCGTTCGATCGAGGCAGCCGCTTGCGTGAGCGCGTCCCACGTGAAGTTGAGCTTCGTGCGGTACGGGACGGAAAGCAGCAGGTACCGCACCGCAATCGGGTCGTTGCGCTGCGCCAGCACGTCGTCGAGCGTGTAGAAGTTCCCCTTGGACTTGGCCATCTTCTCGCCGTCCACGATCAGGTGCTCGGCGTGGAGCCACACGTCGACGAAGGGCTGACCGGTCGCCGCCTCGCTCTGTGCGATCTCGTTCTCGTGGTGCGGAAAGATGTTGTCGACGGCGCCCGTGTGAATGTCGAAGTGCGTTCCCAGGTACTTCATGCTCATCGCCGAGCACTCGATGTGCCAGCCGGGTCGGCCCGGCCCCCACGGCGATTTCCACGAAGGCTCGTCCGGCTTGGCCGCCTTCCAGAGGACGAAGTCCTTGACGTCCTCCTTCTCGTACTCGTCGTCGGCGACACGCTCCCCACGCCGCGCCTGGGTCAGGTCGATTCCCGACAGCTTCCCGTAGTCCGGGAAAGTCGAGATGCGGAAATAGACCGAGCCCTCCGACTCGTACGCGTGTCCGCGTTCGAGGAGCTTCGCCGTCAGCTCCTGCATCTCGGGAACGTGTTCCGTCGCGCGCGGGTAGAGCTCGGCGCGCTCGAAGCCCAGCCGGTCGATGTCGCGGAAGAAGAGCTCGCCGTACTTCGTCGTGAAATCGCGCAGCGGCAGTCCCGCCTGCTGGGCGCCGCGGATCGTCTTGTCGTCCACGTCCGTCAGGTTCATGACCTGCGTGACGCGAAGGCCTCTCGCCTTCAGGTGCCTCCGCAGCACGTCTTCCCACAGGAAGGTCCGGAGGTTGCCGATGTGGACCACGTTATAGACGGTCGGCCCGCACGTGTACATCCGGACGTGGCCCGGCTCCAAGGGCGCGAGCTCGACCTCGCGGCGGCCGAGCGTATTGAAGACCTTCAGGCTCACCAGATCCCCTTCTCTTTCTGCCGGCGGATCTTTCGCCAGGTCAGTTCCCGCTTCAAGCCCCGAAGACGATCCACGTACAGGCGGCCGTCGAGGTGATCGGTCTCGTGGCAAAGGGCACGGGCGAGAAGCCCCGTGCCCTCGATCTCGCGCGGCACCCCGTTCGCATCCAGCGCCCGCACTCGGACGTGGGCGGGACGCACGACTTTCTCGGACAGATCCGGGACGGAAAGGCAGCCCTCGTCTTCCTTCTGCTCCCCCGACTCTTCCACCACCACCGGATTGACGAGGACGATGACGGCGCCCGGGTCAGCCCCGACAGAGAGGTCGATGATCGCCACCTTCTTGTTGACGCCGATCTGCGGCGCCGCCAAGCCTATGCCCGGAGCCGCGTGACAGGTCTCGACCATGTCGGCGAGAAGCCCCGAGATGTTCTCGGTGGAGGGGTCGACCTCGGCGTTCTCCGCGGTCAGCCGCGGATCCCCGTACCGGAGGATGTCGCGGATCAATGGCGCCGGGCCCCGGGCTCAAGGTAAACGCCGGCTAACTCCGTGTCCTCCGTGCCCCGGCGGATGTCTCCCTGACGTGACACAACGACCCACAGCCGAGCCCGACCCGTTACCATAAGTACTCCATTTAAAGCACATTCTGCTCGGAGCGGCAAGCGCCCGCCGTGGCACATGGCTCGCAGTTCGTTGGAGCGGGGAGAACTAGAAAGTCATGAACTTGAAGCGTCTCGTTCTACTGGCAGCCGCGGCCGTCCTTCCGGCGAGCGTGGCTCTGGCGGACAACGGGAGGAGCGCGTACACCTACATCCGGGAATCCACCGGGCAGGTGACGGTCGACTCCAGCTTGAACGGTGAAGTCGAAGCGCGCCGCAACATGCCGATCTCGACCGGCGACCAGATCCGGACCGAGGATCCCGCCCGGGCCGAGGTCGCGCTGGCCGATGGGAACGTCCTACACGTCGGCGGCGGCACGAAGGTCAAATTCGAGTCTCTTTCGGGGCAGCAAGGCACCGACGACGAGGTCTCCGAGATCACGCTGTCGGAAGGCTCGGTGATTCTTTCGGTCCTGGGATCCGACGAGCATTCGGTTCCGCGAATCGACACCGAGGACGCGGCGGTTTACGCGGGCTCGGGCTCGCGCGTTCGCGTCAACGCCGACGCGCGGCGTGGAACCTCCGTCGTCGTGCGCGCCGGCTCCGTCGAAGTTCGCGCCCGTTCGGGCTCCTACACGGTCCGGGCCGGCAACTACCTCGTCGTCCAGGGCGACCAGGAGCCCGAGATCGCCCGCGGGAGCTTCTCTCGCGACAGATTCGATCTCTGGGCGTCCGACCGTCTCGAGGTCACGTACGAAACGCCGAGCGCCTCGGGCCGGTACGTCGGCGACGACCAGTACTCGGGAGATGTCCAGTCGCTCGACGGTTATGGAGATTGGGACTACAACTCGACTTATGGGTCCTACGTCTGGCGTCCCAACGTGGCCGCGGGCTGGAGCCCGTACTCGTACGGCAGCTGGTACTACACGCCGGTCGGCCTGACCTGGTGGTCGTGGGATCCCTGGGGCTGGTACCCGTTTCACTACGGGAGCTGGTTCTGGGACGTCGGCTGGAACAGCTGGTGCTGGTCCCCCGGCTACATCTACTCGCCGGCATGGTGCTACTGGGGCTACTCGGGTGGCTACTTCGGATGGTGCCCCGTCGGGTTCTACGGCGGATGGCACGGCTGGCACGGCGGCGGCGGTGGCCACGGCTGGAACGGCGGCCACGGCGGCAACTGGGACAACGGCGGCCAGGGAGCGCCCGGCGGCCCAGGCAACACCCGTCAGGTCTCCTACGCGATCAACGGCCGCTTCTCGACTCGCAACGTGGACATGCGCGGCTGGAACTTCACCAACGCGAGCAACGTCGGCAACGTGAGCGGAAGGCTGGCCGTGACTCCCGGAACGCGACTCGCGGGCCGTCTGGGCGACCAGATCTCGGTCTCCTCGCGGCCGATCGTCGTGGACCGTGGCGCGGCGACCGGCGGCGTGCGCGCCGCGCTCCAGGAGCACATTCGACAGGCGCCGCAAACCATCGAGAGAACGGCGGGCCGCGACTCACAAGCTCTCGCCCCGGTCCTCGCACGGCAACAGAACCTGCCTCGCGAGACGGTGGACGCTCTCGAGCGGCGCACGGTCGTCGCCGACCGCAGCGGCCTCTCCGGCCCCGGAGCGGCGGACGTCGCGCCTCGCGGCGCCACGATCATCGACCGCGGCCGCGGAGCCACGTCAATCGACCGGTCCCAGGTCGGGGCGACCGACCGCTCGGGCGGGCGTGACGTCGAACGCGCGCAGCCGCGCGACACCCAGCGCGCGCAGCCGCGCGACCGCAACGACAACTCCGGCGACGCCCGGACCGCGCCCGCGCGTCCCGACACGAACGCCCCGGATTGGCGGGGCCATTCGTCCCGCTCCGCGCCGGACCGTCCGGGGGACGCACCGCGCTCGATGGAGCGCGTCCCGGCCGAGCGATCGGCCCCCGCCGATTCCTGGCGAGGTCGTCCGCGGGAAAGCGCCCGGGACTTCAACGACCAGCCGTCCCGCCGGCAGCCCGTCGATCGCCGCGGAGAAGAGTGGCGCTCCCGCTCCGAGGTTCCTCCGGCGCGGCGTGTGATCGAGGGCGCCGTTCCGGGCCGACGCAACCAGGGCGAACAGGATTTCGATCGGTCGCCACGTTCCGGCGTCCAACGGTCGCCCCGCAGCCGTGATGACTCCGCTCCGTACCGCGGCTACCCCTATCGGAACCGCGAGCAGGGCCGCAACGACTACGGCCCGCGAACCTACGATCGCGCTCCCCGCGACTACGCGCCGCGATCGGCGCCTCCGCGGTCCATGGACCGGGGACCCGCTCCCCGCTCCTTCGACTCGGCTCCGGCGCCGCGCTCGGCGCCGCCGCAGGCCGCTCCCGCGCCCCGGTCCGCACCCGCGCCGCGCTCGGCCCCGTCCGCTCCGCCATCCCGCGGCGGATCCGGTCATTCGGGCCGTCCGGGACATTCCTGAGTCTTCCTGAGGTTTCCTCCTCCTTTGGCCGCGCCACCAGGCGCGGCTTCTTTTTTTCGTAGAATCGCGCCACGTGCGCCGGCTGCTCACACTCCTCGGCAATGCGCTCTTCGTCTTCTACTGCACGGCGGTGGGGGTCTACCTGGTGCTGCGCCCGTGGACCGGGCGCACGGCCGTGCCGGGCCTGTTCGGATCGGGCTTCTTCCGGGGGTTCATCTCGGGCCTCGGCCTCGTACACCTCGCCGCCGGCGTGGCGGACCTCCGTATGCTGTCCCGGACGTTGAACGAGGAGCAGACGACGGCTCCGGGGCCCGAATGAAGATGCTTTACGTGACCGACCGCGCCGCCATCGGCAACACCGCCTTCGCGAAGACCCTGGACGCTCTCGCCGGGGCGCCCAACCTCCTCGTCCAGCTCCGCGAGAAGAACGCACCGGATCGCGAGGTCTTCGAGCGCGCCCGCGCCGCGCGGGAGAAGCTCGGCCCGGATGTGCTTTTCGTCAACGGTCGCTTCGACGTCGCGCTCGCGGCCGGAGCGGCCGGCGTCCACCTGCCGGCCGACGGCCTCCCGCTGCCGCGGATTCGCTCCCACACGCCGAGAGGCTTTCGGGTCGGTGTGTCGACGCACGCGCCCGACGAAGCCCGTGAAGCGATCGCCGCCGGCGCCGACCTCGTCGTCATCGGTCCGATCTTCGACACGCCCTCCAAGCGCGCCTATGGAGAGCCCCTCGGTGTCCGGGCTCTGGAAGCGCTTCCCCGTCTCGAAGAGCACGGCGCCGCGGTCTTCGCCATCGGCGGCATCGACGAGGCGCGGCTGTCGGATCTGGAGCCCTACACGGACCGGGTCTCCGGAATCGCGGCCGTGCGTCTCTTCCAGGAGGCCGGAGACCCGCGCGCGGTCGCCGAGCGAATCGCCGAGCGATGACCGTACGGCTGTCCGATTTCGTCTCCGGCACGCGGCGGATCCTTCCCGCTCTCGCTCTCTTCGTCCTCGTCACCGCGTGTGTGCTGGCGCTGTCCGGACTCGGCGTGCCCATGAGGGATGCCCACGGGCGTAACTACGGGCTCTTCGCCATCGGCCTGGCGGGAGGGTTCCTCTTCACGCGCCTGCTCGACTATCTCGTCTTCGACGTCGGATACCGGCTCCGCCGCGGTGCGGCCGCTCCCGCGCTGGTTCGCCAGATTTTCGACATCGTTCTTCTCGCCATCGTCGTAGCGGTGCTTCTGCAGGTCGCCCTGGGAGCCAACCTCGGCACGATCCTGACGACCTCCGCGATCATCACGGCGATCATCGGTCTCGCTCTACAGGAGACTCTCGGAAACCTCTTCTCCGGCCTCGCCCTCGCGCTCGAGCGCACTCTCCACGTCGGAGACTTGGTGCGCGCCGGCACCCAGATCGGCCTCGTGGAACAGCTGACGTGGCGTGCAATCAAAGTCCGGACCATGGACGGCAACGCGGTGCTGATCCCCAACAGCGTCGCCAGCCGCGAGCGCCTGGAGGTGTTCCGCCGGGGAGGCCTTCCGATGGCCCGCAGCATGAAGATCGGCTGCGAATACGATGCGCCTCCTTCCGTCGTCCGGGCGGAGCTCGAAGCCGCCGTTCACGACGTCGCCGGCATCGCAGCCCACCCTGCGGCCACGGCCGACATCTTCGAGTTCGGCGACTTCGCGGTGATCTGGGAGCTGCGGTACTGGTTGGACGACTATGCGAAGTTCATGGAGATCGACGCCGAGATTCGCGAGAGGATCTGGTACCGCTTCGAACGCTCGGGCGTCTCCTTCGCATACCCCGTGATCCGCCAGCACCAGTACGCCGCAGGGCCTCTGCGACTGTCGAAGATCTCCGCGGTCGCACCCGAGGAGTTGCAGGGCGGGATCTTTGCCCCCCTCTCCGCGGACGAGCGACGGGAGCTCGCCTCCGGCGCGCGCCGGCGGCGTTTCGGTCCCGGTGAGGTCGTCGTGCGCGAGGGAGACACGACCTCGTCCATGTTCCTGATCGAGTCGGGCACGGTCGGGATTTCGGCCCGGAGCGGCGGAGGCGCGAGCCAGAAAGTCGCCATCCTCGAGGCCGGCTCCGCCTTCGGAGAAATCAGCCTTCTGACGGGCGAGCCCCGCCTGGCTACGGCGAAGGCCGCGACCGAGGCCACGCTGATCGAGATCGACAAGGACACGCTGGCGCCGCTGCTCGTGGCCAATCCCTCGCTCGTCGAAAAGCTCGACGCGATCATCCTGGAACGGCGCCGCCGGACCGCCGACCGGCTGGACAGCGCTCGCGGGTCCGCGTCGGCCGACGAGCCCGAATCGCTGCGGGTGAAGATCGCGCGCTTCTTCGGGCTCAAGGGCCTCCAGTGACCGACGGAATCGGGCTGCTCCTCGGCCTCGACGTGACGGAGATCGAGCGCGTGGCCGGCGTCCTCGAACGCCATCGCGAGCGCTTCTTAGAGAGGGTGTTTCGCCCTGGGGAGATCCGGAGCCAGCGCCGCCATCCCCGCGCCTTCGCCGAGCACGTTGCCGGCCGGTTCGCCGCCAAGGAAGCGGCGATGAAGGCCCTGGGTCTGGGATGGCGGGGTCTCGCGTTTCGCGACATCGAGGTCGGGCGCGACGCGCGGGGCAAGCCGCTGCTTTCCTTCCACGGCAAGGCGCTCGACCGGGCGCAGGCTCTGAACGTGCGCCGATCCGAGGTCACGATCACGCACGGCCGCGACATCGCCGCCGCCGTGGTCGCCCTGCTGACGGAGGAGAGCGGCTGACCCGTTGGGCTACACTCCCTCTCGCATGAGCGAGGGAGGCGACTACAAGAGCACGCTGAACCTCCCCCGTACGGACTTCCCCATGAAGGCGGATCTAGCGCGGCGGGAGCCCGAAAGGCTCGCCGCCTGGGACGCAATGGACCTCGAGGGTGCGATCCGCCGTGCGAGGGCCGGCCGGCCGAAGTTCATCCTCCACGACGGTCCGCCCTACGCCAACGGGCACATCCATCTCGGCACGGCCATGAACAAGATCCTCAAGGACGGCATCGTCCGGAGCCGGACCCTTCTGGGCTTCGACGCCCCGTACGTGCCCGGCTGGGACTGCCACGGGCTTCCCATCGAGCAGAAGGTGGACAAGAAGCTGGGGTCGAAGAAGCGGGACATGGACGCGGTCGCGATCCGCAGGGCCTGCCGCGAGTACGCGCAGGAGTTCATCGACATCCAGCGCGAGGAGTTCAAGCGCCTCGGAGTCGGCGGCAACTGGAACCACCCGTATCTGACGATGAGCCTCGGGTACGAGGCGACGATCGCGCGCGCGTTCGGAGAGTTCTACGCGAAGGACCTGCTCTTCCGCGACCTGAAGTCGGTGCGGTGGTGCTTCACGGACCGGACGGCGCTCGCGGAGGCCGAGCTCGAGTACGAGGAGCGCGAGGACCCCGCCATCACCGTCGCTTTTCCGGCCGAGGGAACGCCGTTCCCCGATGCGCGGCTGCTGATCTGGACGACGACTCCCTGGACGATCCCTTCCAACGTCGCAATCGCCGTCCATCCCGACGAGACGTACGTCTGGATCGAGGCGGACGGGCATCACTACCTCGCGGCGGAGCGCCTTGCCGAAAGCGTCGCGAAGGCGGCGGGCTGGGCGGCCTGGAAACCGGTCATCTCACTCCCCGGCCGCTCGCTCGAAGGAATCCGGTATCGCCATCCGCTCCCGCCGGAAGCGCGGGGCGAGCTCACACCCGAGGAGCAGGCGCGGGCGTTCCGAGTGGTGCTCGGCGAGCACGTCACGATGGATGCGGGGACGGGCCTCGTCCACACCGCTCCCGGGCACGGCGAGGACGACTTCCAGAGCGGCCGGCGCGAGGGCCTTCCGATCCTTTCGCCCGTGGACGAGGGCGGACGGTTCACGACCGTCGCCAAGTACCGCGGGCAGAAGGTCCTCGATGCGAACCCCCAGATCGTCGAGGATCTGCGCACGGCGGGCGCGCTCGTCGAGTACGACCCGAAGTTCCTCCACGAGTACCCGCACTGCTGGCGCTGCAAGAACCCGGTGATCTTCCGCGCGACCGTCCAGTGGTTCGTGCGCCTGGACGACCCGAAGACCGACGTCCGCGCCGGCGCTCTCGCCGCGATCCGCCGAACGACGTGGATCCCGGCCTGGGGAGAGGCCCGCATCGCCGGGATGGTCGAGAACCGGCGCGAATGGGTGGTCTCCCGGCAGCGTCGCTGGGGCTCCCCGATCACGCTCCTCTACGCGATGCGCAACGGTGAGCGCGCGGACATCTATCCCTGGCGCGACTCGCCGGCGGAGCAGAAGAAATTCTTCGATCGGCTGACCGGCATCTTTGCGAGGGAGGGCGGCGACGCCTGGTATGCGCGGCCCGCGGCGGACTTTCTGCCGCCGGACGCCGACCGTCGCGGCTTCGACGCCTTCGAGAAGGAGACCGACATCCTCGACGTGTGGTTCGACTCCGGCGTGTCGCACATGGCGGTGCTGCGTTCCGGGGAATGGCCGGAGCTGACGCGCGCGGACGGCAAGCGTCCGGCCGACGTCTATATCGAGGGCCATGACCAGCACCGCGGCTGGTTCCAGTCGTCGCTTCTGACCTCGGTCGCCCTCTTCGGAGACGCCCCGTTCGAGTCCGTCATCACGCACGGCTTTTTCCAGGACGTGTCGGGGCGCAAGATGTCGAAGTCGCTCGGGAACGTCGTCGAGCCCCAGGAGCTCATCCGCCGCTACGGCGCGGACATCCTGCGTCTCTGGGTCTTCTCGCTGGACTACCGGGATGACACGCCGATCTCCGAGGAGATCCTGGCGCGCTGCGCCGAAGGATACCGGAAGATCCGGAATACCGCGCGCTACCTGCTGTCAAACCTCTACGACTTCGATCCGGCGTCGGACTCGGTCCCCCCGGAAAAGCTGCTCCCGCTCGACCGCTGGGCGCTTTCGGAAACCCGAGGCGTTCTGGCCCGGGTCCGCGAAGCCTACGAGACGTATCAGTTTCACGTGATCTACCATCAGCTCGTGAACTTCTCGGCCACCACGCTTTCGGCGTTCTACCTGGACATTCTCAAGGACCGCCTGTACGCGTCGGCGGCCGGGTCTATCGAGCGGAGGTCCGCGCAGACAGCCATGTACCGAATCGTGCGCGCCCTGACCGCCGCGGAGGCGCCGATCGTCCCGTTTACAGCCGAGGAGATCTGGTCCGCGCTGCCGGGAAAGAAGGAAGAATCCGTGCACCTGGCGCGTTTCGATGCGCTGGACGACGTCGCAACCCAAACCCCCGGGGCCGCCTGGGAACGCCTGACGAAATTGAGGGAAGAAGCCTCCGTGATCCTCGAAGAAGCCCGCCGGCAGAAGCTCATCGGCTCCTCTCTCGAAGGGGCGATCGCGCTGACGGCGAACGAGGCCCTGGAGGCCGACCGCGCCGCGGCCGGGGCCCGGGGCACCGACCTGGCCGACCTCTTCATCGTTTCCGAGACCCGCGAGGGCTCCGATGCTCCTGGGGATCTGGATTGGCGAGACTCGCAAGCGTATCCGGGCCTGAAGATCGCCTTCGTCATGGCGAGGGGCCGCCGCTGCGAGCGCTGCTGGAAGGTCAAGCCGGAGGTCGAGGAGTCGGGACTGTGCGCCCGCTGCCGGTCCGTGATCGGAGGCGCCGCCGCGTGAACGCCCCTTCCCGCCTCAAGGAATCCACGCTCTATCGTGGCGCCTACCTCGCCGTCTCCCTCGCGGTTCTGTTCCTGGACCAGTGGACCAAGGGGATCATCACCCGGACGATGGAAGTGCACCAGTCCCGCACCATCATCGCCGACGTCTTCGACCTGACCTACGTGCGCAACAGCGGCGCGGCCTTCGGACTGTTCGCCTCGGTGGACTCGTCGCTGAAGGCGATCCTGCTGAACAGCGTGGCGGTGATCGTGTTCCTGGTGGTGTCCGCCTACGCGCTTCGGTCCTCTCACAAGAGCGTGCGGCTCCAGGTGGGCCTGGCTCTGATTCTGGGCGGCGCGGTCGGAAACCTGCTCGACCGCGTGCGCTTCGGCTACGTCGTGGACTTCCTGGACTTCTCCTTGTCGGGGCATCACTGGCCGGCCTTCAACGTCGCCGACTCGGCCATTTGCATCGGGGTGGGCCTGCTCTTCCTCGACATGCTCCGCAACGAGGACGCCGAGACGCCGCGTCCCGACACCGCGCCGGGGGGATAACCCGATTTTTCCTCGTCTCATCCACATCGGCAATTTCTACCTGCCGACCTACGGCGTCGTCCTGGCGATCGCCTACCTGACCGGGATCTGGCTCCTGCGCCGGAAGGCCCTGCGCGAGGACCTGCCCGAGCAGAAGATCCTGGATCTGTCGCTGTACATCCTGGCCTCCGCGATCCTGGGAGCGAAGCTCCTGCTCGTCGCCGTGGAGTGGCGCCGCTACGCCGCCAATCCGAAAGACCTCGTGGAAGTGCTTCGCTCGGGCGGCGTCTTCTACGGAGGCCTGATCGCTGCGACCGCCGTCGCCATCTGGTACATGCGCAAGCACGACTTGCCGGGCTGGCGGATCGCGGACATGGCGGCGCCCTCGATCGCCCTGGGCGAAGCCATCGGCCGCTGGGGCTGCTTTGCCGCCGGCTGCTGCTACGGCAAGGAGAGCCACGGACCCTTCGCGGTGACGTTCACGGATCCGTTCGCCCACGAAGCGGTGGGCACACCGCTCAACGTCCCGCTTCACCCGACGCAGATCTACCTGTCGCTCAACGCCCTCCTGATCTTCCTGATCCTGCAATGGGTCTACCGGCGCAAGACGTTCGACGGAGAAGTTTTCTGGCTCTACGTCCTCCTCTATGCCGTGACCCGCGGGATCCTCGAGACCTGGAGGGGCGACGTCGTGCGCGGGTTCGTGATTCCCGGCCTGCTCTCGACCTCCCAGTTCATCGGCCTGCTGGCCGCGGCGCTCGCCGGCGGAATGCTCTTCTTTCTCTCGCGCAGGAGCCGCGCGGAAGCGTAGTCCGCCTGCTAGGCTTCGCCCCGATGCAGAGGCGATTCCAGGTCGGATCCCCTTCGGCGGGGACGCGGCTGGACGTCTTCCTCGCGGGGGCCTGCTCGGACCTGTCTCGCTCCCGCATCCAGAAGCTGATCGACGAGGGCCGCGTGCGGATCGGACCCTCCGCCGCCCGCCGCGCGCACCTGGTTCGCGCCGGCGAGGAGGTCTCGATCGAGGTGCCCGAGCCGCGCGCCTCGACGCTCGAGCCCGAAGACATTCCGCTGTCGATCCTCTTCGAGGACGGCCACCTGCTGGCGATCGACAAGCCCCCGGGGCTCGTGGTCCATCCCGCGCCGGGGCACGCTTCCGGCACGCTCGTCAACGCGCTGTTGCACCACGTGCGAGACCTCTCGGGGGTGGGAGGAGAGCTCCGTCCGGGCATTGTGCATCGGCTCGACCGCGATACCTCGGGAGTCCTCCTCGTCGCCAAGACGGACCGCGCGCACCAGATGCTCTCCCGCCAGATGCGCAAACGCACGCTTCGGAAGGAGTACCTGGCGCTCTCAGCCGGCGTGCCGCGGGTGCGCAAGGGAGAGGTCACGCTGGCGATCGGCCGCGATCCGCGAGACCGCAAGAAGATGAAGGCCTTTCGCGAGACGGCGTCCGATCGGCCCACGGCGGCGCGTGAGGCCCGCACCCTCTACGAGATCGAGCGCGACTGGTTCCCGCTGGGTCTGACGCTGCTTCGCTGCCGGCTCGTCACGGGCCGCACGCACCAGATCCGCGTGCACCTCGCGGCCTCGGGTCTTCCGATCGTCGGCGACCCGGTCTACGGATCTCCACGCTATCCGCGCGTTCGCGACGCGGCTCTCAAGAAGCGCCTGCAGGAGTTCCCGCGCCAGGCCCTCCACGCCGAGCGTGTCGGCTTCCATCATCCCGAGACGCAGGAGTGGATCGAGATCGTGGCTCCCCTGCCCTCCGACCTGAAAGGCCTGATCGCGGCGGTGGAGCGAGCGGGCTAGGATGTCGCCTCGATGAGCGACGATCCCGAGGTGCTCCTCCAGGGACGCCACATGCGCTTTCTCCGGCGCAAGGGCTGGGAGTACGTCGAGCACTGCACGGCGCCCGAGGCCGCCATGGTCGTCGCGCTGACGCCCAAGAACGAGATCGTGCTGGCCGAGGAATTCCGTCTCCCCATCAACGCGCCGGTGGTCTCGCTTCCGGCGGGCCTGATCGGCGACGAAGGCCCCGAAGAAGCCGCGGACGCGGCGCGGCGGGAGCTGCTGGAAGAAACCGGATATGCCGCCGAGAGGCTGGTCCTTCTCGACCGTGGTCCGGGGTCGGCGGGACAGAGCTCGGAGATGGTGACGTTTTTTCTGGCGCGTCCGGCCGTGCGCGCCGGAGCGCAGGCGCCGCACGACGTCGGCAAGATTCGCGTGCACGTCGTCCCGGTCTCCGGGCTTCCCGACTGGGCGCGCCGCCGGCAGGCCGAGGGCGCGGTCATCGATCCGAAGATCTGGGCGGGACTCTATCTCGCCGGGCTGCGGTGAGCGCGGCTACTTGACCGCGAGGACCAGTGTGGCGCCGTCTTTCTCGAGCGTGATCCGATCTTCTTCGATCTTCGTGATCGTGTAGCCCTCGACGTAGCCGCCCACACCGACGATCCGGTCGTTGACCAGGGCGCGCGGCTCCGTTTCCGACCACACGATTCCGCCCAGCTCGATCTTTCCCCCGCCCGGAAGAACGACGGATCCGGCGTGGACACGGACTCCGCTGTCAGCAGCCGGCCGGGGAGCCGGCGAGCTTTCGTCGGGCGCGGCCGTCTCCTCGGAAGCGGCATCGGGGTTGGGTGTGGGCCGCGCCGCGCGTGTCGGCCGCGGAGAGAACGGCGGAGGCGATACCTCGACGGCGACGAGCGTCGGCTGGGGCGTGGGAAGGACGGGCGCAACCACGGCGCGGTTCTCGGGTGGCAGCGTGTCCGAGGGACGCCGGACCGGGGAGTGGAAGATCTCCCGGAACGCCCAGACTCCGATCACGACGACCCCGGCCGCCGCCGCCGCATACGCGAGCAGCCGAACGATACGGCGGCGCCGGGCGATCGCCGGATCGGGCAGGGGCGCCGGCACCCATGGCCTCTCACGCGCCGGTCCGGCCTTCTCGGCGGCTTCCTGCGCGCGCTTCAAGGCGTCGTCGATCAGGCTCACACGCTCTCCCCTTCGAGCTCCCGGATCGCCTGGCGCACCGCGCGCCCCTTGAGCTCGTACGTACCGTTGACGTAGCCGTACAGCAGCGCCTTGTCGCAGACGGCGTTGATCAGGCGCGGCACGCCGTGGGAATAGCCGTGGATCCGGCGGATGGCCCACGACGAAAACTGCGGCACGCCGTCGGCGCCGGCGACCTTGAGGCGGTGCGCGATGTAGCGCCCCGTCTCCTCCCGGTTGAGCGGCGACAAGTGATAGCGCACCGTGATCCGTTGTCGAAGCTGCCGCAGCCCTCTCTGGTTGAGCTTCTCGCGCAGCTCCGGCTGGCCGATCAGGACGATCTGGAGGAGCTTGCGCTGATCGGTTTCGAGGTTCGAGAGCAGCCGCACCTGCTCGAGCAGCTCGTCGTCGAGGTCCTGGGCCTCGTCGATCAGGAGCACGACGTCGTTGTTCGCCGCGGCCTGCGCGAGTAGGAACCGGTTGAGCACGTCGAGGTTCTCGGCGCGGTCCGCCCTGCGGGACTCCAGACCCAGCTCCGTGAGAATGGTCCGCATCAGCTGCGTCGCCGTGAGCATCGGGTTGAGGATCAGGGCGGTCCTGCAGTGATCCCCCAGCTCCGCCAGGATCGCGCGGCACACCGTCGTCTTGCCCGCTCCGACCTCGCCGGTGATCTGGATGAATCCCTTGCGCTCGCGGATGCCGAAGAGGACGTGGTTGAAGGCTTCGCGGTGCTTGTCGGAGAAGAACAGGAACCGAGGGTCCGGCGTGATGTTGAACGGCGCCTCCCGGAAGCCGTAAAACTCGTTGTACACCGAGCCGAGCTTATCGCGCCCGGCAGCCCCTCAGGAGGCGGCGGCGATCGGCCGGCAGTCCCCGCAGGGGTGGTAGCCCGCCTCGATGGCCTCCCGCGCGGAGTGGAACTTCACGGTGTTGGACCCGACCAGAGTCTCGATGCCGCCGCACGTCGGATAGCAGTAGTAGTGGCCCTTCTCGTTTCCGAGGTAGCGCACGCCCGCGGTGGCGAGCTTCTCGAGGGTCTCCGGGTGCGCCCCTTCGACCTCGAGCAGCGTCCGCTTGTTGCGCGCGCCGCCCAGGGAATAATTTCCGATGTGTCCGTCGCTGCGGACGACGCGGTGACACGGGATCAGGAGCGGAACCGGGTTCTTGGCCAGTGCCGAGCCCGCCGCCCGCACGGCGCCGGGATGCCCGATCTCCTTGGCGATCCAGCTGTACGGCCGGACTTCCCCCGCCGGGATTTCCAGAGCCTTCATCAGCACGGCGCGCTCGAACTCGGAAAGCCCGCGCAGGTCGAACCGCAGATCCTTGCGGCCTTCTCCCTTCAGGTTGCGCACCAGCGCGCGCACCCTCGCCGGCGCCACGGACTTCTCCGGGTACACGGAACGGCCGTGCCGCCGCCGGAAGGCCTTCTCGAATTCCGCCCCCGACTTCGCCCGCGTGACCATCGAGATTCCCGCCTTGCTGTGGGCGATGAACACCGGGCCGACGGGTGACTCCAGCCGCCAGTACGTGTCGGCCAGTCCCACGCGGCGCATGACCGCCGGGAGCAGAGTCTCCGGCGCCCGGTATCTCTCCATCGACCGCAGCGCACGGGCCAGCGTCAGGGACTCCTTCATCGTCTTCACTTCTGCACCTCTCCCCGGCGGGACGCCGACAGCGCTTCGCGCAGGGCGTTGACTCCGCGGTGAACGTTGGATTTCGTGGTTCCCAGAGGCTGCGCCAGGACCTTCGAGACTTCTTCCAGCCGCAGGCCCTCGACGTAGCGCAGGACGAGCGGCGCGCGGTACCTCTCGGGCAGGCTCGCGACGAGAGATGCGATGTCGGCTCTCTGCCGCGCGCCCTCGTAGCGAGCATCGGGCCGCTCCGAAGGATCGTCCGATGGCTCCCAGAGCGCATCCGCATCCCCCGAGATCGGATGGTCGAGCGAGACGGTCTTCAACTTTTTTCCTCGAAAGCGGTTGCGCGCCAGGTTGAGCGTGATGCGGTAGAGCCAGGGACGGAGCGCCAGACCCTCGATGCGCGCCGCGGGATACGTGGCCAGCGCGCGGTAGGCCCGCACGAAAGCGTCCTGGGCAACCTCCTCGGCGTCCTCGCGCTTTCCGGTCAGCCGCAGCGCGTACGAAAACAGGCGGTCCTGGTACGTCCGCACGAGATCCTCGAAGGACCCGTCGAGATCCTCGGCGAGCCTCTCCCGGAGCACTCCGTCATGCGACACCCGGTCCGTTCTGTCCTCCCGCAGCTCCGGCTGGCCCATCACCAGCCGCGGGCTCGAGTCCCCCCCGAACCTCCAAGAGCCCCGTCCCGCCTCCGGGACGCACTCGCTCGTCATCTCGCCCCTCCGACCGTTCAAACACGGCTCGCGGGCGGATGGTTGCATCCGGCAACTCTACTGGGCCGCGACCGCCTTCGCCCGCCGGGCGACTTCGTCGGCGATCCGGTCCGCGTGGTGGCGGCTGTTCTCGATGAAGATGCGGCCGACCTCGCGACCTCCCAGGATCGCGCCGGCGAGGTAAAGGTTGGGCACGTTGGACTCGAGCGTCTCGGGCTCGTGCGCCGGAACGCGCGCGTCGCCCTCGAGGCGGATCCCGCAGCGCTCGAACAGCGCGAAATCGGGCTCGTAGCCGATCAGCGGAAACACGGCTTGCGCGGGCAGCGACGCTTCGCCGTCGGGTGTGTCGACGCGGACATCCCGCGGCGTGATCTCCACGACGCGCGAGCGAAAGAGCGCGCGTATCGCGCCGGCCGCGATGCGGTTCTCCAGGTCGGGCTTGATCCAGTACTTGACCCGATCCGAGATGGTCGCGGCCCGGACGACCATCGTCACTTGCGCCCCATGCCGGTACAGGTCCAACGCGGCCTCGGCGGCGGAGTTCCTCCCTCCGACGACGACGACCGGTCGTCCGTGGAAGGGGTAGCCCGACACGTAGCGCGCGTGGACGTGCGGGAGGCTCTCGCCGGGAACGCCCAGGCGTCGAGGATTGACGAAGAATCCCGTGGACAAGACCGCCGCCGGGGCCTCGCGCCGGAACGGCCCCGATCGCGAGATCCCCTCCAGCGCCAGTCCGCCTCCGGGCACAGGCTCGATCCTCTCGACCGACGTCTCGGTCTCGACTTTCACGCCGAATCGCTCGGCCACGCTCCGGTAGTAAGCCAGCGTTTCCAGCCGCGTCGGGTGCGCGTCGGGCGAGCCGAACGGGACGCCCGCGATGTCCAGGAGATCGCGCGTCGAGAACCAGCGCATCTCTTCCGGGAAGCCGTAGATCGATGCCAGCAGGAACTCGCGGTCCCAGCAGACCGCGGGAACTCCGCGCCGTTCGAGGGCGATGGCGCAGGCGATGCCGGTCGGGCCGGCGCCGACGACGACGACGGGACGCGTCACGGCGAGATCTTACCTTCGGGTCTCAGGTCCCAGGTCCCAGGTCCCAAGTCGAACCGAGCGCACCCGAGACAATTTAAGAAAGAGAGGTTTTTGTGAAGGTTCGCCGTCCTTAAGATCTCGAAATATTTTCCGAATCCCGGCAGCTGGTTCGGCAGGTCTACCGGCTGACAGCCTCAGATCCGCTAGGAAGGGACTTCGTACTACGTGATCAGCTCCGGCGATCGGCAATCTCGATCGTCTCGAACATTGCGGAAGGATTCGAGCGAGACGGCGACCGCGAATTCCAGCAATTCCTTTCACAGGCGAAGGGTTCTGCCGGGGAGCTTCGTGCGCAACTTTACGTGGCCGCGGACCTCAATCTAATCTCGCCGCCTGAATCCACAGAAGTCTCTCAAGCGGTTCTCCGGCTCAGCCGTCGGCTTTCGACGCTGATGCGCTATCTCAAGAGCTCGAAACTGGTCGGCAGAAAATTAGCCCGCACCCGAAGCGAGTCCTGACCTGGGACCTGGGACTTGGGACCTGGGACGGCTTACAGCCCCTGGATCCTCACCGACCCCCCGCTGGTGTGCAGGCGCAGGGTGTTGCCGCCCTTGCCGAGCTCGCCCGAGAGGTTGCCGCGCCGGACTTCGCCGCGGATGCGGAGCGGCAGGTCCGTCCGCACGCCGTTGCCGGAGGCGTCGATCGCGAGATCGACCGACGGGTCGAGCGTGACTTCGATCCCTCCGCCCGAGGTTTCGAGCGAGCCGCCCATCGCGTTGCCTCGAGCGAAGCTCGCCTCGATGCCACCGCCCGAGGTATCCGCGTTCACGCGCCCTCCGGCCTCGACGATGCGGATGCCTCCGCCGGAGGTGTCGGCCTTGATGTCGCCGGTCACGCGCTCGAGCTCGATCGAGCCACCAGAGGATTCGGCACTGACCGATCCCTCGACGCCGACCGCCGTGACGCCGCCGCCGGAGGTCTCGGCGCGCACGTTGCCCCGGATATTCGAGAGATCGATACCGCCGCCAGATGTGTCGCAGTCAACGTTGCCGACGTGATCCTTCACTCCGATGCCGCCTCCGGAGGTGTTCAGGTTTGCATCTCTCGTGAGGCCAGAGATGTTGATCCCTCCGCCGGACGTTTCGATCGAAACCCGTGTCTCGGCGGGGACCCGGATCTCGTAGGTCACGTTGCCGGAGTTGCCAAACCAGTCGAACTTGTGGCGCTTGCGGGCCGTGATCGTCACGCCGTTGGCGCCCTCGTCGAATCGGAAGGTCAGGAGCTCCTCGAGCTCCTTGCGCTTCGATGTGATGACGACGTGGGCGTCGGGCTCGGAGCTGCCCGTGACCGAAACCCTGCCCAAGTCGGTATCGAGGCGGAACTCGCCCCCGGGCGCGAGCTTCAATGTCTTTTCGATGCGGGTTTCGGCCGCCATTCCGGCGGACAACGCCAGGGCGGCCGCGGAAAGCAGCGCGGGAGCCAACGCACGGTTCATGGAATCCTCCCTCCTAACCCAGTACGCACGGATGGAGCGGAGGTTCCCCGGGAAAGGGAACCGGGCTAGTTCAGAGCCTGGGCGAGGGGCGTGTAGGTCTTCCCCTGCGCCTCGGCCACAGCCTTGTAGGTGAGCTTGCCCCCGTAGGTGTTGACCCCTTCGGCCAGGTGCGGGTTGTCGGCGACGGCCTTCTTCAGGCCCTTGTTGGCCAGCTCCAGACCATAGCGCAGCGTCGAGTTCGTCAGCGCGAAGGTCGAGGTCCTCGCGACGGCTCCCGGCATGTTCGCGACGCAGTAGTGGATGACGCCGTCGACCGTATAGACGGGGTCCGAGTGCGTGGTCGCCCTCGTCGTCTCGAAACAGCCTCCCTGGTCGACGGCGACGTCCACGGCCACCGCGCCCTGCTTCATCTGCGAGATCAGCTTCCGGCTGACGAGCTTGGGAGCCGCGGCGCCGGGAATGAGCACCGCGCCGATCAGCAGATCCGCCCGGCGGCAGCCTTCCTCCAGGGTCAGCGGATTGGAGGCGATCGTTTTGACCCGTCCCAGGAAGATATCGTCGAGCTCCCGCATCCGGTCCGGCGACATCTCCAGGATGGTCACGTCGGCGCCCATCCCCGCGGCCACCTTGGCCGCGTTGGTGCCGACGACGCCGCCGCCGATGATCACGACCTCCGCCGGCGCGACGCCGGGCACGCCCGAGAGAAGCACCCCGCGGCCTCCGTTGGATTTCTGGAGGTAGTACGCGCCGACGTGCACGCTCATGCGCCCGGCGACCTCGGACATCGGCGTCAGGAGCGGCAGCGATCCATTCGCCGCCGTGATCGTCTCGTAGGCCACTCCGGACACCCCGCACTCGAGGAGCATCTCGGTCAAAGCCCTGGCCGGGGCCAGGTGGAGGTAGGTGTAGAGGATCTGGTCCTTGCGGAGCCTCTGGTACTCGGGGCCGACCGGCTCTTTGACCTTCACGATCATGTCGGCCTTCGCGAAGACCTCGTCCGGGGTCGGGAGAATCTTCGCTCCGGCCGCCACGTACTGCTCGTCGGAGATCCCGGAGCCCACGCCGGCGTCGTGCTCGACGAAGACCGTGTGTCCGGCCGCGGTCATCGCCTTCACGCCGGCTGGCACCAGGCCGACGCGGTTCTCGTTGTCCTTGATCTCCCGGGGCAGACCGATGATCATGCGTCCTCCGCGCTGAAAGACTCCGTCCGGGCTCGTTTGTCCGCGGCGCGCCTCACTCGTGCGTGTCGATCTGCGCTTTCTGGAGCCTTCCGGAGAAGTCGACGTAGATGGACTTCCACTCGGTGAACACGTCGAGGCCGGCGATGCCCGCCTCGCGGTGGCCGTTGCCGGTGTCCTTCCGGCCGCCGAACGGCAGATGCACTTCCGCGCCGATGGTGGACGAGTTGACGTAGAAGATGCCGGTCTCGAAGTCGCGCATCGCGGTGGACGCCTTGTTGACGTCGCGCGTGTAAATCGAGCCGGACAGCCCGTAGGTCACGGAGTTCGCGATGCGGATGCCCTCGTCGAGCGATGAGATCGGGACGACCGTCGTCACCGGCCCGAAGATCTCCTCGCACGAGATACGCATCCGCGCGTCGGCGTCGGCGAAGACCGTCGGCTGGAAGAACCAGCCCTTCGAAAGCTCGCCCGACGTCAGCTTCTCGCCGCCCGTGACGAGCTTCGCGCCCTCTTTCTTCCCGATCTCGACGTACTTCGCGACCGTCTCCCGCTGCTTCTCCGACACGCACGGCCCCATGTCGACGTCGCCCAGGCCGTTGCCGACCCGGAGCGCGTTCGCGCGCGCCGCGAGCTTGCCGACGAACTCGTCATAAACCTGTCGGTGGACTAGGAGCCGCGAGGAGGCCGTGCAACGCTGACCCGTCGTTCCGAACGCGCCCCACACGGCGCCGTCGACGGCGAGGTCCACGTCGGCGTCGTCCATCACGAGGATCGCGTTCTTGCCGCCCATCTCCAGGTGGAGGCGCTTGAACGTCGGGGCGACGGCGATCGAGATCTGGCGCCCAACCTCGGTCGATCCCGTGTACGAGACGACCTTGACGTCGGGGTGAGAGACGAGTGGGTCGCCGACCTCGCCGCCCGAGCCTGTCACGACGTTGAAGACGCCGGGCGGCAGCCCGGCCTCCTCGAAGACGCGCGCGAGCGCGAGCACGGCGGCGGGCGTGTCCGTGGCGGGCTTGATCACGATCGTGTTGCCCGCGATGAGCGCCGCCATCGACTTCCACGCCGGGATGGCCATCGGGAAGTTCCACGGCGTCACGAGCGCGCAGACTCCGACCGGCTCGCGCACGGCCATGGCGAACTTGTTCGGAAGCTCCGACGGCGTCGTATAGCCGAAAAGGCGCCGGCCCTCGCCCGCAGCGAGGAACGCCATGTCGATCGCTTCCTGCACGTCGCCGCGCGTCTCGGCGAGGACCTTGCCCATCTCGCGCGTCATCAGCCGCGCGAGCTTCTCCTTGTCCCGCTTCAGGATCTCGCCGGCCTTGTAGAGGACCTCGGCGCGGCGCGGGGCCGGGGTCGCGCGCCAGGCCGGGAACGCCTTCTTCGCAGCGGCCACCGCGGCATCCACATCGTCCTTGTTACTCTTGGCGAAAACGCCGATCAGGTCGTCGCGGTCCGCAGGGCTGCGGTCCTCGAACGACTTCCCCGACGCCGACGGGACCCAGTTGCCGCCGATGTAGTTCTGCTGCGTCTCGACTGCGATCTCCGTGGCCATCACTTCTCCTCTGCTTTCTGTTTTGCCTGGGCCAGGGTCGCCGCCGCGGGTGTGGACATGGCCACGTTGCCCTGGAGCTGGGCCCCCTCGGCGATGACCACCTTGGGAGCGTTGACGTTGCCCTGAACCGAAGCCGAGGCCTGGAGCTCGGCTTTTTCGTCGGCCCGGATCTCCCCGTGCACGCGCCCTCCGACGATCACGGAACGCGCATGCACGTCCCCTTTGATCTCGCCGTTGGGTGCCACCGTGACCCGCCGCTGAACCGTGACGTTGCCTTCGAGGCGTCCCTGGACAAGGATGTCTTCGTCTCCGGAGATCTCTCCCACGACCCGGGCCTTCGGCCCGATCACCGTGGTTCCCGAGCTCCCCGTAACCGGCGGTACCTGAGGCTTTTCCGGAGCGGGCGGCTGCCCCGGGACGCTGTCCGACTTACCGAAAATTGGCACTCCCCCTCCAGAAAGGGGGCAAGTCTAACAAATGCGGCGCGGAAGATCAGTCAGCGACGGACGGGCGTGGCCAGGTACCAGTCGTTTCCGCGCGAATCCTTCACGTGACCGACCCGCGCGCCGTAGGGCTGGAGCGTCGGAGCCTCGACGGCCTGCGCGCCGCCCGCAACGGCGCGCGTGTATGCCGCGTCCACGTCCTCCACGATGACGTAGAGCATTGCGGGCGTGGAAGCCGCGTGCTCACCGTGCGCCTCGCCCATCTCGAGGATCGAGTCGCCGATACGCATCCTCGCGTAACGAACGCCGCCTTCGGGCAAGCCCACGCGCCCGATTTCCTCGGCGCCGAAAGCCTGCTTCACGAGCTCCATCCACTCGGACGCGCCGCGCAACAGGAAGAACGGCGTCACGCTCCGCATCCCTTCGGGCACGTGCGACGGCCCCTTCTTGTGCGTGCCGATGAACCAGCGGTTCCCGAACGGATCGCGGATACCCGCTTCCCGGTCGCCGTAGAACTGATCCGCCGGTGCATAGAGCGAAGCCGCGCCCGCGTCGAGGGCGCGGCGGTATGTGGCGTCGACGTCCGGCACATAGAGATGCAGCGTCGCGAGCGACTCCGGCCACGACATTCCCGGGCGGCCTCCCATCATCAGCTGCGTGCCGCCGATGCGCACCTCGCCGTGGAAGCCGCCGGATCCGGCCGAGCGGAGGACTTCGGTCGCGCCGAAGGCCTCGCGGACGAAGTCCATCAACTGCTCGGCGCGAGGGACGACGACGTACGGAATGACCGTCTGGGGCGTTACCTCCGCGGCTTCGGGTTCGCGCTTTTCCTCCGGAGCCGGGGCTCCGGGGCGCACGAGATCGGCCTTCAAGCTGGCACGAAACTCCTCGCGGGGGAGACCGAGCAGGTAGCCCGCGAGGAGCGCGAGATCCCGGGGCTCGTCGCCGACGTCGCCCGGCACGTCGCGCCCCGAGAACACGGCGGCGAGCGCCGCTTCGAGCTCGTCGAACCGCTCACGCTCAGACATAGCCTTCTCTCATGCGCGCCCGAAGTCCCTGGAGCGCGCGAAACTGGAGCTGCTTGACGGCGCCCTCGCTTCTCCCGATCTCGCGCGCCACGTCGCGGATGCTCTTCTCTTCCGAGAAGCGCATGCGAAGCACGCGGCGCTGATCCTCCGGCAGCTCGGCGACGAGGCGATAGAGCCGCGCCCGTCTCTCCGCGTCCTCGGCATCCTCCTGAGGAGGCGCGTCCGGCAGCGTCAGCGATCGGTCGCGGGCCGTCTTGCGGTAGTGATCCGCGAGAGCGTTGGCAGCGATGCGGAAGAGCCAGGCCGCGAACGGAACGCCGCGCCACTGGAACCGAGGCAGGTTGGCCAGGGCCTGGTGGAAGACCTCGGAAGTGAGATCCTCGGCCTCCGCGCGGCTGCCGACGCGTCGCGCGATGTAGGCGTACACCGGGTGGAAATGCGCGTCGTAGAGCTCGGCAAAACGGCTCGGGTCCTGCTGCGCCGCCTCGATCAGTCGGCGCTCATCCGGCTGTTCAGCGCCGCTGGCCAAACCCGCACCCACGAGCCATGCCCGAACGGTACAACCGCCGGGTGAAGGAAAGGTTACGGCTGTAGGGTCGCCTACTCGGCGAAGCGCCGAGGAGGCGGCGGGGGCGTCGAAGCACTCGTTCCGGTGCGCGGCGCCGGCCCCGACGCGACGCGGCGGTCCACCGCGGCAAGGAGCTTCTCGAGCCGATCCAGCATTTCGAACACGAGCGCAGGGCCTTCGAGCGTGCGGCAGGAGAAGGAGACCGTCGCGCTCCGCGGATTGAGCACGAAGACGCGGTTCGCGCCCGACTGTGCGCAGACGGCGCGGAACGCCGAGGTCCAGCGCTCCTCGACATCTCCCTTCAACGCCACGGAGTAGTGGGTGTGGCTCGCTCCGGGCTCCCCTCGCAGGGAACCGTGATCGAGACCCATGGACGATCCGGAGGCGGCGTGGCGCTTCGCGTCGGTCATAGAAAGCCCTTCCCTGTACTACTTCACCCGCAATTCGGAGGCCACTTTCTCAACACGTTGCAAACGCAGGGGTTGTTTTCCCACAATTCCTGCACATACCCGGCGAATCGTTACCCCCGGTAACGTCAGAACCTGTACAGGAGGCCAGTGGTTCAGGATTGGGAACATCCTGCAGCGCCGGAGCGTAACGGGCTATCGAGGGAGAGATCCTGATGGAACGACCTTTGTTGGGAATCCTGCTGGCGACCGGGCTGATGACCGCGCGGATCGGAGCAGCGGCCGGCTCCCCGGCGCCACAGGAGAGCTCGAAGACGCCCGAGAAACCCGCCGCGGGCCGACAGGAGCCGTCGACGATCGCCGTCTCGATTCCCTGGCAGTGGCTGGCCTCGAGCGGCGGAACGATGAGCTTCGAGTGCGAGGCCGATAAGCCTGCCAGCGACGACGGCGTGAAGATGATCGAAGCGCTCCGACGCGATCCCCGCGTCCGGTATTCCGGCAAGGGGGGCGACGGCGGAACTTTCCGAGGAACTCGCGACGGCAAAGACTTCACGTTCGAGGCCGTCAGCAAGGACGGTTCCCGATTCACGCTGCAGATGCCGTGGTCGGCCGCACGCTGCATTTTCGGCGGCGCGAAGCTCGCGGGCGCTACGAAGGTGGAGCTGCGAGCCAAGGATGTCGGGGGGCGTCTCCGCCTCGAGCTGGCCGGCCAGACGAAGGGCGTGAGCGTGGAGGTCAAGAAGTAGGCCCTTCCCCATCCGTAAACCGCGGTACGTACCTCTCGCATTTTTCGACCGGCTGCGGCGGGTAACGCCTGAACACCGGACAGTAGATGAAGGTCGAGCGCGCAGTCCGGATGTAGCGGGGCGGAGCCGCGCAGCGGTGGCAGAGGCTGTCCGGGAACGGGAGCGCGTTTCCGTCTTCGTCCGGACTCCTCGGCGGCTCGCCATCCTTCACCACACACGGATCCGCTTATCCGGCGCGAGATATCGCTTCTGCCCGGCTTGCACGCCAAACGCCGGATACCAGGGGTCGACGTTGCGCACCGTGGCGGAGCGAAACTCACCCGGCGCGTGCCCGTTGGTCATCAGGAGCGTTCGCATGGCCTCCGGCCGGATCTTCCCCCGCCAGACCTGGGCGAACGCGATGAAGAAGCGCTGATCGGCCGTAAACCCGTCGAGGTCCGGAAGCCCCTGCGGGAAGGCGATCCGGTAGCCGTCGTAGGCGGCGGACACTCCGCCGAGGTCCGCGATGTTCTCGGAGAGCGTGAGCTTGCCGTTGATGTGCATTCCGGGTAGCGGCTCGTACGCGTCGTATTGGGCGATGAGCTTCTCGGAGGCGGCATTGAAATGCGCGAAGTCCTCGGGCGTCCACCAGTTCGCGAGCTTCCCCCCAGCGTCGAACTGACTCCCCTGGTCGTCGAAGCTGTGACTGATCTCGTGGCCGATCACGGTGCCGATCGCGCCGTAGTTCTGGACCGGATCGCCGTTCGCGTCGAAGAAGGGCGGATTCAGGATCGCGGCCGGAAAGTTCAGCGCATTTTGCAGTGGAAGGTTGACGGCGTCGACGGTTTGGGGGGCCATGGCCCATTCCGACCTGTCCACCGGTTTGCCGAGCTTGGCGAGACTGGCGCGGTAATCGAAGAGCTCCGATCTCTGCTGGTTGCCGAGCGGGTCGTCCTTTTCGATCTTCAGCCCCGAGTAGTCGCGCCACTTCTCCGGGTAACCGATGCCGATGTACAGGGTTCCAACCTTCGCCTTGGCTTTCTCGCGGGTCGCCGGAGACATCCAGTCCAGTTTGTCGATGCGGCGGCCGAAAGCGGCGACGATGTTCTTGACCATGGTCTGTGCCTGGGCCTTCGCCTCGGGCGGGAAATAGCGCGCGACGTAGAGTTTGCCGACGAGGTCGGGGAGCGCTCCATTCGCAGCGGAAACGGCGCGCTTCCACCGGTCGCGCTGTTTGACGGCTCCGGTCAGCGCGGTTCCGTAGAACTGGAAGTGCTCCTCGGCGAACGCCCTCGGCAGCAAGGGCGACGCGCGGTCGTAAGCCCGGAACGTCAGGTAATCCTTCCAGGTCTCCAGCGGCTGGCTGCCGGCGAGCGCAGCGCCGCCGGTCACCGCCGACGGGTGCCACACGATGAGCAAGGGCTGAGCCGAGAGCCCGGCACCGTCGAAAAAGGCTTTCCAGTCGAACCCGGGCGCGCGGGTCGGAAACTCGGACAGACGCCACGGATTGTTGGCCTTGTGGACATCGACCGAGTCGGTGCGGCTGACATGCGTGTCGGCGATCGCGCGCTCGAGATCGTAGATGCGGCCCGCCTTCGCAGCCGCGTCGGAGACACCCGCGAGCTTCAACACCGCGGCGATGTGGGCCCGGTACTTCGCCTGGAGGCCCGAGGACTTCGGATCCGTGCCCCGGTAGTCGTCGCGGTCCGGCATGCCCAGCCCGCCCTGCATCAGGTAGCCCGTGAAATACTGGGGTTCGTCGAAGGCGGGAGCGGCCCAGAGCCCGAAGAGCCGGTCGGTGTGGAACTGCGTGGCGTTGAGCGCATCGACGTCGGCCCGCAGCTGGCTCCCCAAAACGCGCGCGAGGCCGGCGCGGTCGGCGATGGCGCCGATCGCGTCGAGCTCTTCCTTGAGCGGCGAAAGCCCGCGCTTCTCGATCGCCGCCTCGTCCATGTAGGCGTCGTAGAAAGCGCCGACCATCGCCGCGTCGGATCCGACCGCAGCCCCGGACTTGTCCGCCTGCTGGATCAGGTCGGCGTTACGCCGGGTCACTTCCTCGTCGAGGATTTCGAAAGCGCCCCAGTTCGAACGGTCCGGCGGAATCTCGGTCTTCTTCATCCACCCGCCGTTGCCGTAACCGTAGAAGTCGTCGCCGGGAGCGACAGACTTGTCCATTCCCGCCGTATCGACGTGCTTCATTCCCGCGCTGCCGCCTCCGCCCTCGTCGAGCTTCTGTCCGCCGCAGGTCACCGCGAAAAACGGCGCGATCCAGATCAGGTTTCGAAGTTTGCCCACGAAGCCTCCCGTTTGGCCGGCAGGTCGCCAGAATCGAAAGACTACAACGCTTACCCGGGGTTGTCCGCGGAAGCGAGTGTCCGCGAAGGACGGATTCTTGGGATCCGCTCGGGAAAGGGGAGCGCGAGAGGAAGGACGGCGCGCCCGTGCTGGCTTACGCTGACGCCCGCTTTCGCAACCACCGTATCTGACCCCGGTGGTTGAGCTCGTCTTCGAAGACGTGAAACCACTTGAAGTAATTGTTCGCCGGCTCGCCCCTCCAGAAGGTCGCCTGCTGCTCGAGCCATTCGTCGTCGCGCCGACTCAGTTCTTCCAGTGTCGTCGCTCGGACGCGTTCCAGCCGGCCGACGTAGAAATCCAGATCGTGGCCCTGGATCTCGCGCCGTGCGGAAGGGCCCAGGTCCAGCGCGGCCCCCCACTCCCGCATCTCTTCCGCGCCCAGCTCGCGACCGGAGAACGTCGCCGCCTGGTACCAGGTCTCCACCGCCGCGATGTGGGAAAGAAGAGCGCCGATCGAATTGCTCTCTCCGTCGTGGAGGTAATCGAGCTGTTCGACCGTCAGGCCCGCCGCGTCGGAGAGCGTCGTGTGCCGAACGTAGGTCATCATCGACACGAGGCGGCCGATCTGCGGAGTGAAGCCCGGAACGTCGTCAATGAGATAGAGGCGTGTCGGATGCATCCGGCCCTCAGAAAACCGGCCGCTCCTGGCTCACCCCCGACAGGAGAACCGGCGGCTGCTTGTACCACCAGTAATGCCCCATCACCGCCAATCCCTGGCCGACGGCAAATAGCGCCTTCATGTATTCCGGATCGAAATCCTCCTTGTGCGGAGTGTCGAATGACGGCGGAATGTAGGCCAGGTTGTAGTCCACGTTGTCCCGCTGGCAGACGGAATAGAGCGTGTACAGGTCGGCAATGCCCTGGTACTGGATCAGCGTCGTGATCGCCCGGAACGCGATCGGCAGCGTGCGACGGTCCACCTGCGCCCACTGGGGGTCCAGCCTGGCGTTTCGGATGATGTAAAGCGCACGCTGCCGAGGAAACAGCTTGTAGATCTCTGCGGCGGCCGGGTACACGAACACCTGGCCGGTCGTTCCGCCGTCTACGTGCATCTCCTGGTAGGCCCGCCCGTTGACCTCGACGTCGATCATCACGGGCGGAAACGTGCCCGGAATGGCGGCCGAAGCGACGAGGATCTTCTGGACGAGCTCGAGGGAGCCCGGGACTTTGCTCGCGGCGATCTTGGTGATGTTCCAGACGACCGGACGCCGCACGTCGAGGTTCGTCGTCGCCACGAGAAGGATGCGCCCCCGCCCATGTTCCACGGCGATCGCTTCCAGCACCTCCTGCGTTACGTGTCGCTGGATCAGTTTCCGAAGCGGCGCCGTGTCGGCGAGCGCGTCCCCGTAGATGACCGAGAGCACGGATCGCTTCTTCGCGATATCGGAAAGAGAGACGCCGGTGTACATCACCTTGAGCTCCGCGTCGTAGGCCGGACCGAGAAAGGCGAACGGAGCAATCAACGCGCCCGTGCTCACGCCCGTCACGAGCTTGAACTGCGGCCGCGTACCGTTCGCGCTCCAACCGCCCAGAAGCCCGGCGCCGAACGCCCCGTTGTCGCCGCCGCCCGAGATCGCGAGATACGAGGCCGGAGGAAGCGGCCCTTCCTCTCCCTCGTTGTAGCGCGACATCGTCTCGGTCGCGTTGGATTGGAGAAAGTCCTTCTCGAACTCGGCGACGTGGGTGGCGTCGCTCGGAAAATACCGGATGGTCGTGGAAAAGCCTGGAACCTTCGCGGCGGATTGGAGGTCGTCGGGGACCGCCGGCTTGCGCGTCGCCGTCGCGCAGGCTTGCGGGAAAAGCGGTGCAAGAGCGAGTGCGAGCAAAACGGCGCCGCCGAAGCGCGTGAGCCTTGGCATATCGCGGGCGATAGATTAGCGCGGGCGACCCTTTCGAGCCGCCCGCGCCGACGACAGACTGGCTGGTAGCGAGCTTCCGACGGCTAGGCCGCGGCCCGCCGACGTCCGCCCCGCGCCTTCGCGAGGAGGTCGTACCGATCGAGGTTCATGACCTTGTCCCACGCCGCCACGAAATCCCGCACGAACTTCTCCTTCCCGTCGTCGCTGGCGTAGACCTCGGCCAACGCGCGAAGCTGGGAGTGTGCGCCGAAGACGAGGTCGGCGGCCGTGGCGGTCCACTTGACCTTGCCGCTCGCGCGATCGCTTCCTTCGTAGACGTTCGTGGCCGAAGCCGAAGGCCTCCACGCCGTTCCGAGGTCGAGCAGGTTGACGAAGAAGTCGTTGGTCAGCGTCCCGGGCCGGTCCGTGAAGACGCCATGCTTGGATCCCCCGTGGTTGGCGCCGAGAGCCCGCAGGCCTCCCACGAGAGCGGTCATCTGCGGCGCGGTCAGCTTCAAGAGGTTCGCCCGATCCAGCAGCCGCGTCTCCGGCGAGAGCGGGTCTCCCTTACGCAAGTAGTTGCGGAATCCGTCGCCCTCCGGCTCGAGCACCTCGAACGTGTTCACGTCGGTCTGATCCTGCGATGCGTCCATGCGACCGGGCGCGAAGGGGACGGTGATGTTGTGCCCGGCCTTCTTCGCGGCTTCCTCGACGGCGGCGCATCCGCCGAGGACGATCAGATCCGCCAGCGAGACTTTCTTCTTTCCGCCGGACTTGTTGAAGTCCTGCTGGATCTTCTCGAGGGCCTTCAGCACCTTGTCCAGTCGGGCGGGCTCGTTGGCCTCCCAGTTCTTTTGCGGCTCGAGACGGATTCGGCCCCCGTTGGCACCGCCGCGCTTGTCCGTGCCGCGGAAACTGGCGGCCGCGTTCCAGGCCGTGGACACGAGCTCCGGGATCGACAGGCCCGACTCGAGGATCTTTTTCTTGAGGGCTGCGATGTCCTGCTCGCCGACCAGCTCGTGGTCGATCGCCGGGATGGGGTCCTGCCACAACTGCGGCTCCGGGATCCACGGCCCGAGATAGCGCGCCCGCGGACCCATGTCGCGGTGAAGCAGCTTGAACCAGGCCCGGGCGAACGCGTCGGCCAGCTGGTCCGGATGCTCGTGGAAACGCTTCGCGATGGGCGCGTAGATCGGATCCACCTTCAGCGACAGGTCCGTCGTCAACATCATCGGCGCGTGGCGTTTGGTGGGGTCGTGCGCATCCGGCACGGTGCCCTGGGCTTCCGGGTTCTTTGGCTTCCATTGCTTCGCGCCGGCGGGGCTCTCTGTCAGCTCCCACTCGTACTTGAAGAGGTTCTCGAGGAAGCCGTTGTCCCACTTCGTCGGGTTGTTGGTCCAGGCGCCCTCGAGGCCGCTGGTGATCGTGTGGCCGCCCTTGCCGCTGCCGAACTTGTTCTTCCAGCCGAGGCCTTGATCTTCGAGGCCCGCAGCCTCCGGCTCCGGACCGACGTTCGCGGGGCCAGGCGCCGCACCATGCGTCTTGCCGAACGAGTGGCCGCCGACGATGAGCGCGACCGTCTCCTCGTCGTTCATCGCCATGCGAGCGAAAGTCTCGCGGATGTCCCTGGCGGCCGCCTTCGGGTCCGGCTTTCCCCCGGGCCCTTCGGGATTCACGTAGATGAGACCCATCTGGACGGCTCCGAACGGTTTGGCGAGCTCGCGGTCACCGCTGTAACGCTCGTCTCCAAGCCAGGCATCTTCCGG
>Ga0075423_10000158_pt1 | contig 45193 bp, 38 predicted proteins | sample SoiMethybrSBSTD2_FD_80114 | JGI IMG/M metagenome (GOLD analysis project Ga0075423, IMG submission 80114) | Bulk soil microbial communities from a Populus tree surrounding site in Tennessee, USA - Soil MetaG P. TD hybrid SBSTD2 | ecosystem: Environmental > Terrestrial > Soil > Tree plantation... | reverse complement strand
GCGGGCGCGATCATTCTGGCCAAGGCGAATCTGGCGGAATACGCCGTCGATGGCGCGCGCAGCTCGTTCGGCGGCACCTTCTGCAATCCGTACGACACCGAGCGTGAGCCGGGGATGTCGAGCGCCGGTTCGGCCACTGCGGTCGCTGCGAACCTGGTCACCTGCGGGATTGCCGAGGAGACGGTAGTGTCGGTGCGCTGGCCAGCGTCGGTGAATAGCACAGTAGGTCTCGCGCCGACGCAGGAGCTGGTGAGTCGCGACGGCATGATGGGCGCGGGGCTCAACATGCGCGTGGGTCCGATCTGCCGCACGGTGCAAGACACCGCAAAGGTGCTCGATGCCTACGCCGGCTACGACCCGAAGGACGAGCTCACGGTGTTCAGCGTCGGCCGCAAGCCGCAGCAGTCCTACGCGAGCTCCGCCAGCGCGACACGCCTGGACGGCCTGCGCATCGGGGTCCTTCGCGAGTACATGCGTCCGTCGCTCCTCACCAAAGCCGACGAAGAGAGCATTGCCATCGTCGATCGCGCGATTGCGCGTCTGCGCACGCTCGGCGCCGTGATCGTCGATCCCGGAGCCGAAGGCGAGCTGTTCACACGCTGCATCGCGCGATACGCGCCCGAGCTGCTGAATTCGGCGTTCGCGCGACAGTATCCACAGCTCTTTCCGACGGAGCAGAGCCCGACCGGCGATCAGATCGCGGCGCTGCTGGATCTGCACGTCGATCCGTCGCGCGTGCCGCGCGAGCTGTCGCTGCGGACGCTGAATGCCGGCGGATTCGGTCCGGCGGGCGAAGGCAAGTACTGGATGAACCGCTACCTGCGCGAGCGCGGCGACGCGAACATCAAGACCAACGCCGATCTGATCGAGAAGGCGCGCTTCTATCAGGACCCGAACTTCCCCGATCGCCGCCAGGCGCGCGAACAGGCCGAGCGCGCCACCACTTTCGACATGTCGGCGCGACTGCAAGGACGCCATGCCGTGCAGACGATCCTGCTGCAGTGCATGCAGGAGCAGCGTCTCGATGCGCTCGTGTCGCCGATGTCCACCGTTCCGCCGCGCAAGCTGACGTCGCCGCGCGAGCCCGCCTCCAACGGCCGCGCGCCGATCGGCTGGTCGCTGATCGGTCAGCAGGGATTTCCGGTGATCACCGTGCCCGCGGGATTCACGACTGCCGTCTGGGATCGCGCCGCCGAGGGCAGCGGCACACGGCTCGTGGGTCCCGTCTCGGTCGCGTTGCCGGTTGGTGTCGACTTCATCGCGCGCCCGTTCGACGAGCCCCTGCTGTTCCGAATTGCGTCGGCGTACGAAGCGGCGACGCACAACCGTCGGCCGCCGCCTGAATTTGGGCCCGTCACTGGTTCGACCACAGGACAGAATCCGGACCAACAGGCCGCACAGACCCTGGCCGATGGGTCGGAGGAAGTCGTGCGCACGGCGTCGACACAGGCCGATCGATTCGAGACCAATCATCTCGTGCTCTACATCGACAAGGACCTGCTCGCCGCCGCAGCCGAGCGCGAATTCGCAGACAACCTCGAACGGCACTTCGTCGCGACGTCCGACTACCTGCAGCGTCGATTCGATCCCGTGTCGCGCACCGACGCGAAGCCCACGTACTACTTGACGAATCGTGCCGGCATCTCACACGCCGAAGTGTCACGGATATTCCTGTTCGCCCGTCGTGTCATTCCCGCTCCGATCATTGCCATCCACGAGACGGTTCACCTGCTGCTGTTCACCGATCCCAGAGCGCCGCGCACACGAACCGATCTGTCGCCGGAAGAGGATCTGAAAATGATGGCGATGACTGGCGTGTGGCTGGCCGAAGGGTTCGCCAACTACGCCGAGTACGAGCTCGGACCGAAGCTCGGTCTGGAACCGGATCGCCTGTTCGTCAAGGGCGACAGGACCACGGTGGACGCGGAAGCGCGCGCATGGATTCGTGAGCCACGCGGCGCCGCCGTCCTGCCGTTCGTGGGGTCGCACGGCGTCCCCGATGGTCTTCTGGCCGATCGCGCCAACGTGGCGCCTCCCTTCTACGTGTTGAGCCATTCGTTCATCAAGCACCTCGTCGATCGCGCGGGACTGGCGCCGATTGTCCGGCTGTACGAGCAGCACTTCGCCGGCACGCGATCGATCGAGGAGGATGTGAAACGTACGACTGGGAGAGATCTTGCCGAGTGGCGCCGGGAATGGCTTCGCGTTATCGAGAGTTGATACGATGATCGCGGTTTCGTGAACTCACGTCTCTCGCAGCTCCAGCCTTATCCCTTCGAGAAACTGCGCGCGCTGCTGGCCGGTCTCACCCCGGCGGGAACGCCGATCCCGCTGTCGATCGGCGAGCCGCAGCACGCGACGCCGGCGGTCGTTCGCGACGCGCTCACCACGCACCTCGATGGGCTGTCCGTGTATCCGACGACCGCAGGTTCGGATCGGCTGCGCGACACGATCGCCGCGTGGTTCCAGCGTCGCTATCGTCTGACCAGCCTCGATCCGCGAACGCAGGTGCTGCCGGTCAACGGCACGCGCGAGGCGCTCTTTGCCTTTGGGCAAGCGGTGATCGATCCCTCGCGACCGCAGCCGGCGGTGGTCTCGCCAAATCCCTTCTATCAGATCTATGAAGGCGCGGCGGTGCTGGCCGGCGCCGAGCCGCTCTTTCTCAATCAGACCGCCGACCGCGGCTTCGCGCTCGATCTCGATTCGCTCGACGCACAGCACTGGGCGCGCACGCAGCTCCTCTACGTCTGCTCGCCAGCCAATCCATCCGGCCGTGTGCTGACGCTCGACGAATGGCGCGCGCTCTTCGAGCGATCCGATCGCCATGGGTTCGTGATCGCCTCCGATGAGTGCTATTCGGAGATCTACGACCGCGAGCCGCCGCTTGGCGCGCTCGAGGCGGCACAGCGGCTGGGCCGCGACGGCTTTCCCAATCTCGTCGTGTTCAACAGCTTGTCCAAGCGATCGAACGCGCCGGGCCTCCGCTCGGGCGCCGTGGCCGGCGACGCCCAGCTGCTGAAGCGGTTTCTGCTGTATCGCACCTATCATGGATGCGCCATGAGCCTGGCCGTTCAACACGCCAGCATCGCGGCGTGGAACGACGAGCGACACGTCGAGGACAACCGCCGGCAGTATCGCGAGAAGTTCGACGCGCTGGTGCCGATGCTGCGGTCCGTGCTGGACGTGGAGAAGCCCGATGCCGGTTTCTATCTCTGGGCGCACGTTCCCGGAGGCGACGATGAGAGGTTTGCGAAGGAGCTGTTCGCGGCCACGCACGTGACCGTGCTTCCCGGACGATATCTGGCGCGCGACGCCCACGGGGCGAACCCCGGACGTGGCTACGTACGCATGGCGCTGGTGCCCGACCATTCCGATTGTGTCGAAGCAGCAAGGCGCATACTTGGGTTCTTGAGATGACGACGCACACACTTGAATCGCTGATCGACAACGCGTTCGAACGCCGTACCGAGATGACGCCCGCCACCGTGCCCGCCGATCTGTCGGCCGCGCTCACCGAGATCCTCGACGGTCTCAATCAGGGGCGCCTCCGGGTGGCGGAGAAGATCGACGGCCAGTGGGTGACGCACCAATGGCTGAAGAAAGCGGTGCTGCTCTATTTCCGCTGTCACAACAACCGCGTCATCGACGGGGGGCTCACGAAATACTTCGACAAGGTGCCGCTGCGCTTCGACGGCTACACCGACGCGCAATTCAGCGACGGCGGCTTCCGCGTGGTACCGCCCGCAATCGCACGGACCGGCTCGTTCATCGGCAAGAACGTGGTGATGATGCCGTCCTACGTCAACATCGGCGCCTACGTCGACGAGGGCACGATGGTGGACACGTGGGCCACGGTCGGATCGTGCGCGCAGGTCGGGAAGAACGTGCACCTGTCTGGCGGCGTCGGGCTTGGCGGCGTGCTCGAGCCGTTGCAGGCCAACCCGACGATCATCGAAGACAACTGCTTCATCGGTGCGCGATCGGAAGTGGTCGAAGGCGTGATCGTCGAGGCCAACTCGGTCCTGGCGATGGGTGTGTTCATCAGCCAGAGCACGAAGATCTACGATCGCGCCACCGGCGAGATCACCTACGGGAGAGTGCCCTCCGGATCGGTGGTGGTCCCCGGAAGCTTGCCGTCAGCCGACGGCAAGTACTCGCTGTCGTGCGCGGTCATCGTCAAGCGCGTCGACGCACAGACGCGGGCCAAGACGTCGATCAACGAATTGCTTCGCTCGTGAGCGACATCCAACGAGAGACGCTGCAGCTCGCCACGGATCTGATCGCGTGTCGATCGGTGACGCCATCCGACGGTGGCGCGCTCGATCTGGTGGCGACGCGCCTGTCGGCGGCGGGGTTCACGTGCGAGCGCCTCGATCGCGGAGCGGTCGGCAATCTGTGGGCGCGTCGCGGATCGTCAGGGCCGCTCGTGTGTCTCGCCGGGCACGTCGATGTGGTGCCACCGGGTCCGCTCGATCAGTGGACCAGCGATCCCTTTACGCCCACCGTCCGCAACGGTCTTCTCTACGGCCGCGGCGCGTCCGACATGAAAGCGGGCGTCGCGGCGATGGTCACTGCCGCTGAACGCATCGCGCGCACGGCAAGCGACCGCGGATCGATCGCCATCCTCCTCACCTCCGACGAAGAGGGCGATGCCGTCGATGGCACCGCCGCCGTCGTCTCGACGCTCAAAGCGCGCGGCGAGACGATCGACGCCTGCATCATCGGCGAGCCGACGTCGAGCGAGCGCTTCGGCGACACGATCAAGAACGGCCGTCGGGGATCGCTGAACGGCAAATTGCGCGTGCACGGGCAGCAGTGCCACATCGCGTACCCCGAGCGCGGGCGCAATCCGATTCACGATGCGGCGCGCGCGCTCAGCGAGATCGTGTGGATACAGTGGGATCGCGGCAACGCATACTTTCAGCCCACCAGCTTTCAGATCTCCAACATTCACGCCGGCACAGGTGCAAGCAACATCATCCCCGGTACGCTCGAGGTCTGGTTCAACTTCCGCTTCTCGCCCGAGTCATCTGCTGCGGGGCTGCAGGCGCGCATGAGCGACATGCTCAACGGCCATCGCCTGCGGCACGACCTCGAGTGGACGCTGATCGGAGAGCCATTCCTCACACCGCGCGGCGCGCTCGTCAACACGCTGACCGCGTCGGTGAAAGCGATCGCTGGCGTGCAGCCGTCACTCTCGACGACTGGCGGTACCTCTGACGGCCGCTTCCTCGCAAAGCTCGCACGCGAAGTCGTCGAGTTCGGTCCGCTCAACGATTCGATTCACAAGATCGACGAGCACGTGCGCATCGCCGAGCTCGAGCCGCTGTCGCTCATCTACGAACGAACAATCAATCAATTGATGATCGTGGGTTCGTGATTCGTTTTCGTTCTTTTTTCTGCAACCGCGTATCGCAGGGCCTCAAGGAATAGCCTGATTGCCCTCTGGTTGACGCGATACACACCACGCGATCGCCACCGGTACGACCTTTGCTCCGAGCTCAGCGCCGCCTCGCGGCAGCGATCCATGGGGCGCGTGCTGAAGCTGAGAGCTGGGAGCTACTTGGTGAAGTGCGACGCACTCGACGTCGTCGTGACTCGACTCGACACGGGACCCGATAGCGCCCGCGCGGTTCTACCACTGCTATCGAACGTCGAGCGAGACCGGGCGAGTCGATTCGCCTTCGAGCGCGACCGCCGCCGATTCGTGATCGCGCGCGGGCGGTTGCGGCAACTGCTCGGTGTCCGGTTGAACGTCGCGCCCGAGTCGGTCCAGCTGGTGTATGGTCCGCGCGGCAAGCCCGCACTTGCGGCAGCGTTTGCCGGGTCGGGTCTGCGGTTCAACAGCTCTCGGTCCGGAGAGGTTGCGGCGCACGCGTTTGCGTACGACCGTGAGATCGGAGTCGACGTCGAGCACGTGCGGGTGATTCCCGACGCCGACGCCATCTCGGCTCAGATGTTTTCGCCTCGCGAGAACGCGGCCTACCTCGCCCTCTCCCCGCATCATCGGCCGTTGGGGTTCTTCCAGTGCTGGACTCGCAAGGAAGCCTTCATCAAGGCGCTCGGCCTCGGTCTGTACTACCCACTCGATCGCTTCGACGTCTCGCTCGCGCCAGGCGACCCCGCCAGGATCCTGCGTGTCGAGAGCACGGCCGGCGACGAATGCCCTTGGGCGCTCTACAGCTTTTCACCCGGCGCCGGACTGATCGGTGCCGTCGTCGTGCAGAAGCGCGCGATGCAGACGCTGGATGAACACAGTGCCGCGTGAAGCGACAGTCGTGAAGTGTCTGGTCAGCCTGACCAGGGACCGCCCGGGCGAGGCCAGCGCGGAATTCCGGATTGGTGTTCGTTCCATACCGTCCCTGGCGGATCACCGCTTTCAGGACATGATTGTCCTGGCGGGGTCGTTCTACCTCGAAATGGCACGATGCGTCGAACGCGAGTTGACGCAGCGCGTTCCGAGCCTGATCCGGCACGTGACGTTCCACAGTCCTGTCATCGTCGGCTTCGACGACACGGTCATTCGAGTCGATGTGCGAGAGCTTGGCGGCGGCCGTGTTGAATATGCGTTCTATGAGCGCGGCGGCGCATCGCCAACCTCTCGCCAATACGCCGCCACGCTAGAAATCGATCGTGACGCGGCAGCCATGTCCCGTGCCGCCATCGACGCATTCACGATCGCAGGGTTCCAAGCGCGAGCACGATCGGTGATCGATTCGGAGCGGTTCTACGCGCACCTTCGGCGGAACGGCAATCAGTACGGGCCCAGCTTCCAACGCATCGTGTCGATGTGGCGCGCGGGCAGCCAATCGCTGGCGTTGCTCGCGGCAGAGCCGCGTGAGGGGGAACGGGCGCCGGGGCTCGAGGGCGCGAGCCTGCTCGATGCCATGACCCAGGTGCTGGCGTCGATCGTGATGGAGCGAGGAAAGACGTTCATCCTGCGATCGATCGAGTCCGCCTCCGCCTTCGGCGACGGCGAGACGGTGACCGGCGGCGAGTTCCCAGAGAAGTTGTGGGCCCACGCGGTTCTGCAACACGAGGGCGATGAGGGACAGCAGTTGGTCGGCACTGTTCGACTCGTGGATCAGTCGGGCAGGCCATATGTCGAGTTGTCCGGGGTTTCCATTGCTTTTCTCGAGCGCGTGGATGGGCCTGAGACGGCGGCGGGAACAACCTTCGTCGTCGCTGCCAACTTCACCGCCGATCCTGTCGAAGAGTCCTTGAAGTTCTGGGCCGACCAGTTCGACGTCGCAGTGCACGTCGAATTCGCGCCGTACGATCAGATCTTTCAGCAGCTCCTGGATACGCGCAGCACGTTCCGCAAGAACCGCGACGGAGTCAACATCCTCCTGCTGCGTTTGGAGGAGTGGGCCGCAACCCCCACCCTCACCACTGATCGCGCTGAGCGGTGCTTCGGCGATCGAACCAGGTGCGTCCTGCCCAATGGCGTGGAGATCGTGCACCTGAACCGATACGAGACGGACCACGTTTACAAAGAGATCTTCGAAGACCAGTGCTACACGCGGCACGGTATCAGATTGCCTGACCGCGCCACGGTGGTGGATATCGGAGCGAACATCGGGCTCTTCTCGTTGTTCGTACTGAGCCGCTCGCCCAACGCGAAGATCTACGCCTTCGAACCGGCTCCGCTCGTGTACGACCTCCTGAAAGCCAATTGCGACGCATACGGATCGAACGTCGAGGCCTTCAACCTGGGCGTGTCGGACGAGCCCAAGACCGCGACGTTCACCTTCTATGAAAAGTCATCGGTATTCTCCGGCTTCCATACCGACGAAGCTCTGGACCGCGAAGCCATTCGGACGGTGGTGCGGAACACGCTGAACACTGCGACGGCGGAAGGCGAGGAATCCGTAGAGGCACTTGTCGACGAGCTCACCACCGACCGGCTTCATCGCGCGACCCACGAGTGCAGGGTCACGTCCGTGTCGGACATTATCCGCGACAATCACATCGACAAGATCGATCTCCTGAAGATCGACGCCGAGAAGAGCGAGTGGGACATCATCCAGGGCATCGCCGATCACGACTGGCCGAGAATCGATCAGCTCGTGATCGAAATCCACGACCGCACGCGCGAAGCGGTCACGCGGATCGAGCGACTGCTGATCGCCAAGGGATATCGGTGTGCCGTCGACGAGGACCGCCTGCTCGAGGATACCGGGCTGTTCAATCTCTATGCGACCCGAGACGCCGCGCCATCCGATTCCGCCACGAGCCGACCGCATCAGGTTGGCAGCCTCGAGCGAAATGTCCGGGACTTGAGCGCGGCTCTACGGCAGTTCATGCAGTCGGAGGCGGCGCCTCTCGTCCTCTGTGTCCCGCCTCGGACGCTGGCCGCGGGTGACGATGCGGAGCTGAATGCGGCGCTCGACGCTGCCGAGGAGCGCCTGCTGTCCGACGCCGGCACCATCCCGAACGTTCACACCATCAATTCCGCAGCGTTGCGCGAGCGCTATCCGGTCAAGGACTACTCCGATCCGCACGCGCATCACATCGGTCACATTCCGTACACCACCGAAGGGTATGCCGCCATCGGGACGGCGGTGTTCCGCGCCGTCTTCAGTCTGAAGCGCAAGCCGTTCAAGGTGATCGTGCTCGACTGCGACCACACGCTGTGGAAAGGCGGCTGCGGCGAAGACGGTCCGCTGGGAATCGAAGTGAGCACGCCGTACCGGCATCTGCAGGAGTTCATGCTTGCTCAGATGAAGGCCGGCCTGCTGCTCTGCCTGTGCAGCAAGAACAATGAACAGGACGTCCTCGACGTCTTCGATCAGCGGGCCGACATGGTGTTGAAGCGCGAGCATCTGGTGTCGTGGCGCATCAACTGGAACCGCAAATCCGACAACGTCATGTCGCTCGCCGAGGAACTCAACCTCGGGTTGGATAGCTTCATCTTCATCGACGACAACCCTGTCGATTGCGCCGATGTTCGTATCAACTGCCCGGGAGTGTTGACCCTGCAACTGCCGCCCGACGCCGAGTCGTTCTCGGCGTTTCTCGATCATGTGTGGGCGTTCGATCACGCGAGTGTGACCGAGGAGGATCAGCACCGCACGCGCATGTATCGAGAGAACGGGGAGCGCGAAGCGTTGCGGGGACGAATGCTCTCGTTGAAGGACTTCATCCAGGGACTCGAGCTGCGCGTCGAGATTGGCGAAATGACGGACGACCAGCTCGCCCGTGTCTCGCAGCTGACGTTCAGAACGAATCAGTTCAACTTCACGACCGTGCGACGTTCGGAGCAGGACATCAGGGCCTTCCTGGCGCGGGCACACGCCACCTGTCTCGTGGTTCGCGTGCTCGATAGATTCGGGGACTACGGTCTCGTCGGCGTGGTGATCTACGAGCGGGCTGCCGACCGCTATAAGGTCGACACGTTCCTACTGAGCTGCCGCGTCCTCGGCAGAGGCGTGGAGCACACAGTCGTGGCGGATCTCGGGCGCCGTGCGCTCGCGGACGAGAAGCGGCTCGTGGAGTTTGCTTATACGCCGACGACCAAGAATGCGCCGGCACGGGAGTTCATCACGAGCCTGGGCGCGCCGGATGGGAACAAACGGGGCGCCTCGCCGGATGGGCCGCCTGAAGGCGGCCGCTACATCACGTTGGCGGCAGAACGCCTGGCCACGCTCGAATACAACCCTGACGAAGCGCCGGCCCCATCATCGGCGAAACAGGTATCACGCGGGGCGAGCGTCGAGGTCCGCTCGGAGCCGCTGCAGCACATCGCCGATCGCCTGACCGACATCGATCGGATCGTGTCCGCCATCGAAAACTTCCGGCGTCGTCACGAGCCCGTTCCCGACACCGCTGTGGATCTCGCGCCACGAGGCACATTGCAAACAGCGCTGCTCGGTATCTGGAGGAAGGTCCTGGGCAGGCCGCGCATCGGCCTCACCGACAACTTCTTCGAGGTGGGTGGGAGCTCACTCAGGGCCGTGCAGGTCATCGCCGCGATCAAGAAAGAGCTGAAGCGGAGTCTCTCGATCGTGACCCTGTTCGAGTGCCCGACCGTGACGCTGCTCGCAGCGAAGCTGAGTGCGGCCTCGGGTGAGCCCGACTCCGCCGCACACACCGCCGATGCCGCGCTCCGCGGTCAGAGACGACGGAACGTCGTGAGACGCAAGGCGTCCTAGCATGGAATTCCACCGAATCGGCGTCGTCGGCGCAGGGAACATCGGCATCGGGGTCGTGACCGATCTCGTGCTTCACGGTCTATGCACGGTGGTCGTCGACGTCTCTGACGAGATCCTGCAACGCGCTCAGGCTGCGGTATTGAACAACGTCCGTTGCGTGCCGTTGCTCTCGAAGACATTGCCGCGGATCACGCGCGATGAAGCGCTGCACCGCATGGTGCTGACCACGAAGCTGCAGGACGTCGCGTCATGTGACTTTGTCATCGAGAACGTCACCGAGGACTGGAACATCAAGCAGCGGCTCTACGAGGAGCTGGATCGGGTGTCACCGCCCGACGTGTGCTTCGGCGCCAATACGTCGTGCATCTCCATCACGCAGATCGGCGGTGCCACGCGGCGATCTGCGCAGGTCATCGGCGTTCACCTCATGAACCCTGTTCATCTGAAGCCGACCGTGGAGGTGATCCGCGGCTTCCACACCTCGGAGCGAACGCTGGACACGTTGCTGCAGCTGTTTGCCGTGCTGCACAAGGAGGCCATCGTCGTCAACGATCTGCCCGGCTTCGTGTCCAACCGGATCTCTCACGTGTTCATGAACGAGGCCGCATTTGTCCTGCAGGACAACGTCGCCACCGCCGAGCAGATCGACATGATTTTCAAGCAGTGCTTCGGACACAAGATGGGCCCGCTCGAGACGGCAGACTTGATTGGCCTCGACACGGTCGTGCGCTCGCTCGATGTGCTGTACGAGAGCTTCAAGGATCCGAAGTATCGCTGCTGTCCGCTGCTGAGGAAGCTGGTACACGCCGGCCACTTGGGTCGGAAAACGGCGAAAGGATTTCATGCATACCCAGAGGGATGAGGCCACGAGTACGGAGCAGCAGGTCAGAGAGACCACGCGCCGCTTCATTCTGAGCTCGATACAGGTGACGCGGCTGGATGACGATGCCAATTTGTTCGAATCGGGAATCGTCAATTCTCTGTTCGCCGTTCAGCTGATGACGTTCATCGAGAAGACGTTCGCCATCGAGGTCGGCATGGACGATCTGGACGTCGAGAACTTCAAGTCGGTGAACGCCACGACGGGTTTCGTGCTGCGCAAGACGGGAGCCCTGGGGTGATCGAGGGTTTGCCGCCACGAATCGCGGAGGCGTCGCCGGACCTGCACTCCGCCAGGCACGACGAGTTCAAGGCCTTCGTCGCGCGTCATGTGGCGCCGTGTGCCGAGCAGTGGGATCGGGACCAGCGCATTCCCGAGTCCGTGCTCGCGATCATGGCGCAGTGCGGGTATCTGGGCTGCAGTCTGCCCAAGGACGTCGGCGGCAAGGGATGGGACGTCGTCACCTTCGGCCTGCTGAATGAAGCATTCGGGAGGGGGTCGGCCGCATTGACCGGTGTGCTGACGGTGCAGGCGATGGTCTCGATGGCCATCCTCAAGTGGGGCACGTCGCAGCAAAAGCGGGCCTGGCTTCCGCCGTTAGCGGAGGGGGAGATCATCGGAGCGTTCGCCCTCACCGAACCCGACGCCGGCAGCGATCTTCATTTTCACGACACGCCATTCACCGAGAGCTCCGACGGGTTGATTCTGAACGGCGCCAAGAAGTGGATTAGCTGCGGCCAGTTTGCCGCGATGTATCTCGTGTTCGGCACCCTCGGAAAGAACTCCGTCGCCTGCATCGTGCCCCGAGAAAGTCGTGGTCTGCGCGTCGAGCCGATCGCCGAGTTGCTGGGATTCCGGGCCGCGGGTCTGGCGGAGCTGCACTTCGACGACGTGTTCGTGCCGGCGTCCAACGTGGTGGGGAAGCCTGGCTTCGCTCTCTCACACGTCGCGCCAGTTGGGTTGCATTACGGGCGGATCAGTACGGCCTGCTCCGCCCTGGGGCTGTTGCGAGGGTGTTTCGAAGAAAGCGTTGCTCACGCGTCGCGGCGGAAGATCGGCGACATCACCGTGGGAGACCTCGGGATGATCCGGTCCTTGATCGCCAGAATGGGCACCGATCTCGAGGCGGGACGCTTGCTGTGCCACAGCGCTTGCCGCGCCGAAGACGAGCACGTCCCCGACGTCTTCGAACGGACGCTCGTGGCGAAGTACTTCACATCGCGAGCCGCCGTGCGAGCGGCGTCTGACGCCGTGCAAATCCAGGGGGCCGCCGGCTGCCATGGATCGTCCGCCGTGTCGCGGTATTACCGCGACGCCAAGATCATGGAGATCATCGAGGGCACCACGCAGATCCACGAGGACATCCTGGGGAAGATGTTCGTCGATCACGCGAGCCGGCTCGGCGCAGTGTCCAATTCAGGGGCGCCCGAGTCAGGGAAACGCGCATGACCGCTCAGGCCCGACCGGAAGCGACGGCAGCCGATCTCGTGAGGATCGCGCAGTTCAACCGCACCGACGCGCCGTTTCCAGACAACGTCACGCTGCAAGAACTGATCGAGGCGCAGGTCGAGCGGCATGCCGGCGACACGGCCGTCATCTGCGACGCGGGGCCGTCGCTGACATACGCGCAACTCAATGAAAAGGTGAATCAGCTGGCGCATCTGCTGCGGGCCGAGGGCATCGGGCCCGGACATGTCGTCGCGCTGATGGTGGAACGATCCTACGCGATGATCATCGGGATCCTCGCGATCGTGAAAGCTGGTGCGGCGTATCTGCCGATCGCGCCCGACAATCCGCCGGATCGTACTGCGTACCTGCTGCAGGACGGCGGGGTCACGGTCCTCCTCGTGCAGCAGAAGACTGCCGGCCAGATCGCGTTCGACGGCACGGTCATCGATCTCGACGATCCGAGGGTCTATCGCGGGTCGACGGCAAACCCCTGCCTGCTCAACACGCCGCGAGATCTCGCGTACGTGATCTACACCTCGGGATCGACCGGCAAACCCAAAGGCGTGATGATCGAGCACCGCTCCCTCGTCAACCGGCTGCACTGGATGCAGCACGCCTACCCGATCGGCGAGGGCGACGTCATTCTTCAGAAGACGCCCTACTGTTTCGACGTCTCGGTGTGGGAGCTGTTCTGGTGGGCACTGCAGGGTGCGACGCTGTGTGTCCTGATGCCCGGCGCGGAGCGGAATCCGCTGGCCATCGTCGACACCATCAAGCGACGCCATGTCAGCGTCATGCACTTCGTGCCTTCCATGCTGAATGTGTTTCTGGAGTACCTGGAGGGCAAAAGCGCGAGCATCCCGGCGCTGGCGTCGGTGCGGCGAGTGTTCGCGAGTGGGGAAGCACTCACGCCCAGCCATGTTCGCAAGTTCAACGACATTTGGGGGAGTAAGACGTCAGCTCGCCTGACCAACCTATACGGCCCCACCGAAGCGACCGTCGACGTGACCTACTTCGACTGTCCGGAGCACAACGAGTTCGAGACGATTCCGATCGGGCGGCCGATCGATAACATCCGGCTGTACGTCATTCGGGAAGGGCGGCAGGTCGCGATCGGTGAAACCGGCGAGTTGTGCATCGCTGGCGTCGGACTCGCGCGTGGGTATTTGAACAACGCGGCGCTCACGGCAGAGAAGTTCACGGCCAATCCCGTCAATCCCGGCGAATGGATGTACCACACCGGAGACGTGGCTCGCTGGATGCCCGATGGCAACATCGAGTATCTCGGCCGCGAGGATCACCAGGTCAAGATCCGTGGACTTCGCATCGAGCTCGGCGAGATCGAGAACACGATCCGCGAATACCCCGGCATCAGCGATTGCGTGGCGGTGGTCAAGAAGTACTCAGAGACCGTCATCCTCATCATCGCCTACGTGGTGTGCAGGGCGGAGGTGGACGTCGAAGACCTGAAGCAGCACGTGAAGAGTCTGCTGCCGGACTACATGGTTCCCCATCGATTCGAAACGCTCGATCACATCCCCGTGACCGCGAACGGCAAGGCGGATCGCAACGCCCTGCCGGAACCGTTGATCGAGGCGAGGCATCTCTAGTGGAGCGTACTACCCACATCGGGACCGGCCGCGCCGTTGTCGCGGCCGGCAGATCGCCGTCGAGGCTCGTTATGCGCGGTACTCTTCCAGTTGATACGGTCCACTAGATGCCCGGCGAATTCGATGTCGCCGTCGTTGGCATGGCCGGCCGGTTTCCCGGTGCGCGCACTCTCGACGAGTTCTGGCACAACCTGTCTTGCGGCGTCGAATCAATCACTCACTTTTCGGATGAGGAGCTCCTGGTATCCGGCGTCCCGGCCGCGCATCTTGCCGACTCGCGGTATGTGAAGGCCGCGCCGGTGCTGGACGAGTCCGGTCATTTCGATGCGGGATTCTTCGGCTACTCGCCGATGGAAGCGAGAACGATGGATCCGCAGCACCGCGTCCTGTTGGAGCTGGCGCACGAAGCACTCGAGAACGCTGGCCACGATCCCGATCGATGTGAGGGGCGCATCGGTGTGTTCGCCGGCTCCGCGCTGAACACGTACTTCATGCACGTCGGGCTCCACCGCCGCCTCGCCGAGGAGTACATCCCGACGCTCATCGGCAACGACAAGGACTTCTTGAGTACGCGGATCTCGTACAAGCTCAATCTGAAGGGACCGAGCATCACCGTTCAGACCGCGTGCTCGACGTCGATGGTCGCCGTCCACCTGGCGTGCCAGAGCCTCCTCAGCGAAGAGACGGACGTAGCGCTCGCCGGCGCGGTCTCGGTACGCGTGCCGCACCAGGCGGGCTACTTCTGCGACGGCGGCGGAGTGGTTTCGCCCGACGCGCACGTCAGGGCGTTCGACGCGAGAGCAAACGGCACTGTGTTCGGGAGCGGCGGCGGGATCCTGGTACTGAAGCGGTTGGCGGATGCCATTGCCGAACGCGACAACATTCGCGCGGTGATCAAAGGATCGGCCGTCAACAACGACGGCTCTGCGAAGGCCGGTTATACCGCGCCAAGCGTCGACAGCCAAGCCGCTGCCGTCACGGAAGCGTTGGCCAACGCCGGCGTGGAGGCTGACACCATCGGCTACCTCGAGGCACACGGCTCGGGAACGCCCGTCGGAGATCCGATCGAAGTGCGGGCCCTGACCAAGGCGTTCAGGACTTTCACCAAGGGCCGCGGCTTCTGCGCGATCGGATCGGTCAAGACCAACGTCGGGCACTTGGATGCCGCGGCGGGCGTGACCGGCATCATCAAGACGATTTTGGCCCTCGAGCATCGGCAGCTGCCGCCGAGTCTTCACTTCACCGAGGCCAATCCCGAGATCGACTTTCCCAGCACGCCGTTCTACGTCAACTCCGAACTGCGGGATTGGACGAGCGACGGTCCACGACGAGCGGGAGTGATGTCCACCGGCATGGGGGGAACCAACGCGCATGTCGTGCTCGAGGAGGCGCCGGCCCCACCGGCAGCGTCGACCTGTGTCGCCCGCGCTCCGAACATTGTGGTGCTGTCGGCGAAGACTGAGACTGCCCTCGACCAGACCACGGATCGTCTTCGCGCGTTCCTGAGCGCGAACGACTCCGTGAGCATGAGTGATGTCGCGCACACCCTGCAGGTCGGGCGGAAGGCCTGGCCGCATCGGCGGTATCTCGTGTGTCGCGACGGGGTGGATGCGGTCGCCGCCCTCGGTGCGGAAGCGTCGAAGCGGATCTCGTCTGGTTATGCCGACGACACGCGGCGCCCGATCATCTTGTTGCTTCCGGGTCTAGGGGATCACTACGTCGGCATGGGGTTCGATCTCTACGAAGGGTGGCCGGTCTTCCGGCAGGAGATCGATCGCTGTGCGCAACTGCTCGAGCCCCACCTCGGGACGGATGTCCGCAGCATTCTGTATCCCACGAGCCAGCGGTGGAGGAAGGCGCACGGTAGAGGCATCGATCTGAAACAGATGCTCGGCAAGAGCATCGATGCATCGGACGATGACGATGCGAGGACACTGAACCAGACGTTGTTCGCCCAGCCCGCGCTGTTCACGATCGAATATGCGACGGCGCGTGTATGGCAAACGCTCGGCATCACCCCCGATGCGATCGTCGGTCACAGCATGGGCGAATACGTAGCGGCGTGCCTGGCCGGCGTGCTGTCGTTGGAGGATGCGTTGCGGTTGATCGCCACGCGTGCCCGGTTGGTGAACGCTCTGCCTCGAGGCGCGATGCTGGCCGTGACGCTCGCGGAAGAGGAGTTGCTTCCCATACTGCCCGAGGGTCTATCGATCTCATTGATCAACGGTCCGCAGCTGTGTGTGGTGGCCGGTCCGGTTGACGCAGTGGCTTGCTTCGAGAAGACGTTGGAGGACAGGGGAGTTATCGCGCGGCGAGTACAGAACGCTCACGCCTTTCACTCGAGCATGCTCGACTCGATCGCGCCGGCGCTGGAGTGCGCGGTGCGGAAAGCCCACCTGCACGAACCGAAGGTGCCATACATCTCCAATGTCACAGGAACCTGGATTGCGCCCGAACAGGCGACCAGTCCGGCCTATTGGGCGATGCACGCCACGCGCACGGCCAGATTCAGCGATGCGCTGCGCGAGGCGTGGCGCTTCGACAATCCGATTCTCCTCGAGGCCGGGCCCGGCCGCACGCTCGGCGTACTGGCGATGCAGCATCCCGACCGTCGGAGCGGAGACGCAGTGCCCGTGTCCTCGATCCGGCACGAGTACGACCATCAGAACGATGTCGAATACTTGTCGCACGGCATCGGCCGAATGTGGTTGTCGGGTGCGGAGATCACGTGGGACGAAGTACCGGCCGACGGCCCGCGCCGCAGAGTGCCGCTCCCGACATATCCGTTCGAACGGCAGCGGCACTGGCTCGATCCGGTTCCCGCCACCGACTCTCCACTCGGCCACGCTGCGTCGACGCGCGCGTCCGTCCGCAAGAACCCGAACCCGTCCGAGTGGTTGTACGTGCCTTCATGGAAACGGCTGCTGGCGCCGGCCATGAACCTCGATCGCGAGGCTCTCCAAGAGGTGGGCGCGGGCACATGGCTCGTGTACGCCGACGAGTCTGGCTTCGGGGACGCCTTGGTGGCAAAGCTCGCTGCCATCGGTCGTGACGTGGTGACCGTCCGCGCGGGCAGCCGCTTCCAGCAAGAGAACGCGCGCACCTTCACCATCGAGCCCGCCACCGCGGAGCATTACGACGTGTTGATTCGCACGTTGGGCGCGAACCAGTCCCTGCCGAATCACATCGTTCACGCGTGGAGCGTTGGCCAAATTGGTTCGGCGAAGACTGCGTCAGCTAAGACTGAGCGCGATCGGTTCGCCGCGGCGCAGACGCTGGGCTTCTACAGCCTGACGTTACTCGCCAAAGCGCTCGCAGCTCACAACGTTCGGCAACCCATCAAGCTATTCGCTCTGTCCAGCGAGGTCCAAGATGTGACCGGCGCGGATGCACTCTGCCTCGAGAAGTCCACGCTGCTCGCACCATGCATGGTGATCCGTCAGGAATACCCACATGTCCGTGTGAAGCATGTCGACACGGATGCTTCTCGAAGTGGCCGCGACCGCGATCAGGCTGCTGATCTCATGCTCGCCGAGCTTCTCGACTCCGACTCGAGCGTGTTCGTGGCACATCGACATGGACAGCGGTGGGTTCAAACGTTTGAGCCGGTCGCTGTCGCGGGCAGCCTGCGTCGCCCCGCGTTTCGACAGGGTGGCGTGTACCTGATAACCGGCGGACTCGGCAACATCGGCATCGCGCTGTCGGAATACCTCGCCGAGAAGTATCGCGCCCATCTCGTCCTCGTCGGGCGCTCCGCGTTGCCGCCAAGAGAGAACTGGAGCACGTGGAGTGATCGCCACGCGCCAGATGATCCGGTACGCGCGAGAATCATCGCCATCCAGCGGATCGAGCGGCTGGGCGGCGAGGTCTTGTACTTGAACGCGAATGTGGCCGATGCCGACGCGATGCGCCGCGTCGTCGAGCAGGCGACCACCCGCTTTGGCGCGCTCCATGGCGTCATCCACGGGGCCGGCATCGTCGGTGACGACGGCTATGCGGAAATCACGGACACCGACCACGCCACCTGCGATGGGCATTTCAGTGCGAAGGTCTACGGCCTGCTCGCCCTGGAGACCGCACTCGCGGACACACCCTTGGATTTCTGCTTGCTGATGTCGTCGTTGACGTCGGTGCTGGGTGGTATCGGGCAGGCCGCGTATGCGGCGTCCAACATCTACATGGATGCGTTGGCGCGAAGGCACAACCGGACGTGCCGCGTGCCGTGGCTGAGCGTGAACTGGGATGTCTGGCGCCTGCAGGATGAGGGCGCGCCCGCGCGGGCCGCCACGGGAGCGGGGCTTGGGGGAACGCTGAGAGAGCTCGGCATGAGCGCGACCGAAGCGACCGGGGTGCTGGAAACCGTGTTGAGCATGAGGAGCGCCACGCAGCTTGTCGTGTCGACGGGCGATCTGAGCGAGAGAATCGATCAATGGATCAAGCTGCAATCGCTTGACAGCACACTACCGAAGGCAATCAGTGCGATCCGTCCGCGATCGCCATCGGTGCCAGACGCGCCGCGCGATGAGACCGAGGAGCAAGTCGCTCGCATCTGGCAAGATGCCCTCGGGATGGATGAAGTGGGGATCAACGACGGCTTTGCGCAGCTGGGGGGACACTCGCTCCTGGCAGTCCGGATCGTGGCCGAACTGCGCAAGGCGTTTCAGATCGATCTGCCGGTGAAGGCGCTGTTCGATGCCCCGACCGTCGCCGAGCTATCTCGCTACGTCAAATCGCTCACTCCCGAGCTGCGCGATCAATTGCAGCAGCGCAAGAGCGACCTCGTCGAGTTCCTGCGATCGGCGAAGACGATCGCGCAGCAGCAGGGCGCCATCGTGCCATTGCAGCCGCGTGGTCGTCGCCCGCCGATTTTTGGCGTCGGCGGGCACAACGGCGACGTGTTCTGCTACCGTGCGCTGGCGCAGCACCTCGGAAACGATCAGCCGTTGTACGGGCTCCAGCCTCCAGGTCTCGACGGCGACAGCGCGCCGCTGGAACGGATCGAGGATCTCGCCGCGTACTTCGCCGCCCAGATCCGTGCGGTGCGTCCTGAGGGCCCGTGCATCCTCGCCGGTTATTGCGCCGGAGGCACGATCGCATTCGAACTCGCGCGGCAGTTGCGCCGCGACGGTATGCCGATTCTGTTTCTCGCTCTGTTCGGCGCGCCGTATCCGTACCGGTTCCGACGACTCCCGATGTTGCGCGAGCGACTCGCACAGCAGAAGGCGCGGGTGTGGCGTCACACCAATGCGCTCGCGTCGCGGTCCTTGCGTGGATGGCGCGAGTACTTCGCGGAGCGGCGCCGTACTCGTGGGGCGTACCGCGCTGAACAGCGCGCCGCGGCGGCGGATCCCGGATTGGTGCTGCGCGGCAAGGTCGAGCGCGCCACCGTGGCGGCGGGGCGTCGATATACGCCCGGCCGCTTCGACGGTCGGGTCTGTTTGTTCGTGCCGTCAGAAGATTGGGTGCACTCGATCGACGAGCCGCTGCGGTGGCGGTCGGTCGCGCAAAACACCGAGCACTATTTCGGGCCGCAGGGCGCCGACATCAACAGCATGCTGCTCGAGCCGTACGCGGCGACGTTTGCCGACTTGTTTCAGCAGGCGGCAAGGCACGGTGAGGCAGCAACGACGCGCGGGGACTGAAGTCCCCGCGCGACATCGAATCGCTCAGCGCATCATCACCAGCGTGACTCGCGACGCTGCCGACCGCCGCCAAACCCGCCGCCGCCCCCGCCGCCGCGCGGCGCCATCGGCTTGGCCTCGTTGACCGTCAGGCTTCGCCCGCCATACTGGTGCTTGTCGAGCTCGCTGATCGCGCGCTGGGCCCCCTCGGCGTCGCTCATCTCGACGAACGCGAATCCCCGCGCCTGGCCGGTGGCTCGATCGCGAATGATGTTGATCGTACTCACCTGGCCGGCGCTCTCGAACAGCGTCTGGAGGTCGGCCTCAGTAGCCTCGTAGGGCAGATTGCCCACGTACAGTTTCGTGCTCATGAAAATACTCCTGCATCTCGAAGATGCGTCTGAATCTGATGGCAGGCCCGAGCGGAATGCTCGGCGACGAAACGCAGGAGAGGCGAGAAACTCGGATCTGATGCGGAAGCCGGAACGCGCAGCTGTCAGAAGCTTTCGTCAGTATAGCATCCCTGTGTCACAGTCGCGGCCGTCCCTGTCATACGGCGACCCACGTCTCCATCTTCGTCAGGTTCATCCCCACGCTGCACTCACCCGCTCGAGTGCAGACGTACATCGTCGTTCCGTTCGTGGTGGCGGTCAGCTGTCGCTGCACCTTGGTTTTCGGATGGTGGCAGACGGGGCACTCCGGGGGATGCGAACGGTCGTGTCCTTTCGATTGCAGAGACTGCAGCATGGTCGGATTCCGATCTGTCGCCTCGCAGCGCGGAGCGAGCTGTTGCGCGGGTGAACGTCAGGTTGAGGAGGGATCTGTTCGCCAACCTGCTTTGATGAGGCTGGCGGCCGGCCGAGACCGTAAGGCTCAGGAAAGAAGCACTAATCATACCACGTCGTGTGATACGCTCTTCGCTACTGCTTTTGCCTCCCGACCGCGCTCCTTCGCACAACCGCCGCTGACGGCATTGCCGGCGTCGACGCACACATCGCGGATCCGGTAGTCACGACCGCGTCACCACGTGAGGAGACCGACATGTTTCGCGAGCGACGACCTATACCTGGAGAGCCGACCCAGCCGCCCGATCGATGCCCGGAGTGCGGATCACCACGGGTCACAACTACCAGCAAGGCGATCACTGCTTCCACCTATTGGCGCTGCGAGGCCTGCGGTGAGATTTGGAACGTGGGCCGCCGGCAGCCGACGTATCGCGGTTCGCGCGTGAGGTGACATGGGCTTCTTCGATTCCCCGCGTCCTGTCTCACCGCCGACACGCATCACGGCGTTTCCCGCGACGCCGGATGACGTCGTCGCACTGAGCATCGAGGAGTTCCTGTTCGACGTCGACATGATTCACGCGCCGTCGATCGAGACCGCGTGCACCGCGTTTGCCAACGACGCGAACCGCGCGCTCGTCTGGTTGATCCGCTGGAGGGCGCTGGACACGTTCTATGCGCGGTCCGATGTCGCCGAGTGGCGTCTCGCCGGTTCGCGTACATCGCGCGACATTTGCGAGGTGGCAGCCGCGTTCGAATTGAACGACGTGTGGGAATTCGACCACGAGCGTTTCTGCAAGGCGGTTGATCGGCTGGTTCATCGTCGAACCCGGCGCTCCTGAACCTCGCCAGTCCCAGATCGGGATCTTCACGAAGAAAACTGAACACTGATTCGACGGTCGGTTGCGTCGCGGCACGACGCGCCTTGATGCTGGCGAGACACCTGCATGTCAGCCTCTCAGCAGGAGGCATCATGAAAGGTCAACGGCAGCACGAGGTGGCGCTGGATACGGCGACGATGAAGGCGGCTGCGATCGACGACTTCGGACCGCCGTCAGCCATCAGACTGCATACGGTCCCTGTGCCGAAGCCCAGCCCGAACGAGGTGCTGATTCGAATTCATGCCGCGGGTGTGGGGAGTTGGGACGAATCGATCCGGGATGGATCGTGGAAGCCGCCCGGCCGAACCAAGTTTCCCCTGGTGCTCGGCACAGACGGCGCTGGGGTCGTTGTCGCCACGGGATCGCGCGCGCGACGCTTTCGCGTCGGCGACCGCGTCTACGCCTACGAAGCCCTGAACAAGAAGGGCGGCTTCTATGCCGAGTACGTTGCGGTCGACCAGCGCAAGGCCGCTCGCGTGCCACGCCGGCTCGATCTGCTGCAGGCCGGCGCGTGCGCGGTCACGGCGCTGACCGCCGAGCAAGGCGTCGAGGCCGCCGATCTGCGAACAGGTCAGACCGTGCTGATCTTCGGCGCGTCAGGCGCCGTCGGCTCGCTCGCGGTGCAGTTCGCGCGGGCTCGCGGCGCGCGCGTGATTGCCACCGCATCGGGACAACCAGCGATCCGTGTGGTGAAAAGGCTCGGTGCTCACGCGGTGATCGATGCACGGCGTCCTGATATGGCGGATCGGCTTCGTACGCTCGCTGCCGACGGTATCGACGCGGTGCTTGCGTGTGCCGGTGGCGACGAGCTCGAGCGGTGTCTGGATTTCGTGCGCGATGGCGGACGCATCGTGCACCCGAACGGCATCGAGCCCGAGCCGAAGCCGCGCAAGCATTTCCGCATTCGCACCTACGACGCCGTTGCCGGTCCACGGGAGTTCGCCCGGCTCGCGCGTGCGATCGATCGGGCGCGGCTGCGCGTGCCAATCGCCGCGCAGTATCCGCTGCGATCGGCAGCAGCAGCGCATCGCGCCCAACATCGGCATGTTGTCGGCCGGAGTGTTCTTCGCGTGAGACGCTAGTTAACGCGTAGCCGCTGATACTTCAGCGACGGATCCTCGAAGTAGCGATTGTCCTCGCAGACGTACTCCTGGATCTTGTAGCCAGGCCATCGCTTGTACATCCACGTCCAGGTCCACGGCTTGGTCAGGAACTCAGGATCGTCGATGGTCACCTGGTTCTGCATGATCTCGTCGTTGACGAGGCGCATGCGCTCGGTGATGCGCATGTTCATCGAATGCGGTGTGTTGCGAAACCGCGTGGCTTCTCTGACGCCCACGGTCTGCACGACCAGCGTGTCGCCCTCCCACTTGCCGGTCGAGTGACCCGAGAAACGCGGTTCGGCATCCTGCGGCGCAATCGGCGGCGCATCGAGATAGATGCGGCGGACTTGCGTGAACGCTTCCTGAATGATGGTGATCTGCCCGGGCGTCTCGAGGATCTCCATCGGGAACGTCACCTGCATCATGCCGGGCATGCCTTCGGGGATGCAGGCCATGCCCGTTGACGGCGGCGGCAGTCCCTTTCGCGTCAACTCCGCATTGCGCGCCTGCGTCGCCTTCCACTCGTCGAGGTGCGGCTGTTTGAGCGGCGGCTCCCCGATCGCGGGCGGTGGCGGCACCGGCGTCTTGGGCGGCACACCGGATCCGAATCCTTCGCCGCGCAGCGGATAGGCCTCCCACGATCCGTTGATGCCGCGCACGACGGGCTTTGGCTGCGCCAGCAGAGACGCGCCCAACGCAGCGAGCGCGAGCAGTGCGACGAGAATGGCTCGCATCATCATCGCGGCCTCACTGAATGGTGGCCGTGCCAGCAGCCGCCCCGTTCCCGAGCTTCGAGCCGTCGGCCAGAATCATCTGCTTCAGCAGTGCCGCCGGCTCGCCGTTGCGAAGCGGCGAGACGATCACGGTGATCTTGTCACCAGCCTTGAGCAGATTGAAGCGCCACCCGGCGCGATTCAGGATGCTCGTGCTCGCGCACTCGATCAGCCAGCGCTTTGTGTCTCCACCCGTAGACTCCTGCGCGTCGATCTGGATGTAGACGTGCGGGTTGGTCCACTTGAACTCGGTCACGACGCCGGAGAGTTTGATCTGCTTGTTCGGCTCGTAGGGCGCAAACGAATGATGCGCCCGCACCGAGCTCACCGACAGCACACCGACAGCGAGCACGATCGCAGCCGCGCGCACGCAAACGCGTCTGAATGTCATCGTCTATCTATCCTCGCGGGTCTATCTATCCTCGCGCGAATCAGTCGCGCGGTGCGACGTCGCGGCTTTCGATCAACCATTGGCCGTTCATGCGAACCAGTTTGTCAACTTCGCGGCCCGCCGCAGCCACGCGCGGTGGCGTGTTCTGGCCGGCGGCACCGAAGACGGTCTGCCAGTAGGCCTCGATACGCGCGTGATCCTTGTCCACGAACGAGAGGTGCGAGTTCATGGTCATGTGATACATCGGCGGCCGCGGCGCCTCGCCTTTGGCGGCCGCCGCCTTCTGCCGCTCGACGCCGTCCGCGATCATTTTCCTGAGAGCGTCGCGGCCCTTGGTGGCGTTGGCGCCGCTTCCAAACTGGCCGTCGGGCGTGTAGACGGCTGCGTAGGCGTCAGCATTGCTCGTATCGAGCGCGCGTGCGTATCGCCACATCAGCGCTTCGATCTCCGCACGATCCCGCGCCTCGCGCACCGTGTTGTCCTCGGCGCCGACCTGCATCGACGTCGACACCCACGCGATTGCGCCGACCACCACCGCCACCGCAACGATTCTCATCAGCTTCATGTTGGCCTCTACTTGAGATTCTTGTAGACCGCCTCTTCGACAGCGGCGTACACCGCCATCGACTTCTCGTCGTAGAACGGCAGCGTCTGCATCATCACCACGACGCCGAGCTCCTTGGCCGGATCGATGAAGAAGTGCGTGTTGAAGATGCCGGCCCACGTGCCGCTGCCCGGCGAGCGCCGATTCGGCGCTTTGTCAGCCGCGAGCTGGAAGCCGAGTCCCCAATGATCCTTGCCGGCACCGGTGGGGAAGTTCTTCGAGAGCGACAGGTTCGTCGACTGCTGCAGCGGCACGGTCACGCTGCCAGTGTGGTTCTCGAACATCGTCTTGACGGCGTTCTCGCTCAGGACGCGCGTGCTGCCCGCCTTGCCGCGATTGAGCAGCATGCGGAGAAACAAACCGTAGTCGCTCGCCGTGCTGTACAAACCACCATCGCCTGCAACGTTTGCGGTCAGCGTTGCCGGCATCGGCCGCTCTGCGAACGCGCCATCGTTGCCGCGGGCATTCACGGCAACCACACGCGAGTACTTCTCGGTCGGGACGAGATAGCTGGTGTCCTTCATGCCGAGCGGTCCGAGGATGCGCGCTTGCAGGAAGGCGTCGAGCGTCTGTCCCGAGATCGCTTCGACGACGCTGCCGAGCACGCGCGTGCTGGCGCCATAGGCCCAGTTGTCGCCGGGGTCGAAGAGCAGCGGCAGATCCAGCTCCGTCTTCTTCGTCTTCTCCATCATCTTCGCGAGCGTGGGGCTCGAGAAGCTGTAGCCGATGCCCGACGTGTGCGTCAGCAGATGGCGAATGGTGATCGGCCGCTTCGCTGGCCGCGTCTCGAAACTGCCGTCCGCGGCGTTGAACGTGCTGACGACCTGCGGGTCTTTGTACTTGGGCAGGTACTTGGCGACATCGCCATCGATCTTCAGCTTGCCTTCATCGGCCAGCATCATGATCGCCGCCGAGGTGACCGCCTTCGTCATCGACGCGATGTTGAAGATCGTGTCTTTCGCCATCGCGCGGTGCGCGGCGGTGCTCGCCTGACCGAACGCTTCGTTGTAGAGCACGCCATCTTTGTTGACGACCGCAACCACCACACCCGGAACGTCGCCGCGATCGACGGCGCTCTTGAGAACGGCTGACAGCGCGGCCGAACCGGTCGGCGCCATCGTCGGCGCCGCAGCGGTGACGAGGGCTGCGCAGAGAAGCGGAAGGAGACACAGCAGTCGTTTCATGGGGTCTCATCCTACACCGGAGCTGGGTTCGTGTATCAGACGCCGCGAATGGGGGGATAGCGTCACGCACCCGACATCACTCAACCGCACTCGATGCCGGATAGCGTGTGCGCCATCGATGGAATTGTCGTTGCACCCGCCTAGCACCTGAGCGGTGCATTCTCGTTCGGAGGCAACATGGCGAAACAGCTGAAGGGCAAGCGCGTGGCCGCGCTCGTCAGCACGGGCTTCGAGCAAGTCGAACTGAACGACCCGCGACGCGCGCTGACGAGCGCCGGTGCGACGGTGCACATCGTTTCACCAGATGCGCGAAAGGTCCGCGGATGGAACCATACCGAGTGGGGCGACGAGGTCGACGTAGACCAGACGCTGGATCAGGCACGCGCCGATGACTACGATGCGCTGCTCCTGCCCGGCGGGGTGATGAATCCCGATCATCTGCGCATGAACGCGAAAGCGGTGGCCTTCGTGAAACGGTTCTTTGACGAGGGCAAACCGATCGCGGTGATTTGTCACGGTCCGTGGACCCTCGTCGAAACCGGCGTTGTGCGCGGCATCACGATGACGTCCTATCCGTCGATCAAGACCGATTTAGAGAATGCCGGGGCCATCTGGGTCGATCGCGAAGTGGTCGTCGATCGAGGTATCGTATCTGCTCGGCGGCCAACGGACATTCCGGCCTTCAACACCAAGATGATCGAGGAATTTGAGAAAGGCCGACATGGCAGCGCGGGCGCGCGTCAGCTGACGCACACGCATGCGTGAGCCGGCCCTCGTCCACACCCCCCCCGTCCTCGAGCGTTCGTGGTCCGAAGCGCCGGTTGGTCTGTGGGTGTTCCGCAATCGATCGTGGCTGCCGATTCCCCTCGGCATTCTCGCCGTCGTCTTTGCACCCGTGGCCTCCGATCTGCGCCTGGTGTACGCCGGCGCACTGTGCATCATTGCTGGTGAAGCGCTTCGGTTGTGGGCCGTGCGCCATATCGGTGTCGTGTCGCGCACGCGCACGACGCGTCTCGGACCGTTGGTGACGAGCGGACCCTACGCGCTCACGAGAAACCCGCTCTATGTCGGCAACTGGTTGCTGTGGACCGGATTCGCCCTGGGCTCCTCATTGCGCTGGCTCGTGCCGCTCTCGTGGGCAGTGTTCGCGGTGCAGCATGCGGTCGTCGTGCAGTGGGAGGAGCAGTTGCTTGCGCAACGCTACCCAGCCTCGTACCGGCGCTACGCCGGCACGGTATCGCGCTGGTGGCCGCGTCTGTCGCGAATCAGCACCTACGTCGTGCCGTACCGATATCCGTATCCGTGGAGCGATGTGATGTTCAGCGAGCGCGGCACGCTCGTGGCCATTGCCCTCGTGGCGATGCTACTGATGGCGAGGCGTCTGATCGTCTGAGCCGAGTTGCCGGTCCCCGGTTACGCTGGTCACATACGTCGGCAACTGGACGACTCCCAGCCAGAAATCTGCGACGGCTAGGATCAGCGACCGAAGCGCACTGAGATCTCCAGGTTTGGTCAGGTAGCAGTTCGCGCCGAGCGCGTAACTCATTTCGATGTCGTGCATCGCATCGGAGGAGGTCACCACGATGATCGGCATCGCACGTGCGGTGTCCGACGCCCTGAGCGCTTTTAGCACGGCATCTCCGCTGACGCGCGGAAGATTGAGGTCGAGCAGCATCAGATCCGGCGGCGGATTGGCAGCCTTGTCGTGCAGCCGGCGGTGAAGCAGGTACTCGAGGGCTTCGGCGCCATCGGCCAAGGCGGTGATCTCGAACCGATACGGGCTCTCCTCGAGGATCTCTCTCATGAGCTCGACGTCGCCCGGATTGTCTTCGACCAGCAGCAGTCGGATCGGACGCGTCATCGGGTCGGCAGTTTGGTTGCCGGCGCAAGCGTGAAGAAGAAGGTGGTGCCGACGCCGACCGCGGATTCGAACCAGATGCGGCCGCCGTGGCGTTCGACGATCCGTTTGGCGATCGCTAGCCCGATTCCGCTGCCTTCGTACACGCCACGCTCGTGCAACCGTTGGAACATCTGAAAGATGCGATCGGCGTACCGTTGATCGATGCCGATGCCGTTGTCCTGCACCGAGACTCGCCATCGATTGTCATAGGTCACCGCAGTGATGACCACCCGCGGCGGCTCGGCCCCTCGAAACTTCAGGGCGTTGCCAATCAGGTTCTGCAGCAGTTGCGCCAGCTGGATGTCGTCGCCCATCACGTCCGGCAGCGGCGCCGGGATCGCGACGAGTGCACCCCTCTCGCGAATCAATGGACCGAGCGAGGCGAGCACGCGCTTCATCACCGCGTCCATGCTGACCGCTTTCGTCGGAGTGCCCTGCGAGCCGACACGCGAATAGGCCAGCAGGTCCGACACGAGACGCTGCATCCGCTTGGCGCCGTCGGTGATGTAGTGAATGTACTTGTCGGCCCTGGCGTCGATCTTGCCCGCGTATCGTTCCGCCAGGAGGTCGGTGTAGCTCGCCACCATGCGCAGCGGCTCCTGCAGATCATGCGAGGCGATGTACGCGTACTGTTCGAGGTCGGCGTTGCTCCGTCGCAGGTCATCGTCCATGCGCTTGCGCTCGGTGACATCGATGACCGAGGCCAACGTGTACTGCCCGTCTGGGAGGTGCAGAGGACTGAGGCCCACTTCGACCGGCACGAGCGCTCCGTCCTTCCGTTGCGCAAACAGGTCCCGGCCGACACCCATCGGGCGCACAGAGGGACCGTTGAGGAAGCCGGCGACATGATCGGGGTGGCTGCCACGTACGGCCTCCGGCACGAGCGTTTCGATCGGTTGGCCGATCAGCTCTTCGCGCAGATATCCGAACAGTTCCTCGCCCTTGCGATTGACCGACGTGATTCGCCGTTCGCTATCGACCACCAACATGGCCTGCGCTGCCGCTTCGATGACGAGGCGGAACCGTTCTTCGGCCGCCTTTCGCTCGATCACCTCGCGGCGGAGGGTGTCGTTTTGCGAGCGCAGCGCCCTGTCGCGGTCGTCCACGCGCGCGAGCATGTCGTTGAACGCGTCGGTCAGCGGCCCGAGTTCGTCATCGTCGAAACGCTCTGCGCGAATGGAGAAGTCCTTCTGCTCCGAGACCGTCTGTGCCGTTCGCGCGAGCGCGAGAACGGGCTGCGTGATGTGGCGCTGCAGTCGCCTTGCCAGGAAGACCGCCACCAGGGCGCCGGCCAGTATCACGCCGACGAGCATGCCGCCGTAGATCGTGAAGCGCTGATACATCGCGCCCAGATCGGATTGCAGATACAACGTGCCGAGTCGCCGATGCTCGATCGTGACCGGCTCCTCGAGGACGAGGCTGGTCCATCCGTACCGGTAGCCGTCGCGATCGGGATGTGCCGGGAGTCGCTGCTGCGCGCCACCGCGATTGGAGTACGAGGCGAACAGCGCACCATCCCGATCGTACAGCGCGGCGGCGACGACGTGCGGATCCGCGGCGAATGCGGTGAGCATGTGCGCGGCATCCTCGGCGTTCTCGACGGCGAGTGCGGCCGTGCTGTTCGCGGCGATCGCGTGGGCGAGCGTCGACAGATTGAGCGCCATCGACTGGCGAAACGTGACCAACTCGTAGACCAGGAATGTGCCGCACGTCAGCAAGCCCCACGCGCACAACGCGATGAGCACGACGCGACGATTGGTCAAGGGGAAATCGTAACAACCGGGACGGGTCCCGATTGTGAACGAACGATGTCAGCCTCTCATCGTGGGCCCCGCTCAACGGCTCAATCGATTACCGACGCGGCGGCTCGCCGCTACTCCGCGCGCAAGACGTCCACGGCGTCGAATCGTAATGCGCGATACGCGGGCACCAGGCTGGCCATGAACGCGACACACGCCAGCGTGGCCCCGACGGCGGCAAGTGTCAGCGGATCGGATGCGCTCACACCAAAGACGAGCGTGCTCATGACCTTCGCCGCCGCGATCGCCGCGATCGTTCCGACAGCGATGCCGACGACCGCGGGCGACATTCCCTCACTGATTACCAGGCGAAGGACATCGGCTCTCTGCGCGCCCAGTGCGGTTCTGATCCCGATCTCTCGGCTGCGTCCCCGGACGATGTACGAAAGCACGCTGTAGATTCCGACCGCGGCGAGCAGCAGCGCGACGCCTGCAAAGACTCCAAGGAGCCGCGCACTAAGGCGCTGCGGCGTCAGTTTCTGGTCGCGCACCTGCACCATCGTTTGGGTGTCCGCGACCGGCTGCTCCGGATCGATCGCGCCGATCACCGCAGCGGCGGGGCGAACGAGCGTGGCGGGTGGCACGGATGTCCGTATCACGAACGTCTGCTTGGCGTACGCCTCGCGCGTGTAGAAATACACCGTCGGCGTGGCACCTTCGATGAGGTTCCGCTGCTTGACGTCTCCCACGATTCCAACCACCTCACGATGCAGCGTCCGCGACAAGGCCGGTAGTCTCGCGCGGCGTCCAATCGGATCGTCCCCTCCCCAATACAGCGTTGCGGCAGCCTGACTGACGAGCAGCACGTCCGCATCGCTGTCGCGAACGTCGCGTCCACGCAGCAGCGGAATTCCCATGGCGCGCACGTAGCCTGGGCTGATCTGCCGGACCTGCACGACTGGGGCGTCGCGGCGAGGCCCCTGTCCTTCGAGGCCGAGGATCTGTGCCGAGCCCGGGGCAAACGGCAAGTCGTCGATCGTGCCCGCTGCGACGACGCCGGGCAGCGCGCGAATGCGCTGCAGCGCCGCTTCGACGAATGCCGACCGCTGCGGCCCCGAATACCGCGCCTCGATCAGTCTCATGCGCATCGTGAGCACGTGGTCCGGATCGAAGCCGGTATCGACATGCCTCAGGGCGAGCAGGCTCTGGATCATGACGCCAGCGCCCATCAACAACACCAGCGACAGCGCGACCTCGCACACGATCAACGCGCGGCGCGTGCGGACACCGATCGCACCATCGCTGCGCCCGCCTTCCTTGACGGCCTCGTTGAGATCGGACCGGCTTGCGCGCATGCCCGGCAGCGTCCCGGCAAGCACGCCGGTCAGCGTCGACACTCCGATCACGAACAGGAGTACTCGCCCATCGATCGAGATCTCCTCCGCCCTCGGCACCTGTCCGGCGAGCAGCGTCGACGCTGACGTGAGCGCCCCATACGCGAGCAGAAGCCCGAGTGCGCCACCAGCGGCCGCGAGGACCAACGCTTCGGTCAACAGCTGCTGAAAGACGCGTCCGCGTGCCGCACCGAGCGCCGAGCGAATTGCCATCTCCTTGCGTCGGCTCAGCGCGCGAGTGAATAGCAGGTTGCCGACGTTGGCGCAGGCGATCAGCAGAACCAACCCGACAGCGGCGAGCAGCATGAGCAGCATCGTGCGGCTATTGCCGACGATATCCTCTTGCATCGCGACGACCATCGCTCCCCAGCCACGTCCGTCCGTGTCGGGAAAGTCACGCGCGAGCCGTGCGGAGATTGCGTCCATCTCGGCTTGTGCCTGCGACAGTTCGACATCTCGCTTCAGACGCGCGACGGCGTCCCGATTGTGATTCCCACGCTGGCCGCGCTGCTCGTCGGTGAGTGCGAGCGGCACCCAGACGTCGCTCCCCATCACGGCCCACGACGCGACCGATGCAGTGGCCGGCATGACACCGACAATCGTGTACGCGTCGTCATTGAGCTTCAACGTACGGCCGATCACGTCGTCGTGTCCGCCGAATTCGGCCCGCCAGAACCGGTCGCTCAGGATCACGACATGCTTGCCGCCTGGCGTGTCGTCCTCTTGCCGAAAGAGGCGTCCGAGCGCCGGCCGGGCTCTGACGACCTCGAAAAAGCCCGCGCCCACGGCGATTCCGCGTACTGCTCGCGCACTGCCGGTGCCGGTGAGCGCGAGCTCTTTGACACCGCAGCATTGATACATCGCCATGCCCTCGAACGACTTCGCATCCCGCTGCCAGCTGTAGAACTTGCCGGGGGAGACTTCGAACGGATCACGGTCCCCCGAATGCGTGTAGATCCGCACCAGGCGGTCCGGTTCCTCGAACGGCAGCGGACGCAGCAGGACCGCGTTGACGATGCTGAAGATCGCGGTGTTCGCGCCGATGCCAATCGCCAGCACGCCGACGACGGCAGCGGCGAACGAGGGCGTCCGGGACAGTACCCGGAACGCATAACGAAGATCGGTCAACAACGTACGCATCCTTGAGTCTCCTCGTGACGATCGCAGTGGCGGTGAGTTGACGTGAACGGGTGGCGGCGCAGCCAGACAGCGCATCGTCTGCCACCAGAACCACGCGTACGCGGAGAGCGGCGAATCTGCGCTGCGCGGTGCGAACTCTTCCTCGAGATCCCCGACGACGAACTCGTACCACTCGGCCGACAGCCGCTGCTTCAACAGCCAGATCGCGAGCCGAGGCGGATCCGTCGTCTTCTTCACTTCAGCACCAGCCGGCTGTGGAGGCCGTCCGCCATTGCGGTGAAGGCACGATAGGCCTGGCGCAGCGCCGCGAGACCTGCGGGCCGCAGCGCATAGAACTTGCGACGTCGGCCGCCTCGCTGCGGCGTGGGGTCGCCGACCCATGATTTCAGAAAGCCCTTGGTCTCGAGACGATCGAGTGTGGTGTAGACGGCGTTGATCGACACGTCCCGGCCAGAGCGGGCGTGAATCTCCTGTCGGATTGCGGCCCCGTAGGAGGATTCCTGGAGCTCGAGCCGCGCGACACCGAGCAGGACGAGTTGTTCGAAATCGCCGAGAGCCGGGTTGTGCTTAAACCACATTGTGGGGGATATTACTAGAACACGTGCTTGGACGGGTACGGGCGGTCCAGGGTTGACTCGCCGAAAACGCCGTTGTGCTACTGAAGGCTCGTCCTGGCGCGCGCGGCGACACCCGCGCGCTCTTCAGCGGCATCGGGAAACGCAGCCCAATCCTGGTAGACGCCCCGATAGGCAGACGGGATCAGCTCGGCGATCGAGAGACCGACGAGATCCATGGCGGTTTGCCGATGTCGCATCACCAGCGGCAGCAGCGGATCGGTCCGCATCGGCGTTCCTATCGTCACGTCGAGTCGTGCCGGCCGCACGGTGACGTCGCCGATCGGAAAGAGCAGCTCGCTGCCGGTGAGACCGACGGGAAGCACCCACGCGCCGGGCACCTCGAGATACCGAGCCACTCCTGCCAGCATGCGCTGCATCTGCGCGCTCCGGCTGCGCGTGCCTTCGCCGAACAGCACCAAGGCGTCGCCACCCGCGACACGATCGGCGGCAATCTCGATCGCCCGCCGCGCCGAGCGTGCGACCTCGCGCGCATCCTGCACCGCTTCGTCTGAAGACACATCGCGGCTTTGCGGCACTTTGATCGTGCCGAAGCAGAGGCTCGAGAACCGTCGCTCGCGCACGCTGAAGACCTTGGGTCCGGCCATCGCCGTGAGACGATCCGCGAGATCGCGGCATCCGACGCGGTGCAGCATCACATGCAGCACGTTCGCGTCGGCGTACGACAAGTGGTTCGACACGATGATGACGGGATCGTTCGCGATGACGTTGAGATGGTCGAGCCCGGCGACTTGCGAGTCCGGTTGGACGAAGCGAGTGGCGAGCAACAGATGGATGCGGCGGGCCAATGGATCGGGCGGGTAATACGTCCACCCGGCGTCCAACGTCAACCGTTCGCGCAGCGCAATGAGCGAGGCGGGCCCGGCATCATCGATCTCGCGTTCGAGTGCCGTGCGGATTTCAGCGAGCGCCAGGAGATCTTGACCGTTGAGAAACTCCAGAATCCCGCCGACGAGCTGTTCCCGCGTCCGGCTCACGAGCATCGGCATCAGCGTACACGCTTCGGCTCCGTGAGGCGATCCGGATCCTTACTTCGTTCGCCGTTGAGTCGGCGCCGGCATCTCGTGGCAAGTGGACTCATGAGACACGCTTGTGGCGCGTTGCGGTGCGTTGGGCAGCAGCCGGATCGAAGTCTTGGCGGTTTTCGGATCCCATCCCTGCTGACAGTAGATCTCGACGCAGTACCTCAACTCAGCCTCGCCCTCGTAGTTGCTCTTGAAGCGCACCTCATAGATCGCGTGGTGCGTGTCGCTGACGATGTTGAAGTACGAGAACTGATACGTGCCCTGCGACGGGACGGTGGAAGCACGGCGCGCGGCGGCGTTGAGTGCGGCTTTGGGGCAGCCGAAGGTGATCGATTCGAGATCGCTCAGCCCACTGGTGGTCGATGCAGTCTCCGTCGGTGGGCCGGCCTGGTCTTGTGCGGCGATCGAAAGAGACGCGGCGATTGCGAGAGCCAACGTGATCAAGATCGTCTTCATCTCGTTCTCCTGACACCAGCGAGGCGGGAGCATGGTCCGCATCGCGTGCCGTCCGCCTCAAGGCGAACACGACGTACTTAGAGGCCGTACTGCACGACCTTGTTGCTGAACGTTGCGACGTACACCTTGCCGTTAGCCACCACTGGCGTCGAGTACTTCGCGAAGTTGCCCATGTTGTTCGCGGCGTTCGTATCGCTGTGAAACAACTGCTTCAACCGGCCGCCCGCCAGCACGGTCGTCGCGTCGTATGCGACCAGCGCACCATGAACGACCGCGGAATTGGCGTTGCCTTGCACTGGATACACGCCCCACACGACGCCGGTGTTGGCCATCGTCCCGTTCGATGAGACGACGAGACGTCCACCAGGCATGCCGCCGGGCGCGGGTGTCATGCCCGACGCGAACTGCGTACCTTCCGCACGGAATCCGGTGATGCGCTTCGTCGTGACGTTGTAGTTGTACGCCTTGAGCCGCTCGTTCTCGCCCCAGAGGTAGATGATCCCGCTTGCCGCGCGCTCGAGGTACACCGGCGTGCCGTGGACATGAAATGTCTTCCCGTTCGGCGTCTGCGCATGCAGGTTGCGATTGAGCTGCACGATCGGCCAGTTCGGATCGGCCGGCGTCGTCGTCGGCAGACCGGCGCCGCCGTTCGGCGGATTGGGCAGATACGTGGCGACGAACGGAAGATTGAAGTGTGGGTCCCACGTGTTCTTGCCGAGATCGTCCTTGTTCAAGTTGTAGAGGATGCCGTCCTTGCCGCCGCCGATCAGGTTGCCGCGCTCGGGGATGAGGATCACGCCCGCCGATCCGAGGTCGGCGTCACCGGCGTCTTCGGTATCCTGCGGAAACTGCTGCTGGCGGACGAAGTCGCTGAACGCGCCCCAGAAGTCGGCGACATCGAGCGCCGGCTTGCCGCCGTTCACGCCGGCAGTGCCTGCGGTGTAGCGCAGCTTCACGAAACTCTCGGCGAAGTTGCCGGGCATGGTTCCGGGATCCATGCCATTGCCGGTGGCGAAGTAGATGTCGTTGCCGTCGATCGCCGGACCAGAGCCCGACATCCACACGCCGCCCGCACCTCCTCCCGGCGTGACGTTCCAGATCGCTGGTGTCGGCGTGAAGCCCGCGTCACGATTCAGGCCGCGGACATCGAAGGCGGTGACGAATCCATGGCCAGGACCGCGCGGGTTCTCACCGTTGATCGAAAAACAGACGATGACCGCTTTGTTGCCGGCTGCATCCGTCAACAACCCGAGACCCGCGCGCATCTTCTGATACGGCGTCGTGACGCCGTTCGCGATGCCGCCGCCGCCATTGTCGGCGTTGCCGCTGATGAGCACAGGCGGTTTCTTGTCGGCCAGCGTGTTCGCGTCGAGGATCCACAGCATGTTGTTGCGTTCGCTGTTCGGGCTGTTCGCATTCGGCTTGCCGAACGTCGTCGCGTAGATCGTGCTGGTGGCGACGTCGATCACCGGCGTCGATGTGATGCCCCAGCTGTGGTAGATGAGCCATCGATCCATTTGGCCTGGATCGGGTCGCGGATCGAACGGCGGCGCCAGCTGTCGTTTCGCGAGCTCGGCGCCGGTGGTCGCGTCGAACATGTAGGCAGTGTTCGACATCGTGAACACGTAGAGCTTGTCGCCGACGATGAGCGGCGTGACGTCGATCTTCTCGTCGACGACGAACTCGCGAATCTTGCGGAGCTTGGGAACGTTTGCCGGCGTGAGGACGGTTTCGAAGCGGTTCCATCCTTGGCGGGTGTTGTTGATGCCGACCGTCCAGACATCGATAGCCTGCAACGCCGACGTCGATGCGAGAGCAGCGAGGATGACCAGACCGACTGTTCGAGCATTCATGGCGGCCCATCGACTATAGCTGCCTTGAATAACGACTGTTGCGTGGAATCAGAACGCGATCAGGATTTCTTGAACGCGCGTGTATGAGTACGCAGGAATGCCTGCAAAGATGTCTCGATGTCAGCCGGCAGCTCAGCCATCGTCGCATCACGCAAGATGCGAGGCGTCGCTTGGTACGACGCGACGAATGCGGTGCAGCGCGCGCAGCCGGCGACGTGCTCCTCGAGCGCGGCATTGACCTCGGCCGGCAGCACGCCTTCGAGATACTCCATCAACAGCTCGACGCCCGACGCGCACGTGTAGGTCACGGCTTCACCCCAAGGAGATCGCTCAAATATCCGCGCAGCATCAGCCGCGCGCGGTGCACGCGCTGCCGCACGGCCGCAGGCTCGATGCCGAGCGCCTGCGCGACAGCGGCGGTCGGCATCTCTTCGAGGTCGCGCAGGACGAACGCATCACGATAGTGATCCGGCAATCGTTCGATGACGTCGCGCGCGCGTTCGACCAGCGTCTTCCGATCGAGCAGCTCGTCGGCGTGCGATGCCACCTGCAATTCGGCGGGCGTGGCAGCGTGCACGCCGTCAGCATCGAATCGCGGCAGGTACTCGTCCAGGGATTCGACCGCGCGGCGCTTCGTCCCGCGCCGGTGCATCAGCGCGGCGTTGGTCGCGATGCGATAGAGCCACGTGCCGAACTGCGACTCGCCGCGGAAGGACGACAGATGCCGATAGACGTGCAGGAAGGTCTCCTGCAACACGTCGGGTGCGTCGGCGTCGCTCGTCAGTCGCGAAGCGAGGCGGAAGACGCGCGCTTGATAGCGCCGCACGATCGCCTCGAAGGCAGAGTCGTCCCCGGCCGCGGCGCGCGCCGCGAGCGTCTCGTCGGTCGGCTCGGGAACGACCATGCGATCTAGCGATCTTGAATCACCGATTTCACCTTGGCCACCAGTTCAGGCGTGAGCTCGGTGATGCCGTGATGATGTGCCGCATGCGCGGCCACCATCTGCAGCAGCTCTTCCTCTGTCGTGGCCGTGGCCTCGAATGGACACTCCGGTACGAGCTTCGCGCAGGCAATGAACTTCTCGGTGTTGGTCCCAGGTGCAGGCATGCTCAAACTCCTTGTGAACGTCAACTGCTCCTTGAGATGCTGTCGCCGGTGAAGTGTGACAGCCGCGCGTGTCACACCACGTACATCGCGAGCATCTCATGGATGTATGGCGATGCACGTCGAAGCGCTTTGGCGCTATCCGGTGAAGTCGCTAGCGGGCGAACCGCTCTCCACCGCGACGATCGGTGCAGCAGGGATCGCTGGCGATCGCCTCGTCCGTGTCTGCGGCCCTGAGGGTCTCCGCTGTGCGCGGCGCCATTATCGTCTTCTCGGACTGCGCGGCACACTCGATGCCAATGGCTGTGCCCGCATCAACGGGTATCCGTGGGACAGTCCCGACGCACTGGCGCTCGTCAGGGAAGCGGCGGGTGCCGACGCCTGGCTCGAGGCGTGCGAGACGCCCGATCGGTTCGACGTTCTTCCGTTGCTCGTCGCGACCGACGGTGCTGTCGCCGCGTTTGGACGCGACGTGCGCCGGTTGCGCCCCAATGTCGTGATTGGCGGCGTCGACGGGTTGACCGAACGCGAGTGGGTCGATGGTCAGCTGCGCATCGGTGATGCCATCGTCCGGCTCGATTCGCTGCGCTCGCGCTGTCACATGATCACGATCGATCCCGACACGCTGCGGGTGAATCCTGACGTGCTGCGCGATGTGGTGCGCCGCTTCGACAACCGGCTGTGTCTGAATGCCGAAGCCATTCGGGCCGGCTCGGTCCGCGTCGGCGACCTGATCTGCTTCGGTAATGCAGACCTCTGATTGTGGAAGGAGGATTCACTGCAGCATTTCTGAATGAGGACTGCTGAATAAGGTCGATTCCGGAGTATTCGATAATCCGATTCAGCAATCAGGGATTGAATCTGCCCTCTGCATTCGAAGATCAGCACTGCCGGTTTTCACAAGCCGCTGTGCTATAAATCGCCTCCGGGATTCCAGCAGTGGGCGGGGGCGGCCATGATCAAAGTCATCGACACCGGAAGCCGGATGCGGACCCCGGTTGCCGAAGGGCACATCAGGAAGATCCTCGGTGCGTCCGAGGAGGGTACACGTGTTGAAGTGGCGATCCAGGATGTCGATGCCGGCAAGGCGTGCACACTGACGTCCAGCGATCGCACGCGTGTCGCGTACATCCTCGAAGGCACGGGCGCGAAAGTCACCTACACGATCGCAGGAAAGGTGGCCGAGCACACTGCGCCGCGCCGCGCCGGCATCTATCTCGAGCCCGGCGAGCAAGCGACAATCGCCGCCTCGGCGAGTCCGCTGCTCCTGCTCCTCGTGACCGTACCGAAACACACCGGCAAACGAGGGGCCGGCGCACCCGTCGGCTACTTCTTCGAAGAGTCGCATCTGCGATCGCTCGTCGATGAGAAGCGCTTTCGCGAACGCACCTTCTGGGTCAACAAGGAGACAGGGCTCTCCAACTCGTGGGATCTGCAGATCGGCCGCATGGCCTACGCGCCGCATGCGCATTCGCCTCGGCATGTGCATCGCGCTGGCCCTGACAGCTCGGTTACACCCGAGCATTTCTATTTCATCGAGAAGGGTCGGGGCGAAGTGAAGCACGATGAGGGCACGCTGGCCGTCGGTCCGGGAAGCCTGGTCCTCATCCCCGCAGGCGAATGGCATCAGCTCATCGCCTCAGAGACCGGCTTCGACTACATCGAGTTCCAGGCGCCGTTCGATTTCGCAACGACAATGGATCACGATCCGCTCGGCAAGAACTGGTACATCAAAGGCACTGACGATGGAACAGGTAAGCCGCGATTGTGGGTGCAAAGCTGATCTGTTCGCGCCTCGTCGTTCGTCACACAGAAATCTTTCTACGCTTCAGCCACGTCGCGCCCGTGTCATGAGTAAATGAGAGACTACCCGTTCGCTGAAGGGGAGGGTTTCGATGGCTGTTGCAACGTCAACCTTACTTGGTCGGCCGGTGTGGTACGAGTTGATGACCACAGACATGAAGGCGGCCGAATCGTTTTACCGCGACGTCGTCGGTTGGAAGACGTCGCCGATGGAAGGCATTGGTCAGCCCTACACGATGTTCAAGCGCGGCGGCGACCAGTCCACGGGTGGTGTGATGGCCAAGCCGCCCGAAGTGAAAGCCCCACCGTTCTGGGCAATGTATATCGCGACGCCGGAGCTCGAAGAGACCGCGGCGAAAATCAAACGACTCGGTGGCACGTCACACACCGAGGTGATGGACATTCCGAAAGTCGGCCGCTTCCAGATGTTCATGGACCCGCAGGGCGCGGCGTTCTACATCTTCGAGCCGCCCGCTGACCAGCCGTCGCGTCCCGAAGGCGCACCCGAGATCGGCGAGGCCTCGTGGCACGAGCTGATGACGACCGACTGGCAGGCGGCGATGAAGTTCTACGAGAACGCGTTCGGGTGGCAGCCGACCGAGAAGATGGACATGGGCGACATGGGCACGTATCAGATGTTCAATCGTCCGCACGGGATGATCGGCGGCATCATGAACAAGCCGCCGCAGATGGCGAACGTGCCGCCGAACTGGTTGATCTACTTCCGCGTTCCCGATGTCGATGCCGCGGCCGAACGCATCAAGGCGAAGGGCGGCAAGATCCTCAGCGGCCCGATGGAGGTGCCCGGCGGCGACCGCGTGTTGAGCGCAACGGATCCCCAGGGCGCCACGTTCGGTCTGCACTCGAAGAAATAGCGATGAAGGGGCTGCTTGTCAGGCAGCCCCATCACCGAGGGTCGAAAGCTCTATAGTCGTATAGTGCACGGCGTCGAGCTTCGCCACGTGTCGTACCGCCTCGCCAGCGGGGCGCCGATCCTCGACGATGTCTCGATCGCGGTTGGGAGTGGAGAGACGCTCGCGCTCGTTGGCGCGAGCGGTGCCGGCAAGACCACCGTACTCAAGCTGGTCAACCGACTGCTCGTGCCCGATGCTGGCGATGTGCGCGTTCAGGACCGCGACACACGCGAGTGGGATCCGATCCGGCTCCGACGATCCGTCGGCTATGTCATCCAGGAAGTCGGTCTCTTTCCGCATCTGAGCGTCGCCGACAACGTCGCCGTCGTGCCTCGACTCGAACAGTGGTCCGAGGATCGCGTCGCCGCACGCGTGCGCGAGCTGCTCGATCTGGTCGGCCTCTCCGACGATGCCTACGCCGCTCGGTTCCCGGACGAACTCTCTGGAGGCCAGCGTCAACGTGTCGGCGTGGCACGTGCCCTTGCCGCCGATCCGCCGGTGCTGCTGATGGACGAACCGTTTGGCGCGCTCGATCCGATCACGCGTCGCCAGTTGCAACAGGAGTTCCGCCGTATCCAGGCCACGGTCGCGAAGTGTGTGATCCTTGTCACGCACGATGTGGCCGAAGCGCTCGCGCTCGGCGATCGCGTCGGTGTGATGGAGGGTGGCCGATTGATCTGGCATGGCGCGCCCGACGCGATCGCTGACGCTGGCGATCCGCGCGTGCACGCGCTCGTCCAGTCGTCTTTTCCCGTGGCGCGCGCGGAAACACCGCCACGATCCTCATGAGCGCCCTCGTCCGCTTCTGGATCACCCACGAGCGTGAGCTGGCGACGCTCGTAGCCGAGCACATCCTGCTGGTCGCGATCTCGACGACGATCGCAGTGGCGATCGGTGTGCCACTCGCGGTGTTCGCCACCCGTCGACCGCGTCTGGCGTCGCCACTCGTGGGGATCGCCAACATCGTACAGACCGTCCCGAGTCTGGCGATGTTCGGGTTCCTGTTACCGGTGCCGCTCATTGGTGGCGTGGGGGCACGGGCGGCGCTCGCCGTACTCGTGCTCTACGGCCTGCTGCCGATCGTGCGCTCCACGATCGTGGGCATCACCACGATCGATCCGGCGATTCGACTGGCCGGTGTGGCCATGGGCATGACGCCGCGAGAGCTCCTGCGCCACATCGAGCTGCCGCTGGCGCTGCCATCGATCGTGGCCGGCATCCGTGTGGCCGCAGTCGTCGGCGTCGGCTCGGCGACGATCGCCGCAGCCATCGGCGCTGGCGGCCTCGGTCAGTACATCTATCGCGGCCTGTCGATGGTTGATTCGACGGTGATTCTCGCGGGCGCGATTCCCGCGGCAGTGCTGGCGCTCGTCGTCGACGGCGGGCTTTTGTGGATCGAGCGCCAGCTCTCAACCCGTCGTCGTGCGCGATCGCGTCGCGGCGCGATCGCAATCGCGGCATCGCTCGCATTGGTGGCGCTCATCGGCAGTGCGGCGTTCACGATGCGATCGCCGAACGCCATCATCGTCGGCTCGAAGAACTTCACGGAGCAGTTGATCCTCGGAGAGATCGTCGCGCAGACGATCGAGCGCGAGACCGGGTTGCCCGTTCAGCGCCGATTGAACCTTGGCGGCACGCTCATCTGCGATCGCGCGCTGATGACCGGCGACCTCGATGTGTACGTCGAGTACACCGGAACCGCACTGACGGCGATCTTCCATCAGCCGGCAGCAAAGGACGCGAGTGCCGTGACCGCGAAGGTGCGCGATCTCTATGCCGCCAGCGGTCGCACGCTGCTCCCGCCTCTCGGCTACGACAACACCTTCGCGATTCTCGTCCGTGCCGCCGACGCCCGCGCGCGTGGGCTTCGCACCATAGATGATGCGGCCAGGGTGGCGCCGTCGTGGCGAGCGGGGTTTGGCTATGAATTCCTCGAACGGCCCGACGGCTATCCGGGATTGGCGCAGACGTATGGGCTGACGTTTCGCAGTCCGCCGCAGGTGATGGACTTGACGCTGAGTTATCGCGCGCTCGCGTCAGGACAGGTGGACCTCATTGCCGGCGACGCGACAGCAGGACTGATCAAGGGTCTCGATCTCGTTCAGCTCGAGGACAACCGTCACTACTTTCCACCGTACGACGCCGTACCGGTGGCACGCGCGGCGACGCTGCTTCGCTATCCGCAGGTGCGGAAGGCACTGGAAGGGCTCGCCGGACGAATATCCGCCGTGCACATGCAGGAGATGAACTACGCCGCCGACGCGCAGCACGAGAATCCAGCTGACATCGCACGGCGGTTCCTATCGTCTTTCACCAGACCGTAGTGGCCGGCTTCATCCGGCCTCGACGTCCGCCTGAAGGCCTTGTGCAAGCTCTCTAGACCGTGCGCGCCAGCGTTAGCGCGAACTTCGCGTCATCGTCGATCCACTGCGCCACGCGTTCGAACCCGCTGTGCTCGAGTTGAGTGACGAGTCCTTCGGGCGTGTATTTGTAAGAGCTCTCCGTCCAGATCGCCTCGCCGGCTTCGAGACCGAAATCGAGGTCCACCGCCTCGATGCGCACGCGCTGTGCCGTCGTTGGGACGAGGTACATGTCCATGCGAGCGCATGCCGCATTCCACACAGCGCGATGGCGGAAGGCGCGCAGATCGAAATTGCCGCCAAGCTCGCGATTGATGCGCAGGAGCACGTTGAGGTTGAATGCCGCGCTGACGCCGAGCGGGTCGTCGTAGGCCTCGAGGAGGTCGCGCTCTGGCTTGACCAGATCGGTGCCGATGAGCAGTGCGTCTCCGGGTTCCAGTGACGCGGCGATGCGATCGAGCAGCGCTGTCGATGCCCGCCGATCGAAGTTGCCGATGTTGGATCCAAGGAACAGCACCAGCGTGCGCTCGCCGGATGTCGCGTGCGCGATGGCGTCGAGGCCGTCCTCGAAGGACGCCTGATGAGGGAAGACGGTGACGTTGAACGCATCCGACAGCGTGTGCGTCGCGCGCGCGAGGGCGCCAGCGGACACATCGATCAGATGCGCGTCCAATGCGTCGGCCGTGCCTTCGACCAGCGTCTGCAGCTTGCGTCCGTCGCCGGGGCCCAGCTCGACGATGCGGGTCAGGTCTGGAAGATGCGCGAAGATCTCGCGCCGATGACGTTCGAGCAGACGGCTCTCGGCGCGGGTGATCGCGTACCAGGGCAGCTCGCAGATCGCATCGAATAGCGCCGAGCCGAGAGCGTCATAGAGATACAGCGATGGCAGCTGTCGTGGCGCGAGCTGCAGGTAATGCCGCACATCTTCGGCAAACGACGAGAGCAGAGTCGATGGTGTCATGGACGGACGCACCTGAATGTGGCGTAGACGTACGGATAGCGCGGGCGGAACCAGTTGCGGAATGTCGGCCTGATCAACTCGCGCGCGGTTGCGGGCGACGCGCCCTTCATGACGAAGTGCTCGCCGTCGAAGAAGTCGGCGGAGTACTCCGGATAGGAAGGGATGGCGCGGAATCCCGGAAAGGGTGCGAACACCGTGCTCGTCCAGTTCCAGCCGTTGCCGACGAGGTCGTCGACGCCCCATGCGCTGCGACCGGCGGGGTGCGAGCCGGCCGGATGCGGATCCCAACTCGTGAAGTCGAACACGCCGTGCTCGGATGACGGGCTCGCGCTGCCCCATGGATACGAGCGCTCGTCGTCGCTCGATGTTCCGTACGCGGCCCGCTGAAACTCCGCTTCCGTCGGCAGCCGATATCCACGCCACGCGGCGAACGCTGCCGCGTCGGCCTGACTCACGTAGACCGGCCATGAGAGCGGCAATGGAATCAGATCGAACATGCCGCGCCAGTACCACGCGTCGTGATGGCGTTCCCAGAACGCTGGAGTCGGACCGCCCTGATTCACGAACTCGAGGAAGTCGGCGTTGGTGACGTCGTGCCGCTCGATCCTGAACGCATCGACAGGCGCGCGGTGACGCGGCCGCTCGTTGTCCCATCCGAATCGCAGCGCGTCCTCGTTTTCGCCGAGCGTCGCGCAGCCAGCAGGAATGTCGATCCATTCCTGTGTCGGCACGTCGCCGTCGACGCGCGGTTGGTAGTCCGCGGGCCTTCGCTTCCGATCGAGCGGCAGGCGATGCCACATGTAGAGCAGCGTCTCCTGGTGCATCGCCTCGTGCTCGAGGATCGCGTAGGCAGCCTCCGATCGATGCCGCAGTGGATCGCCTGGGACGGCGAGATCGCTGCGAGCAAGCGCCGCGCGTACTCGTCGATCGGCCTCTGCCGCGAACTGTTGCACAGTCGTGCGCGAAGGCCACTGATTCTGCCTGGTGTTCCCGGCCTCTTCTTCCGACGGGTCGATGCCTCTGGCAAACAGCGTTTCGAGCGTCGAATCGATGCTGTCACCCCCGAGCGCGCGTTTGACGAGCGTGTTGAAACTGAACGCTGGCAGGTGACCCTCGTAGAACACGATCGGATGCCGCAGATCGATCGGACGCGTGTAGTACGCCTCGTCGGCCACGAGATCGAACAAGGCCCGCGTCCGGGCGCGGTTCCGCGAATACCAGTCCGTGAAGAGCGCGGCGTCCGACATGTGGGGCTCAGACGGCGAGGGCCGACCGCTCGAGCGCGGCCCGATCCCATCCTCCAAGAGTGGCGGCACGTTGGTAGGTGCTGTCGATGAACTGTTGAATCTCGGCCGCTGGATCGGACGCCGTGCGCACGGCTTCGTACGGAAGGATGAACTCGCCCATCTCGCGATGGTAATACGCCGATGATGGCTGCACCGGTGCGTCCTTCAATCCGGCAGGCTCTGGTACCGCATAGGCGTAGAACGCTGGTTCGAGGATCCCGCTTCCCGGCCAGAAGCCGTGGCTGATCACTTCGTGTGAATAGGCGTCGCGCATGAAGTGCGGGCCTTCACGCGCCGGCGCAAGACGTCCGGAGAATCGCGTCACCGCCAGATCGAAGCTGCCCCAGAAGAAGTGAACCGGGCTGGTCTTGCCGACGAATTGCGCGCGACGCTCGGCGAAGATCGGCGCGATGCGGGTGAGGATCTGCCAACAGCGGTTCGCGGCCTCTGGGTCGTAGGTGTGGTGGATCGTGTCCTCGGCGAAGGGAATCGGATCGGGAATCTCCACCGGCACCGGCCAGATACGTACCCCCAAGCCCATCGTGTTCAGCAGATCCATCACCGATCGGTAGAACGTGGCGACCGGTTGGCTGGTGAGCGCGAGCGCGTGCGCGCCGCCATCGGAGCACTTCACGCGCAGGTGATGGTCGACGAAGTCGAATTCGATCGCGAACGATCGCCCGCCGTGGGGCAGCAGGTGCGTCGACAACCCACGCGGCGTGACATGAAAGGCCACGCCCCAAGAGTGATTGATCGGCGGCGCCAGCGCGAGCGCCACCTTGCCCACCACTTGCATCCACATGTGGAGCGTCGCGTAGGTGTCTTTCCACGCCTCGTACGGTAGAGCCGGCCACGCTACGGGCTCTCGGGCGCCCATCCTGCGAGCCTATCACGCGGTGACGTCAGAGAGGCATAATCACCGGATGCCTACCGACGCGATCCGCGATCACCTCGTGCGTGTGCTCGATTGGGAAGAGGCACACGTTGGCTTCGACAAGGCCATCGACGGCATTCCTGCGGACAAACGCGGGGCGCGCGCGCCCGGCTTCGATCACTCGCCGTGGCAGCTGCTCGAGCACATACGGCTGGCGCAGGAAGACATCCTCGACTTCTGCGTCAATGCCAACTATCACCACAATCTGAAATGGCCGGACGACTACTGGCCGCAGGCGGCCCCGCCGAGCGATGCGG
>Ga0075423_10000156_pt1 | contig 45322 bp, 39 predicted proteins | sample SoiMethybrSBSTD2_FD_80114 | JGI IMG/M metagenome (GOLD analysis project Ga0075423, IMG submission 80114) | Bulk soil microbial communities from a Populus tree surrounding site in Tennessee, USA - Soil MetaG P. TD hybrid SBSTD2 | ecosystem: Environmental > Terrestrial > Soil > Tree plantation... | reverse complement strand
CTCGGAGAAGATCGCGCGCGTCCTCACGAACGACCCCGGCATCGGCGTCGTGCGGCATGCGGACGCCGGGTACGAGGAGGCGAAGGCGTTCGCGAAGAAAAAGAAGATCGTGATCCCAAGAGTCTGAATTCCCCCCAGGCATCCAGCATCCAGCGGGGCGGGCCTTACCCGATCTTCAAGTCGAGCGACCCCTCGCGCGGCAGGACGTCGCCCACAACCGCCGTCGCGAGGACTTTTGCGGATTTGAGGGTCGCGACGAGCGCGTCGACGCGATCCGGGGCGACGACGAGCAGCAACCCGCCGGAAGTCTGAGGATCGAAGCAGAGGTCCTCGAGCACCGGCTCGACGGACTTCGCGGTCTCCCAGCGGCCCTTGAGGAAGGCGCGGTTCGTCTTGTCGCCGCGCGTCTTGAGCCCACCCTTGGCCAGGGCGATCGCGTTCGGAAAGATCGGGAGCGCCGCGGCGTCGAGGCGGATCGTGACGCCGCTCGCCTTCGCCATCTGGCCCGCGTGGCCGGCGAGGCCAAATCCCGTCACGTCCGTCGCCGCCGAGATTCCGCCGACTGTTTTCGCCGCTTCGCACGCGGCGCGGTTGAGCGTCGCCATGCTCCGGGTCACCTCGCCGATGGTCTCCGCGTCGAGCTTCCCCTGCTTCAGCGCGCTGCAGAGGATCCCCGTCCCGAGGAACTTCGTCAGGACGAGGCGATGTCCGGCCTTGGCGCCCGCGTTCGACCAGACCCGGGCCGGATCGATGAGCCCGGTGATCGAGCACCCGAATTTGAGCTCCTTGTCGATCACCGTGTGGCCCCCGAGGAGGGAGCATTCCGCCTCCTTCAGCTTGTCCGCGCCGCCCTGGAGGATGCGGTGGAGGTCGGGGAGCGGGAGGTCGCCGGCGGGGACGCAGAGGATGTTCAGCGCCGTGACGGGCCGTCCTCCCATCGCGTAGACGTCCGAGAGGGCGTTCGCCGTGGCGACCTGCCCGAACGCGTACGGATCGTCGACGACCGGCGTAAAGAAATCGACGGTCTGGACGAGCGCCGTGCCGTCGGCGATCCGGTAGATCCCGGCGTCGTCGAAGGTGTCGATCCCCTCGATCACCTCGGGCGACTGCCAGATCTTCAGCCCGTCGAGCGCCTCATGCAACTCATGAGGCCCGAGCTTGGAGGCTCAGCCGCCGCAGGTGGTGTAGTCGGTCAGGCGTTTCGATTCGGCCATGGCGCCATCCTAGCGGAACGCGCCCGAAAAAAAAGCGCCCCGACCTGGAGGCCGGGGCGCCCGTGATTTCGGCGGGGGTTACTTCGACTCCTCGCCTCCGTGGGGGAAGGCGCCCGACTGCTCGCAGGTCTTGGCGATCTTGCCCGCGCACGTCTCGGTCGCGTGCTTGACGTCGGTCTCCTTGCGGGCTTTCGCGCCGCACGCGTCGCACTTGTACGCCACGAGAGCCAGGACCGGGATTTCCGTGCAGCATCCCTTGGCGCCGCAGCAATTCTTGGAATGGCGCGTGGGGGCGCCGTGCATCTTGCACGTGAAGCACGTCTTGACGCACGTCTCGGCCTTCTCGACCTTGCTCTTGCAGGTCTTGCAGTTCCCCTTGTCGATCTGGTCGGAGGCGGGCCACGCCTTGCAGGTGGCGCAGTAGTCGCGCGACTCCACCTTGGAGACGTCGCATGCCTTCTCCTGGGGCTTGGACCCCATCCCGCCGCCCATGTCCTGGGCGAGCGAGAGGCCGCACGCGAGGGCGGCGGCGACCGAGGCCAACGCGATCCTCTTCATGGCATCTCCTCCAATGGATGGACCAGACATTATCTACGACGGGGACCCCGGAGGAGTACGGGAATTGCGGATTTTTTCCGCGGCGGAGGCGATGGCGCGCAGTTTTCCCTCCGCGGCGGCGGCCGAGGCGACGGGATTGTCCGCGAAGGTCGCGAAACCGCAGTCCGGATTGAGCAGGACCCGCTCGCGGCCGAAGAGGTCCACCGCGCGCCGTGCCTTGGCGAGGATCTCGTCGACCGACTCCACCTCCGGCCGCTTCGGGTTGACCACGCCGACGCCGATGCGCCGGTCGTCGGGAAGCCCGCGGAGAACCTCGATCTCGCCCGCCCGCGGCGTGCAGAGCTCGAGGAAGTACGCGCCCACGTCCAGGCCGCGGAGCAGCATCGTGAGCGGGCGGTAGTCGCCCGTCAGGGCGGCGCCTTCGTCGGGGGTCCAGTTGCCCCGGCAGACGTGGATCGCCGTCCGGTCGCGCGGCGCCCCCTTCACGACGGCGTTGATGAGGTCGCGGGCGAATTCGAGTTCCACCTGGACGTCCTGCTTGGCGCTCAGCGCGCCGCACATGAACGTGCGCCCGCTTTTCGGGCCCGTATGGACAACCTCGGTGAGGACGGGCTCGTCGAACTGGACGATCGCGGCCCCGTCGGCGAGGAGATGGAAGAGCTCCTCCCTCAGGACCCGGACGATGTCCTTCGCGAGCTCCTCCCGCGACGCGTACGCCCGGTCGGAGATGCACTCCATCCACATCACGCGGCTCAGGAGGTACGGGCCGGGGAGCGCCACCTTCACGGGCCGGTCGGTCAGGGTCTTGGCGAACCGGAGTTCATGTCCGGCGATGGGGCGGCTCCGGCCGATCTTTCCGAAGACGGCGGGATGGCGAATCTCGGACGCGGGAACGTCGAGCGACTTGAACTGCTCCGCGAGCTCCTCGGGATGATCGACGAGGGGAAGAAGGTCCGTGAGCGGGATGAGCTGGCAGTTGTCGAGCCGTCCGCCGATGAAATTCGCGTAGCTGTCGCGCCGCTGTTCGCCGTCCGTGACGACGCCGACGCCGGCCCGGAGCTGGGCTTCGACCGCGAGGCGGACCGCGTCGTCCCCCGTCGCCTGGAATTCCTCCTCGCCGAGGCGCCCCTCGAGCCGCTCGTGGATCGCGCGGAGCATCCACCGCGGGCGCGGCCAGCTCCCGATGCCGAAGATCGAGAGGGCCGGGATCGCGGGGGCGGGGGCCGGAGGAGGAAGGGACGCCGGAATATGGATCGGCACGGTCCCGGCGGGTTCGGCCGCCGGCCTTGGGGCGGCCGCCGTCGCGCGGCGCTCCTTCAGCGCCCCCTTGGAGACGAGGAAGCTCCGGAGCGTCCCCTGCCGGGTGAACGACACCAGCTCGTTCCCCGTCAGCCGGCACCACGCGGGCAGGTCCTCCTCGACGGAGATCTCGGTGGACCTGATTTCCAGCAGCCCGCCCCGCTCCAGCGGATCGATGTGGCGCCGGATCAGGAGCAGGAGACCGTTGCCGCAGTCGAGGTCGCCGCCGTCGAAGCTGACGTCCGGAGGGATCGGGTGGCGTTCGGCGGCGTCCATCGCCTACCTAATAGCAGACGCTGGGCGAACCGGCGCTCAGGAATTCGACGAGCTTCGCGCCGCCGACGATCGTGGCGCCCGCGACGAGGTTCGCCTCGTTGAGCCCGCGCTTCTTGAAGCAGGGGGAGCAGACCCAGATCTTGCCGCCCGCCTTCACGAAATTCTCCATGAGCTCCTTGAGGGGCGCGAAGCCCTCCTCGCGGATGTCGTCGGCGAATCCCTTCTGGCAGAGGCGGACGCCCTCGATGCTCAGGAAGACGAGCGTCTCCTTCTCCGACGCGACGGCCGCGTTGGCGACGACGAAGGCCACGGTGGCCTTGTCCGTGTTGTCCTTGGCGAAGGAGAGCGTGACGCAGAATTTTCCGGCCATCTCAAGACTCCTTTCTACGGATCCAGTAAACGGGCGGTTCGGACTGCACGAGGGCGTGGCCCGTCAGGCGGCACCACGCCGGGAGATCTTCGGGGGCCCCGGGATCGCGCGCGGTCAGCTGGAGCACCTGGCCGGGATTCATCCGGGTCAGGCGCAGGCGCAGTTCGAGCACGAGGTCTCCGCATCCCATGTCCCCGGCGTCCCACCGGGCGTCCGGGGCGGGGAGCGGGTCTTTCGACGAAGCGGGCACGGCGCCCTTTCCTTTCTTCGCGTCGGCGGTCCCGTTCGGCCACAGGCAGGGGGGCCGGGGCGACGGGCCGAGGCCCTCCTGGCGGTCGGCCCACTTCCATCCGGAGCGGTAGCAGTCCCGGTGGTTGACCAGCTCGACCACCTGGTCGCGGAACCGCTCGTACGGATGGTCCAGCGCGGCCGCGAGGCACCCCGCGCACCGCGGGGCGTTCTTGAACCCCATCACGAGGCTCACCAGCGTGTGGTGGCCGCAGAGGAGGCGCGAACACTCCGTGCACTTCGAGCCTTCCAGCGCCGTGAGGTCCCGGATCAGGTCCTTCGACGTTCGCCGGTCGGTGGCCATCGTGATCCGCCTATTTCTGCTGGGTGAACGTGAGCTTGCGGCTCCAGTTGACCTTGTCCCCGGTTTTTTCGCCCACCGTCGCGCCGTCGATCTCGACGTACGCCTTCGCCAGCGCGTTGACCGGCCCGGCATCCTGCTTCGGGCTGAGGGTCAGGTCGCGGCCGCGGGACCACGTCACGCGCCGCTCGTCGATGCTGCCGAAATAGTAGTCGACCTTCGCCTTGTCGGCGCCCTTGTAGCCGTCCCCGGTCGTGAGGCGCACCTTCTCGTCGTTGGCCTTCGTGATCTCGAAGTCGCCCACGAAGATGTCGGCGACCGCCACGTCGTGCGGCACCCAGCCGTAGCCCGGGACGTAGAACTCGGGCCAGCAGTGGTAGCTCTGGTCCTTGTCCTTGCCGTCGAGCTCCGCCTTGAAGAAGGAGCCGTACACCATGCGGGTGGGGATGCCCTGGGCGCGCGCCAGCGAGGTCCAGAGCGAGTGGAAGTCGGTGCAGTTGCCCGTCTTGGTGGAGAGGCAGTACTCCGAGCTGCCGACGGGGGAGGCCTTCTTGTGGTCCGGGTCCTTCACCCAGTAATCGATGTTGCCGAGGACCCAGTCGTAGAGCTTCCGCGCCGCGGTCACCGGGTTCTGATCATCGCCCACCACGTCCTTCGCGATCTTCCGGATCTCGTCGGTGATGACGATGTTCTTGTTCGGGCCGAGGAAGGCGGACATCTTCGACCGGTCCTCGTCGGTGATCGGCTTCGCTTTCGCCGGATCGAGGGTGTTGCGGATTTCCTTGCGGGTCACGGTGAACGTTTCGACCACGGCGAAGTCCTTCACCTTGGGGTCGGCGACTTCCACGTAGACCGAGGTGTTCCCTTCCGAGTCCTTCTGGATCGTGTGGGGGAAGGGGCATTCGACCTTGAAATCCTTCACGTCCTGGGCCGGATCCTCCTGCGGCATGGTGAACCAGGCGCGGACCTTCCTGGCCCCGTCCGGCACGATCACCTTGAATTCCTGCCGCGCCTGGAAGGTCGCGGTCCGGGGAGGGGCGCCCATTTCCTGGGGCCCGGCCCCCAGGGCCACGACGGCCCCGAGGGCGATCGACAACAGGCGTTTCATGTGCAAAGTCCTTTCGGGTTCAGAAGTTGTACTGCGCGAAGAAGTTGAACCGGTTGTCGGTGCCGTCCTTGGCTCCCGGGCCGGTCCACTCCGTGGTCCAGTTCAGGTAGTCGGCTCCGAAGGTGACGGGCCCGAACGTGAGCCGGTTGCCGAGGTAGATGACGGTGTTCTTGTCGCGGGCGCCCGCGGCGGGGAGGCCGTCCTCCGGGTTGTCGAACGAGTAGCCGAGGTAGACCTTCCACGAAGGCATCGCCTGGTAGCCGATCTGGATCCAGCCGCCGGTCGCCTCGATTTCCTTGCCCTGGTCGGGATCGGCCGCCGTGTTGTTCACGCCCTGGCCGATGCCGCCGCGGACGTCGTCGAGGTTCTTGCCGGACCAGAATTCCCCCTGCAGCTCGAGCCCCTCGTAGAGGGGGAGGGTCAGGTCGAGGCCGAACGCCTGGCTTTCCCAGCTGTCCTCCCCGTTGATCGGGGCCGCGCCGTCGGGAAGCTTCTCGCTCGCCGTGTGGACCCAGAGGCCGACCTCAAACGTCTTGCCGGCCATCCAGAAGTGGGGGCCCTTGTAGGCGGCCCGGACCTGCAGCGTGGGCATGGCGGCGTCGACGCCGTCCAGGTTGGCCGCGCCCGCGCCTCCGTCGAGGCTCTGGTTGTCCACGGCGCCGGTCAGCCCGATCATCGCCTGGAGGGTGATCGTCCCCTCGCCCATCTTGGGCATGTACTCGAAGCGGACCTGGGGGCGCCGGTCGGCGAGGTTGCCCGCGTTCCACATCACCATGTCGTTGTTGACGATGGGCATGAGCGGGGAGATCACGTCCGCCAGCTGGCCGATGACCAGGTCGGAGTCGGTCCACGCGAGCTTGAGGTACGCGTGGCGCATGCGCGGGATGGCGCGCGATTCGCTCGTGGTCGTGCCGTAGAAGTCCATCTCGATCTTGGCGCTCGTCTTGGCGTTGCCGAGCGCCTCGACGGCGGGCCCCGTGATGTCGAATCCGAAGCGGGTCAGCTTCGGGTGCATGTTGAACTGCGCATCGCCGCTCTTGGCGGTGTTGGCGGAGACGGTGCCGTCCTCGGAGCGGATGAACTGCGGAAGCTGGGGGTCGTTGGGCTTGGAGTCGTCGTACTGCAGGTCGAGGCGGGCGAATCCGTAGAACTTGATTTTCCAGTCGCCCGATTCGAGGACGAGCCCCTGGGGCTTCGGGGGCTCGGGCTTCGGCTCCTGCCCCTGTCCCTGCATCAGCAACATCGCGGCCACGGCGCTCAGGATCTGCATCATGACTTGGCCTCCCTAGTTCGGTTTCCCGGGAATCAGTTCAGGTCCTTGTACTGCCAGGTCTTCTCGGTCTTGGCGGGTTTGCCGTCCGCCTCCGCGTACGGGGTGAGGAAGTAGTTCAGCGGGGCACCGTCCTGCTTGGGCGACAGGATGATGTCGCGGCCCGTGGAGAGGGTCACCCGGTTGCTCGTGTGGCCCCCGAAGAAGAATTGCGCGCGATCGGGGAAGCGGTCGGCCTCGGAGCAGTCGACGGGGACCCAGGTCTTGCCGGGGACGCGGAAGAAAGCCCAGCAGTGGTAGCCGCCGAGTTTCTCCTCCTTGCCCTTCTCGTAGGGGAGGTAGAGGCCGATCTCGAAACCGCTGGCGATGCCCTGCGCGCGGCAAAGGGAGTTGAAGAGGGCGTGGAAGTCGGTGCAGTTCCCCTTGCCCACCTCGCAGGCGAATTTCGTGCTGCCGGTGCCCCAGCCGGTGCCGCTCTTGTCGTAGGTCATCTTCTGGAGCACGTAGTCGTAGATCGCGCGGGCCTTCGCGACGGTGTCTTTCTTGCCCTGGGTGATGTCGCCCGAGAGCTTGCGGATCTCGTCGTCGACGGTCACCAGCTTGTCGGCCCCCCGAAAGACGGCGTAGGACCCCGCGGGGTCGGCGCCCTCGTCGGCGAGCTTCTCGAGGTCGATCCGGACCTCGGCCCGGGTGCAGACGAACGTCATGGTGATCTCGGCGGTGGCGCCGGGCGATTCGATCTCGGCGTAGGCGATTTTGTCGCCGTACTTGTTTTCCGTGGAGAGGGACATGTCGCGGGAGAACTTGAGATCGCGGATGGTCTGGACGGTGGAATCCTGGGGGACGGGGAGCCAGACGCGGAGCTTCTTCGTTCCCGCCGGGATCTCCAGCACGCGGCCGGTGTAGGTGATGGAGAAGGTGCGGTTGTCCGCGGGCTTGAGGAATTCCTTGGCGACGGTCTGCTGGCCTTCCTGCGGGGCGGGGTCCTGGGGCGCGGCGGGCGACACCCAGGCCAGGACGAACGCGGGCACGAGCAATGCACGGATCATGGTGATGTTCTTCCTTCAGGATTTCGGACGCAATTCAGGGAACCGACGATCCCGGTGGTGTGGAGGGACGACGAAGGGGAAACTGGTCTGAACGGCGAAGGGTCGGTCCCGCCACCCTAGGCGGGCGTCACTCAGCCGAAAGAGAAGATGAGGGAAATAGCCATTGCGAGCGCCGTCTTATATACGACGGGCGCCTCGCGCCGGGCAAGCAAAAATCGCCCTCCCGCGGGGCGCCCCGCGCTATAAAGAGGAAGATGGGCCTTTCCACCCTGGACTTCGTCGTCGCGTTCCGGGCCCTGGGTTCGCGCACCTGTTCGGTGGCGGACCTGCGCCGCGCGCTCAAGGTCCAGTCCGCGCACGTCGAGAAGGGACGGCGCCTCTCGCTCGCCGAAACGCTCGCGGAGGAGGGGATCCTCTCCCCGCACCGGGCGGGCGAGCTGGCCGGCCCGGCCCCCGTGGACATCCGGGGCGATTCCGCGGCGCTGACCGCGACGGGGGAGCTCTTCCTGGCGGCGGAGACGGCCACGGAGCTTGAGCTCGACCGGATCATCGACGGTTTGGCGCGGCCCGCCGACCCCCGGACGCTCATGGAAGTTCCCGTGCCCCCTTCCCTGGCGGGATACGACATCGCCTGGGAGGTGGGCCGGAGCCGGACGGGTTCGGTCTATCGGGGATCGAGGCGGGGAACATCCGAGCCGGTGGCGATCAAGATCTTCCGCAAGGAGGTTTTCCCCTCGAGCGCGGCGTGCGGGGCCTTCCTCGAGAAAATCGGCGCGGGTTCAGGCGACCTCGGGCCGGACTTCATCCGCGTGCTCGAAGCGAAGGAAGCGGACGGCCATGCCGTCATGGTCCAGGAATTCGTCGACGGCGCTCCCCTGGAAGCGCTGCTGGCGGAACGGAAGCTCTCCCTCCGGCGGGGCTTCGAAATTGTCGCGCGGGCGGCGGCCGCCCTGGCCCCGGTCCATGCGAAGTCCCGCGCGCACGGCCGCCTCTCCACGCGGAGCCTCTTCGTCCAGCACAGCGACCACCCCAAGATCGACAGCACCGTGTGGCCGGAGGACGCGCTTCCCACGGACGACGTGGCGGCGCTCGGCGGGGTCCTGTACGAGATCGCCGCGGGCTCGCCGCCCTTCGGCGGATTCCGGTCGACGAAACTGAAGCCTCCGTCGCGCTTCAACCCCGCGGCCGCGGGCGCCGCGGAACGGATCATCCTGAAAGCGCTCGCGAGGGATCCCGCGCGACGCTACCCGGATGCGGGCGCGCTGGCCGCCGATCTCGACCGTTTCCTGCGCCACGAAGAGGTGACGGCGGACGTCGAGGCGGCCGAAGCGTCGCCTCCCTCCAGGCCGATGGCACACAGACACTCCCGACGGAAGGCGGCGCTTCTCGTCGCGGGGGCGGTGATCCTCGTCGCGACGGGGTCCTTCATCGCCTCTAGGATGATCCGGAAGAATCCCAAGCCGCCGGAATTGACTCCCACTCCGGTGGCGGTCGTCCCGCCCCCGGCGCCGACTCCTCCGCCGCCGGCCCCTAAACCACCCGCGTCGCCGCCCGCGCCGCGGCCCGAGGTCCGGAAAGAGGAGCTGGCGCGCAAGGGGCCCCTGAAAGCGGCCGACGAAATCGATTTCCGGATGCGGGCGACGGGACTCATGGCGAAGCGCGACTTCGCGGAACTCGATCGACTCGGGGAGGAAGCCCTGATCCGCGGGCCGGAACGCGACTGGGCGTACTACTACCGGGCCGTCGCGGCGCTCGAGCGCGGGGACGTGCCGGGCGCCCTCGTCCATGCCGACCGGGCCTCGGCCCTCGGGATGGACTCCCCCGAGCTGCACGAGCTGCGCCTCGAGATCCGTCTGGCGCGCGCGGAGTACCGCCTCGCCCTGGAGGAGCTCGACCGTCTCTATCCCCGGGAAAAACTCTCGCTCGAGAACCAGGAGATTCTCCGGACGGGGAGGCAGATCGAGCAGGACCGCGAGAACGCGGCGCTCTTCATCCGGCGGGGGGCTCTTTACCTGCATCGCCGGCTCGCCACCCGGGCCGCCGAGGATTTCCACAAGGCGGTGTCGCTGGGTGAGTCGCGCGCCTGCTACTTCCTGGCGCTGGCGCTGCGGGAGGACCAGCGGGTCGAGGAGGCGGGGGAGGCGCTGCGGCGGTTCATCGCGGCGCACGGCGATCTCCCGGGCGCCGAGGAGGCTAGGGCGCTCCTGGCGTCGCTTCCGAAGTAGGGGGCGCCGGGGCGACGAGGCGGATGTCCTGCAGGTCGGCGTCCTGGACGATCTTCAGCTGCTGGTCGCGGGCCAGCTGGAGCATGGCGAGGAAGGTGCCGACGATCCGCGACCGGTCCCGTTCGGGGCCGACGAGCTCGAAGAATCCCACCGTCTTCCGCTCCGCGAGCGCCTTCAGGATCGCCTCGATCCACGCCTCGATCGGGATCTCGCCGTAGAGGATCGTGAGCGAGGCGTCGAGGCGCGTCGATTTCAGGAGGCGCGAGTAGACGAGGACGAGGTCCCACAGCTCCATGTGGCGCAGGGGTTCCTGCTCCGTCTCCCCTTCGAGCTTCAGGCGGGGCCGGCCGTGGCGCTCCAGTCGCTCCGAGAAGAGCCGGTCGAGGCCGCGGGAGCGGTCCTTGAATCGCTTGTAGTCGAGCAGTTTCCGGATCAGGTCGACGGAGGTGTCGCCTTCCTCCTCGGACTCCTCCATCCCGTCGTCGGCGCGCATCTCGGGCGGCACGAGGGTCCGCGTCTTGATGAGCATGAGCTGGGAGGCGACGACGAGGAACTCGCCGGCGACGCCGAGGTCGAGTTTCTGCATCGTCGTGATGTAGCTCACGTACTGCTCGGCGACCTGGGCGAGGGAGACGCGGGTGATGTCGACTTCCGCCTCTTTCACGAGGTGGAGGAGGAGATCGAGGGGACCGAAGTAGTTTTCGACCCGGACCTTGTACGAGAGCGGACCGTCCTCGCGTGCGGCCCCTGGAGCAGAGGCTTCGCCACCCTTCAGGGCAACCGGCGCGGCTGGAGCGGGAGCGGTCGGCACGTCGGGATTCCTCTCTCTCCCCTCAATATCGGCCATGTCAGGCCTTGGCCTTGACCCGGAAGACGGCCTCGCGGACCTCGGCCAGGGTCTGGTCGGCGATGGCGCGGGCCTTCGCGCCGCCGGCGGCGAGGATCTCCTCGACCTGCCCGGGGCGGGCGTCGAGCTCCCGCCGGCGCTCCTGGAAGGGGCGGAGAAAATCGACGACGCGCCCGGCGACATCCTTCTTGCAATCGATGCAGCCGATGGCCGCCGTCGTGCACTCCGTGTAGATCTGCGCGCGACGTTCCGGGGTGGAGAAGATGCCGTGCCACGAATAGACGTTGCAGACTTCCGGGTGGCCGGGGTCGGTGCGCCGCTGGCGCGCGGGGTCGGTGAACATGGAGTGGACCTTCTTGCGGATGTCGGCTTCGGAGTCCTGCAGGCCGATCGCGTTGCCGTAGCTCTTGGACATCTTGCGGCCGTCGAGGCCGAGGAGGAGCGGGACCCTGGTCAGCTTCGGCTGGGGCTCGGGGAAGACCTCGCGCTTGAAGACGTGGTTGAACCGGCGGACGATTTCGCGGGTCAGCTCGAGGTGCGGCAGCTGGTCCTGTCCGACGGGGACCGCCTCCCCCTTGTACAGGGCGATGTCGGCCGCCTGGAGGACCGGGTAGCCGAGGAACGCGTAATTGTCGACTCCCTTGGAGGCGAGCTCCTTCATCTGGTCCTTGTACGTCGGGACGCGCTCGAGCCAGCCGAGGGGCGTGACGCACGAGAAGAGGAAGTGGAGCTCCGCGTGCTGGGGGACGGCGGACTGGACGAAGATCGTCGCCCTGGAGGGGTCGACGCCGCACGCGATCCAGTCGGCGACGTTGTCGCGGATCCAGGCCGGGATGCGTCCCGCCTCCTGGTACTCGCTCGTGAGGGCGTGCCAGTCGGCGACCATGAAGAAGGCGTCGCACTCCTCCTGGAGGGCGACCCAGTTCTGGAGGGCGCCGAAATAGTGGCCGATGTGGAGCGGGCCCGTGGGCCGCATGCCGGAGAGGAGGCGTTTCTTTTTCATCGGGGTTTCATTGTATCCGGAGCGCTCACCGGCCGAGGCTCATCCTGAGGGCGTCGTCGAATCCGGGGCCCATGGCGCCGGAGAGGGCCAGCGCGACGAGCCCCAGGATGGGGACGATGACCCTGGAGGCGCCCAGGAAGACGAGGACCATGGTGATGAAGAGGGCGTACGGCTCGATGGCGTCGAGCATCGGCCGCAGGTTCCGGGGGAGGAAATGGCGGAGGATCCTCGACCCGTCGAGGCCGGGCAGGGGAAGGATGTTGAAGGCGCCGAGGACGACGTTGATGAAGATGAACGAGATGAAAAAGAACCCGTTCCACGTGAGCGCGCCCTCCGCCACGATGGTCGACGGGATCGAGTGGTAGAGCCCGACGCACGCGACGAATCCGACGAGGGCCAGGAAGAAATTGGAGAGCGGCCCGGCCGCGGCGGAGAGGCACATGCCGAGCGACGGGTTGCGGAAATTGAGGGGGTTGATCATCACGGGCTTCGCGCCGCCGAAGACGAAGCCCGCGGAAAGGTAGAGGACGACGGGAAGGATGACCGTCAGGAACGGATCGATGTGATGGATCGGATTCCACGAGAGCCGGTTGTCGTTTTTCCCCGTGGGATCGCCGAGCCACCACGCGACGCGCGCGTGCATCTGCTCGTGGAAGATGACCGAAATGAGAAGGGCGAACAGGCTGAGGGCGATCTTGAGGGGCTGGTCCATTTGGGAAGCCCCGGGCTTCACGCCCCAGGCTCCAATCCTGAGGAATACCGCTTCACGCCGCAACCTGCAAGCTTCAAGGCGCCGGAATCGAGGGCGGCGTGAAATCCCCGGCATGGGCGGCGGGGGCGCTCGACCTGATCTTCCCGCGGTCGTGCGAGCGGTGCGGCGCGCGGCTCGGGGGGCCGGACGGGGACATGACGTGCGCGGACTGCGCGGCGCACGCGGAGTGGATCGAGGGGCCGGGCTGTCCCCGATGCGGGGCGGAGCCGGCGCCCTTCCGGTGTCCGGAATGCCGGGGGCGACGATTCCCCTTCCGCGGCGCGGTGGCGGCGGGACGCTACTCGGGCTTCGTGCGGGACCTGATCCACAAGTTCAAGTTCGGGGGCCGGACCGACCTGGCGCGCCCGCTCGCGCGCCGGCTCGCGGCGAAGGTCGCGGCGGCGCCGTGGGGTTCCTCGGTGCGGACGATCGTGCCGGTGCCCATGCGGCGGCTCAAGCTCCTCTTCGAGCGCGGCTACAATCCGGCGGAGCTCCTGGCGGCGCGGCTCGCGCGGGAGCTGGGACGGCCGATGAGCCGGCGGCTGGCGCAGGTGCGGCCGACTCCGTCGCAGACCTCGCTGTCGAGCGAGGAGCGGCGGAAAAATCCCAAGGGCGCCTACCGGTCGCGCCGGGTCGGCGGCGCGGTGCTCCTCGTCGACGACGTGCTCACGACCGGCGCCACGGCCGGGGAATGCGCCACCGCGCTGATGAAGGCCGGGGCCGCGGTCGTCTACCTGGCCGTGGTGGGTCGATGATCCTGAAGCGCCCCGGGGGGCCGGAAACGATCCGGCACTTTTTATTGACGGGGTGCAGGGATTCACTAGGATTACTCCGTCCTAGATGACAACGCGAGGCAGGAGCATCACATGTTCAAACGGACGGGGTTGGCGGTGCTGATGGCCTTCGTCGCCATCACCTTCAGCGGCTGCTCGAACGACAGCGGCAGCGTCTTCTATCGGGCCTTCAAGCACCTCGAGTGGCACATCCTCGGGGCGTACAAGGATCTCGTGGACCTGCATCGCGAGATCGACCGCTACTTCTTCGACCTCGACGAGCGCGATCCGGACCGGTACTAGGCCGCGCGCGTCGATCCGCGGGAAACTCCAGAACCCCGGGCTCCGAGAGCCCGGGGTTCTTTTTTTTCGGGGGGCGAATCCGGGTTGAATTCGGGGGGGATTGGTTTACACTTAGGGCAGCCTCTGCGGTGTCCGACGGGATTCCTGACAGAACCAACGATTTAAGGCGGGGGCGCCGAAGCTCTCCGGACGGGGGGCATGCCGTCCAGCCACGCGCGTTAGCCGGGTTGGGCGGAAGCTCCGGGGTCCGGGGGTGGCGCCCACGTGAACAGAACGGTTCGTTAAGAAGCATCCTGGCGGCACAGGCGGGGGCTTTTTTATTTCCCCGAGGTCGCGGTTGATGAAGTCGCCGGTCGGCGTCGTGGGGGCGGGGCGGACGGGGCGCGCGCTGGGGCGGCTGATCCATCGGGCGGGGATCCCGATCGGCGCCGTCGTCTCCCGCACGATGGAGCGGGCGCGCGAGGCGGTCCGGTTCATCGGGGATGGGACGCCCGCCGCGGGTCGCCCCCCGGGGACCTGCTCGGGCCTGGTGCTGATCTGCGTGCCGGACGGGGCGATCGCCGCCGTCGCCGCGGAGCTCGACGTGGTCCCGGGGACGGTCGTGGCCCATGTCGCCGGGGCGCTGGGGTGCGAGGCGGTGTCGGGCGCGCGGGGAGCCGAGCCGGGGTCGCTTCATCCCCTGCGCAGTTTCGCCGATCCGGACCGGGCCGCGGCCTCGTTCGCGGGCACCGCGTGCGCCGTCGAGGGAAGCCCGCGGGCGGCCCGGGAGCTGAAGGAACTCGTCCGCCAGATCGGGGGGGTGCCCCTCGACGTGGCTCCCGGGGGCAAGCCGCTCTACCATGCCGGCGCGGTCTTCGCCTCCAACTATATAGTGGCGCTCTTCCACGCGGCGGAGCGGCTCTTCGAAGCGGCGGGGGTCCCCCCGGCGGCGGGGCGCGCGGCCCTGGCCCGCCTGGCGGCGGGAACCCTGGAAAACCTGGAAGCGGAGGGGACCCCGGGGGCGTTGACGGGGCCGGTCGAGCGGGGCGACGATGGGACGTTGGCGCGCCATCTCGAGGCCCTGCGGCGGGCCCGGCCGGAGCTCGCCGAGGCGTACGCGGCGCTGGGCCGGATCGCGCTCGGGTTGGCCCGGGCCAAGGGGAGCGTGGATCTCGCCGCCGCGGAGCGCGTCGCCAAGGTCCTGGGTCCGCCATGAACATCATCCTCATCGGGTTCCGGTGCGCGGGGAAGACGACGGTCGGGCAGCGGCTCGCCCGGCGCCTGCGGGCCGACTTCGTCGACTGCGACGAGTACATCGAGACGAAGACCCACCTCACGATCCGGGAGATCTTCGACCTGTGCGGGGAGTCGTACTTCCGCATGCTCGAGGGGGACGCGATCAAGGAGGTGTGCAAGCTGGACGGCCGCGTGATCGCCACGGGGGGCGGGGCGGCGCTCCGGTACAAGAACATCCACAACCTGAAGAGCAACGGCATTGTTTTCTTCCTGGACGTGGGCCCCGACGAGGCGGCGAAGCGCATCGTCCAGGACCCGAAGTCGAAGTCGCGCCGTCCCGCGCTGACGTCGAAGGACCTGAGGAGCGAAGTGCAGGAACAGGTCGGCTTCCGGCGGAAGTACTACCTGAACGCGGCCGACTTCACCGTGCGGACGGACCAGCGGAACGCCGAGGAGGTGGTCCTCGAAATCGTCGGGCGCCTGAAGGAGCGCGGCGTCTCCGACCCGGGCGACGACCGGGATGCCAGCCTGACGTAAGGAAAGCCGTCAGCCGTCGGCGGTCAGCAGTCCACAACCCACCGACCCGGTCCCGGCGGAATGCTGAACGCCGAATGCTGATCGCGAAGCCCCGATCCCTGCTCAGCGAGCGCCAGCTCCAGCTGGTGTGGCGTCTCGGCCTCCATCGCCGGAGCGGCCTCCTCCTTGAAGACGGCCGCCCGCTCGACGTCCTCTTCCCCGGCCATCCCGCCTCGGCCGGGGGGCCCGATTTCCGGGAGGCCCGCCTGCGCCTGGCGGGAATCGACATCGTGGGAGATGTGGAACTTCACCTCCAACCGTCCGGCTGGCGCCGGCACGGTCATGGCGCCGACTCCGGCTACGCCGGGGTGGTCCTGCACGTGGCGCTCCACCGGGACGCGTTCGCGGACCGCGCCGCGCGCGATCCCCGGGCGCCCGGCGCGGAGCTGGTGCTCGAGCCGTACCTCGCCTTGAGCGTGGCGGAGCTCGCCGCCTGGACGGGCGGCGGGGATCGCGGGATCGAAAACCCGGACCGCCTGCTCGAGCGCCTCGAGGCGCTGGGGCGCGCCCGCTTCGAGCGGCGCCGCCGGGCGTTCCAGCGCCGGGCCGCGTTGTCCGGCTTCGAGGAGGCGCTCTACCGGGAGCTGATGACCGCGCTCGGGTACCGGCTCAACAAGGCTCCCTTCGCGGAGCTGGCGCGGCTCGTCCCACGCTCCGCCACCCGGGGTCTCGACCGGCCGGCGCTCGAGCGCCGGTACGGCGAAGCGGGCCGGGGACTTCCCTGGCGCGTCGCCGGCGTGCGCCCCGCCAACCATCCGGCGCGCCGCCTCTCGGGCTGGTGCGCCCTGCTGCCCGGCGTGCCGGGATCCCTCGCCTCTCTCGACGAAAAGAGGATTGTCGAGGGGAGCGGCGGCCGGATCGGGCCCGACCGGGCCGCCGCGATGGTCGCCTCGGTGCTGGTCCCGGCGCGTGGGGACTGGTCCGTCGTCGTCCGGATGCGGCCGGGTCCGCCCGACCGGGCCGTGCTCGAATCGGCCGCGGCGCTGAAGCTCGACCCCTCGCGGCTCTCGACGATGCCGCTGAGGTGGGGCGCGCTGGAATGGCGGCGCGGGCTGCCCTCCGGGCCCGAAGAAAAAATTTCATCCCGGAATCGAGTTGCCCCGGCGTAAAGGGGGTGTTAAGCTTTTCCCGGCACGGGCATCTGTCTGGGGAAGTCCGACCGCAGGGGATCTTGGTGTGGGGTCATCCGACGATCTGCCGTTGTAGGGGTCGCCGGGTCGGCGGGAGGTCGGCGTGGGTCTCAGCCTTGTTCGGTGTCCTCTTTGTGACCGGCGGTACAACGTCACGGGCATTCCGCCGGGCACCAAGGTCCTCTGCACCTCCTGCCGCGCGATCCTCACCGTACCGGGGAACCGGTTCGTGGCCCGGGCGCCCTTCTGGGCGCGCCTCGTTCCGCGCTCGGGGCCGGGCCAGGCGGTTTGCGCCCTCCTGGGCGGGCTCCTCCTCGCGACCGGCAGTTTCTTCATCCTGAGGGAGGCGCAGGCGCCGGCCGCCTTGCCGCCGCCGCGGGTCGACGGCACCGGCATCGCCGCCATCCCCAGCAGCGATCCGGACCGCGAAACGCCCCTGGCCATCTACCAGGTCCGCAAGGAACTTCCCGAAGACAAGTACACGATGCTCCCGACCCGCAAGGATTCTCCCTTCGTCCTCTTCGGGGAGAAGACGCCGGACGTCCTCCTGCCGGTCGTCCTCAGCTCTTTCGAGGGGACGCTTCCCAAGCTGGCCGAGGCCTTCCGCACGGAATTCGGGGAGCCCCTGGGCCTGGATCCCATTCCGTACGGAACCCTGCCCATCGTCGTCTACACCCGTCGCGAGACGTACGAGGCGTGGTGGCGGGAGGTCTTCGCCAATCCGCCGCTCCGTCCCGTCTCGGGGGTCTTCAGCTACGTCAAGCGGCGGGTGAGCCTCTTCTACGACCGTTCCCTCGAGCAGCTCGACGCCGGCCGCACCCGGGAGGTGCTCCTGCACGAGGCGATCCACGAGATCATCGACTACTACACCCGGAAGCAGAAGAGCTCCGACCGGCCCGGCGCGTGGTGGTTCCAGGAGGGGATGGGCACCTACTTCGAGAGCTTCTCCCGCGCGCAGGGCGGATTCCACTCGGACGGGGCGCACGAATCGTCCCGGCTCCCCATGGCGCGCGAACTCGTGCGGCCGATCCCGGGCCAGGAGAGCCGTTTCGTCCCCCTGCGCCAGCTCCTGACCTGGAACGTCGACGACATCTGGAACGAGTGGCTCAAGAAATCGGAGTCGCCCGAGAACCCCGCCCAGATGCAGAAACTGGAATATGCCTATGCGCAATCGTGGGCGTTCGTCCATTTCCTCTGCCACGCCTCCGACGGCCTCTACCGGCCTTTCTTCCTGGATTATTTCCGGACCGAGCTGACCGGCCGGGGCGGCTGGGACGAATTCCGGCGGCTCCTCGAGAAGCGCCATCCCGAGCTCGACCTGAACCGCCTCGAGAACCTGTTCAAGGACTACATCCTCAACGATCTGTCGAAGCAGGATTGACCCCGCCGCCCGGTCCGCTATCCTGAGCCCGTGAGCCCCGTCCTCGCGAACCTGCTCCCGCTCCTGCTCTGCCTTCTCCCCCCGCAGGAGGAGGTCGTCCCGGCGCTTCTCGAGCGCCTGCAGAGCGCCGATCCCGCGGAGCGCCGGACCGCGGAAAGGGCGCTCTCGGAAGCCGGGGCCTCCGCGGTCCCCGCCCTCCGCCGGGCGCTGGCCCGGGACGACGCGGGGATCGAGGAGCGCGTCGACGCGCTCGTCAAGAAACTGGCCTCGGCGACGTGGAAGGAGCGCGAGGAGGCGACCCGCGCCCTCGCCCGGCTCGGGGGCGCGGCCCGGCCCCGGCTGCGGACGCACGAGGCGTCGACCATTCCCGAAGTGGCCTGGAGGGTGAAGTCGCTCCTGGCGGAGCTGAAGGAGCTCGAGACAGGCGAGCTCGCCGGCGCGATGTACGCCGACGCGGCCCTCTGCCGGCTGCTCGGAGCGGCGGGAGACGGGCCCTCGGCCGACCTCATCCTGAAGGCGATCGCGCGCGCCGCCGGGGGTTCTCCGGACGGGGCGCTCGACGCGCGCCGGAGCGCGGTCGAGGCGCTCGCGGCGCTCCGGCCTTCGATCACCCCGGAGCAGGCGGACCGCGCGACCGAGGAGGGACTGAAGCTCCTGGCGGAGCAGCGCGACCGGCGCACCACGGGCGCCGTCCTGCGCGCGCTTGGAAAACTGCGCTCGCCCGCCGCCACGCCGCCGCTCGCCCTCCTTCTCGAGGACGCCTCGGTGAAGGACCTGCATCTCAAGCGCGGCGCGATGGCGGCGCTCCTGGCGCTCGATCATCCCGCCGGCGTCCGGGCCGTCGCGCGCACGCTCCGCTCGGAGGAACCCTACCTGCGCGAGGCGGCCGTCCAGACGCTCTCCGCGGCGGCGGGATCCGATTTCGGCATCGATCCGAGCGCCGGGCCGGCGCCCGAGGCGGCCTTCGCGAAGGTCCGCGCCTGGTGGGAAGCCCGGTACAAGCGGTCGTGGGACGACGAAATCCGGTGATCGCCGCCACGATCCGCGGACCCTCCATCGCCGAAGCCGCCGCGCAGGTCGAGAGCGCGCGCCGGGCGGGCGCCGACCTCGTGGAAATCCGGCTCGACCTTCTCGAGCGTCCGGACATCGGCCCCCTCCTCGAAAAGAAACCGCTTCCGGTCATCGCGACGCTCCGGCCGGCCTGGGAGGGGGGCGGGTGGAAGGGGAACGAGGACGACCGGATCGCCATTCTCCGCGAGGCGGCGCGGGGCGGGGCGGACTGGGTGGACGTCGAATTCCGGGCCTACAAGGATTTCGACCGGGGCCGGGCGCAGCTCCTGCTCTCGTTTCACGATCCGGAGAAGACGCCGCCCGACCTCGGATCGTTGTCGCGCAAGATGGCGGGCCTCGAGCCCGATCTCCTGAAGATCGCGGTCCTGGCGCGCGGCACGGCGGACGTCCTCGCCGGGGTCCGTGCCCAGCGCGAGCTGGATCGGCCCGGCGCCGTGATCCCGATGGGGGATTGGGGCGAGCCGGCGCGGATTCTCACGGCGCGCCTCGGGGGGTGGATCTCCTACGCCGCGGCGGAGGCGGGCGGGGAGACGGCGCCCGGCCAGTTGACCGTCGCGGAGCTCATCCACGATTACCGGGTCACGTCGATCGACGACGCCACGGACGTGTACGCCGTCTTCGGCAATCCGGTGGCCCACTCACAGAGTCCGCGGCTCTTCAACCGGGTGTTCCAGGCGCTCGGCCACAACGCGCGGTACGTGAAGGTGCGGCTCGATCCGGCCGGGATCCTGCGCGAGGCGATGGAGGTGCTCGGACTCCGGGGCGGGAGCGTGACGATCCCGCACAAGGTCGCGGCGCTCCCATTCGTGGAGGAACCCGACGAGCGGGTGAAGGCGATCGGCGCCGTGAACACCGTGGTCCTGCGCGGGGGCCGGCTTCACGGCCACAACACCGACCTGCCCGGCGCGATCGAGTCGATCCAGGCGGCGGCGACGCGGAAATGGAAACACGGGGCGTACGGCATGCGCGCGCTGGTGATCGGCGCGGGCGGGGTGGCGCGGGCCGTGGCGTCCGGCCTGAAGGGGGAGGGCGCGCGGGTCACGATATCCAACCGGACGTTTGACCGGGCGCGGACCCTGGGACAGGAACTGGGGTGCGATTATCTTCCGATGGATCGGCTTATCGAGGCGCGCGCCCAGATCGTCGCGAACGCGACGAGCGCGTCGATGGCGGGCGGATCGTCTCCCTTTCCGAAGGCGTTGTGGAAGCCCGACATGGTGGCGTTCGACGTGGTCTACACTCCGCGCCGCACCCCCTTTCTGGAGGAGGCGCGCGCCGCCGGGGCGGAGGTCGCGGACGGCGTCGAGATGTTTCTCCGGCAGGCGGTGCACCAGCTCAACCACTACATCGGTCGCGGGATCCCCACCGAGGTGCTGAAGGAGTTCGACAAGACGCTTTGAGCGATTGTGGATTGTGGATGGTGGATTGTGGATTGTGGATGAGGAGTCGCGGACGGTGGACAACGAATAGTCTATAGCTTCGCAGAAAGCTCCAGCCGACGATGGACCGCTTCGCGCAAGGCCTCGGACTCGAACTCGACGACCCGGCCACCCGCCTTCAGCTTCATGCCCTCGCCGTCGTGGATCACGATGCTGGCCGCGGGTTCGACGCGGTTGGACGTCGTGAACAGCTGGATCGTTCCCATGATGCAGCAGCACCGGTGTCCTGCGGTGCCGGATTCGTCCAGCGCCTTCCAGAAATCGACGGAGCTCAGGGTGACGGCCTTCTGATATCCGCTGCCTTCCGCGGGAATGACCCTCACCTCGGACAGGGAGGCCGAGGCGATGCCGGCGGCGGAAAGCGCGAGCCGAAGTCCGGAGGGTGAGTCCGGCGAGGGGGTGCACGACGCGGAGAGCGCGACCAGGACCAGGACGGCGCGCATCACTCCGCCGTCGTGACCGGCATGCCCTTCCAGACGCACCCCGCGAGTTCGACGACGTCGGGGTTGAGCATGCGGACGCAGCCGTTCGAGGCCTTGGTGCCGATCGTGTCGGGCTCGTTCGTGCCGTGGATCCCGAAGCCCATGTAGCCCGGGGACTCGAGGCCGATCCAGTACTCGCCGAGCGGATTGCGGGGGTGTCCGTACGGGATCGGATTCTTCAGCTTCTCCCGCTCGATCCACTCCGGGGGCGCGGTCCAGGAGGGCTTCGGGTTCTTCAGGTCGACCGTCCACTTCGTGGCGGGGGTCTTCTCCTCGGCGCCGACGCAGATCGCGTACTCCCGGAACGGCGCGCCCTCGTAGCAGAGCCAGAGTCGGAAGAGGGACTTGTCCACGAAGAGGGTCCAGACGCCGCGGGCGACGCGCAGCTTCGCCCCCGCGCGGATGACCGTGCCGGGCTTCATCCCGTTGAGGAGGAAGAGGAGGCCCGGCTCGCCGTGGAGGGATTTCACGCGGCGCGCGAGGGCGGTCGGATTCTCGCCGTGCGCGACGGTGACGAACTCGACGTCGCGGAGATCCGGGTTCGAGATCAGGAGGCGCCGGTTGAGGGCCATGCCCCGTTCGGCGAGCTCGACGCGGAGGGCGTCGCTGTCGGTCGAGGTGAAGATTTCGGCGAGGGCGCGGCGGGCTTCATAGAACCGGCTCTCGTCGATCAGCTTCTGGTAGGTGGGATTCGCGGCCGGCTTCGGGGCCGGGTCCTGCTTCGGCGGGGCGGCCGGGGCGGAGACGAGCTCCGGTTTCGCTTCCGGCGCGGGAGCGGGGGGAGCGGCCTTTTTCTTGGCGGCCGGCGGCGCCGCGGTCTTCGCTTCGGGTTTCGATTCCGCCTTCGGGACCTCGGCGATCTTCTCGGTTCCCGCGGCCGGGGCGCCCGTCGGGGCTCCGGCGCCGCGGAAGAACAGGAACCATCCGGCGAGGACGACGCCGACGGCGGTGGCGGCGGCGTACCAGCGGCGGGCGCGGACTCGGCGATCGTGGCGGGACATGCGCTACCCCTCTCTCTCTTCCTCGGACGCGGCTCTTCCCGGGGTTAAGTATGGACCCCCCGGAATCGACTGTCAAGCAAATTGTAACTTATGAATTGTGAGGTGTGAAATCCGGGGCCCTTCGCCCTTGAAGCCCCGCGCCGCGGGCGATAGAGTCCCACCGATGGCCGCGCCGCGAACGCTCTTCGAGAAGATCTGGGACGCCCACGTCGTCGCCGCGGAGCCCGACTGCCCCGCGGTCCTGTACATCGACCTCCACCTGGTCCACGAGATGACGTCGCCCCAGGCGTTCGCCGGGTTGCGCCGCCGCGGGTTGAAGGCGCGCCGGCCGGAGCGCACCGTGGCGACGATCGACCACATCATCCCGACCATCGACAAGGCGCGCACGGTCTCCGATCCCGCCGTGAAGGACCTCCTCTCCGCCATCGAGAAAAACTGCCGCGACTTCGGCGTCGCGCTCCACGGCATCGGGGACGAATACCAGGGGATCGTCCACGTGATCGGACCGGAGCTCGGCCTCACCCAGCCCGGCATGACGATCGTCTGCGGCGACAGCCACACGAGCACCCACGGCGCGTTCGGCGCGCTCGCGTTCGGCATCGGCACGAGCGAGGTCGAACACGTCCTCGCGACGCAGTGCCTCCTCCAGCGGAAGCCGAAGACGTTCGAGGTGCGCGTCGACGGGCGCCTGCGGCCCGGCGTCACGTCGAAGGATATCATCCTCGCGGTCATCGCGCGGCTCGGTATCGGCGGCGCGACGGGCCACGTCTTCGAGTACCGCGGCGACGCGGTCCGCGCGCTCTCCATGGAAGAGCGCATGACGATGTGCAACATGTCGATCGAGGCGGGCGCGCGCGCCGGCATGGTCGCCCCCGACGAGACGACCTTCGGCTGGCTCAAGGGCCGGCCCTTCGCCCCGGGGGATTTCTCCGCGTTCCGAGACCTGAAGACCGACGACGGCGCCGTCTTCGACCGCACCATGACGATCGACGCGGACGCCCTCGAGCCCATGATCACCTACGGCACGAATCCGGGCATGGGGATGGGCGTCACCGGGACGATTCCGTCCGACACCGCGAAACAGGCGCTGGACTACATGGGCCTCGAGGCGGGGCGGCCGCTCGCCGGGCATCCAATCGACGTCGTCTTCATCGGGAGCTGCACGAACTCGCGCATCACCGACCTCCGCGCCGCGGCCTCGATCCTCAAGGGACGCCGGGTCAAGGCGCGCGTCCTGGTCGTGCCGGGCTCCGAGCAGGTCAAGCGGCAGGCGGAGCGCGAGGGGCTCGACCGGATCTTCCTCGACGCGGGCTGCGAGTGGCGCGAGCCGGGCTGCTCGATGTGCATCGCGATGAACGGGGACGAGCTGAAAGAGGGGCAGTACTGCGTCTCGACCTCGAACCGCAATTTCGAGGGGCGCCAAGGGAAGGGCGGCCGGACGATCCTGGCGAGCCCGCTGACCGCCGCGGCGTCCGCGATCGAAGGACGCGTCACCGACGTGAGAAAGATGCTCTGATGGATCCGATCACCACGTTCCGCGGGAAATCGGTCGCTCTCAACATCCCGAACATCGACACCGACCAGGTGACGCCCGCGAATTACACGAAGGTCACGGACAAGCAGGGGCTCGGGAAAATCCTCTTCGCCCACTGGCGGTACAAGAACGCGCAGTTCGATCCGAACCCCGACTTCCCGCTCAACCGGCCGGGGGCGGAGGGCGCGACCATCCTCGTCGCGGGGGGTAATTTCGGGTGCGGCAGCTCGCGCGAGCACGCCCCGTGGGCGCTCGTGGGGTACGGTTTCCGCGCGATCGTCTCGACGTCGTTCGCCGACATCTTCCGGAACAACGCGCTCAAGAACGGGCTCATCCCGGTCGTCGTGGACCCCGCCGTCCACGGCGAGGCGCTCGCGGCGGCGGAGAAGCACCTCGACATCGCCGTCGACCTTCCCAACCAGAAGGTGACGCTCCCTTCGGGGCGGAGCGCGACCTTTCCGATCGATCCCTTCCAGAAACGGTGCCTCGTCCAGGGCGTCGATGAAATGGGGTACCTGCTGGCGCACCTCGAGGAAATCGGCGCCTTCGAGCGGCGCCGCGGCGAAAGCGGGGCCGCCGCTTCGAAGTGAAAGCCGCACCCTTGCCGCGCCCGCCCCGCCCCGGTATCCTCGCCCCACCATGAAGAGTTATCGCGTCGGCGTCCTCGGCGGCGACGGGATCGGGCCCGAGGTGACGGCCGAGGGCGTCAAGGCGCTCCAGGCCGCCGCCAAGAAATTCGGTTTCGGGCTCACCCTCATCGACTATCCCTACGGGGCGGAGCACGCCCTCAAGACCAAGGAGCTCATCCCGGACAGCGCCTTCGCCGAGATGAAGACGCTCGACGCGATCCTCCTCGGCGCCATCGGCGACCCGCGCTTCGAGACGGGCTATCTCGAATTCGGGATCGTCGGGCGCCTGCGGTTCGACCTCGACCTCTACGTCAACCTGCGCCCCATCAAGCTGTACGCCGAGCATCTCTGCCCGCTCAAGGGCAAGAAGGTCGAAGACCTCCAGATGGTCGTCGTGCGCGAGAACACCGAGGACGCCTACCGCGGCCAGACGCGGATCGACAAGAAGGGCACGCCCGACGAGACGGCGATCCAGGAGATGCTCTACACCCGCAAGGGAACCGAGCGCATCATCCGGTACGCCTTCGAGCTGGCGCGGTCGAGGCCCCGGAAGAAGCTGACGCTCGTCGACAAGGCGAACGCCGTCCGCGCCCACGACCTTTATCGCCGAGTCTTCGCGGAAGTCGGCAGGGAATATCCCGACATCGCGACCGATTTCGCCTTCGTGGACGCGTGCTGCATGTGGATGATCAAGAATCCCGAGAGCTTCGACACGATCGTCACCACGAACATGTTCGGGGACATCATCACGGACCTCGGCGCCGTGCTCCAGGGCGGGCTCGGCATCGCCGCGGGCGGGAACATCCATCCCGGCCGGGTCTCGGTCTTCGAGCCGATCCACGGCTCCGCGCCCAAGTACAAGGGACAGAGGAAGGCGAATCCCCTCGCGGCGATCCTCGCGGGCGGGATGCTCCTCGATCACGTCGGCGAGAAAGCGGCGGGCGCCGCGGTCGAGGCGGCCGTGATCCGGCTCCTGACGAGCGGACGCATCACGTCGATCGGCACCGACAGCGGAATCGCGACCGACGCGATCGGGGACATGGCCGCCGCGGAGATCGCGCGGTAATCGATGTCCGACGAGATCGCCTCATCGCCCGATCTCGACACCAAGACGCTCCATCCCCGCGTCCGCCGCGCGGACCTCCGGCGCGAAATCCTCCGCCTGACCTGGCCCGTCGTCCTCCAGAACCTCTTCCGGACCTTCATGATCGTGGTCGACACGGCCATGGTGGGGCGCCTCGGCGCGGCGGCGCTCGCCTCGATGGCGGTGATCGGGCCGATTGGCTACTCGCTCATCGCGATCCTCATGGCGCTGGGGGTGGGGACGATCGCCACGACGGCGCGCGCCACGGGGGAGGGCGATCCCGCGAAGCTGGAACGGGAGGCCGCGACCTCGATTCTCGCCGCGATCGTCGGCGGGCTTCTCCTCGTCGGGCCCGCGATCTTCCTGCTGCCCCGGCTGGCGGGCCTCTTCGAGGTCCCGGGCGATCCCTCGGTCGTGGCGAACGCGCGGAGCTACCTCGTCTGTTTTGCCGCGGCGATCCCCGGCCTGCTCTTGGAAAACGCGGCCTCGGCGGTCCTGCGCGGATCCGGAGATACGCGCACGCCGATGATCTTCGCGATCGGGGCGAACGTCCTGAATGTCTTCGGAAATTACACGCTCATCTTCGGCCGGTTCGGCGCGCCCGCGATGGGAGTCACGGGCTCGGGGTTGTCGACGGCGATCTGCTACACGCTGCAGGGGATCGCGCTCACCGCGGTCCTCTTCCTCCCTGGAATCCGCAGGCGGCTCTCCCTCGAATCGTTCCGCCGCGTGACCCGGGACTCCGTGGCGCGGCTCGCGCGCGTGACCGGACCCGCTCTCGTGGAGCCGCTTCTCCTGCAGACCGGATTCCTCATTTTCTCGAAGAGCGTCACGCTCCTCGGGACGATTCCCGCGGCGGCCCATCGCGCCGCCCTCACGGTCGAATCGCTCAGCTACATGCCGGGGTACGGGTTCTCCGTGGCCTGCTCCGCGCTCGTGGGCCAGTACCTCGGGGCGCGGCGGCCCGATCGCGCGGGAGCGGTGGTGCGCGAGTCGGTCTTCCTCGCGGCCTGCCTCATGAGCCTGGTCGGCGTCCTCTTCGTCTCGATCCCCGGGACGCTCCTCGGCCTCTTCATCCCGGCGGACCCCGAGGCGGTTCGGATCGGCGCGGTCTGCCTCATGATCGCCGCGTTCGAGCAGCCGCTCATGGGCGCCGCGATGTCGCTGGCGGGCGGCCTGCGGGGCGCGGGGGAGACGCGGAGTCCAATGGTCGTGGGGGCGCTCTCGGTGTGGCTGATCCGGGTCCCGCTGGGTTGGTTTCTCGCCTTCCCGGCCGGGCTCGGCCTGCGCGGTCTCTGGATCACGATGATCGTCGACTGGGGCAGCCGCACCGCGGCGTTCGCGTGGATCGTGCGGCGCGGGCGTTGGAAAACCGTCACGGTGTGAGGTCGATCCTGCCGCCAGGGATCGCGGCCCGTATAATGAGGGGCTCGAATGGAGGATTTCTCGTGAAGGTGCGCATCCGTTTGATCGCGGTGGCGGCCCTGGCGGCGACGCTTCTTTCCCCGGCCTGGGCGCGGAATCCCGCGCAGGACGCGGACGAGGCGGTCCGCCGCCGGGTGGCGAATGTCCTGGCCGAGGAACTCGCCCGCCTCCGGGCCTCGCTGGTCGAGACGGTTCGCCGCGAGCTGGCGCGCGAGTCCGGATCCGGATCGGGATCGGCCTCTCTCGACGCGGCGCTCAAGCTCGTCACCGAGGACCTCCTCAAGAAGCACGCCAATTTTCTCGCGAGCGACGCGCTCGAGGGACGCCAGGCCGGATACGACGGAGGGGACAAGGCGGGCGTTTACATCGCCGACGTGATGAAGTCCTCCGGACTGAGTCCCGTCGGCGACAAGGACGCCAAAGGCAACCCCACGTACTTCCAAGCCTTCAAGATCCGGGACCGGGTCACGCGCAACTGTCTCGGGTTGCTCGAGGGGAGCGATCCCGATCTTCGGAAGGAGTACGTCGTTCTCGGGGCGCACTACGATCATCTCGGGACGGCGGACCAGGCGGGCCCCCCGGGCCAGCGAATGGACCGGCCCCGCGACGGCGACAAGATCTGGAACGGCGCGGACGACAACGGTTCGGGCACCACGACGCTCCTCGCCCTCGCGAAGGCGTTCGGCGAGGGCGGCCTGAAGCCGAAGCGATCGATCCTCTTCATCGCCTTCAGCGGCGAGGAGGAGGGCTTGCTCGGGTCGTTCCACTACGTGGAGCACCCGATCGCGCCGATGGGCCGGCACATCTTCATGCTCAATCTCGACATGGTGGGGCGCAATCCCGACAAGCCGATCAAGATCGACGGGGTCGGATCGGCGGAGGGGCCCCGCCTGCGGAAGGTGTGCGAGGACGCGGCCGCCGCGGCGGGATTGAACGCCGTCGTGAACGACCGCGTGACTGTCTTCGGCGGGGACAGCGACCATACTCCCTTCCGCGACAAGGGGGTCCCCTTCATCTTCTTCTTCTCCGGCTTCCATCCCGACTATCACAAGGTCACCGACCACGCGGACCGGCTCGCGTACCCGAACATGGTGCGCGTCGCGGGCGCCGCGGGCCGCATCCTCATGGCGCTCGCCGATTCCGGCGACTCGCTGACGTACAGGAAGCTCGAGTTCGGCCCGATGGTGCCGGCGCGGCCGCGCCATTCGCTGGGCATCCGCGGGGCCGAGGTCGAGGACGACAAGCGGGAAGCCCTCGGCCTCAAGGAGGGGGAGGGCGGCGTCCGCGTGGAGCGGGTCAACGACAAGTCGGTCGGGGCGCTCGCCGGGCTCCAGGTGGGGGACGTGATCCTCCGGCTGGACGGCAAGACGCTGAAGGCCGGCGCGGAGCTGGACACGCTCCGAACCATCCTGGAAGCCGTGAAGCCGGGCGAAGATGTCGAAATCGTCATATTCCGCGACGGCGGGAAGTCGACCCTGAAGGCGAAATGGGACAAGTAGCGACCGGAGGCCGATCCATGACGCGCACCCTCGCGCTGACCGCGCTCCTGTGGCTGCCGCTCTTCGCGCAGGAGGCGGCCCCGATCGACCGGGCCGCGGCGCTCATCACCGCGGACTCGCTGAAGAAGCACCTGACCGTGATCGCGGGGGACGACTACGAGGGGCGCTGCTCCGGGTATCCCGGGAACGACAAGGCGGCGGAGTACATCGCGAGTCACTTCAAGAAGATCGGCGCGCGTCCCGCGGGCGAGAAGAACGACAAGGGCGAGACGACGTACTTCCAGCTGTTCCAGGTGCGGGGGAGGAACACGCGGAACTGCCTGGCCCTGGCCGAGGGGAGCGATCCGGCGCTCAAGGACGAGATCGTCGTCATCGGCGCGCATTACGACCACGTCGGCATGGACGGGCAGGCCAACGCGGGCCGGATGAAGAACAAGAATGCCGATCCCGCCGACAAGATCTGGAACGGCGCAGACGACAACGGCTCGGGAACCGTGACGGTGCTCGAGATCGCGCGCGCCTTCATGGAGGGCAAGGTCCGGACGAAGCGCTCGGTCCTCTTCATGCTCTTCAGCGGCGAGGAATTCGGGCTCCTGGGCTCGAAGCACTACGTCGATCACCCCCTCTATCCCCTCGAGAAGACGGCCTCCATGATCAACCTCGACATGGTGGGGCGTCCCGGGAAGCGGAAGCTTGACGTGGGGGGCATCTCGACGGCGAAGGAGTGGCCCGACCTGCTCGCGAAGTCGGCGGAGGGCACGGGGTTCGAGTTCACCACGAGCCCCGGCGTGATGCCGGGCAGCGACCACTACAGTTTCGCCGCGAAGGGCGTGCCGGCGATCCATTTCTTCACGGGCTTCCATGCGGACTATCACTGCCAGTCCGACCACGCGGACAAGATCGACTACGACGCGATGGAGAAGATCGGGCGGTTCGGACTGAAGCTCCTGGTCCTGGCGGCCGATCACCCGGGCCGGATGACGCCGATGCGCAAGCTCGGCGTCGACACCGAGGAAGTGACGGCGGAGCGCGCCAGGGAGCTCGGACTGAAGGAGAACGAAGGCGCCATCTCGGTCATGTCGGTGAGGTCGACCTCCGCCGCCGGCAAGGCCGGTCTCCAGGAAGGGGACATCCTCGTGGAGTTCCAGGGGAAGAAATTCCCCGCGGTGGGTCCCGTGGCCGCCCTGCAAGGCTGGATCCAGGCCGTCCCGGAGGAGACCGAGGCCACCCTTACGGTGATCCGCGACGGGAAGCGCGTCGACCTCAAGGTCCGCTGGCCGAAGAAATCCTACTGACGCCCGGCCGCGGATGAATCCCCTCGACCGCATCCTCGACGTCTCGTTCAACCGGGCGCGCGAGGCCCTGCGCGTCCTCGAAGATCTCTTCCGATTCGGGCGGGACGATCGGGCCGCCCAGCGCGCGTTGAAGCGGATCCGCCATCGCCTCTCGGCGCTGGAGAAACCCCGGGCCCTGCGCCTCCTCGCCTCCCGCGACCCGGTCGGCGACGTCGGCCGGAATCACGACCTGGCGGGAGCCGGCGGCCTCGGCAACCTCGGCGCGGCCAATTTCAAGAGGCTCCAGGAGGCGCTGCGCTCGGTCGAGGAATCGGCCCGGGGCCGCGAGCCGGCGCTGCGGGCCTCCGCCTCCGCGCTCCGCTTCGACGCGTACGAGACGGAACGGCGGTTCCTTCCCCCCGTGCTTCGCTCCTCGCGGCTCGACCGCGTGCGCCTGTACGTCCTCCTCGATCCTTCGTTCACGCCTCGACCGCTGGACCGCGTGGCCCGGGCCGCCATCCGCGGCGGCGCGGAAATGGTCCAGCTCCGGATGAAGGGCCGGCCGCGCGCGGAGGTGAGGAAGGCGGCGGCCGAAATCGTCCGGATCGCTCGCGGCGAAGGGGCGCTCTTCATCGTCAACGACCGGTACGAGGCGGGCGCCGACGGCGTCCATCTCGGCCGGACCGACTGTTCAATCGCGGCGGCCCGGCGGCGGATGCCGGCGGAGGGGCTCGTGGGGGCGACCACCCATTCGGCCGCCGAAGCCCGGCGCGCGCGGGCCGCGGACTATCTCTCCTGCGGCCCGGTCTTTGCCACGCCCGCCAAGCCGGATCTCGCGCCCCGCGGGCTGGCGTACTGGAAGGCGTGCGTCGCGCTCGGGCGGCCGGTCTTCGCGATCGGGGGGATCACGCGCGCGCGGCTTCCCTGCCTCGTGCGGAAAGGGGTCGACCGGATCGCGGTCGGGGCCGGCGTGGTGGCGCAACCGGACGTCGCCTTCGCCGCCCGCGCCCTGCGGCGACTCCTCCCCGGGCCCTGAGTTTAATACTAAAGCGTCGCGGGGTCAGCGCACTTCGCGGAGGACGAAGTCGGCGGGGCGGTCGAGCGATCCCGACCAGATGTAGCGCCCCTGGTGGCGCAGGTCGCGGCCGGAGATGGCGAGCGTGACCTGCCCCCGCTTGGGATGGACGAGGACCACCGTGTAGTCGGCGATGTCGAGATCCTCGAGGACGAGCGGCGTGTAGAGCACCTCGCCGCTCGGGGGCCCCCCGACTTTCCGGCCGTCCTTCACCACCCAGGTTTCCCCGGCGCGCAGGCTGCGGACTTCGGCGAAGGGGGTCGCGCTCAGGGAGAGGGTGACGGCGCCCCGCCAGGCGGCGACGGGCGCGAACCGTTCGGCGCCGGCCGCGGCGAGCTTGCGGGCCTGGGCGAATTTCTCGTCGGTCCCCTCGAGGGTGGAGACCACGGCGCGGCACCAGCGGACGCGTCGCGCCGCCTCCTCGCGCTTCTCCATCCACTCCCGGCGCGGCCAGACTTCCCCGGGGAGGAAAACGGCCTGCCCCAGGAACCAGCCGGCGACCCAGGGGCCGAGCGACGCGGGCATCGTCGCCATGAGGCGGCGCACGTCCACGAGGCGGTCCTGGGGAAGGTCGCTGAAATTGTGGTACGCCAAGTCCACCTGGTACGGCGTGAACTTGTCGCGCCACTGGCGCTCCGCCTCGGAGCCCGCGCGGAGGTCCGGGGGCGCCGGGGCGTTGATGATGACCGGGGGCGGCGCCTCGGGACGGGGGCGGACGAGGACCGCGACCATGACGGCGATCGCCAGGACGAACGCGGCGACGCCTCCGGCCGCGACGGGATTGGCGCGCACCCGCCGGAGGAGCTTGCGCGCGGCCCCGGGCGGACGGGCCAGGACCGGCTCGCCCTTGAGGAAGCGCTCGAGGTCGAGCGCCATCTCCTCGGCGCTCGGGTAGCGCATCCGCTTGTCCTTGTCCATCGCCTTCAGGATCACCGCCTCGAGCGGGCGGGGGATCACGGGGTTGAGCCGCCGCGGCGGAATGGGATCGCGCGCGCAGACCGTGAAGAGCGTCGCCGTCGCGTTCTCCTCCTCGAAGGGAGGCTTCCCCGTCGCGAGGGTGTACAGCGACGCCCCGAGCGAATAGATGTCGCTCTTCTCGTCCTGCATCTGGATCCGGCCGGAGGCCTGCTCGGGGGGCATGAACGACGGCGTGCCCATGACGGCCGCGGCGATCGAGATCGTCGACTGCGGCATCACGACCTTGGCGAGGCCGAAATCGGTCAGGTACGGCTCGCCCGCGGGCGAGACCATGATGTTGGCGGGCTTGACGTCGCGGTGGATGACGCCGTTCTTGTGGGCGAACTCGATGGCGCGGCAGACCTTGACGAACGTCTCCACGGTCGCGCGCAGGGGGGCGCCGGTCGAGCCGATCGGCCCGCCCTCCAGGAAATCCATCACGAGGTACGTCCGCCCCTTGCCCTCGCCGATGTCGTGGATCGTGCAGATGTTCGGATGGCGGAGCCGCTGGGTCACCTGCGCTTCGCGGCGGAACCGGCGGATGCTGTCATCGTCCGTGGCGTTGAGGAACTTGAGCGCGACCCACCGGCCGGACGACGTGTCCCACGCCTTCCAGACCGCGCCCATCCCGCCCGCGCCGACCTGCGACGCGAGGACGTACTGGTTGACCTGGCGCGCCGGATCGGACAGGACCGCCGCCACTTCGGGGGGCGTCGCCCCCGGTCCGGCCTGCGGCCCGGGAGGCTCGATCCTCGACGGGGCCGCCTCCGAGAGAATGCCGGAGGGCTCGCCCGCGTCCGCCCCCTTCAGGGTCCGGGCCGTCGGGATGTCCTCGAGGTCCCGCCCCGGCGGCGCGGAGGGCGCCGGCGTCGGCTCGTCGATTTTCATCGCGCACACCTTAACATACGCGGCCTTCCACCTGAAGCAGATGGAGGAGGCGTGTTCTCAAATTCGTTTGCTCCGCTCCGGGGAGCGGGGTATCATCGCCCTCCCTTCCGCAGGGGGGTGGCGCGGAGGGCCGTATCGAGTTCCAACCCGACAGGATTCTGATGCTCGGCTCGCCTCCGGCTGGTCTCCGCTTCGAACTCGTCCTTCCTGACGGGGACCTCGAGGGGCGCGACGATCCCTTCCTGACGCTCAGCGATTCCGGCCGGTTCTCCCGGGTCCTGCTCGCCCGGGTGGCGATGGGTCCGACCCCCCTCCGCACCGTGGCTCTCAAGATGCGCCGGGGCGCGCCCCGATCGGCGGAGACGGCGCCTCCCAACCCGGCCGTCGACGAGCGCTGGGACCGGGAACTGGCGACCCTCCGGGCCGTTTCCTCCCCCGAAGTGGTGCGTTTTCTCGATCCCGGCCCCGAGTCGGATCGCGTCGGACCCGTGACCTTCTGCCGGAAGATGCGCCTCGCCTTTCATCCGCTCTGTCCGGAGTGCATGGCGCCGCTTCGGGACTGCCGGGACGACGCGTTGCTCCGCTCCTCGGGGTTGCCGGCCTATTCCGAGGGATCGACCCGCTTCCTGTACTGCGCCTCCTGCGCGGCGAAGCGGGGGGACGGCTCGGCCATCTACTACGGCGACACGGCCCAGGCGGGGACCGGTTCGGCCGAGGTTCGGGACTGGAACCGGCTCGCCCGCGACGGCGGCGCGATCCTCCGCGCCTCCATCTCGGCCGAGGCGCGCGACCGGCTCATGCGCGAATTCCCCTGCTACGGATGCGCGCACCGCGACCAGTGCTACTCCGAGGCCTCGGACGGATCGAGCCCGGTTCTCGCCGAGTCGCGCCTCATGCCCCTCTCGCCATTCGATCTCCAGGCGATCCCGATGGAAGTCCTGCCGCTCCGGTACGACGAGTTCGCGGATCTCCTGGGCGGGGCGTCCTGGGAGGAGGTTCGGGCCCGCGCGCTCTCGGAACCCGGCGGCGCGGGGCGCGCCTCCGTGCTGGCGACGCTCGATGCCGCGTTCTCGTCGCCCCTCCTCTGGATTCACGGCAACGATCGGACGGGAAGACTGCCCCTCGAGATCCTCCGACTCAAGCTGGCGCTCTTCGGCCAGGCGGCCCGGGGATTGAAGGCGGTCCACGAAGCGGCCGGCCGCGCGCTCCTGGATCTCGGACCCTCGAGCGTGATGGTCGATCTCGGCGGTTCGGGGTCGGACCTTCCGGCGCTCTGGTCCTTCCGCGCGAAGATGATCGACGTCGGGGGCGAAGACCCCGGTCCCGAAGGGGCGCCGCCCGCCGCCGACTTGCGCGGCCTGGCGCGACTCTTCTTCCGCGCGCTCCTCGTCAACGATGGGCAGGACGAGGCCGCGGTATTCTCGGCCGTCGAGCGCGTCTCGGGAAAATTGCAGGGTTCCGGCCCGGGCGACGTGAAGACCCTGGCGGCCGCGCTCCCGTCCCATCTCGAACCGGATCGTGGGCTCTTCGACCGCTCGGCGGTCGTCCATCCGGCCGCGCTCCGGGAGGGAAGGGAGAACCAGATTCCCCCGACCCTCTGGGCCGACCTGCTGACGTTCGGGTTCCGACTCGAGGCGGCGATCCCCGGATTCGGCTTCGCGATTCCGCCCGAGGATGCCACGGCGGGACCGGTTGACCGGGCGCTCGCGGAATTCGACCTGCTCGTGCGTCGCGCGCAGGTGGAGCTCACGTCACGGGCCGACCGGGGCCGCGAGATCCTTCGCGCCTGCGACGCGCTCCTGGCGGAAATCGGCGGAGGCGAAGCGCCCGCGGCCCCCGCGCGGCGCACAACGGAATCCACGAGGGTCCGGTGAGCCCGGCACAAAGCCATGCGGTGCTTGACGAAGAGGTTCGTGAGGCCGATAGTGGCCTCCCGACGATCCAACCCATGACCCTCAGGCTCACCATCGCCAAGTCGGGCACCGGGGCCCCCGCGCCCACGGAGTCGGTCTTCCCCGGCGACGTCGTCACGGTGGGCCGCATCCAGGGGAACGACGTCATCCTTCCCGATCCCGACAAGCGCATCTCGGGGCGCCACGCGAGGCTCGAGAAGCGCGACGGCGCCTGGACCCTCACCGACGTGGGGAGCACGAACGGGACGTACCTGAACGACAAGAAGATCGAGGCGAAGAAGCCGCACCCCCTCGAGTCGGGCGACAAGATCTCGATGGGTCTCTTCTCGCTCCGGGTCCTGATCGAGATCGAGGGGGACTTCGGGGCGACGATGAAGGCGGTCGATCCCGTCCAGGCCGGGGGATCCCTGGCGGAAGAGGCGGCGATCGAATACGCGCGGCGCGCGGGGGAATCGCCCGAGGCCCGGGCCGCGGGACTGCGCGCGGCGATCAAGGCGGGGCTCGCGGGGATGCCTCCCGAGCAGGCGCGGGCCGCGCTGGCCCAGGTGCGCGCGCGGTTCGAGGCGGACGACGCGGGGACGATGGTGCGCAAGAAGCCCGACGCCGCCGTCGAGGCGAAGAAGCCCGAGGGCCTGAGCGACGCGGGGTACAAGGCCCTGCAGGATCTCTCCGCCCACTACCTCGGCGACGCGAAATTCGAGTCGGCCGACCAGATCCAGAAATTCTGCAAGCTCGTCGAGCAGTCGGTCGACGTCACGCTCGAGTGGGTCTCGAACTGCCTGAAGGGGCGGCGCGAATTCGAGAACCAGTTCAACGCGGACCTCACCCTCGTCTTCGCCAAGGGCGGGAACCCGATCAAATCCGCGGGCTCTCCGAAAGAGATCGGGAGGTGGCTGCTCGATTTCCGGGCGAAGCGCGACCTCGAGCAGACGAAAACGCAGCTGGACAACGCGTTCAAGGACCTCACGATGCACCAGCTGGGCCTCCTGGCGGGCGTGCAGGAGTGCCTGAAGGCGCTGCTCGGGCGGATCGAGCCGAAGGTGATCGAGCAGGAGGCCCTCGCGCAGGCGAAGGGCTTCTCGGGGATGATGGCCAAGCTGAACGTGGCGAAGAAGGCGTGGGAGACGTACACCGAGAAGCACAAGGAGATGTTCGAGGAGAACAGCAAGCTCTTCAACGAGCTGATCTACCCGAACATCCGGAAGGGCTACCTGGCGTCCCACGCGCCGGGCGAGCCGGGGGCGGCGCAGCCGGCGGAGCAGCTTTAGAGGACGGGGACGGGCGAGGGGAACCAAGAGGAGGATGACCGTGAACCACGTGCGGACGGCGGCGGTGTCGGCGGCGGTGCTGGCGGCCCTGGCCCTGGCCGGGTGCGGCGGCCCGCTCATCCTGGAGTTCCGGGGCGCGGACAGGCTCAACCTCAACGACAAGGACGAGTGCGTCCCGGTCGAGGTCCGGGTCTTCCTGCTGAAGGACAAGGGCTCGTTCGCGAAGGCGTCGTTCGAGCAGCTCTGGGGCGCCAAGTACAAGGAAGTGCTCGGGACGGACGTCGTCGGCGAGCCCCGGCCCATCACCATCTTCGCCAGCAAGGCGACGCCGCTCAACCTCGGCGAGCTGCCGAAGGAAGTGCGCTTCATCGGAGTGATGGCGATGTACCAGCGGAAGGCCGAGGAGGGGATGAAGCGCCACGTCGTGGTGGATCGCGACGAGGCCGGCAGCCAGATCTTCGAGCTGATCGAGTACCGGCTCGAACTGAAGAAGAAATAGCCCGCGCGCGGGCGCCGGGGGGATTGCGTGGACCACGTCCAGAAGGTCGCGTGGAGCGAGGGGATGTTCCTCACTCCGCACCATTTCCAGCAGTGGGACCGGCACCACGAGGACCTCCTCGCCCGGCGGCTGCGGATCTCCGAGCCGCGCGGATGGGGCGTGAGCGAGCTGAAGATCAACGAGGACGCGCTGGCGAACGGGGAATTCATCGTGACCCGCTGCGCGGGCGTCCTGCCCGACGGGCTCATCATCGACGTCCCCGACCTCGATCCGCCCCCGAAATCGCGCCAGATCGGCACGGCGTTCGCGGCGAAGCAGGAGACGATGGGCGTTTTCATCGGCTCCCCGCTGGTCAAGCCGGGGAATCCCGCATGCCGGCTCGACGCCGCGCCGACCGACCGCCCCTCGCGGTACATCGGCAAGTCCGCCATGGTGCCGGACGCCAACACGGGGACGAACGAGCGGGAGATCGCCTCGGCGGTCAAGGACCTGCGCATCCTCTTCGAGACGGAGCCGCTCGACGACTACGTGACCGTCAAGATCGCCGAGCTCGGCCGCACGGCGACGGGGACGTACACGCTGAAGGCCTCCTACATTCCGCCGTGCCTCCACATCGGGGCGTCGCCCCACCTCTCGACCATCCTGCGGCGGATCGTGGAGATCCTGTCGACGAAGAGCTCGGACCTGTCGAAGCAGCGGCGGTCGCGCTCGGCGGGGCTCGTCGAATTCACGATGTCGGAGGCGGCCAGCTTCTGGCTCCTGCGGACCGTCAACGCCGCGCTTCCGCCCCTCGTCCACTATTTCCACCGGTCGCAGACTCACCCGGAGCTCGTCTATCTCGAGATGTCGCGGCTGGCGGGCGACCTGTACACGTTTGCGAGCGACGGCCACCCGAAGGACATCCCGCTCTACGTCCACGACGACCTCTCGTCGACGTTCACCGGGCTCGAGGAGACGCTGCGCCGGCTCCTGGAGACCGTGATCGCGACGCGGTGCACGCCGATTGCGCTCGAGAAAACTCGCGAGGGCCTGTACACGGGACGCGTGCCGGACGAACAGATGCTCGAGAAGGCGCAGTTCTACATCGCCGTCATGGCGGGCGTGCCCGAGGAGAAGGTCGTGCGCGAAGTCCCGTTGAAGGCGAAGATCAGCTCGCTCGACCGGGTCAACCTCCTCATCGCGCAGGCGGTGCGCGGCGTGCCGGTCAAGCACCTCCCGTCGCCCCCGGCGGAAATCCCCGTGCAGCCGGGCCGCAGCTACTTCCTGCTCCAGAAGCAGGGGGAGCATTGGGACGCGGTGAAAGCCTCGAGGGTCATGTCGATCTACATCCCCCCGGAGTTCACCGGGCTCAAGCTCGAACTCATGGCGGTTAAGGAATAGCGCGTGAACACCATCGGAACGCCGGTCCTCGCGGGTTTGCCGGATCTCTGCGCGGACCTGCTGACGTTCATCCAGTCGATGCGGAAGGCCGTCGACCCCGGGGAGTACGAACCCTTCCGGGCGAAGGTCGAGGAGCTCTTCCGCTCGCTCGAGACGCGGGCGAAGGAGGCGGACATCCCGGACGCGCTCACCCAGCAGGCGAAGTACGCGCTGGTCGCCTTCCTCGACGAGACGATCATGACCTCGAACTGGGCCTTGAAGGAGGTGTGGGCCGGGAGCCCCCTCCAGCTCCAGTACTTCAACGAGTTCAACGCGGGCGAGGAGTTCTACGGCAAGATCGACGGCCTCCGGAACACGGACGACCCGGGGAAGCTCGACACGCTCGAGGTCTACTTCCTCTGCCTCTCGCTGGGCTTCAAGGGAAAGTACGGCGACCTGAAGGGGATGGAGAAGATCAAGATCCTGATGGAAGCCATCGCCAAGGAGCTGCGGAAGGCGCGGACCAAGGGCGTGGAGGGGCTGTCGCCGGCCTGGGAGCCCAAGGACCAGGCTGGCGGGGTGGTGAAGGAGTTCCCGGTGTGGATCATTGTCATCGGATGCAGCGCCATGCTGCTCCTGCTCTATTTCATCCTGTCGACGGTGCTCGGATCCGTGGCGGACAACGTCATCAAGCAGGTGAGCTAAGGGGGCCGGTTCGATGAACTTCCTGCAGGGTCTTCTCGCGGGCGGCAGCATGAACGTGATGGGGCTGATCGTCTTCGTCCTCGTCACGTGGTTCAGCGGGTCCTACCTCAAGTTCATGGAGAAGTGGCGCCCGCTCATCATCGTCGTCGGCGCGCTCATCTGGTTCCTCATCATCGTCATCCAGAAGATGGTCGCGAAGAAGAGCGCGGCCGCGATCGAGGACCGCCTGCGCGCGCAGGCCCAGGACCAGATCGCCGCGGTCCGGCCCGACCGGAAGCCGCAGGTCCAGGCGCTCGAGAAGCAGCTCACCGAGGCGATCGCCGCCCTCAAGACCTCCAAGATGGGCGCCGGCGCGCTGTACGCGCTCCCCTGGTACATCATCATCGGGCCGCCCGGCTCGGGGAAGAGCACCGCGCTCCAGGAGTCGGGCCTCAACTTCCCCTACATGAGCCAGGGGCGGAAGGGCATCCGCGGCGTCGGCGGCACGCGCAACTGCGACTGGTGGTTCACCGACCAGGGGATCCTGCTCGACACGGCCGGCCGGTACACGACGGAGCTCGAGGACCGGGACGAGTGGCTCTCCTTCCTCGACATGCTCAAGAAATGCCGCAAGCGGAAGCCCATCAACGGCGCGATCGTCTGCGTCAGCATCGCGGACCTCGTCCAGTGCACCGACGAGGAGCGCGAGGCGCACGTCAAGAACATCAAGGACCGGATCGACGAGCTGACGAAGCGGCTCGAACAGGTTTTCCCGGTCTACCTCCTCTTCACGAAGTGCGACCTGCTGAACGGGTTCGTCGACTTCTTCGAGGATTTCGGGAAGAACGACCGCTCGCAGGTGTGGGGGTTCACCCTGCCCCACGGCGGCGAGAAGGTCGAGTCCTACCAGCCGATCTTCGAGGAGGAGGTCCGCAAGCTGTACAGCCAGCTCTCGGCCCAGCGGATCCTGGCGCTCTCGACCGAGCGGCCCATGGACAAGAAGCGGCGCATCTACGGGTTCCCGATCCAGTTCTCGATGGCCCACCGGAAGCTCGCCGACTTCGTGGGCGAACTCTTCCGTCCCAATCCGTTCCAGGAGAGCTCGACCCTGCGGGGCGTCTACTTCACGAGCGGCACGCAGGAGGGGACGCCGATCGACCAGCTCGTCGCCGCGATGGGTTCCGCGTTCGGCCTCCAGGAGGACGCCGCGGGCCTGATCTCGCAGGCGGTGGACCGGAAGAGCTACTTCATCAACACGCTCTTCTCGAAGATCATCTTCGGCGACCAGAACCTCGCGCGCTCCTCCACCAAGGTGGCCCGGCGCCGCCGGGTCCTGCGGACCGCGATGGCGATCGGATCGGTCGTCGCGCTCCTGGGATTCTCGATCTCCCTCGGCATCGCGTTCGTGGGCAACCTGCACCTCATGAGGTCGGTCGGCGCCACGGCCAAGAAGCTCCAGGACGCGGGGAAATCGTCGCCGCAGGATCTCGCGGGCAATCTGCAGGCGCTGGAGGACTTGCGCGTCCGCATCGACGAGCTCGACCGCTACACCCGGGAGGAGCTCCCCATGTCCCTGCGGTGGGGCCTCTACCGGGGGGAAGAGGTCTACCTCGGACAAAAGGACCCGGTGACCGGGCAGAAGGGGAAGACGGGCATCCGCAAGGTCTACATCGACAGCATCAACTCCCTCTTCCTGAAGCCGAACGGCGAGAACCTGCTGAAGGAGATGAAGCAGCGGGTCGCCGACACGAACAAGACGCGCAAGGACTTCGACAAGCTCTACGACCTGGTCCTCGTCTACAAGATGCTCGCCCGGAAAGAGGAGCCGAACAAGAACCTGATGACGCTCGTCCTGACCGAGGACGACCGCTGGCTCAAGGCCCTCGGACCGGGGGCGACGTCGCTCTCGCCCGACCTGAAGAAGATGGCGGAGAAGCAGATGGGCTTCTTCATCGACCAGGCGGTCGCCGGCATGAAGTGGCCGGACATCCCGCTGCCGGTCACCGAGTACGACGCGATCTCGATGGCCAAGATCGTCGAGGAACTGGCGGGCGGACCGTGGGTGACGGAATCCTTCCGCGACATGATCCGCCTCGCGGGCGAGCGCTACCCGAAGGTCTCGCACGAGACGCTCATCAAGGCGCGCGGCAAGGAGCTCTTCGCCTGCCCGGAGGACAAGTACGTCCCCGGGTACTACACCCAGCGCGCCTACAACGAGTACATGCAGAGCGCGATCCAGGAGACGAGCGAGAACCTCTCGAAGAAGCTCGCCAAGCTGGAGCGCGAGAAGTCGGCCGACGAGATCTCGAAGCAGTTCCGGACGATGTACAAGTCCGAGTACACCCTGGCGTGGCAGACCTTCCTCGAGAACGTGGAGCTCAAGAACTTCGACAACCTCCGCGACGCCACGAACAAGCTGAAGGTCCTGACGGCGACCGACTCGGCCTACCGGGATCTCTTCAAGGGGATCTGGGAGGGGCGCCGGCTCGACCTGGGCGGCGGCGAGGTCATCAACGACACCAAGGACGACCGCAAGTGGGTGGACGACGCGCTGAAGGCGCTCGAGGAACTCCAGCGCGGTCTCGACAAGATCCAGTCCACGTCGCCCCCCGGCGACCGGTTCGTCTCGATGACGGAGGCGGCCCTCAAGGAGCTCAGCTATCTCTTCTCGAACGCCAAGACGAACATCGAGAACTCGGTGAAGCAGGCCGATCCGGCCCTCTCCAGTTCCGCGGCGCGCTTCCTGACCCGATCGCTGATGAGCACGATCGAGGCGCTCGTCACCGAGGCGCAGGCGGAGGCCGAGGCCTTGTGGAAGAAGTCGGTGTACGAGGGCTACGTCAAGAAGCTGGCGGGGAAGTTCCCCCTCGTGACCGACGCGGGGGAGGAGATCCCGATGAAGGTCTTCTCCGAGGCCTTCAATCCGAAGAGCGGGACCTTCTGGAAGACGACCGAGACCCTCGCGCGGCTCGCGCGCGGATTCAGCTTCGAGGATCGCCGCCTCGTCCGGTTCTCCACCGATTACGACGAGTGCGTGAAGAAGGCGGAGCAGTTCCGGGACGCGCTCTACCCGACGAAGGATTCGGAGCAGATCCAGCTGACGCTCGACCTGACGCTGCAGCAGCGGTCGGCGGTCGTGGACATCACCGTCTACGTCGGCGAGAAGAAGTTCAGCGCCTCAGAGAACATGGACCGCCGGGGGACGCTCATCTGGAGCGAGGCGGCCCCGCGGGGCGCCAAGGTGGAGGTCCACCACGACGACAACCAGCACACGCCGCTGGACAAGTTCGCCGGGATGGACTGGGGCATCCTGCGGCTCTTCGCCGAGGGCAAGCTCGCGGCGAAGGGGGAGAAGACCTTCGAGTGCACGTGGGAGTTCAACGTGACCGTGTCGGGCGCGCCGGCGAAGCGGAAGGCCGACTGCATGCTCGAGATGAAGGACAAGGTGAATCCGTTCGTCGCGAATTTCTTCGTGTTCAAGTGCCCGGAGAAACTGGGACCGTGACCACCACCCCGGCCGGCTGCTACGGGAAGCTGCCGATCTTCGCGGACTTCATCCGGCACAACTACCAGTCGCCGGAGGTGGAGAAGCTCGACCAGTGGTTCCAGGAGGGCATCGCCTTCGCCCGGGCGGCGCTCGGGGGCGGCTGGGAATCCGGGTACGCCCAGGGGGCGCCCTTCCGGTTCCTCTTCCGCCCGCCGGGGGGGGCCCGGTTCCTGATCGGCGCGGGCGTTCCCGGCACGGACAAGGCGGGACGCAAGTATCCCTTCACCGTCTTCCTGAACGTCGACGCGGCCCCCTTCGAGCGCGACGCCGCGCTGCTGCCCCTCCATTTCCGGGAGTTCCTCGATCCGGCCCAGGAACTCGTCTCGGTCGGGTGGAAGGACGCGGACGTCAAGCAGCTCTTCGCCCGCATCGACGGGATGAAAGGTCCCGACGCCGCGGCGGTGGGCGGCCACCGCGCCCGGTTCCAGGAGTACCTGAAGCACGAGCGCGCCTCCGCCTTCTGGACCGGCGTCTTCGGCGTGGCGGGCCATCCCGGCCGCGCGACGCTCGTCCAGAACCTGCAGGAGGCGGTCCGGATCCTGCGCGCGACGCCGGTGGACCGTCCGTCGCTCGGGCTGAAGTTCCCGCTGCCCACCCAGGGAGGGTCGGAGGCGACCTCGGCCGCCGTCTGCTTCTGGCTGGACCTCGCCTTCCGCCTCGTGGGATGGAAGAAGGTCCCCTCGCTCGCCTTCTGGCACGCCCCGGCGCCCGGCAAGGCCTCACAGCTGATCCTGTTCTTCAACGGAGCTTCACCGAAATATTTTCCGTCCTTGATGTTCCCCGACTACGACAACGAGACCCTGTGGGACCTGTCGCGCGGGAGCGGCGACGCGGCCGACACGGTGGTCCGGGTGGTGAACGGGCCCGACCTCAGCATGGCGGACCTGGCGGCGGCCGTGGCGGGTGCAAATAAGTATTGAGCGGGCGGGTCGAGGCGGATTACTATTCTACGCCTGGTTGGGGAGCTGTGGCGGACCTGCAGGACATCGTCAAACTCGGAACAACGCCCATTCCCGGGGATAGTCCCGCCGGGGTTGCGGCGCGCTACGAGCCGGAGTATGAAAAAATCCAGCTCGAGATCGAGAAACTCCAGTCGGTCAACCAGGTCCCGGTCCTGTGGGATGAAGTGGTCTCGCTGGGATCGACGATCCTCTCCCAGAAATCCAAGGACCTCCTGATCGCCTCGTACCTCGCGACCGGACTCCTGTCGCAAAACGGCTACGCGGGCCTCGCCGCCGGCCTGGGATTCTACAAGGACTTCCTCTCCACGTTCTGGGACAAGCTCTTCCCGCCCGTCGAGAAGATGCGCGGCCGCGAGGGCGCGGTGCGGTGGCTCGACGAGCGCACGGCCCGGATGGTCTCGGAGATGCCCCAGACCTCGGAGGGGGACCGCGAGGTCGTCACCTCCTGCGTGACGGCACTGGAGGCGCTCAACGGGATCCTCAGCGAGAAGTTCACCGATTCCCCCCTGAGCCTTTCCGCGCTGGCGGAGAAACTCCAGGAGAAGATCGACACCATTCCCGCCCCCGAGGTCGCGGCCCCGGCGGCCGCCGAGGGATCCCCGTCGGACGGGGGCTCGGCCTCGGCCGAGGGATCCGCGCCCGCGGAGTCGACGCCCGCCCCGGGCGCGATCGACTCTCCCGACCGGGTCCGCGAAGTCGTCGGCCAGGCGGTCGAATTTCTCAAGAAGGCCAATCCCGCCGATCCCCTCGCGTACGGGCTCGAACGAGCGCTCCTCTGGGGCGCGATCGCCGACCTTCCCGAGCCGCTCCCGGCGGGAGGCGACGCGGCGGTGCTTCCGACGTGGGAGACGGGGCTCCGGAAAAGGGAATACCAGCGGATCTTCGACGAGGCGGAAGCCCGGTTGCCGATGGATCCGCTCTGGCTCGATCCGAATCTCTACGTCGTCCGGGCGATGGAAGGGCTGGGCTCGGGATTCGACGCGGCCCGGCAGGCCGTCGGGGCGCAGGTCGCGGCGCTCGTGCGGCGGCTTCCGGACCTGCTGGGCTCCACGTTTGAAGGAGGTGTGCCCGTGGCCTCGGAGGTCACGCGCGCGTGGATCGAACACGAACTTCTCGGGGGCCCGGTGAAGGGCGCCGCGGCGGGCGCGGGTCCGGACCGCCTCGAGGAGACGATGACGGAGGCGCGCAAGCTCGCCACGCGCGGCAAACTGCCGGCGGCCACGGCGATGGTGCAGAAGGAGTTGCAAGGAGTCCCGCCGGGAAGGGGGAGGTTCCTCTGGCGGCTCAACATGGCCCGGCTCTGCGCGGAGTCGGGACGTCCCGCGCTGGCGGTCCCGGTGCTCGAGGCGCTCGACGGCGAGGCGGAGCGCGCCGGGCTCGACCAGTGGGAACCGGAACTTGCCGTAGAAGTTGTAAAACTTTTATGGCAGTGCTACAGTTCCCTCTCCAAATCGGGGGGTGAGGTGATGGTGGACAAGGCGGGGCGGGCGTACGCCCGTCTCTGCCGGCTCGACCTGACGGCAGCCATGACACTTGACGGGAAAAAATAACACTTAGAGGAGGATGTGCGATGGCGGGAAAAGAAGGAACGGTCGCTCCGAGGGAGAGGGTGAACATCGTGTACAAGTCGTCGGTCGGGGACGCGCAGGAAGAGGTGGAACTGCCCCTGCGGCTCCTGATGCTCGGCGACTACACCGGGCGCGCGGACAGCACCCCCCTCGAGGACCGCAAGCCCATCGACATCAACAAGGACAACTTCAACGACGTGCTCCGGAGCCAGAACATCTCCGTCACCGTCCAGGTGGCCAACAAGCTGGCGGAGAAGGAAGGCGAGGAGATGCCGGCGACGCTGAAATTCTCCCACCTGAAGGACTTCGAGCCCGAGGCCATCGTCGGCCAGGTCCCCGAGCTGAAGAAGCTCATGGAGCTGCGCCAGGCCCTGAGCGCCCTCAAGGGCCCCCTCGGCAACCTGCCGGAGTTCCGCAAGAAGATCCAGACGATCATCGGCGACAAGGCCGCCCGCGAGAAGCTGGCCGCGGAAATCACCGGCGGAAAGAAAGAATAAGCGTAATCTTTAACACCGACTAAAAAAGAGGAAGGAACGAGACATGGCGGACACCGAGAACCAGGCGCAGGCCCAGCAGGCCGGCGCCGCGGAAGGGTCGCTGCTCGAGGAAATCCTGCAGCAGACCAAGCTGAAGCCCACCGACGAGGGCTACGAGATCGCCAAGAAGGGCGTCGAGGCGTTCATCGCCGAGCTGATCGCCCCGAAGGCGGCCTTCGACAAGGCGGACAAGCGCGCGGTCGACCTCATGATCGCGGAAATCGACAAGAAGCTCAGCCGGCAGGTCGACGAGGTCCTGCACCATCCCCAGGTGCAGAAGCTCGAGTCGGCCTGGCGCGGGCTGAAGCTCACCATCGACCGGACCGACTTCCGGGAGAACGTCCGGATCGACCTCCTGAACGTTTCGAAGGCCGACCTCCTGGCGGACTTCGAGGATTCCCCGGAGATCGTGAAGTCGGGCCTCTACAAGCTCGTCTACACGGCGGAGTACGGGCAGTTCGGCGGCCGGCCGTACGGCACGATGGTCGCCAACTACGAGTTCTCCCCCGGGCCGCAGGACGTCGCCCTCCTGGGCAAGGTCGCCGCGGTCTCGGCCATGTCGCACGCGCCCTTCATCGCGGCGGCGGGCCCGAAGTTCTTCGGGATGGACACGTTCAGCAAGCTCCCGAACCTGAAGGACCTGAAGACGATCTTCGAGGGTCCCCAGTACGCCAAGTGGCAGTCCTTCCGG
>Ga0075423_10000155_pt1 | contig 45508 bp, 45 predicted proteins | sample SoiMethybrSBSTD2_FD_80114 | JGI IMG/M metagenome (GOLD analysis project Ga0075423, IMG submission 80114) | Bulk soil microbial communities from a Populus tree surrounding site in Tennessee, USA - Soil MetaG P. TD hybrid SBSTD2 | ecosystem: Environmental > Terrestrial > Soil > Tree plantation... | reverse complement strand
GCGCGCGCAGGCCACGGCCGTGGCCACCCCGTGCTGCCCCGCGCCCGTCTCGGCCACGATCCGGGTCTTCCCCATCCGCCGAGCGAGAAGGGCCTGGCCGAGCGCGTTGTTCAGCTTGTGGGCGCCGGTGTGGAGCAGGTCCTCCCGTTTCAGGAATACGCGACGCAGCCCCGCGGCCTCCCCGAAGCGCGCGGCGTGGGTGAGCGGCGTGGGGCGTCCCGCGAACGTGTGGAGCTCGCGGGCGAGCTCGGCCTGGAAGGCGGGGTCGATTCGCGCCTCGTCATAGGCGCGGGCCAGCTCGAGGACCGGCGTGAAGAGGATCTCCGGAACGTAGACGCCGCCGAAGGCTCCAAAGCGGCCCGGCCCTGGGGTCACGAGCGCTTCGGCCGGCTGTGGTCCGCCTCGCGGATCCTCTCGATGAAGGCCTGCACTTTCCGGGGATCCTTCCGTCCCGGCTCCGACTCGAGCCCGCTGGAGGCGTCGACGCCGAAGGGGCGGACGTCGAGGACGAGCTTGGAAACGTTCTCCGGCGTGAGCCCGCCCGCGACGAAGATCCGGAGTCCCGCGTTCACGGCGCGCCGCGCCCACTGCCAGTCGGCGCGCTTCCCCGTCCCGCCGGGGCGTTCCGGGTCCGCCGCGTCGAGAAGATAGGTCCGGAGCGGGACCATGGGGAGGGTGCCGGGCTCGGGCGCTCCGTCCCGCAGCACGTGCCAGACCTCGAACGATTCCCCCGCCCCGCCCGACCCCGTCGGCTCCTCGTGATTCCACCCGTGAACCTGGACCGCGTGCACCGGAAGGTCGCGGACGGATCGCGCGACCGTGTCGGGGGTCTCGTCCGCGAAGACCCCGACGAGGAGGGTCTCGGGGGATAGCGCGGTCGCGATCTCCCTCGCCCGCTCGGTCGTGACGCGACGCGGGCTTTCGGTCAGCACGACGCCCACGAAATCGGCGCCCGCCCGGGACGCCATGGCGGCGTCGTCCGGCGTCGTGATTCCGCACACCTTGATCCTCGTTCGCATCAGCCCGGTTTCTTCTCCGCGGACTTCTTCTCGGGCACGGCGCCGAAGAGCGAGGCGAATGCCTCTTCGATGGAATCCGCCTTGAGGAGCGTCTCCCCGATCAGGACGCCGTCCGCGCCCACGCGCTCCAGCTCGCGCATCTCCTCCCGCGCGCTGTACCCGCTCTCCGCGATGCGCACGCGGTCGGCGGGCACGAGCGGTAGGATGGAGGAAGCGTGGTTGCGCCGCATCTCCAGCGTCCGGAGATTCCGGTTGTTCACCCCGATCGCGCCCTCGAGCGCCAGCGCCCGCTCCACCTCGCTCTTCTCGTGGATCTCGACCAGGAGCTCGAGCCCGATCTCGCGCGCGAGGGCCGCGTAGTCGCGGAGCTGTCCCGGGCCGAGGAGGGAGACGATGAGGAGCGCCGCGTCCGCTCCGTGGGCGCGGGCTTCGTAGAGCTGGCGCTCGTGGACCACGAAATCCTTGAGCAGCACGGGAAGCGAGACCGAGTCCCGGACCTGGCGCAGGTGTTCCACGGAGCCCTGGAACCGGAGCGGCTCCGTGAGCACCGAGATGGCCGCGGCGCCGACGCGCTCGTACTCCTTGCCGATCGTGGCGGGGTCGAACTCCTGTTTCAAGATTCCGGCCGACGGAGAGGCGCGCTTGATCTCGGCGACGACCCGCAGGGGCTCGCCGGAGGGCCTTCGCAGCGAGGCGATGAAGGGACGCGAATCGCCGAGCCGCGCCTCCGCTTCGCGCCGGAGGTCGACCGTGGAGTGATGGAGCGCCTCGCGCTCCAGTCTCTCCCGGCGCTCCCTCGCGATCGTGGTCAGAAAGTCCGCCATCATTCCTCCCCCAGCTTCCGGGACACGGCCACGAACCGCTCGAGTACGTCCAGCGCCCGCCGCGAATCGATCTGCTCCGACGCGAGCGCGGCGGCTCCTTCCAGAGTCTCCGCCGATCCCGCGATCCAAAGGGCGGCCGCGGCGTTCAGGACCAGAGCATCCCTCCTCGCCCCGCGCTCTCCGCCGAGGACCGCCCGGATGATGCGCGCGTTCGCGGCCGGATCCCCTCCCCGGAGCGCCTCGACCGGGGCGGCCGGGAGGCCGATCGATCGCGCCTCCACGGCGCGCATCCCACCGACGCCCTCGGGACCCGCTTCGACCGCGAGGTTCCCTTCCGTGAGCGAGAGCTCGTCCATTCCGCCCGCCCCGTGCACCACGAGGGCGCGCGTGATCCGGAGCTTCGAGAGCACCTCGGCCACCATGGCGGCCCGGTCCGGAGCGGCGACCCCCACCAGCTGATGCGTGGCGCGCGCCGGATTCGCGAGCGGCCCGAGCCAGTTGAACAGCGGTCGGACCCCGAGATCGGTCCGCGCGCGGGCCACGTGGCGCATCGCCGGGTGGAATCGTCTCGCGTTCAGGAACGTGAATCCAGTCTCTTCCAGCGCGCGCGCCGCCCCCTGGGGCCCGAGCTCGATGTTCGCGCCCAGCGCCTCGAGAACGTCCGCGCTGCCGGAGCGGCTCGACACCGACCGGTTCCCGTGCTTCGCCACCGGCACGCCCGCCGCGGCGGCGACCAGCGCGGCCGCGGTGGAGATATTGTACGTGTGGGAGCCGTCCCCTCCCGTGCCGCACGTGTCGAGGATCCTCTCCCACGTCCCCGGAAACGGGATCGCCTCGGCGCGCAGCGCCTCGGCTCCCCCGAGCATCTCCGCCGCGGTCTCGCCTCGCTGCGCGAGGGCGAAGAGGAAGGCCGCGATCTGGGCGTCCCCGACCTCGCCGCGCATCATGGCACGGACCGCCGCGCCGGTCTCCTCGCGGGTCAGGCCCTCCCCGCGCAGGAGCCGCGGCATGAGCTCACGGATCATTGGTTCCTGGCTGGGGTGACGTCCGGCACGAGCCTCAGAAAGTTGCGCAGCAGATCCTTGCCGCACGCCGTGAGAATGGACTCCGGGTGGAACTGGACGCCCCAGGTCTCGTGGTCCTTGTGGCGGACCGCCATGATCTCGTTCTCGGGCGTCCACGCCATGATCTGGAGCTTGTCGGGAAGCCCCTCGCGCGCCACGAGGAGCGAATGGTAGCGGGTCGCCTGGAAGGGATTGTCCACGTCGAGAAAGAGGCCGCGACCCGTGTGGATGACCGCCGAGGTCTTGCCGTGCACCAGGCGCCCGGCGCGGACCACCTTGCCTCCGAAGACCTCCCCGATGCACTGGTGCCCCAGGCAGACGCCGAGGATCGGGATCGTGCCGGAGAAGCGCTCGATCGCGGCGCTCGAGATCCCGGCCTCGCTCGGCCGTCCCGGCCCCGGCGAGATGACCAGCGCCGAAGGCTTCCGGCGGGCCACCTCGTCCACCGTGATCTCGTCGTTCCGCACGACCTCGGGCGTGGATCGCAGCTCCCCCAGGTACTGGACCAGATTCCAGGTGAAGGAGTCGTAGTTGTCGATCATGAGGATCACGTCGTGAGCCCCCGCGCCGCGAGCCGCACCGCTTCCTCCACGGCGCGCCCCTTGCTCCGGGTCTCGAGCCACTCCGCCCGCGGATCGGAATCGGCTACGATCCCCGCGCCGACGCCGCAGTGGATCCGGCCGCGCTCGAACGTCGCGGTCCGGATGGCGATGCAGAAATCCGCGTTCCCATGAAAATCGAAATATCCGACCGCGCCCGCGTAGGCGCCGCGCCGGGCCGCTTCCATCTCCTCGATGAGCTCCATCGCGCGCTTCTTGGGCGCGCCGCTGACCGTGCCCGCGGGGAAGCACGCCCGGACCACGTCGAACGCGGAGAGCCCCTCGCTCAGCTCTCCCTCCACCTGGCTCACCAGGTGCATGACGTGGGAGTACCGCTCCACGTCCATGAACGTGGTGGCGCGGACGCTGCCCACCCGCGCGATGCGTCCCACGTCGTTCCGGCCCAGGTCGACCAGCATGACGTGCTCGGCGCGATCCTTCTCGCTCGAGCGGAGCTCCCGCTCCAGGGATTCGTCCTCGGCGCGGGTCTCGCCTCGCTGCCGGGTCCCGGCGATCGGGCGGAGGGTCACCTTGGAGCCCGAGATCCGAACGAGGATCTCCGGGGAGGAGCCGGCGATCGAGCGCTCCCGGTTCTTGAGGAAGAACATGTACGGGGACGGGTTGAGGATGCGGAGCGCGCGGTAGACGTCGAAGGGGCTCACCGGCGCTTCCGCGTCCAGGCGATGCGCCAGCACGATCTGGACCGCGTCCCCCGCGCGGATGTGCTCCTTCGCGGCCTCGACGGCTTCCAGATAACGGGTTTCGCCCAGATTGCTTACGAAGGAGATCTCACCGTTTGCGTGAGGCGCCTCCACCGTCGCCGGAGGGAGCCCGTGAAGCCGAGCCACCATCTCGTCGATGGTGGCCACCGCCTCCTGGTAGCGGCGCTCCGGCTGCCCTTCGGGGCGGCTGTTCACCACGAACCGGAGCCGGTGACGGAAATTGTCGAAGACCAGGACCAGCTCCGGGAAGACGAAGTGGAGGTCGGGGTGCCCGAGGTCGTCGGGGAGACGGGGTGGGAGCTTCTCGAGGAACCGGACGTAGTCGTACCCGATCAGCCCTACCGCGCCTCCGCTGAAGGGAGGCAGGCCGGGAACGTCCGCGGCGCGCACGTCACGGAGAAGTCCCTGCAGCGCTCCCAGGGGGTCGCGGCTTTCGGTCCGCTCCGTGCGCTCGCCGCGCCGTATCTGCACCTCGGTCCCCTTGGATCGGAACTCGATCCCGGGCCGGAACCCCAGGATGGAATACCGCCCCCAGTTCTCTCCCCCCTCGAGGCTCTCCAAGAGGAAGGAAGCGTCGCCGCGGTCGAGCTTCAAGAACGCCGAGACGGGCGTGTCCATGTCCGCGAGGATCTCGCGCGTGACCGGGACGAGGTTCTTCTCGCGCGAGAGCGCGACGTATTCGGCCAGGGTCGGGCTGGTCATGCGCGCACGCGCTCCGGCTCCGTGACGCCGGCATCCTGCGCGGCGCGGAGGAGCTCCCGGGCCTGGCGGCGCGTGGTGTCCGTGACGCGGGCTCCGGCGAGGAGCCGCGCGATCTCCGCTTCACGCTCCTTTCCGGTCAGCGGACGGACGCCGGTCGTGGTGCGTCCCCGGGTCGTCGATTTCACGACCTCGAAGTGCCGCGCGCCGTGCGCCGCGATGAGCGGGAGGTGCGTGATGCAGAGGACCTGCCGGCGCCGGGAGAGTTCTCGAAGCATGCGACCGACCTCCTCGCCGACGGCCCCTCCGATCCCCTGGTCCACCTCGTCGAAGACGAGGGCCGCCACGCGGTCTCGCTCCGCCATGAGCGACTTGATCGCGAGCATGACCCGCGAGAGCTCTCCGCCCGACGCGATCCGGCGCAGCGCGCGGGGCGGCTCGCCGGCGTTCGGACGGAACGCGAACTCCACCTCGGGAAGGGGGGACGGGCCCTGAAGCGCCGGATCGCGCTCCGTCGTTTGAGCCGAGAGAGACGCCTTCTGGAATCCCAGCCGCTCGAGACGGGCCCCGGCCTCGCGGGTGAAACGCGCCCCCTCCCCGCGGCGGCGGGCCAGGAACCCATCGAGGCGGCCTGTGAACGCGACGAGGCGAGCGGCGAGCGCCCGCTCGCGCGTCTCGAACGAGCGAGCGGCGTCGGGATCCATGGAGCGCGCCCTCGACTCGAGCGCGTCCCGGAGCCTGAGGAGGCCCTCGAAATCCGTCCGGTGCTTCCGCGCGAGCCGATGGATCCGGTCGAGTCTCGACTCGAGCTGGTCCAGGGGCAGCGGCTCCTCGAGAGCCTTCGCCTCGGCGTCCTCGAGGTTCACGGCGAGGAGCCGGATCGAATCCAGCAGCGTCTCGGCTTCCTCGGCGAGTGCCACGTGCTCGGGAACGGTGGCCGCCAGCGTTCGCAGGGCTCGCGACGCGCGGCGCACCGAGCTTTCGACGCCCCCTTCTTCCGCCGCCAGGGTCTGTCGAGCCGCGCGGAGGGACTCCACGACGCGCTCGCGATGCCGCAGCCGGTCGCGCTCCTGCTTCAGCGCCTCCTCCTCGCCGGGACGGAGGGCGGCGCTCGTGAGCTCCTCGAGGTCCTCGCGCACGCGGTCCTCGTCCGCGCGGTCGCGGTCCCAGGCGGCGCGGTCCTCGCCCAGGCGTCGCCGCTCGTCCAGGATCTCGGCCCGCTCCCGCGCGAGCGCGAGGCGCTCCTCGGTGAGCCCGGCCCACGCGTCGTAGAACTCCGTCTGGTTCTCCGAGCGGAGAAGGAGCTGGTGCTCGTGCTGGCCGTGGAGGTCGACCAGGAGATCGCCGATCTTCTTGAGCTCCGAGAGGAGGACGGTTCGCCCGTTCACGAGGGCCCGGCTCTTTCCGTCCCCGGAGATCTCGCGCCGCACGATGACGCGTCCCTCCTCGGGCTCCAGGCCCAGCACGCGCATCTCCTCGAGCAGATCGGCGCGGCCGCTCAGGTCGAACACCCCTTCGACGAAGCCCCGCTCTTCTCCGGCGCGAAGCCAGTCGGGATCGGCCCGCTCTCCGAGAAGGAGCGCGATCGATCCCAGGACGAGCGATTTTCCCGCCCCGGTCTCTCCCGTGAGCACGTTGAGCGTGGGATCGAGGTCGAGCGAGAGGCGCTCCACGAGCGCGAGCCCCTGAATCGAGAGCCAGGTCAGCATGGCTCAGTCCGGAAGCCGCGTGCGGGTCGGGGGTCCGGCCCAGGCCAGCTTCTCGCGCAGGACCTCGTAGAAGGAGTCGCGTCGCAGGGAGAGCATGGAGACCCGCGCCTTGGCCCGGCGGATCTCCACGTCGTCCCCCGCCGCCAGAGGCCGCGAGATCTGACCGTCGATCGTCAGGCGGGCGCGGTTCACGTTGCCGCCCACGCGTATCTTGATTCGCTCGCCCGCCCCGACGAGGAGCGGGCGGAAGGCCAGCGAGTGGGGGCAGATGGGAGTGGCGAGGAGCGCCTCGATGGTGGGCCGCACGATGGGTCCTCCCGCGGAGAGCGAGTACGCGGTCGATCCGGTGGGCGTGGCCACGATGAGCCCGTCCGCCGCGAGGGTTCCGATCGTCGTTCGGCCGATGCGAAGATCCAGCTGCACCATGCGCGATTCGTCGGACTGGTGGATCACGACGTCGTTCAACCCGGACTCGGTCCAGGCGGTCTTCCCCCGCCGCGAGCCGACGCGCGCCTCGATCATCATCCGGGGCTCGACCTCGACGTCCCCGGCGAGCACCCGCTCGAGCGCGTCGTAGAGATCGGACTCGGCGGTCTCGGTCAGGAAGCCCAGCCCCCCGAGGTTGACGCCGAGGATGGGGACGTCCGCGCGGGCCGCCTCGCGTGCGGCGGAGAGGAAGGTTCCGTCGCCGCCGAGGACCAGCACGGCGTCAACGCGCGCGATGAGGGAGCGGAGCGGCGTCCCCGTTCCCGCGCCGCGCACGGCGCCCGCGATTCCCTTCTCGAGGAGCACCTTGAGGTCGCGCTCGCGCAGCCATCGGACGAGCGCGGGAAGCAAGGCCCGCGCTCCCTTCTTCTCCCGATTCCCGACGATTCCGATTCGGCGGGGAGGGAGCGTCATGCGTCGGATCCGACCGGCGCCAGGGGCGAAGGAAGCGGCCGGGGTTCCTCCTCGAGCCAGCGCATGACGTCGCGGGCGATGGCGGGTGCGTCGAGCCCGGCCTGGCGCAGGAGCGACTCGCGCGTGCCGTGGTCGAAGAAGCGGTCGGGGATGCCGAAGCGGAGCGTGCGGATGGGAAGTCCCGGCGCGCGCGAGACCAGCTCCAGCACCGCGTCCCCGAAGCCGCCGGGGAGCGCCGCTTCCTCGAGCGTCACCAGTCGCCCGGTCCGGCGGGCCCAGTCCAGGATCAGGCGCTCGTCGAGCGGCTTCGCGAACCGCGCGTTGATGACGGCGGCCGAGGTCCCGGCTTCGCCGAGAAGCTTCGCCGCGGCGCGTGCCGGAGCCACCATGGTTCCATAGGCCACGAGCACGAGATCGGTGCCTGGTTCCAGGAGCTCCCCTTCCCCGATCACCAGCGGACGCGGCTCCGGATCGAGGGGGACGCCGAGGCCGCTGCCGCGCGGATAGCGCACCGCGATCGGCCCGCCGGAGTAGGCTGCCATGGTGGCGAGCATATGCCGGAATTCGTTCTCGTCCTTGGGAGCCAGGAGCACGAAGCCCGGCAGGCAGCGCAGGTACGCGATGTCGAAGACGCCGTGGTGCGTGGCTCCGTCTTCCCCGACGAGCCCCGCGCGGTCGAGCGCGAAGCGCACGGGGAGATTCTGCACCGCCACGTCGTGGACGATCTGATCGTAGGCCCGTTGCAAGAACGTCGAGTAGATGGTGGCGAAGGGCTTCGCCCCGGCCGCGGCCAGCCCGGCCGCGAAACAGGTTCCGTGCTGCTCCGCGATGCCCACGTCGTGGAACCGCGACGGGAACGTGCCGGCGAATTTGGCGAGGCCAGTGCCGTCCGGCATGGCGGCGGTGATCGCGACGATCTCCGGATCGGCCGCGGCCAGCTCGCAGAGCGTCTGTCCGTACACCTCCGTGTAGGCGGGCGCGGACGGCTTCTTGGCGCTGGTTCCGGTCAGCTTGTCGAAGGAGCTCACGCCGTGGAACTTTCGCGAGTCCTCCTCCGCGAACCGGTACCCCTTCCCCTTGCGGGTCAGCGTGTGGAGGAGCACCGGCCCGCGCACCTCCTTGAGCTGCTTCAGCACGTCGATCAGGGTCGGCAGGTCGTGCCCGTCGATCGGACCGTAGTACTTGAAGCCGAACTCCTCGAAGAGGATGTTCGGGACCACGAGGTTCTTCATGCTCTCCTTGATGCGCCGGATGAGCGTGCGCGCCTTGCCGCCCGCGGGCACCTTGCCCAGGAGCTCCCAGACGTCCACTTCGAGCTTGCGATAGACCGGAGCCGAGGTGATCCGCGTGAGGTACCGCGCGATCGCGCCCACGTTGGGCGAGATGGACATCGCGTTGTCGTTCAGGACCACCAGGATGTCGGTGCCCACGACCCCCGCCTGGTTCAGCCCCTCGAAGGCGAGACCTCCCGTGAGCGCCCCGTCCCCCACCACGGCGATGACCCTGTGGGGCTCCTTCTTGAGATCCCGGGCACAGGCGAACCCGAGCGCCGCCGAGATCGCCGTCGAGGCGTGCGCGGTCCCGAAGGCGTCGTACTCACTCTCCACGCGGCGAGGGAATCCGGAGAGGCCCCCTTCCTGGCGGAGGGTCTCGAACCGCTCGTTCCGTCCCGTGAGGATCTTGTGTCCGTAGCTCTGATGCCCGACGTCCCAGACGAGGATGTCCCGTGGTGTGTCGAAGACGTAGTGGAGCGCGATCGTCAGCTCGACCGTGCCGAGGCTGGGGGCGAGATGCCCGCCGTTCTTGGAGACCACGTGCACGATGCGCTCGCGGATCTCCTCGGCCAGCGCGGGCAGGGCTTCCGGAGGCAGGCGCTTCAGGTCCGCGGAGGACCGGATCGAATCGAGGTGCTGGCTCACGGGCCTCCCGGCGGGCGGAAGAGGGCGATCGAGAACAGGACGCCGATGATGGCCCCCACGAGCACTTCCAGCGGCGTGTGCCCGAGCAGCTCCCGCAGCCGTTCGTGCGGCTGGCCCGGGAGCTGGATGTGCTCGTGAAGGATCCGGTTCAAGAGCGTCGCTTGGCGACCCGCCGCGCGCCTCAAGCCCGCGGCGTCGTACATGACGATGAGGCTGAAAAAAACGACGACGTTGAACAGGACGGAATCGAAGCCTTCCAAGAGCCCCACGCACGTGCTGAGCGCCGAGACCGACGCTGCGTGCGAGCTGGGCATCCCTCCCGTTTCCACGAGACGCCGCACGTTGATTCTCTTCTCCCGTAGCAGGAACGTCAACACCTTGCTCAGCTGCACCAGGAAGCCGCACGCGAGCGCGTGGAAGAGCGGGTTGGACGCGGGCGCCACCGCCATGATTCCCCCCCTCCCCTAGCTGGTCCGCCCGAGCAGGAACTCGGTCAGCGATTGGAATTCCGGAGCGCGTCGTCCGAGCCCCGTCGCGATCCGGCGCGCTTCGCCCAGGAGCCGTTCCGCCTCGCGCTCGGCCCGCTCGACGCCGACCGCGCCGGGAGCCGTCGCCTTGCCTCGGGCCTGGTCCGATCCCACGGACTTGCCGATCTTCTTCCTCCTCCCGCGAACGTTCAAGAGGTCGTCTCCGATCTGGAAGGCCAGCCCCACGCGCCGTCCATAGTCGCTGAAGCGGCGCCGAAGCGCGGGGGACGCACCCCCGATCTCCGCGCCGAGCAGGAGCGATCCCCGGATCAGCATCCCGGTCTTCCGCGAGTGCATGGCGAGGACGCGGCGGAGGGGGATCTTCTTGTTCTCGGAGAGGAGATCCAGCGCCTGTCCTCCGATCATCCCGCACGGCCCCGTGGCCTCGGTGACGATCCGGATCAGCGCGCGGGGATCCCGCGCCTTGCCGAGCGGCGATGCCGCCAGGGTCTGAAAGGCCAGCGCGAGCAGCGCGTCACCCGCGAGGATCGCCATGCCCTCGCCGAAGACGATGTGGTTCGCGGGCCGGCCGCGCCGGAAGTCGTCGTCGTCCATGCCGGGGAGATCGTCGTGGATGAGGGAGAAGGTGTGGATCATCTCGAGCGCGACGGCCGCGGGAACGGCCGGCGCGCTCCGGCCGAGGACCGACTCGCAGGCGAGAAGGCAGAGCGCCGGCCGCAGGCGCTTCCCGCCGGCGAAGACGCTGTAGCGGATGGCGGCGTGGAGCGGGCGCGGCTCCTCGCGCGCGCTGGGGAGCTTCGCGTCGAGCGCCGCGTCGATGCGGCGCCGGGTCCGATCGAGGTAGCGCTCAAAAAGGGAGCTCGTCGTCCCCACGTTCCTCCTCGGGCTCGGCTTCCGCGCGCGCGCCCGTGTAGGCGGCGCCTTCCTCGGTCAGTCGCTGAATCTTCTTCTCCGCCTCTCCCAGGACGGAGGTGCACTGCTTCACCAGCTTGATGCCTTCCTCGAACGCGCGGATGGATTCCTCGAGGGAGAGATCGCCCCGCTCCAGATGCCTCACCAGCTCCTCCAGGCGCGACATCATCTCCTCGAACGATCGCGCTTCCCCGGGCGCGGCCGATTCCTTCCGTTTCATGGCGCCTCCTTCCCGGACTCCGCGGGTTCCGCGGTCCCGGGCACGACCTCGGTGACCCGAGCCCCCGCCCGGGCGTCTACGAACTGGATCTCGATGGGATCCCCCGGTCGGAGCCTTAACCCCCGCTTCTCCAGCGTTGCACCTCCCTCGCTCCAGACCAGCGCATACCCCCGCTCGAGCACCCGGTGATGGTCGAAGGAGAGGAGGAGCCGCATCTGGCTCTCGATCCGGTCTCGCCTTCGCCCCAGCGCCTGAGCCATCGCTCCCATCGCGCTTCGACGGCAGGCCTCGATGCGATCCCGGGCCTGCGCGAAGGATCGGCTCGGCGCGTGGCCCTGGAGCCGCGCCTTGAGGAGCCGGGTCGTGGACTGGCGCGCCGTGACCCATCCACGCAGCGCGCGGGCCAGCGATTCCTGGTATGCGTCCACGGTCTGGAACGCTTCCTGGATGCGATGCTTCGGCCGCTTGATCGCGTGATGGTTCTCGTAGGCGCGAATCCGGGATCGGGCGTCCCGCAGCTCGCGGAGGATCCGCTGGTGGGCGTGCTGGCTCATCTCGCGCAGGGTCGTTCGGATGTCCTCGAGATCCCGGACCACGAGCTGCGCCGCGTGGGTCGGGGTGGCCGCGCGCACGTCCGCCGCGAGATCCGAGAGGCTGATGTCGGTCTCGTGCCCCACCGCGGAGATCACCGGGATCCGGGACTTCACGATGGCGCGCACGACGGGCTCCTCGTTGAAGGCCCAGAGGTCCTGAGGCGAGCCTCCCCCTCGGCCCACGATGACCACCTCGACGTCGCTCGAGAAGTTCATGCGGTTCAGGGCCGCCGCGATGTCCCTGGAGGCGCCCTCGCCCTGGACGCGCGTGTCGGCCACCGTGAGGCGCGCGTAGGGCGCGCGGGCGCGCAGGATCCGAACCATGTCCTTGAGCGCCGCCCCGCTCTCGGAGGTCACGATCCCGATGCGGGTGGGATAACGAGGCAGGGTGCGCTTTCGATCGGGCGCGAAGAGCCCCTCGAGCTCGAGCTTCCGCCTCAGCGCGTCGAACCGGGCCTGGAGCGCGCCGTAGCCGACGGGCGAGAGGCGCAGCGCGCGGATCTGGTAGACGCCCCGCTTCTCGTACACGGTCAGGTCGCCTTCGACCTGCACGACGATTCCGTTCTGGATGCCCTCCAGGGAGGCCGGGGTGGTGCGGTCGGCGTAGAGCACGACCGCGATCTCGGAGGAGGCGTCCTTGATGCTGAAGTAGGTGTGCCCGCTCGAGGGGGTCGTTCCCTTGAACCCGCTGACCTCCCCCTGAACGACCACGACGCCGATGCCGTCCTCGAGGACGTTCCGGATGTTCCGGGTCAGCTCGGAGACCGTGAAGACGCGATCCGGATCTCCAGGCAGAGGCAACGTTCTGGCGCGGCCGCGCTGGCTCACCGCGCTCCCTCCTGGGCTTCCACCGCGTCGGCCAGGTTGCTCAGCAAGAACGCCACGGTCATGGGACCCACGCCGCCCGGGACCGGCGTCACCGCGGACGCCACGCTCCGGACGGATTCGAAGTCCACGTCCCCCTCGTATTTCGGCCCGCCGGGCTGCGGCCGGTCGACGGCATGGATGCCCACGTCCACCACGACGGCGCCCGGAGCCACGTGACGGGCGGTCACGGCCCGCCGGCGCCCCATGGCGACGATCAGGATCTCCGCGCCGCGCGTCACCGCCTCCAGGTCCCGCGTCGCCGAGTGGCAGAGCGTCACGGTCGCGTTCATGCCCGGGGTCTTTTCCGAGAGGAACACCGAGAGCGGTCGTCCGACGATCCGGCTCCGGCCGACGATGACGATCCGCTTCCCCGCGAGATCGCCCACGTGCCGGCGCAGGAGCTCGATCACGCCGAGCGGGGTCGCGGGGCGGTGCGCCTTCAATCCCTGGACCCATCGCCCCACGTTGAGCGGATGCACGCCGTCCACGTCCTTCTCAGGCGCTATGTCCTCGAGATGGCGGTCCTCGTGGAGATGGGCGGGGAGCGGCAGCTGCAAGATGATCCCGTGGACGCTCCGATCCGCGCTCAGCTCGAGAAGCTTTGCCCGCACGGCATCGGCCGGCGCCGATTCCGGCAGCCGGTCCACGCGGGCGCGAACGCCCAGCTCCTCGGCGGCGCGGCTCTTCGAGCGAACGTAGGGATTCCCGCCGGGAGGCTCCCCGACGGTCACGATCGCGAGCCCCGGCGTCACGCCTCGGAGGATCACGCGCTGGAGCCTCTCCTTCACCCGGCCGCGGATCTCGGCGGCGGGCTCCGTTCCGGAGAGGAGCGTGGCGGTCACGACACCCCTCACGAGACTCCGGGAACCGACGCCCGCGCGTCCAGGCTCACCGCGACCCGCTCGATATGGCGGCAGCGCCCCGTCTCCGGGTCGAGCTCGAGGTGGACGCCGTGGAGCTTGACGTTTCCGAGGGCGGGCTCGAAGCGCGTGGGGAGCTGGGTGAGGAATTTCCGGATCGCGAGCTCCTTCTGGACCCCGATCACCGAGTCGTGCGGGCCGGTCATCCCCGCGTCGGTCAGATAGCCCGTTCCCTTCGGAAAGATCTGGTCGTCCGCGGTCTGGACGTGCGTGTGGGTTCCGATGAGGGCCGAGACGCGGCCGTCGAGATACCAGCAGAGCGCCATCTTCTCCGCGGTCGCCTCCGCGTGGAAATCCACGAAGATGATCTTCGCGCCCTGGTCCCGTAGCGCCTCGATCTCGCGGTCCGCGGCGCGGAATGGGCATTCGATGTCGTTCAGGAAGACGCGTCCCATGAGATTCAGGACGCCGACCGGGACGCCCGCGCGCGTCCGGAACACCTTGGAGCCGGTGCCGGGGACTCCGGGAGGGTAGTTGTGCGGGCGGAGGAGCAGCGGCTCCTGGTCCAGCAGCGGAAGCGCTTCGCGACGGTCCCAAATGTGGTTTCCGCTCGTCATGCACTCCACGCCGAGCGACTTCAGCTCCTCGAGGATGTCCTTGGTGACGCCGAAGCCGGCCGCCGCGTTTTCCACGTTGGCGATCAGGAAGTCGATGCCCATCGAGGAGACGAGCTCGGGGACCAGGTCCCGGACGGCGCGCCGGCCCGGCGCGCCGAAGATGTCCGCGACGAAGAGGACGTTCACGGTGGAGCCCTAGCGGGCGTACTCCATCGCGCGGGTCTCGCGGATCACGACCACCTTGATCTGTCCGGGATACTGGAGCTCCTTCTCGACCTTGCGGGCGACGTCGGAGGCGAGCTGCAGGGCGCGCGAGTCATCCACGTGCTTGGGCTCGACCAGGATCCTCACCTCGCGCCCGGCCTGGATGGCGAAGGACTTCTCCACGCCCGGGAAGCTGTCGGCGATCTTTTCCAGCGCTTCGAGACGCTTCACGTAGTTCTCGATGCTCTCCCGCCGCGCGCCCGGACGGGCGCCCGAGACGGCGTCCGCCGCCATGACCAGCGCCGCGTAGAGGTTCTCGGCCGTGGGGTCGTGGTGATGGAACCCGACCGCCTTCACCACGTCCGGCGGCTCGCCGTACTTCTGCGCCAGATCCATGGAGATCTGGGCGTGGGCGCCCTCGACCTCGTGCGTGACCGCCTTCCCGAGGTCGTGCAGGAGTCCCGCGCGCTTGGCGATCTGGATGTCGAATCCCAGCTGGGCCGCGATCATCCCGCAGATCCAGGCCACCTCTTTCGAGTGCTGGAGGATGTTCTGGCCGTACGAGGTCCGGTACTGGAGCCGGCCGAGGAGCTTCACGATCTCGGGATGGATCCCGTGGAGGCCCACCTCGAGCACGGCGGCCTCGCCGAGCTCGATGATCTGCTCGTCCAGCTCCTTCTGCACCTTCGCCACCACTTCCTCGATCCGGCCGGGGTGGATCCGCCCGTCCGTCACCAGCCGCTCCAGCGCGCGCTTCGCGACCTCGCGCCGCACCGGATCGAATCCGGAGAGGATCACCGCTTCGGGCGTGTCGTCGATGATGACGTCGATCCCGGTGACCGTCTCGAAGGCGCGGATGTTCCGGCCCTCGCGGCCGATGATGCGTCCCTTCATCTCGTCGCTCGGGAGATGGACCACCGACACGGTCGATTCCGCCGAGTGATCGGCGGCGCAGCGCTGGATCGCGAGCGTGATGATCTCACGCGCCTCGCGCTCCGCGTTCCGGTGCAGGTCCTCGCGAATCTCCTGTAACCGCTTCGCCGCCTCCGACCGGGCCTCGTTCTCGAGGTTCGTGATCAGCTGCTGCTTGGCTTCGTCGGCGGTCATGCCGCTGATCCTCTGGAGCCGGGCGTTCTGCTCGAGCAGGACCCGGGCCAGCTCCTTGTCTCGCTCTTCCAGCTGTCCGCCCTTCACCTCCAGCTCTCGCTCGAGGCGCTTCTGGTCGCGGTCCTTCTTGTCCAGGACCTCGGCGCGGCGGTTCAGATTCCCTTCCTGTTCTTGGAGTCTTCGCTCCGTCTGGAGCATCTCGGTCTTCTGGGTCTGGGTCTCCCGGTCCAGCTTCGCCTTCTCGCGGAACCACTCATCCTTGGCTTCCAGGAGGGCGCTTTTCTTCTGGGTCTCGGCTTCGCGCTCGGCTTCGCGCACGATCTTCTCGGCGAGCTGCTCGGCCCCCAGCACCTTGCCCTCGCCGATGCGCCGATGCGCGATCCAGCCCAGGAAGAATGCCGCGATGGCCGCGCCGAGCGCGACGAGGATGGTTGCCAGCGGGGATAGCAACATGTGGGTTCGAGCCTCCTTATATAAAAAAAGCCCCGCCCATGCCGTTCACACGAGACTTTTGAACCTGGATACTCCAGGTGGGCGCCCCAGCTTCGGGTTTGCGTGGCCCGCGTGAGGCCGGGCTGCCGCTACGCCGAAGATTCGGGCTCCCGCATTTTGAGTCGTGGCTCAAAAACGCCTGGTGTGTGACGTACATGGCAGGGCGCCGTGATGTCGCTTGTCGGTTCTTCTAGGGTTTCCCTCCGGGTCGAGAACGCGTCGCCAATTCCTCGGTCACTCCTCGCGCAGGCCAGCGTCCAGGGCCGAGCCCATGGTCCGGGCTCGTTCCCGCAGATCCTTCATGAGCCGATCCTTTTCCTTCCGTTCCCGGAAGAGCTCGTCGGCGATGTTGAGCGAGGTGAGGATCGCGATCTTCGCCGGGGCCCCCGACGTGAGGCGGCGGTCCAGCTCGCGCATCTTCGCGTCGACGTATGCCGCGACCTCTCCGATGTAGTCCGGGTCGGCCCCCTTGATCTTGTATTCGCTGCCGAAGATCGTCACGCTGAGCGTGTCATGTTCCGTTGCCATCGCGAATTCCCTCGGATCTCAGTCTTGGCGACGGTCCGGACCGGGAGGCGCCGGGCCGTCTGGGTGCCGGGTCAGGCGTGGACCGCCTTCTCCAGCACGGAAAGCTTCACCAGCATCTCTTCCACCCGCCGCGCCATCGCGCGGCGCTCGTCGAGCAGCGAGGTGCGCTCCTGCTCGAGCGCGTGAAGCCGGGGCTTCCAGTCCGCCGACTTCTCCTTCCCGACGGAATTCTCCAGCGCTCGCACGCGATCCTTGAGCTCGCGGTTCTCCCGCTCGAGATCCCGTTTCTCCCCGCGAAGACGGTCCATCGTCTTCGCCGCAGCCTGAATCTTGCGCTCCAGCTGGTCGAGCTCGGCAATCATCGTCATCGTCAGGGCCGTCCCGCGGCCGTGGATTCCACGCCGCCTCTTAGAGTAGCACCGTGAGCCGTGCCCAGCGCGCGGACCAATTCCTGGACCGCCTGGTCGACTTCCCGATCTTGAAGTGTGCGTTCCGGGGAGCGGAATTCCAACGCGTACGCCAGACTCTTCTTGCCCGACCCGAGCTGCTCTCCCTCGAACACGTCGAACAGACGGACGCTCGCGAGGAGCCTTCCACCGCCGCGTCGGATCGTCTCTTCCACCTCGCCCTGCCGGACCGCGCGGTCGACCACGATCGCGAGATCCCGCTTCACGGCGGGGTATTTCGGCAGGGGCGTGAACCGTCTCCGCGCGGGGACCGAAGCCGCGATCGCGGAGAGATCCAGTACGGCCGCCCAAGCGGGCCGCTCCAGACCGGTTGCCGCCGCAAGCCGAGGCGCCACCTGTCCCAGGCGCGCCAGCCGCTTGCCGTCCGACGTGACGTGAAGTCCCGTTCCGCCGGACCAGCAACGTTCATGGTATGGGCCGCTCTGGCGCGAGTCAATTCCCAAAGCCCCGAGCAGGGACTCGATCGCGCCCTTGAATTCGAGGTACCGGTCCGCCGAAGCGCCCGGCTCCGTCCAGGGATCGGGAGCGCCCGTGAGAACGAGGCCGATCTCCGTCCGCTCGGTCCCGAGCGGCGTCGGAGACGCCCGGAACACGGTCCCGGCCTCGACCAACCGCACCTCGCGGGCGCCATGACGAAGGTTCCGCGCGGCAGCCTGGAGGAGGCCCGGGAGGATGCTCGTCCTCAAATGCTTCAGCTCGCGGCTCATGGGATTCTGGACTTCCCAGAGATCCTGGACCCCGCGCTCGGGAAGGACCTCCTCGGGAATCTGGCCGACGAGCGCGGTGCTCAGAGCTTCGTCGAAGCCGAGGCCACAAGCGGCTTGAATCAAGCGTGTTAGAAGAGCCCCGCTTTCCCTTGGATCCCCCGCCCCGTCGAGCGGAAGGGCCGCGCCGGTCACGGACGTCGCGCGGGAGGGAATCGTTTCGTAGCCCACGACGCGCGCGACCTCTTCGATCAGATCCTCCTCGATTTCGAGGTCCTTCCGGTACGAGGGCGTCGTGAAGATCGCCGTCTCCTCGGCGCCGTGCCAGCCCTGGCCCGGCGTGATCTCGAGGGTCTTCAGGGCGTCCACGATCCGATCCCGGTCGAGATCGAGGCCCAGGAGCCGCTCGAGCCGCTTCCGGCGCAAGCGTACCGTACGCGGCGGCTCCTTCCCCGGCCAGAGATCCGCGAGCGCCTCCGAGGGCCGCCCGGACGCGGTCTCCGCGAGGAGCCGGGCGGTCTCGTCGAGCGCGACCGCGACGCCTTCGGGATCCACGCCCTGGATGAAGCGCTGGGACGCATCGGTGTCGAGCCCGAGGCTCCGGGCCGCGTCGCGCGTCAGCGCCGGAGAGAACTGCGCGGACTCGAGCACCACGGTCGTGGTGGCATCGGTGACTCCCGACTCGAGCCCTCCCATGATTCCGGCGAGCGCCATCGGCTTCGAGCGGTCGGCGATCACGAGCACTCCGGCGTGAAGGGCCACCTCGCGTCCGTCGAGGAGCGTGAGCTTCTCTCCGGAGCGCGCGCGACGCACCACGATCTCGGAGCCGCCCACCTTCGACGCATCGAAGGCGTGAATCGGCTGGCCGTGCGTCCGGAGCACGTAGTTGGTCACGTCCACGACGTTGTTGATGGAGCGGAATCCCGTCGCCATGAGCCTCTGCTTGAGCCACGCGGGCGATGGCGCGATCCGGATTCCTTCCACGACGCGCGCCATGTATCGCGGACAATCGGCGGGGTTCTCGATCGTGACGCGGGGCGGCGCCGCCTTTCCGGACGCCCGGAGCTTCGGAACGGGCTTCAGCGCGGCGCGCTGGATCGAGGCGATCTCGCGTGCCAGGCCCCGGGCCGACATGCAGTCCGTGCGATTCGAGGTGATCTCGACGTCGAGGATCGTGTCCCCGGACCCCATCAGCGCCTGGACCTGGCTCCCCATCGCCGGCGAGCCCGGAAGGACCCAGATGCCCTCCGATTCGTCGGACAGTCCCAGCTCGCGCTCCGAGCAGATCATCCCTTCCGATTCGACCCCGCGGATCTTGCTCTTGCGGAGCTTCGTCCCGTCGGGAAGCTTGGAGCCGATCTGCGCCACGGCCACCGACTGCCCCGCCGCGACGTTCGAGGCGCCGCAGACGACCGAGAGCTTCACCGTGCCGATGTCGACCGAGCAGAGCCGCAGCCGGTCCGCGTTGGGATGCGGCGACACCTCGAGCACGCGGCCGACGACGATCGAGGGATCGAGGGAGACGCCCCGCTCGATCGAGGCGACCGGGAACCCGCGCATCGCGAGCCCGTGCGCCAGCTCTTCCGGTGTCGCGGGCAGGTCGACCCAGTCGCCGAGCCAGCCCCACGTGAACTTCATCGAGACCCCCTAGAACTGATGGAGGAAGCGGACGTCGCCATCATAGAAGAGACGGATGTCGGGCACGCCGTGCCGGAGCATGGTCAGCCGCTCGATGCCCGCCCCGAACGCGTATCCCGTCCAGCGCTCGGGGTCGTAGCCGACCGCGCGGAAGACGTTCGGATGCACCATGCCGGCCCCCAGAACCTCCAGCCACCCGCCCGAGAGCGGGCCGCAGACAGGGCAGCCCTTCCCGCCGCAGAAGAAGCATCGGATCTCGACCTGGGCGCCCGGCTCGACGAACGGAAAGTACGAGGGAGAGAACCGCATCTCCGTGTCGGGTCCGAAGAACCTTTTCAGAAAGTGATCGAGGGTCCCCTTGAGATCGGACATCGCGACCAACTCGTCCACGTAGAGCCCTTCCACCTGGTGGAACTCGAAGTGGTGCGTCGCGTCCACGGCCTCGTTCCGGTACACGCGTCCCGGACAGATGATCCGCACGGGCGGCTGCTGGCGCTCCATGGTCCGGATCTGCACCGAAGAGGTATGCGTGCGGAGCAGGACGTCGGGCTTGAGGTAGAAGGTGTCGGTCTCCGCGCGGGCCGGATGGTCGGGTGGAATGTTGAGCGCGCCGAAGTTGTGGTGGTCGTCTTCGACCTGGGGCCCTTCGGCGAGCGCGAACCCCATGCCGTGGAAGATGGAGCGGACCTCGGCCAGCACCTGAGAGATCAGGTGCTCGTGCCCGCGCGGGATGGAGCGCCCGGGCAGGGTGACGTCACCCCCCGGACTCGCTCCGTCGTCGCCGGAATCGGCCGTGAGACGCGCGCGCGCCTCGTCGTAGCGCCGCTCCAGGCTCTCCCGGAGCCGGTTCGCGCGCGCGCCGACGGTGGATCGCTCGCCGGGCGAGAGATCCTTCAGCCCCCGGAGGATCTGGGTGAGCTCGCTCTTGCGGCCGAGCCAGCGGACGCGCGCTTCCTCGAGCGTACCGGGATCCCGGGCGGCATCCATCGCCCGCGCCGCTTCGGCCTCCAGGGCGTCGAGCCGCTCGATCATGGGGCGACGCCTAGGCTGCGGCTTGGGCCTGCTTCGCGACCTCGGCCAGACGCGCGAACGCCTGCTCGTCTCGAATGGCGAGGTCGGCCAGAATCTTCCTGTCGATGTCGATCTGGGCCACTTTCAGGCCGCGGATGAACGTGCTGTAGGAGAGGCCGTGGAGACGTGCGGCCGCGTTGATCCGCACGATCCACAGCCGTCGAAAGTCCCGCTTCTTGGCCCTCCGGTCACGGTAGGCGAACTGCAGACTGCGCATGAGGGTCTCGCGCGCGGTCTGGTACAGCTTGCGCCGTCCCCCGCGGTTTCCCTTCACCGCGGTCATGACCTTCCGGCGGCGCTTCCGTCCCGGGACGACGGTCTTGGTACGTGGCATGGCTCGTTACCTCATGAAAGGCGGAATCCGCTTCCGATCGGATCAGCCGCCGTAGGGGAGTAGCTTCTGCATGTGCCGGCGCTCGGTCGGCTCGACCAGGGCCGGGGCGTGGAGACGGCGCTTTCTCTTGCGGGCCTTCGACCCCAGGTTGTGCCGGGCGTACGCTTTCGCCCTCTTCAGCTTTCCGGTGCCGGTCCGCTTGAACCGCTTAGCGGCGGCCCGGTTGGTTCTCATCTTCGGCATCTTCTGGCTCCTAGCTTCGGGAGGATTGCGGCTTCCCCGCCATGGCTCCCGACGTTGACGGCGTCTTCGCCTGCGCCGCCGCGGGCTTCCGCTCCGGCGGCTTGGCGGGAGCGGCCGCGGGCTTCGTGGTCGCCGTGGGAGTCTTGCCCACGGTCGACCGGGGCACCATCAGGAGGACGAGGTTCCGTCCTTCCAGGCGCGCCGGGTTCTCCACCTGTCCGACCGCTTCGAGGTCCTTCACGACCTTCTCGAGGAGCCGGTAGCCCGCATCCGTGTGGGCCATCTCCCTTCCTCGGAACGTCACCGTGAACTTCACCTTGTCGTGCAGCTCGAGGAAGCGGCGTCCGTTGTTCACCTTGAATCGGTAGTCATGCTCCTCGATCTTCGGGCGCAACTTGACTTCCTTGAGATGCGTGACGTGCTGCTTTCTCCGCGCCTTTTGCTGCTTCTTGTTCTGCTCGTACTTGTACTTCCCGAAGTCCATCACCCGGCAGACCGGCGGGCGCGCCGTCGGGGAGACTTCCACGAGATCGAGCTGTCGTTCCTGCGCGTAGGCCAGCGCCTCGCGGATTCCCAGGATGCCCACCTGCTCTCCGTCGGGTCCGATCACGCGGACCGTCGGGATGCGGATGCGATCGTTGACACGGACCTCTTTGGTTGCGACGATAGGTCGTTCCTCCTCTTAGAACGGGGACAGGTGCCGAAGGAGGGGCCAGCCGGGTAGAAAAGAGCGCGGGCGGACGATGCGATCCCTCGCGTCGTGCGCCCGTCGGCAATGCCTCCCGCCGCGATCGCGGTGGGAATCTCTTTTCGAGAACCCCGGTAGCTTGGCGCCTCGGGGTGAGAAGCCGGCGGCTCCTGCTTCGAGTTGTGCGGGCAGTCTACTTCCTGGCCTGGGTCTCGGCAACCACTTTCTCGATGAACTCCTCGAGCTTGAGGGTGCCCTCGCTCCCCTTGTGCCGGCTCCGGAACGAAACGGTGCGCTCCTCCATCTCCCGCTTTCCGAGCACGAGCATGTAGGGGGTCTTGAGCATCTCCGCGTCGCGGATCTTCGCCCCGATCTTCTCCTCGCGCAGATCGGCCTCCACCCGGATGCCACGGTCCAGAAAGGCGCGGCGGACCTCCTCGGCGTAGGGGACCTGCGCGTCGGAGATCGTGAGGAGCTTCACCTGCACCGGCGCGAGCCAGACGGGGAAATCACCCCCGTAGTGCTCGATCAGGGTCGCGAAGAAGCGCTCCATCGAGCCCAGGAGGGCCCGGTGGATCATGAAGACCTGGTGCTCCTGGCCGTCGGAGGCGACGTACGTCACCTCGAAGCGCCGGGGCAGGTTGAAGTCGAACTGGATCGTCGAGCACTGCCATTTCCGGCCGATGGCGTCGGTGAGCTGGATGTCGATCTTCGGGCCGTAGAAGACCGCCTCCCCCACCGCGCGGTGGTAGGAGAGCCCCGCGTGCTGGACGACCCGCTCGAGCGCGCCTTCGGCCAGCGCCCAGTCCTCGTCGGTGCCCATGTAGTCCTGCTTCCGGCTCGGATCCCGCACGCTGAGATCCACGCGGTAGTCCTTGAAGCCGAACGTGTCGAGCATGAACCGCGTGAATTCGAGCACCCGCGTGAGCTCGGGCTCCACCTGCTCGCGGGTGCAGAAGAGGTGGGCGTCGTCCTGGGTGAAGCCGCGGACCCGCGCGAGCCCGTGGAGCACCCCCGATTTCTCGAGGCGGTACACGGTGCCCAGCTCCGCGATCCGGACCGGAAGATCCCGGTAGGAGTGCTTCCGCCGCTTGAAGATCAGGATGTGGAAGGGGCAGTTCATGGGCTTCAGGACGAATTCCTTCTCGTCCACGTTCATGAAGTACATGTTCTGCCGGTAGAAGCCGGTGTGCCCGGACTTCTCCCAGAGGTCCACCTGCGCGATGTGAGGAGTGTTCACGATCTGATAGCCCCGGCGCAGGTGCTCGTCCTTCCAGAAGTCCTCGATGACCCGGCGCATGGCGGCGCCGTGCGGATGCCAGAAGATGAGGCCGCCCCCCGCCTCCTCGTGCACGCTGTAGAGATCCAGCTCCTGGCCCAGCTTTCGGTGATCGCGCCGCTTCGCCTCCTCGAGGCGATCCAGGTATTGCTTTAGATGATCCTTGCTCTCGAACGCGGTCCCGTAGATCCGCTGGAGCATCGGGCGGCTGGAGTCCCCGCGCCAGTAGGCGCCCGCCACGCTCAGGAGCTTGAAGGCCTTGAGGAGCCGGGTGCGCTGCACGTGCGGCCCGCGGCACATGTCGGTGAAGAAGGAGTGGGTGTAGGTGCTGACGATCTCGTCGGGGATTCCCTCGGCCAGCTCGAGCTTGAAGGTGTCCTGGTTCCGCTTGAACTCCTGGATCAGGTCCTGGCGTTTCACTTCCGCGCGGACGAAGGGATGGTCCTCTTCCGCGATCTCCCTCATCAGCTTCTCGATCTTCTCGAGGTCTTCCGGCTGGAACGGACGGTCCACCTGGAAGTCGTAGTAGAAGCCGTCCTCGATGGCGGGGCCGATGGCGAGCTTGGCATCCGGGAAGAGCTTCACCACGGCCGAGGCCATGAGGTGCGCGGTGGAGTGCCGCAGCACGTGCAATCCTTCCGGTGAGTCGATCGGGAGGAGCTCCAGCCGCCCCGATTCGTGGAGCGGGGTCAGGAAGTCCACGACGCGGCCGTTCAGCTTCGCGGCGATGCCCTGCTTGAAGCCTTCCTTGTACTGGCTGCCGAGGAGCGAGCCGATGGTGGTGCCTTCGGGCGCCTCGAAGGAGCGGCCGTCGATATCGAGCTTCACGTTTTGGGATGTCATGGTCATGGGCGTGAGGAAGTGGTGGGCGATAGAGGACTTGAACCTCTGACCCCCTGCATGTCAAGCAGGTACTCTAGCCAGCTGAGCTAATCGCCCTCCCCTTTCGAGTCTGGAATGCACCGTCGTGGCGACCGATTCTAGCCGAACCGGGGGTCAAGTCAAGGCGCGGGGGAAGCGGTGCTGTCCGGGAGCACCTGGTAGACGAGCGCCCCGCCGCTCTCGAAGACACGTCGGAAACCGGGGACGCGCGCGTCCGGCTCGGCGAAGGGGCGCACCCCGGCCCGGAGCGCCAACTCCGCCCCGGAGACGAGGAGGTAGCGGGCCCCCGAGCGCATCGCGGCGGCATGAAGGGCCGCGGGCGAATCGACCTGTGGGATCGGGGCGAAGCGCATCCCCGAGAGAAACGCGACGTGGGGCTTTCGCGCGAGAAGGGTCTCTCCCGCCGCGTGCGCCTTCAGGAAGTCCGCCGCCTCGAGCGTCTCGTAGGGGCCGGCCTGCAGCGCCTCGGGGTTCTGGGGATCCTGGGTCTTCGCGAAGGCCGAGATCGCGCCCGGCATCCAGAGGAGGACGAAGATGACGATCCGGACCGGAAACCGTCTCTCGATGGGCGACGCCCACGCGCCGATCCGGTCCCAGAGGAAAGGCGCCACCGCGAGGAGCGCGTAGAACGCGAGCATCGGAAGCGAGAACCGGGCGCCGTAGAACACGGGCACCAGCGTCAGGAAATAGAGCGCGCCGAAGAGGAGATAGGCTCCCCAGAGCCGGCTCCGCCGGTAGACCGCCACGAAGAGCGCGCCCGCGGCCGCCAGGATGCCCCACGGGAAGTGGAGCAGCTCGGTCAGGTCCAGCTTCGAGTGGGCGACCGTGTTCGTGGCCATCGTCCTGATGAACCGCCCCGGATCGAGCCGCACGACGTCGACGAAGGAATGGATTTTCCGGTCGCTGCCGTAGAAGAAGCGCTCCCAGTTCCCCTCCCCGTACACCGCGTAGCCGACGTTCGTGTAGTTGTTGTTCGTGAGTGGATTGCCCGTGTGCGCCGCGTTCACCGCGAGCCACGGGGCCGCGGCGAATAGGAACGCCGCGCTCCAGATTCCGGCGCGGGTCCACCGCTGCGCCGCGGGACGATCCCTCTCGAGGAGCACGGCCAGCGCCAGGACGGCGCCGGGCCAGAGGAAGAGCCCGTTGTATCGCGTCGTGAACGCCCAGCCGGCCAGAAGCCCCGACCCCACGATCGCGGGGAGACCGGGCCGCTCCCCGCCCAGGAGGAGCGCGATCGATCCCATGGCGATCGCGAAGAAGAACATGTCGGTGCCCACCTCGTACGTGTTCGCCAGGAACGTCGCGTTCGCGTAGAGGATCAGCATGCTCAGGAGCGCGAGCGTGGACCCGAGGTATCTCCGGTGCACGCGGAACACACACCACAGCACGGCGCAGGCCGAGAGGATTCCAATCAGCTGGCCCGCGCGAAAGAGGTCGAGACCCAGGAACGAGAAGGCGGCCACGACGAGCGGATAGCCCCAGCCCTTCGAGTCGAAGTGCTCGATCAGGACGCGCCCCTGCTTGAGCGCGGCGGCCGCCGGGCCGTACTTCCAGTAGAAGTCGGTCTCCACCGCGTAGTTTCCGAGCCGGTGGAAGGTGAAGGCCAGGTACGCCCAGTAGAGTCCGTAGATCGCGATCGAGGCGATCGCGATGACCCGCATCGTGAATTCGGTCTTCTGGATCGCGGCCGCGGAGGGAGCGCCGGGGCGAGAGGCGCCCGGGGGTTGCCGCCTGGCGCGCTTCATCAAAGGCGGCGGTCCACGGCTCCCGCGATCTGCCGGAGCTGCTCCGCCAGGGACGCGAACTGCTCGGGGAAGAGCGACTGCTGGCCGTCGCAGATCGCGCGCTCCGGATCGTAGTGGACCTCGACCAGGAGACCGTCCGCGCCCGCCGCGATCGCAGCGCGCGCCAGGGGCACGACCTTGTCCCGCACGCCCGCGGCGTGGCTGGGATCCACGATCACGGGGAGATGGCTCAAGGACTTCGCGACCGCGACCGCGTTCAGGTCGAGCGTGTTCCGGGTGTAGGTCTCGTAGGCGCGGATCCCGCGCTCGCACACGATCACCCGATCGTTGCCTCCCGAGATCACGTACTCCGCGCTCATGAGCCATTCGTCCACGGTTGCGGAGAGGCCGCGCTTCACCAGCACCGCCTTCTGCGTCTTCCCCAGCTCGCGCAGGAGGGAGAAGTTCTGCATGTTGCGCGCTCCCACCTGAAGAATATCGACGTAGCGCTCCATGAGTCCGATCTGGCTCTTGTCCATGATCTCGGAGATGACGAGCAGGCCGTTCTGGTCGGCGACGCGCCGGATGAGCTTGAGCCCCTCCTCCCCGAGTCCCTGGAAGGAATAGGGCGACGTGCGGGGCTTGAACGCGCCTCCGCGGAGGACTCGGGCGCCGGCGGCGCGCACGGCCGCGGCGGTGCGCACCATCTGCTCCTCGGACTCGATCGTGCAGGGCCCCGCCATGAGCACGATCGACGTTCCGCCGATCTCCACGTCCCCGATCCGGAGCACGCTGGTCTCGTGCCGGAAGGTTCGGCTGGCGAGCTTGAAGGGCTCCGGGATCGGAACCGCGTCGGCCACGCCGGGCATCACGCGCACCTCTTCCACCGGCGGGAGCGCTCCGTCCCCGACCGCGGCGAGCACGATCGCGCCCGAGGTCGGCGCCCGCACGACCTGGAATCCCAGATCGCGCAGCCTGGCCTCCACCGCGTGCAGCTGCTCGGGAGTCACATTCGACTGGAACGTGATGACCATTCGCTCCTCGGAAACAGAAACGCCCACTGTCTCTCGATCGACAGTGGGCGGGGCCTCAGGGCTCACCGGTTTCGGTCATCCCCGGCGCTCGGGCCCCCGCTGCCAGGACCACGAATCGCGGAACTCGTTGGTGGGAAGGTTCATGGGACCGTGATCCTCAGTGCGTGTGGAGCGCTCGGCGTGCCCGATGGCAGCCTAGCATCCCCCCCGGCAGCGGTCAAATCCTCTCAGAGCATCTCGGGCGCCGGATCGTCCTGCTTCGCGTACACCGAGAACACGATCCACCGCCCTCCGGGCACGCGAAGAAGCCGGACGATGGTCTCGCGATCGACCGGACGGTGCCCGATCGCTTCGCCCGAGTAGTGAAAGCGCGCGCGCACGAACCTGGACTCGAGCAGGGAGTCGCTGGAGACGATGGTCTGGGGCGCCGAGAGCTGGATCGCGCGCGCGGCGCAGCGGTAGACCGAGGCCCGGAACGAGATCTTCCGCTCCAGCTGGAACAGGGAATCCGCGGTCACGTCGCTCGCGCGGGTCCAGATGGAATCCGCGGTGCGCTGCGCCCTGGATTCCGCGCGCGCCAGGGAGTCCACGGCTCCGGCCCGCACCCTCCGGGGCGGCTCGATCGAGAGAATGTGCGTTCCGGTGAGGCTTCGCGCGGAGACGAGGCACGTCGACCGGTCCGCGATCTGCTTCACGTCCTGCCGCCGGAGGGCGTTGAAGTAATCCTTCGCGGCCTTCCGGACTTCGCGGACCTCGGGGGATTCGCGGGCGCATCCCGCGAGGAGAAACGCAAGGAGTACGACGCCGGCTCTAACCGCGCTTGATCGCATGCATGTTCCTGCGACCCGGCGTCTTGATCCCCTTCGCTTCGTTGTAGAGCCGCCGCATGTTCATGAAGTGGACTTCCTCGTAGAACTCGAGCCCCTCGTAGGCCCCGAGGTAGCCCCAGTCGCGAACCTGGCCGACCGCCGTCCCCCACGACGCGACCTTCGCGGCCTTGTCGCGGGCATCCAGCAGGTAGTGGTTCGTGAACTGGATTCCCTCGGCGGCCGTGACGCCGATGACCCCGTGCCCCGGCACGACGGTCTTGAGCTTGAACGCGGGCGTGAGGAGCGAATCGAGCGATTTGAGCCAGCCGCCGACGCTCATGCCGGGGTCCAGGAGCCACGGCACGGCCTTGTCCGAGACGATATCCCCCGCGAACAGGATCTTTTCTTTGGGCAGATAGACGACGAGGTCTCCGGCCGTGTGAGCTGGCCACCCGAGCGAGATGACCTCGACGGGCCGCTTCGGGCCGCCGTAGGAGATGCGCCTCGAGATCTTCACCACCTTGGGCGTGATCCCCAGATGGGTCAGCGTGTCCCCCGTCTCCCCCGGCGCCCACGTGAGGAGGTGCTGGATCTCGTCGGCCACCTTGGCGTGCGCGATGAAGGTCGCGCCGAGGGCGCCGAAGTACCGGTCGCCCCCGGTGTGATCCTCGTGCTGGTGGGTGTTCACCACGTATCGGATCGGCCGCGAGCCCGAGCGGGCGCGGATGCTGTCGGCGAGCATCCTGGCCCCCCGTTCGTTGAGTCCGGTATCGATGACGAGGATTCCATCCGGCAGCTCGACCCATCCGGTCCAGACGTAGCTCATCTTCGCGGCGTAGACGCCCGGGGCGAGCTCCTGGACGGAGACCGTGATCGTGGTGTCGATACCCTTGGCCTGGAGGTGCTGGTCCGGGGCCCCCATCTTGTAGATCTGCGCGCGCGCGGGCAGGCCGACGAGCGCGATCGTGAGGAGGAGCGAGGAGGCGAGGATGAGCCCGCTGCGGATGCGAAACCCGGTCATGGAGCCCTCATTCTACCGTTTGGGGTGCGTGATCTCCAGGGGCAGCCCGTTCAGGTCCTGAAAGTAGATCGAGAAGGTCGTGTCGTGATCCACCGGGCCCCGGTACGGAATCCCGAGCTTCTCCAGCCGGCGCCGGGCTTTCTCGAAGCCCTTCGCGTTCGTGAGAAACGCCACCCGAAGATACCCATACGAAACACGGTGGCCGGCCTTCTTTCTCCCGGGCATCCGCCGCCTCGCGCGGGGGGAGGTGAAGAGCGCCAGCATCGTCTTTCCGGCGCCGATCATCACCGGCTCGGGATCCCAGGCCTGGACCCGCTTCAGCCCGAGCACCTTCTGGTACCAGGCCTCGGTCTTTCCGATGTCGCGGACGAGCAGCTCGACGTGGTCGATGTGCTTCACGCGGAATGCCATGGGCTTCTCCACGATGAAGTCGTTTCGATTCGATGGGCTGAAGTATAGCGGCAGACCCTCGGGAGGGCTATCCTGGGCCCAATCCCTCGCCGAGGATCCGATGCCATGATCGCAACACGGTTCGCGCTCGCCGCCGTATTCGCGCTGTCCGTGGGGGTATGCCCCGGCGCTTCCCTCGCGGAGCCGGATCACGCCGGCGTGAAGTCGGAATCGGACGCCCTCTGGCTGTCTCTCGCGGGCACCGCGGTTCCGGTACTGGCGGTCGCCGCCATGACCTCGAACAACCACCACTCGGAGAACGACGGTCCCATCGCCGTGGTGGGAATCACGGGATACCTGCTGGGACCTTCCGCCGGCCACTTCTACGCGGGCCGTCCGGGCCGGGCGCTCCTGGGCATCGGGATCCGCTCCGCCGCGCTCGGGATCGCCGTGGCCTCCTTCAACGATTCCTCGAGCGACATCCCCTCCGCGGGCACGGGCGGCGTCCTCGCGCTGCTCGTCGGTTCGGCGTCCATGGTCATCGACATCGGCGACGCGCCCCGATCGGCGCGGATCCACAACGGGAAGAGGCCGGACGCTCGAATCTGCGTGGCGCCCGGGCTGGTCGGTCCGCGCGGGGCTCCGGGACTTCAGGTGACGGTCCGGTTCTAGGGCGGTTCCCCGCGGGCCTACCTCAGGCCGGGGATGAGCTGCGGGACCTCGGCCTGGTAGGCGCGGTACGCGTCGCCGAAGTGCTCCGTCAGGAGCCGCTCCTCTCCTCGCAGCTTCAGGACGAAGCCGAACACGATCGATCCCGCTCCGATCAGGGCGCCCACCGAATCCGTGGCGAGGGCCGTTCCCACGACCGCGAGGATGAGGCCCGTGTAGATCGGATGGCGCGTCAGGCGATAGGGACCGGTGCGGATGAGGGCGTGCCCCTCCTTCAGGGTGACCGTGCCGCTCCAGTTGCGGCCAAGGTGAACGCGAGCCCACCACGTGAACGAGAGGCCGAGGAATGTCAGGCCGACCCCCATCCACTCGATCCATGTCGCCGTCGGGAAGAGGGTGAGGTTCCAGGGCGTGGACTCCCCCAGAGGCGAGAACAGGAGCGCCGCGCCCGCGATCACGAGCAGGTTGTGGGCGAGACGAGCCCGGGCCGGCTGACGCGCCACGGTCCGGGCGCTCCAGATCGCGGCCAGGAGCCACGAGAATATCCAGGCGCCCCACAGGGTGCCGAGAAGCGTCGAGGGATCCATACGATCACTATAGCGGGGGATACAGGCGCCGCGCGACGTGCGAGCGCGCATCCCCAACGGAAGGCTTGCCCATGCACTCCCCGCACATGTCCGCGTGATGAATAGGAAAGTGCCCCCGGGGTGAGTCGAACACCCGGCGCGCGGTTTAGGAAACCGCTGCTCTATCCGTCTGAGCTACGGGGGCGCAATGGTCCGGCTGGCTCACTCTACCATGCCTTCAAGAGCTAGCGCTTCTCCGCGGCCTGCGGAGTCTCGGCTGGCTGCGGCTCGCCGGGCAGCGTCCGCGCGAAGGTCCGGAAGGGCTCGCGGAGCGCCATTGCCAGCTCCGGCGTCTCCGGATAGCCTCGCTCTTCCGGAGGCACTTTGGGATGGAAACTGACCCTACCCAACGGCGAGAGCATCGGGTGCTGGCTTTCCGTCGATCCTTTGTATCGCGCGCTCACGGCCAGCGCGCGGCGGGAGAGATCGTAGAGCTGCACGGTGACCCGGGCGTCGCGCTCCGTCACGCCCATCTCGTAGAGCACGTGCGCGGCCGAGGTCGTGTCGGTCACCGAGACCCCGCGGGTCGAGTTCCGCGTCCGGTCCCGGTCCACCCGCGCGACCAGGATGTAGCGTGCGATCCCCCGCAGGGAACCCGCGATCTGCTCCAGGGCATGGTCGTCCAGCGCCCCCTGGTACTCGTAGCCGAGCAGGAGCTTCTGATCGCGCTCCGCGCCCAGGATCGAGCGGACGCTGTCCGCCGGGATCATCGGGACGTCGGGTCGCTCCTCGCGAAAGGTTTTCTCGAGCATCGCGATGAGCGGCGGGCGAATCTGGTCGGCCTCCTGGAATTTCACGACGCCGAGCACCGCCACCTTCCCCTGCCGGAGATCGTTCGCGCGAAGCGAGGGATCGAGATGCGTGAGCTCCGCCTGAGAGGAACAGCCGGCCACGACGAGTGCCGTGAACGCGGCGAGCCCTCGAAACCGCCTGCCCGTCACCGGCATCGGCGGCCCGGACCCGTCAGGGAGAGCTCGCCTGGGGAATGCCCGACTCGATCCGCACGTCCTTGAAGAGCGCATGACGGGCGGCGTCGATCATCGGCGCCTCCAGCGGCCACACGAGGGTGAGCGGAGACCGCCGCGGCGCAAACGGCTCGTGGTCGAGCAGGGGATGCAATTCGGGATTGAGCCGGATTATGCAAGGCGAGAGATCCGCGATGAACTTGCGCTGGAAAAAGCGCGCCGCCAGATCGATCTCGCCGATCCGAAGCGCGGCGTCCGCGGCCATCGCCAGGGACCCGGGGCCCAGCCGCGGCGTGTTCTCCGTCTCGCGAAGCATCGCCCTCGCTTCCGCCTCGCGGCCCTCTCGCACGGCGATCGAGACCTCGATGGCCAGGATCGGGCCCCTCGCGATGCCGTCCAAGGCCGCGTTCCTCGCGTCTTCCCCCGCGGCGGCAAGGTCTCCCCGATGGAGGTGCGCCCAGGCCGGCATCACATGCGTCAGGCCCTTGTAGAAGGGATCGTCCGAAAGAGTTCTCAGGTGACGCGTCAGGGTCAACGCCTCCTCTTCCCGGCTCGTGTCCATCAGCACCTGGATGAGCCAGGTGGTCGCGAAGGGCTCCAGGGGATCGATCTCCAGGGCGCGACGGATGTAGCGCTCGGCCCCCGCGACCTGGCCATTGCCGAACGCATCCACGGCTAGGTTGATCAGCGCGGGAGCGAACCGGGGATTCACCCCGACAGCTCGGAGAAGCGAGGCACGCGAGCCGTCGATATCCCCGGTGAATCGCAGGACCAGCGCTTCCGCCTTGTGGGCCTCGGCGAGCTGGGGGTCGATCGCGATCGCGCGACGCGCCGCCGTGAGGCCGAGGCGGGCTGCCTCCTCCGGTTTCCCGGACATCCCATACTGCAACATCTGCCCGTGGGAATCCGCGACGCCCGCCCAGGCCAGGGCGTACTCCGGATCCACCTGGATGGCTTGCTGAAAGAGCTCGAGCGCCTTCGAGAGCGACTCCCGGGTGTACTTCCCGTACTGTTCCCGACCGCGCAAATAGAGGTCGTAGGCGCGCACGTCGTCCGGGCGGTCCCGGCCCAACGCCTGGGACTCGGCCGGGGTGAGCGCGCCGCGCAAGGCCTCGGCGATCGACTTCGCGATCTCCTCCTGCACCGCGAACACGTCGGCGAGCGTGCGGTCGTAGCGCTCCGCCCAGATGTGGAAGCCGTCCGCCGCGCTGATGAGCTGGGCGCTGATCCGAACCCGATCGCCCGCGCGGCGCACGCTCCCCTCGAGTACCGTCTTGACCCCCAGCTCGGCCCCGACGCGCGGGAGGTCGGCGGGCGCGCCGCGATACCGCGCGACCGCGTTCCGTGAGGCCACGCGAAGTCCCTTGATCTTCGAGAGGTCGGTCAGGATGTCCTCGGTGATCCCCGCGCAGAAGTACTCGCTCTCGGAGTCGTTGGAGAGGTTTTCGAAATAGAGGACGGCGAGGGACGGCATGTCGGCGGTCGGCCGGCCGCTCCCGGGCACCTTCATCTGGGACGCGATCGCAGCCAGCTCCCCGCGCAGGTCCCCGATGTCCCGCGGGCGCTGGGACGCTTCCTTGGTGAGACACCGCTGCACGAGGTCTCGGAGGCGGGGCGGAACGCCCGCGGGGAGGGCGGCCCAGTCGACGTCCCGTTCCAGGATTCGCGCGATCACGTCGGAGGTGGTCTCTCCTTCGAAGGCTTGCCGGCCGGTCAGGCATTCGTACAGAACACATCCCAGGGCCCAGACGTCGGCGCGCCGATCCACGCTCTTCCCCCGCGCCTGCTCGGGGCTCATGTAGGGCGCCGTGCCCAGGATGACTCCATCCCCGGTGCCGCCGATGGACATGGTGGGAGAGGAAGACAGATCCGGGCCCGATCCGTCCTCGCTCGCCGTGCCGGTCGCGAGCCCGAAGTCGAGAACCTTCACGGTCCCCGATGCCGTCAGCATCACGTTCCCCGGCTTCAGATCTCGATGCACGATGCCCCGCTGGTGGGCGGCGTCGATGGCCGAGGCGATCTGCTCTCCGATCTCCAGGGTTTCCCGCACGGAGAGTCGCCCGCGCGTCAGGCGTTTCGCCAAGGTCTCGCCTTCGACGAATTCCAGCACGAGGTAGGGGGAGCCTGAGGCGTCCTCGAGTCCGTAGATGGAAGCGATGTTGGGATGGTTGAGCGAGGCGAGGAGCTTGGCCTCCCGGTCGAAGCGGGAGAGTCGTCCGGGATCGGAAGCGAACGCCCGCGGCAGGGATTTGATCGCCACGTTTCGGTCGAGCCGCGTGTCGCGCGCCCGATAGACCTCCCCCATGCCTCCCGCGCCTTCGGGCGTCACCACTTCGTAATGGCCGATGCGGGTGCCCGGAGGGAGGTTCATGGGCGGGAGTCTAGCACACGCGCGCTGGCGCTCCCGGGGGTCGAAGGCCCCGGCGAAATGGGTTCAAGCGAAGCGTCTGGGCTGCCGAATTAAGAGGGTGCTGTCGTCACGGCGCCGGCTCGATAGGCCTCCACGCGTCTTCCCGCTTCCAAGAGCAGCGACTCCTTGCCCGGCGCGGCCACGAGCTGCATACCGACCGGGAGCCCTCCCACGCGACCCACCGGCACCGACAGCGCCGGGGCGCCCGCGAAGTTGAAGGGAGCCGTGAGCCGCGACATCAACCGGCTCAGATCCGCGCCTTCGGGATCCCCGATCTTCGTCGCCGTCACGGCGGTCGTGGGCAGGATCAGGACGCCATCCTTGCCCAGGATCTCGGTCAGCTTCGCCGTCCATTCCCGCTGGAGATCGCGCGCGCGGGCGTAGTCCACGCCGCGGTAGGTCAGGCCCAGGGGCAGACGCTCCCGCACGGAGCTTCCGAACCAATCGGGATGCGTCCGAAGTCGCTCCTCGTGGAACGCGGCCGCGTCGCTGTAGAGAATCGTCGTGGTGGCCCCGCGGACCGGCTTCATGTCGCCGAGATCCACCGTCTCCGGATTCCCCAGCGCGCCCGAGGCCTCCCGAATCAGATCCGCGATCCCTCGATCCACTTCCCCGAGGAAGGAATCATCCGGCCGGAGCACCCGCGGTCGAGGAGCGGGACTCCTTCGCCAGTCGGAGATCGCTTCGAGCATCGTGAAGACATCCTCCACGGTCGAGCCCATCGGTCCCGCGTGATCCAGCGAGCGCGAAAGCGGAGTGACGCCCTTGAGGCTCACGAGATCGTACGTGGGCTTCAGGCCCACCACGCCGCAGAGCGCGGCCGGGACCCGGATCGATCCGCCCGTGTCCGAGCCCAGCGCGAGCACCGCGAGCCCCGCCGCCAGCGCGGCGGCGGAGCCGCCTGAGGAGCCGCCGGGAATCCGCTCGGGGTCGTGGGGGTTCCGGGTCGGGCCGAAATGCTCGTTGTTGGTGCTGAATCCCAGGGCCCACTCGTGGGTCGCGGATTTCCCGAGGAGCACCGCGCCCGCCGCGCGGAGGCGAGCCACGACGTCCGAGTCGGATCGCGCCGGCGGAGGACGGAACCCTGGGTGCGCCCCGGCGCTCGTCACGTGGCCGGCGACGTCGAAGAGATCCTTGATGGCGACCGGGATGCCGTGCATGGGCCCGCCATCGACCCCTTGCCCGAAGGCGCGCGTCGCGTTCGCCGCCTCCTGCCGGGCTTCGTTCTCGAAGACCTCGTAGTACGCGTTCAGCCGTGGGTTCTCGGCCGCGATCCTCGTGAGGATGTCCTGGGTGAGCGCCTCCGGCGTGAGCGTGCCGGAGCGGAACCGCGTTCCGGCCTCGATCGCGGAGATCGTCACCGGCTAGCGAGAAGCAGCCTCTCGTTTCGCCTGATCTCTCAGCTCGTCGCTCGCGTAGATCGCCACCTCCACGCGGCGGTTCTTGGATCTTCCGTAGTCGCTGTCGTTCGACGCGACCGGCTCCCGCTCGCCGCGCCCGGTCGTCCGGATGTTGGTCCGGGTGCCCGCGTGCTCGAGGTAGCGCGCCGCGGACTCCGCGCGCCGCATCGAGAGATTCATGTTGTAGTCATCCGATCCGATCGCGTCGGTGTGGCCGACGATCAGGAGGTCGGTGTCGGGATACTTGTCGAGGCTCTGCGCCAGCACGTCGAGGTTCTGCCGGGCATCGCCGCGGACCCGATCGGAATTGAAATCGAACAAGAGACCGGAGGCGAACGTCACCTCGATCCCTTCGCCCACGCGCCGGACGACCGCGCCGGGGATGTTCTGCTGCAGCTCCCTGGCCTGCTTGTCCATCCGGTGGCCGATGATCGCGCCCGCGGCTCCGCCGACCACCGCTCCGATGATGGCGCCGCGCGCCGTCGAGCCGGTCTGGTTCCCGATCACCCCGCCCACCGCGCCGCCGGCGGCCGCGCCGATGACGGCGCCCTTCTGCTCCTTGCTCATTTCCGAGCATCCGGCCAGCCCCGCCGCGACGAGCACGACCAGGGCGGTCCGAACCGCTCGAGCTTCCTGGACCCATCGCATGTCTGCCTCCTTGTCCATGGTTGATACGACTACCCCACCCGTATCCACTGTAATCCAGCGCGTGAAGGCATGGCCAGTGCATGTTCCGGGCGGGATGGTATTCTCCCCGCTTCATGAACCAGCCGCGAATCCCCAAGTGGGCGAGAGTCGCGTGGCTTCCCGGCGCGATCCTGCTCCTCGCGCTGATCGGGGTCACGGTCCGCTACGGCGAATCCCAGCGCTTCGCCGAGCTGATCACACGGGCCGAGCCGATCTGGCTCGTGGTGGCCGCGGTGCTCCAGCTGGGGACCTACTTCTGCACCGCGGTGATCCTGAAGCTGGGGCTCCGCCGGAGCGGGACGGGCGTCCGCATGCGGTCCCTCGTGCCGCTCGGACTCGTGAAGCTGTTCATCGATCAGGTGGTGCCCACCGGCGGGATCGCGGGCACGGTCCTGATCATCCGCGCGCTTCAGAGGCGCGGCGTGCCGATCGCGCTCTCGACGGCCGCCGTGGTGGTGAGCCTGCTCGGGTTCTATCTCGCCTATGCGTTCTCCGTGCTGCTCTGCATCGTGATCCTCTGGATCCGCGCCCATCTGAGCCCCGTCATCCTCTCCGTCGTCACCATCGTCTCGGCGATCACGGCGGTCGTTCCCGTCACCCTGCTCTGGCTGACCCGGGGCGGGGCCCGCGAGGTGCCGCACTGGATCCGGAGGATTCCGGGGCTCCACCCGGTGCTCGAAGCCTTCGAGGCGGCGCCGAAGCAGACGCTACACGATCGGAAGCTCCTTCTCTCCGCCGCGGCCCTTCAGTTCGCCATCATCCTTCTCGACGCGGCCACCCTGCGGGCCATGCTCCTGGGTCTCGGGCACACGGTCCCGCCGGCGGTCGCGTTCGCGAGCTTCGTCCTGGCTTCCGTCGTCGCGACTGTGAGCCTCCTGCCGGGAGGGGTGGGTCCGTTCGAGGCCGGCTCGGTCGGGACGCTGCGGGTGCTCGGCGTGCCGCTCGAGGCGGCCGTCGCGTCCACGCTCCTCCTTCGAGGGTTCACGCTCTGGCTGCCGATGCTGCCGGGGTTGTGGCTCGCGCGGCGCGAGATGGTGAAGCAGTCGGAGTAGCGCTCATGAGCGGAGCCGGCTTCATTGTCTACGCGCTCCTCGCGCTCGTCCCCGTCGTGTTCCATCGCGGGGTCTCGGAGGTATTCGAGTTCCCGAAGACCGAGCTGCTCGCGGCGGGGGTATTGTTGCTGTGGCCCGGCATGCTCGCCCGGGAGATCGCGCGCCTTGGAAGGCTCGGGATGCGGGGCTGGGCCCGCGATCTCGTCCATCGCATTCGTCGTGACGCGCGGGTCGATCCCCTCGGCGGCGCCATCGCGCTCTTCCTTCTCTCGGCGATCCTCTCCGCGGTCGTCTCGATCCGCCGGGACGCCTCCTTCTTCGGAGCGCACGAGAGCGAGGCCGGGCTCAAGACCGCTCTCGCCACCGCGGCGGTCTATTTCGCCTCGCGATCCCTGGCCTCGGGCTCTCGTCATTTCGATCGAATGGCGCGGGCGGCGGCCGTCGCGCTGGCGGTGGCGATCTTCTACGCGGCGCTCCAGCTCGCGGGGCTGGACCCCTTTCCCTGGACCCGGAGCGCCACGATCGGCGCGGTCCGCCGGGTGCCCGGCACGCTGGGACACGCAAATCACCTCGGCGGGTACATCGCGATGACCCTTCCCCTTCTCGGCTGGCTCGGCGCGGGCGCGCGCTCTCGGCGTGGCCGGCTCTTCTGGATCGGGCTCGCGGTCGCTTCCCTCCCCGTGCTCGCGGCAACCCTCTCGCGCGGCGCATGGGTGGCGTGCGCGGCCGGCCTCCTCGCGTTCGGCCTCAACGCCTGGCGGGCCCGCCCCAAGGCCGCGCGGGGCGGACGGCGGATCGTTCTCGCGGCTCTGGCGCTCACGGTGGTCGCGTTCCTGGCTCCCATCGTGACTCCCGTCCGACCGCAGCTCCTCATGCGGCTCCACCAGATCACGGACACTCGCGCTCCGTCGACCCAGTCCCGCGTTCATCTCTGGCGCGCGGGCATCGAGATGGCCCGGGATCACCCCGTGCTCGGCGTGGGCACGGACGCGTACCTCGCCGCGTTTCCCCGGTACCGGACGCCCGAGTACTGGGCCGTCGAATGGAACGGCGTTTCGTCGAAGGCCCACGATGAGCTCATCCAGATCGCGTCGACGCAAGGGCTCCTGGGCCTCGTGGCTGCCCTCCTCGTCGTGTTCTTCGGTGCGCGCGCGATCCTGGTGCTGATGCGCCACCCGAACCTCGCCACGCGAAGCGCCGCCGCCGCGGCGGGGGGCGCGCTCACCGCCTTCGCGGTTCAGGGGCTCGCGGGGTTCACGGTCGTCTCGACCGGCGTCCTGGCCGCGGCGCTCGCGGGATGGGCCGCGGGAGCCCGGATGCGTGAAGCTCCGGTCCCTCCGGAGCCGAGCGTTGAAAAGACCCCGGGCCTCGCCGCGCGCGCCATCGCCTGGGGCGTGTGCGCCGCGCTCGCGCTCGTCTTCGTGATCGCCCCCTGGCTCGCCGAGACGGCCGCCGCTCCAGGGCTCCGCGCGCCCATGACGTCCGTGGAGCGGATCGATCGCTTGGGCCGCGCCTCGCGGGTCGCGCCCTGGGACGCCCGGTACCCGACGGAGCTGGGTCGCTCCCGACTCGCTCGGGCCTTCGCCGACGCGAGCGCCTCGCTGCGGGCGGAGGATCTCGGCAGGGCTCGCGACGCCTTCGAGCGCGCCACCCGGATCGCGCCGTCGGACGGCGAGCTCCAGGCGCTCCTGGCCCGGGCCCTCGCGGCCCAGGCCGCGGCCGATCCGCGTTCGGCACCCGCCGCGCGGATTCAGGCAGGATTCGATCGAGCCATGGCGCTCGAGCCACGGAACCCCAACGTTCTGGAGCTGGCCACGCAGGGATACCTCGAGATGGGACGCCCCGCCGAGGCGCGCGGGATCGCGCTGCGATGCGCGCGTCTCTTCCCGGACTACGCGCTGCCCCTGGCGGACCTGGGCGTCGTGGCTCTCATGGAGGGCCGGCCCCAGGCCGCCGTGGACACCCTCACCCTGGCGCTACGGAAGAACTGGCACGGGGAGGAAGGGGCGGCGATGGCGGCCAAGGGCAACTACGTCGCCGCGCTTCGCGAGGTTCGGCTGGGTGACGTGCTGCAGCGGGAGCAGGGTCGCTAGTGGAGCGAGGGCGCCTCGACCGCGTCCGTATCGAGCAGCTGGCGGAGCTTCAGGAGCGCGCGCTGCTCCAGCTGGCGGATCCGCTCCCGCGAGAGACCGAACTGCTCCCCCGCCTCGGCCAGCGTGTGCGTCTTGTCGTCGTAGAAGCCGTAGCGGAGGCGGAGAATCGCCTCTTCCCGCCCGGAGAGCTTCTTCAGCAATTCGTCCAGGTGCTGGTTGCGCATCTGCAACTCGACCAGCTGGTCGATCGAGGTCTGCTGCTCCATCACCTCGCTGTCGATGAGGCCGTGATAGGCGTCGCCGCCGAGGTCCACGTCGAGCGTGCGGATGGCGTGGATCATCGTGCGGAGCCGGTGGGCGCGAGGGAGCGCGAGACCCAGCTCGCGCGCGATCTCGGCCACCTCGGGCCGGCGCCTCAGCTCGCGTTCCAGCCTCCGCTCCGTCGCCACGTACCGGCGCACCATCTGGAGCACGTGGATCGGGATCCGGATCGTGCGCGCCTGGTTGGCCACGCCCCGAGCCAGCGCCTGGCGGATCCACCAGGTGGCGTAGGTGCTGAAGTGCACCCCTCGATCGACGTCGTAGCGGTCGACCGCCGCGATCAGCCCGAGGTTCCCCTCCTCGATCAGATCGAGGAATTCCACGCCGCGGTTCCGGTAGCCGCGCGCGAGCGCGACGACCAGGCGAAGGTACGCGAGGATGAGCGATTTCCGGGCGTCCTCGTCTCCCGCCCGCATCGCCGTCCAGAGCTCCTGCTCGCTCTCCCGCTCGAGGAGCGGGTAGCGCTGGATCTCGGCGAGATAGTGCCGCTCGATGTCGCTGATGGTGTGATCGGTTCCGGGAGGGACCTCGGCGGCTTCGGAGGAGTCCGCGTCCTCCGGAATCTGGATCCCCCGGCTCCGGGCCTCCGCCAGGAACGTGTCGAACGCGGCGGGATCGAAGTCGGGCGCCTGGAGCAACGACTCGATCTCCTCGGCATCGAGCAGACCACGCTCCAGCCCCCGCCGCATGGCGGCGGTCAGATCGGCGACGAACCCCTGTTGCTCCTTGAGCATCTTCCTCTCATTGAGGCAGGATTGTGAACCGCTCGAGCCCGCGCGGCTCGCCCCACTCCTCGACCACGCGGGTGACCCGCGCCGCCGGCGGCCCTTCTCTCAGTGAGATGACGAGCCGGTCCAGAAGGTTTCTGGGACCTTCGGCCTCCACGCGGACACTGCCATCGTCGCAGTTCTTCACGCTTCCGGCGACACCCAAAGTTTGGGCGCAATGGTAGACGAACGCGCGGAATCCGACACCCTGGACCCGGCCTTGCACGTGGGCGACCAGACGCTCGTGGCGAGGTGGCTTCTGCATCGGGATTTGAGCGGTCACAAGGGATATCGGGGCGAGAGGATTTGAACCTCCGACCCCCTGGTCCCGAACCAGGTGCTCTACCAGGCTGAGCCACGCCCCGACCAGGACCGCACAACGCGAGTTCGAGGGACCGGGAATTCCCTCTGCGGGGCGGAGTCTACCCCGGGGGAGCGCGAAGGGTCAACCTAGCCGGGATCCTCGGCCGCCCAGCCCTCCTTCCCGATCAGGGGAACGAACGTGCAGGAGCAGAGCACTTCCTCCCGGAGCCCGGTCTCGGTCCGGGTGACCCGCACCAGGCTCTGGTTCGCCGCGTCCCCGACGGGAACGATGCCCCACCCGCCGACGCGGAGCTGCTCCTCCAGGAAGGACGGGATCTTCGGCGCGCCCGCGGTCACGATGACCCGGTCGAACGGAGACATCTCACGCCATCCGACCGTGCCGTCCCCGATGCGAAAGATGATGTTGGTGTAGCCCATGGCGGTCAGGCGCTCGCGGGCGGCGATCCCGATCTCCGGGATGCGCTCGATCGTGAAGACGCGGTCGGCCAGCTCCGCGAGCATCGCCGTCTGGTACCCGGAGCCGGTGCCGACCTCGAGCACCTTCTCGTCCCCTTCCAGGGCCAGGGCCTGGGTCATGAGCGCGACCATGTACGGCTGCGAGATGGTCTGCTCCTGGCCGATGGGAAGCGCGTGATCGCTGTACGCGCGGCCGAGGAAGGTCGGATCGACGAAGAGGTGCCGGGGCACGGCGGCCATGATCCGGAGCACGCGCGCATCCTGGATGCCCCGGGCGCGGAGCTGCTCCTCCACCATGCGGCGGCGCGCGATGGCGTAATCAGGTTGTCCCGGCAAGCTTCAATCCCCAGGATTCCATCTCGACGATGGCCTTGTAGTCCGTCAGCTCGAGCAGGAGCGGCGTCACGGAGACGTAGCCGTCGTTCACGGCGTTGAAGTCGCTCAGCTCATCCGCCTCCCACGTCGGGTCCTCGCCCCCGATCCAGTAGTACAGCTTACCGCGTGGATCGGTCTTCTCCACGATCACGTCCCGGAACACCCGTTTTCCCAGCCGCGTGACGCGTACCCCCTTCATGGCGGCGCGCGGGATGGGTGGGATGTTCACGCTGATGCACATGCCGGGGCGGACGCCGTGCTGGAGGAACGTCCGGACCAGATCGTGGGCCACCACTCCGGCGGGCTCGAAGTCGGCCTCGTTCCAGGTGGCCAGCGAGACCGCGACCGAGGGAATGCCGAGGAAGGTCCCCTCCACCGCCGCGGCGACCGTGCCGGAATAGCTCGTGTCGTTCCCCATGTTCGGCCCATGGTTGATCCCGGAGACCACGAGGTCGGGCTTCCTCGATTTCATGAAGCCGTGCACGCCCAGGAGCACGCAGTCGGTGGGCGTTCCGTCCACGCTCAGGATCCCGTCCTCCACCTTCTTGATCCGGAGCGGACGGTGCAGCGTCAAGGCGTGGCTGGCCGCGCTCTGCTCCCGGTCGGGCGCGATGACGGTGACGTTCCCGAGCGGCCGGAGCGCGCCCGCGAGAGCGCGAAGGCCGGCGGCGTGGATCCCGTCGTCGTTGGTGACGAGGATCTCCATCAGCGGGCCCAGATCCGGAACAGGAGCCGGAAGAAGCGCAGGGTATCCCGGACCGGATGGATGTGGCTTCCCGGAGCGTTGTAGAGCGTGGGAATGGGGACGGACCCGAACGTGAAGCCCTTCCGTCCCGCCTCGATCAGGAATTCGGACTCGTACTCGAAGCGGCTGCTCGGGGGGCGAACCGATCGAAGCACGTGGACGCGGACGGCGCGATAGCCGGACTGCGTGTCGGCAATCCTATGTCCCGCGAGATGCGAGACGATCCAGGTCATGACGGAATTGGTCGCGCGCCGGATCCACGGCATCCCCGTCCGGTCTCCCTCGCGCGATCCGATGACGATGTCCGAGGCTTCGAGGGCGCGAAGGAGCTGCGGCGCGCACGCGGGGTCGTGCTGCCGGTCTGCGTCCAGCGTGAGCACGCGCGTGGCGCCCCGGCGGACCGCCTCGTCGAATCCGGTCTGGAGCGCGGCGCCCTTGCCCCGGTTCACGTCGTGCCGGATCACGTCCGCCCCGGCGGCGCGCGCCGCGTCCGAAGTCCTGTCGGTGGACCCGTCGTCCACCACGAGCACGGACACGCCGGGAACCGTCCGCTCGAGTCCCCGCACGACCTCGGCCACGGTCGCCTCCGCGTCGCGAGCGGGAATCACGGCCATGACGCTCACGAGCCCGAGGGGGCCGGAGCGTGCTCCCCGCCCCAGGAGAACCACTGCGTCGGGTATTCCCGGACGTGGGCATCGAAGAAGCGCTGCAGGCGCGCGAGGCCCTGCCCCACCTCGACTCCTTCTCGCCCCGGGGCGAGGGAGAAGGGTGACAGGAACTCGATCTCGAGCGCTCCGTCGTCCGCGAACGCGGATGTTCCCGCGATGACCTGGGCTTCCGCCCGGCGCGCGAGGAGGAGCGGCCCCGGATCGAGCGGGACGATGGCCCGCGCCGTCGGGGATCGATCGACGCGCCTCGGGCGGTCCGCGAGCGCCGCGATCCAGCCCCCGGCCTTGAGGCTCCGGATCGCGCTGGGGACGGGCCGGCTCGAGCAGAGGGTTCGCACGCCGCCGCGCGCCCGAAGCGCGATGAAGAACCGGTCTACGGCGGCCAGCTTGTGGCGCGCCGCCAGAGCTTCGACCCCTCCGAGCTCCTCGGCGAGCCACTGGAGCGCGCGCTCCCACGGTCCGAAGTGCCCGCTGACGAGCACGGTGCCCCGTCCCGATCGACGGGCCGCCTCGAGCGCCGCGCGCGACCGATCCGAGATCCTGACCGGGTGTGCCGGCTCGTGCGCGAGAAAATCGCGGAGGGCGCGAGCGAACACCCGGTAGGTCTCCCGCGCGCGCGGCGGCGCCCCCTCGTGGCGCGAGTCGCTCCAGATCCGGGCGAGGCTCCGATCCACCGCCCGGGCGCGACCGGGATGCGTGAGCACATAGCCCTGTGATGCGAGGTCGGCGAGCGAGTCCGTCGCCCGGGGCGGAAGGCGGCGGATCAGGAACGAGGCGAAGCTGTAGCCCAGGTCGGTCACGGATCGCCCTCGGATTCGAGACGCAACGAGAACGCCCCGGGGTTTCGGGCCGCGGGGCGGAGACGTACGGGTCGATTCAATGGTCGGGGCGACAGGATTTGAACCTGCGACCACCTCCACCCCAAGGAGGTGCGCTACCGGGCTGCGCTACGCCCCGACCTCAGGGGTCGATGGAGTTCACAAGGCGGCCATCCTATACCAAAGGCGCTTGGCCGACAAGCGTTCTACCTCCGGGCCCGGGTCCTCGTGCCGTTCGATCCCCCGGACTGCAAGATCGAGAGGAGCCCTTCCAGGTCGCGCCGCAGCGCGCGAAGCATCTCCTCCCGGTCCGTCCGGGCGAACGTGAGCTCCATCTGATCCTTGACGCCGCGATCGTCCAGGAGCTTGCGACGCGCCCCCGCGATCGTGAACTTGTGATCGTAGAGGAGCTGCTTCACCTCGAAGAGAACTTCCACGTCGCGCTTGCGGTACATCCGCGCTCCGCCCCGCCCCTTCTTGGGACGCAGCATCTTGAACTGCGTCTCCCAGTAACGCAGGACATGGGGCTTGACCCCGATCATGTCGCTGACCTCGCTGATGGAATAGTAGAGTCTTCCCGTCGGTATCGATCTCACGCGATCACCTCCTCGTCAACGCTCGTGGCTCTGCCTTGAGATCCCGTTTCAAGAGCTCTCGAATCGCCGTCGTGGCGCTCTTTCCCTCGTAGAGAATGGCCCGCACTTGCTCCGCGATCGGCAGCTCGATGCCGTGGCGTCGGGCGAGATCCACCGCGGCGTGCGCGGTGCCGACGCCCTCGACGACCATCTTCGTGGACGCGAGGGCCTCCTCGAGCGTCATGCCCTTCCCGATCGCTTCCCCGAGGCGGCGGTTCCGGCTGTGTCGGCTCATCGCGGTGGCGATCAGATCCCCCATGCCCGCGAGTCCCGAAAACGTCGCGGCGCGCGCCCCCAGCGCTTCCCCGAGACGCGCGATCTCCACGAGACCGCGCGTGAGAAGCGCGCCTTTCGTCGAATCCCCGAAGCCCAGCCCGTCGCAGATGCCCGCCGCGATCGCGACCACGTTCTTGAGCGCGGCCGCGATCTCGACGCCGACCACGTCGTCGTTGGTGTAGACGCGAAACCACTCGGTCGAGAAGGCCTCCTGCACGAGCGCGGCGGACGCGGCGCGGCTGGAGGCCGCCACCACCGCGGTCGGCACGCGACGCGAGACTTCCTCGGCGTGGCTGGGGCCGGTCAGCACGACGGTCTTGGGGCTCAGGGAATCGGGCAGGACCTCGCCCAGCACCTCGCTCATGCGGAGCAGGGTCTGGGGCTCGAGCCCCTTGCTTCCGATCACGATCGCTCTCGCCGCGGCCAGGTCCGATTTCGCCTCGTGGAGGAGCTGCGTCGAGACCTCGCGAACGACGTGCGATGGAGTCGCGAGGACAACGAGCTCGGCTTGGGCGACGGCTTCCGGACGGTCGTTCGTGATCCGGACGCGCTCGGGAAGCTTCACGCCGGGGAGGAAGGTCGCGTTCTCTCTCGTGCGCGCCATGCGGTCCGCTTCCTCGGGCTCGAAGACCCAGAGACGGACCTCGTGATCGCCGGAATCCAGGATGAGCGCGAGCGCGGTTCCCCATCCTCCGCCGCCGAGGACCGCGACCTTCATGGCGTTCCTCCGCCCCGTTTCAGGGGAGGCTCCGTGCCGCCGAGGAGGCGCTGGATGTTCGCCTTGTGGCGGACGATCACGAGCAGGGAGACGGCCGCGGCGATGATCGTGAGCAGCGTCCGATGCGCTTCCGGCGCCACGTGCACGAAGACCAGGAACGGATACGCGAGAGCCGCGCCGATCGATCCCACCGAGACGCGTCGGGTCAGGAGCATGAGGAGGGTCCAGAGCGCGAAGGCGAGGAGGGTCGGTACCGGAACGATGGAGAGGAAGACGCCGAGGCTGGTCGCCACCCCGCGGCCTCCCCGGAACCCGAGCCAGGGCGAGAAGACGTGACCCAGGATCGCGGCCACGCCCGAGGCGAGCGACGCGATGAAGAGCCCGTTGGCGCTGGAGTCGAACGCGAACGACCGCCAGAGAAGGTATGGAGCGAACGCGGCGAGATATCCCTTCGCCGCGTCGAGCGCGAACACCAAGATGCCCCAGCGTGCGCCGAGCACGCGGTACGCATTCGTGGCTCCGATGTTCCGGCTTCCCACCGTCCGCAGATCCACGCCGCGCCAGCGGCCGATCCACAGCCCGGAGGGAAGCCCGCCGAGGAGGAATCCAATCAGGATCGAGGTGAGGAGGAGTGGTATCGGCGCCTCCGCGCTTCCCTACTGGCTCCGCTTCCAGTCGAGCACGATCGGAATCCCCTGGAAGCCGAACCTCTCCCTCAAACCACGCTCCAGGTAACTTACATAATTCTTGATTCGATATCGAGGATTGTTCACATACAAAGCGAACGTCGGCGGCTTGGTCGAGGTCTGCGCCGCGTAGTAGAACTTGAGGTGCTTTCCGGCGGGGGTCGCCGGGGGCCGGACCCGGTTCAGGATG
>Ga0075423_10000153_pt1 | contig 45785 bp, 43 predicted proteins | sample SoiMethybrSBSTD2_FD_80114 | JGI IMG/M metagenome (GOLD analysis project Ga0075423, IMG submission 80114) | Bulk soil microbial communities from a Populus tree surrounding site in Tennessee, USA - Soil MetaG P. TD hybrid SBSTD2 | ecosystem: Environmental > Terrestrial > Soil > Tree plantation... | reverse complement strand
CTTTCCGGAGCGGTGGGATCCTTCCCTGGCCTTCGAGCACCGGGAATCCCTGGCCGCGTATCCGCTGCCGGGCTCGCTGCTCTATTACGGCGGGAAGCGCAGCGACCCCAAGTTCGACGAGCGAGCCGCCGGGAAATTCTGGGAGCGCGTCGTGGATCACGTCGGGGAAGTCCTGGAGGATCTGGTGGCGCGCTGGAACCGCGAGGGCATGCCGGCCACGCAGCGCCGCCGCGCTCCCGTCTCGGAGGCCGGCGGGGCGAGGGCCTCTCGAGAGCGGAAATGAGGGGTCCCAGGCTGGAAGACGACGGGATGTGCTTCTGCTGCGGTCCCCGGAATTCCATCGGGCTCAAGCTTCAGTTCCAGTTGATGCCGGAGGGCCGGATGGCCACCGAGTGGACTCCGCGCAGGGAGCACCAAGGCTTCAAGGACATCGTGCACGGAGGGCTCGTCGCGACCGTGCTGGACGAGGTGATGATCCGGCTTCTCTACGAGGTCGGCATCCCGGCCGTCACCGCGGAGCTCCAGACGCGGCTCCTAAGACCGCTCCGGGCGGGGAGGCGCTACCGCTTCGAGGGCCACGTGGTCGAGGACAAGGGGCGGATCGTGACCACGGAGGCGGAAGGGTTCGACGCGGAGTCCGGGGAGCGCGTGGCGTCCGGAAGCGCGATCTGCATCCGCGTGAGGGACGAGGCCTAGCCGGTCATCGCGGCTTCCGCGCGATCGCGGCGATGTTGTTGGCGAAATCGCAGCCCAGGATCTTCCGCTTCACGTAGTCCGTGATCCCGAGCCTCGCCGCGACGACCGGACCAGGATGCTCCTCCCGGAGCGCCACGCGGACCATCGCGACCTCGAGCCCCTCGCACGTCAGCCACGCCCACAGATCTGCCGCGTTGTACACGTGCAGGTGGGTCATGTCCCAGGATCGTGGGTCGGGCAGGTAGGCGGCGTTGGGCGTCTGGATCACGAGCGATCCCCCGGGCTCGAGGAGCGCGATCATCAGGCGGACCATCGCGAGCCCTTCCCGCAACGGCAGGTGCTCGATCACGTCGAGGCAGAGGATCGCGCCGTAGGCGCGCTTGACGTCGCCCAGGTCGCGGTAGGTGTACGTTCCCTCGGTGCCGACGTCCTGGGTGTGGTATTCGCCCTGGAAGCCCGCGCGCTGGAACTTGCGCATGATCCTGAAATCTCCGGCGCCCACGTCGAGGAGGCTCTTCGCGTCGCGGATCGCGTCGAAGTAGGCCCGCTCGATCTCGCAGAGCGCGTCGGTCTCCCACCAGCGCCGCACGGGGAAACGAGGGATGCCCTTCCGGAGCAGCTCCTTCCGCTTCCAGTAGGTGTCGTACGCCGGATCCGTGTCGCCTACTCCTGCAATGCCTTCTGGAACTCTTCGGTCAGGGCGGGAACGACCTGATACAGGTCGCCCACGATTCCGTAGCTCGCGATCTTGAAGATGGGGGCGTCCTTGTCCTTGTTGATCGCGACGATGGTGCGCGAGGAGGACATCCCCGCGAGATGCTGGATCGCGCCCGAGATCCCGACGGCGAAATAGACCGTCGGGTTCACCACCTTGCCGGTCTGTCCCACCTGGTGGCTGTGGTCGATCCATCCCGCGTCGACTGCCGCGCGCGAGGCGCCCAGCGTGGCGCCCAGCACCTTGCAGAGCTTGCGGAGGATCTCGAAGTTCTCGGGGCCCTGCATGGCGCGTCCGCCGCTCACGATGATGTTGGCCTCGGTCAGGTCCAGCATCTCGCCTTCCGATTTCTCGAATCCGACCACCCGCGCGCGCGGGGTGATGGGGGGAAGCGGCACCTTCTCGACGGCGGCCTTTCGCGACGCGTCCGGGGGGAGGGGGGTGAAGGTGTTGGGGCGGACCGTCGCGAGGCGCGGCCGAGCCTGGCTCCAGGCCACGCGCCCGAACGCCTTGCCCGCGAAGATGGGCCGGCGGGCCGTGAGCTCGCCGTCCCGCCATTCGAAGCCGGTGCAATCGGAGGCGAGCCCGACGCGCAGGCGTCCGGCGACGCGGGGCGCCAGGTCCTTTCCCTGGGACGTGGCGCCGAAGAACACGGCGTCGGGCTTCGAGGCCTCGACGGCCGCCTGGACCGCCGCCGCGTAGACCTCCGTGGCGTAGCCCTGGAGCGATTCCCCTTCGACGTGGAGGATGCGGTCGGCCCCCTGCGACGCGAGGCGCTCGGCCTCCCCCGCGGCCAGGGCTCCCGGCGCGATCAGGGCGACCGAGCCCGAGCCCGAGGCGTCGGCGAGCCGGCGCGCTTCGGCCAGCATCTCGAGCGTGATCTTCCGCGCCGCTCCGTCCTTCAGCTCCGCGACCACGGACACCATCATCAGATGACCTTCGCTTCCCGGTGGAGGATGCGGACCAGCTCGCGTGCCGTGTCTTTCGGGTCGCCTTCGAGGATCTTCCCCGCCTGACGCGGCGGGGGCAGGGAGAACTCGACGAAGCGGACGGCGGCGGCACTCTCGCCCACGGACGCCGCGTCGACGCCCAGCTCGGACAGGGACCACTCGGGAATCGTCTTCTTCTTCACCGCCATGATCCCCTTGAGGGAGGCGTACCGCGGCTCGTTCAGGCCCTTCTGCGCGGTGATCACGGCGGGCAGCGAGAACTCCACGAGCTCGGCCCCGCCCTCCACCTCGCGCTTGGCCTTGCCTTGCTTCGAGGCGGGATCCACCTCGAGATGCACGACGACCGAGACGTGGGGAAGATCCAAGAGCTCGGCCAGGATGATGCCGGCCTGGGACCAGTCGTGGTCGACGCCCTGCTTTCCCGTGAGGATGAGGTCGAATCCGGCCTTCCGCGCCGCGGCCGCGAGGACCGTGGCGACCGCGAGGGGGTCGGCCAGCGCGACGCCCTCGCCCTTGACGTGGACACCCTCGTCCGCGCCGAGGGAGAGCGCGTACTTGATCGCCTCCTTGACCCGGTCCGGGCCGAGGCTCACGACGGTGACCTTGCCCTGCCCCAGGCGCTCCTTGATCCGCAGCGCCTCCTCGATCGCGAACTCATCGTAGGGGTTCGCGACCCATTTCACGGAGGACGTATCCACCACGCCGTCCTTCAGCTGGATGCGCGTCTCGGTGTCGGGAACCTGTTTGACGAAGACGAGAATGTTCATGTCGAGGAATCGATCCCCCTATTTCATCCACGGCAAGGCCGCGCAGTATAGTACGATGTCACCCGGCGATGGAAGAACCCGTTCCCCCCAGGAGAATGCAAGCTTGAGTCATCCCTTCCTCGAACGTCTCCACAAGGGCGTGGTCCTCGCGGACGGCGCCATGGGAACCCTTCTCTACGAGCGCGGCATCACCTTCGACCGCTCCTTCGACCTCCTCAACATTCAGGAACCGGGGCTCGTCCAGTCGATCCACCGCGACTACATCCGAGCGGGCGCCGAGCTGATCGAGACGAACACGTTCGGCGCGAGCCGCATCCGCCTCGCGTCCCACGGCGGCGAGACCCAGGACGCGCGCCGTGTGAACCGGGCGGGCGCGCAGCTGGCGCGGAACGCACGCGAAGAGGTGGGGGAATCGGTCTTCGTCGCCGGCGCGATCGGACCGCTCGGGAAGCCGGTGGCGCCGCTGGGCACGATCACCAAGGAAGAGGCGCTCGAGGCGTACGCCGAGCAGGTGGAAGGCCTCGTGGAGGGAGGAGTCGACCTCCTCATCATCGAGACGCAGACCGACCTGGAGGAGATGAAGCTCGCGATCCGCGCGGTGCGCCAGATCACCGACCTTCCGCTCGTCGCCCAGATGACCTTCACCGAGGACGAGCGCACGCTCTACGGCGCCTATCCGGAGGACGTCGTGCGCGCGACGCAGGACCTGGGGGTGAACGTCCTCGGGGCGAACTGCAGCGTGGGTCCGCAGAAGCTCCTCGAGATCGTCCAGCGGATGAGGCGGCGGACCGAGATTCCCATCTCGGTCATGCCCAACGCGGGTCTCCCGCGCTTCGTGGGCGGGCGCTTCCTCTACCTCGCCTCGCCCGATTATTTCGCCGACTACGCCGTGCGCTTCCAGGCCGCGGGCGCGAACCTGATCGGCGGCTGCTGCGGCACGACCCCCGCGCACATCCGGCGCATGCGCGAGGCGCTGGCGCGCCGCCCCAGCGCCACCGCGACCCAGGAGATCGCGGCCGATCGCGCGACCGCGCCCCCCTCGCCTCCGCCCCCCCTCGTGGTGGAGGAGCCTTCGTCCACCGATCCCGCGTCGCGCTCCCTCCTGGCGCGGAAGCTCAGTCAGGGGGAGTTCGTGGTGAGCGTGGAGGTGGATCCGCCGCGCGGGGCGCGCCCGAAGAAGATGATCGAGGGAGCGCAGTTCCTCAAAGCCTCCGGCGTCGACACGATCAACGTCGCCGACAGCCCGATGGCGCGCGTGCGCATGTCGTCGCTGGCGCTGGCTTCCATGATCTACCAGCAAGTGGGGGTCGAGACGATCCTCCATTTCACGTGCCGGGACCGGAACCTCATGGGCATCCAGTCGGACCTCATGGGCGCGCACGCGCTCGGGATCCGGAACATCCTCGCCCTGACGGGGGATCCGCCGCGGGCGGGGGACTACCCCAATATGACCGCGGTCTTTGACGTGGATTCGGTGGGATTGATCCGGGTGCTGAAGCAGCTCAACGCCGGAACCGACCTGGCGGGAAACTCGATCGGGGAGCCGACTCGCTTCCTGATCGGGTGCGCGGTGAATCCCGCGTCCGAGGACATCCAGACCGAGATGGAGCGCTTCGCCCAGAAAACGGAGGCGGGCGCCGAGTTCACGATGACCCAGCCCCTCTACGAGCTGGAGCCGCTGGTTCGCTTCCTCGACGCCGTGGGCAAGAAGCGCATTCCGGTCCTTCTGGGCCTTCTGCCGCTGCAGAGTCACCGCCACGCGGAGTTCCTGCACAACGAGGTCCCGGGGATCAACATCCCGGACCATGCCCGCGAAGCCATGAGGAAGGCGGGGGAAAAGGGGATCGAGGTCGGGATCGAGATGTGCCGCGAGCTCCTCCTCAAGGCCAAGGATATGGTGGAAGGGGCCTACTTGATGCCCTCCTTTGGCCGATATGAGGTGGTGGCGAGGGTCGCGGAGGTCGTTCAGACGGGCCGGAAGGCCCCCAAATCGGCTACGCACGCCGGATAGGGGTCCCTCCAGGGGCCAATGTTCTTGAAGGACAACCACTTCGCTGCTAAACTGAGGGTTGCCGACGCGAGAGTGGCGGAATTGGCAGACGCGCGGGACTTAGGATCCCGTGAGGCAACTCGTGGGGGTTCAACTCCCCCCTCTCGCACCAGACTGGACGGTGGGGGCCCTAAGTGAAAGTCGACATTCGAGACCACGGATCTCCCTGGCGAAAGCTCCTCGTGATCGAGGTGCCTCCGGACGAGCTCGAGCGCGCGTTTCAAGACGTCGTCGAGGAGTTCCGCGGCCGTGTCGAGCTACCCGGGTTCCGCAGGGGGAAAGTGCCCCGGAACGTGATCGAGCTGCAATTCGGCCACTCCATGGAGCACGAGGTGCTGGAGCGCGTCGTCAAGCGCTCCTACGAATCGGCGATCCGGGACCAGAAGCTGGAGCCGGTTTCCTATCCGACCATCGAGAAGATCGAGTTCGCCCGTGGGAAGCCGCTGACCTATGAGGCGCAAGTCGAAATAAGGCCCAAGGTTACACCCAAAGAGTATCTGGGCCTCGACGTGGAGACCAAGGAGACCCAGATCTCGGACGAGGACGTGGACAAGACCCTCGAGGCCCTCAGGCAACGGACCGCCGAATGGGCTCCGGTGGACCGCCCGGCCGGCGAAGGCGACGCGGTCCTGGTGGACTATGTGAGGCTGAACGCCAAGGGGAAGCCCATCCGGAAAACGGAGCAGAAGGACGCCCTGGTCGAGCTGGGCGCGTCCGGGCTCCTGCCGGAGTTCCGGTCGAATCTCGTGGGAGCGAAGGCCGGGGAGCACCGGAATTTCCAGGTCACCTACCCCGCCGAGTTCGGCAACGAGGAGCTGCGGGGGCAGACCGCGACCTTCTCGGTGGACGTGCAGGGGGTCCGGGAGCGCCGTGTCCGGCCCCTGGACGACGAGTTCGCCAAGGAGATCGCGGGGATGCGGGACATGGCCGAGCTTCGCGCCCGGGTGAGGCTCAACTTGGAGGGCGAGGCCCGGGTCAAAGCGCAGCGGGAGCAGGAGGAGGCGCTGGTCGATCAGATCATCGCCCGAAATCCCGTGGATCTGCCCGATTCGATGGTTCACGAGTATCTGGAAGAGCTTCTGCAGCGTCTAAGGGGGGAAGGTCGGGAATGGACCCCCGAGGAGGAGGAGCGGTTTCGGAAGGAATACCGCCCTCTCGCCGAGCGCCGGATCAAGCGGGATCTCCTGTTGGATTCCATCGCCCGCCTGGAATCGGTGACCGTGACGGACGAAGACATCGATCAGGCCCTGCGCGGCGCGGCCGAAGGGGAAGACGCCCCTCCCGAGATGGAGCGGGTTCTCCGGAGCGCCGAGCACCGCGACCGGGCGCGCGCGCATCTCACCGAGCGGAAGGTGTTTGCCATGCTCCGAGAGAAGGCGCGGCTTAAGATGGCAGTCGCGTAACCCGATAGTAGAATTCAAGGAGGGACGCAAGGCATGGGTCTGGTACCGATGGTGGTGGAGCAGAGCGGGCGCGGGGAGCGGGCCTATGACATCTATTCCCGCCTCTTAAAAGATAGGATTGTCTTTATCGGGCAGCCGATCGACGACTTCGTGGGCAACCTGGTCATCGCGCAGCTCCTGTTTCTGGAGGCCGAGGATCCAGACCGGGACATCAACCTCTACATCAATTCCCCGGGGGGCATCGTCTCCGCGGGGCTCGCGATCTACGACACGATGCAGTTCATCCGCCCCGACGTGGCGACGATCTGCATGGGGCAGGCGGCGAGCATGGCCGCGCTGCTTCTCGCGGCGGGCGCGAATGGAAAGCGCTCGGCCCTGCCGCACTCGAGGATCATGATCCACCAGCCTCTGGGCGGCAGCCAGGGGCAGGCGACCGACATCGAGATCTACACGAGGGAGATCCTGGCCTTGCGCACGGCGCTGAACGACATCCTGGTCAAGCACACGGGCCAGCCGCTTGCCAAGATCGAGAAGGACACGGACCGGAATTTCTTCATGTCGGCTGAGGAAGCCAAGGCGTACCGCATCGTGGACAAGGTCATCGCCAAGCTCGAACCCAGCAAGGAGAGAAAGGCCGAGCCGGCTCCGGTCGGCTGAGGCGCGACGCATGAAGAAACGGGTCAATTCGCCCCATCCCATCCGGTGCAGCTTCTGCGGCCGCGGTCAGGACGAGGTCTCGCGCCTGGTCTCGGGACCCTCGGTCTACATCTGCAGCGAGTGCGTCAAGCTCTGCAACGACATCCTGGAAGGCGAGACCGATCGCGGCGCGGGCGCTCCCAAGGGCGCGCTGCCCAAGCCGGCCGAGATCAAGAAGGTCCTGGACGACTACGTGGTCGGACAGGAGCGCGCCAAGAAGACGCTGAGCGTCGCGGTCTACAACCACTACAAGCGGATCTATTCCGGCGGCGCGGTCGAGGACGTCGAGCTCGAGAAGTCGAACATCCTCCTGATCGGCCCCACGGGCACCGGCAAGACGCTGCTCGCGCGCACCCTCGCGCGGACCCTCAAGGTCCCGTTCGCGATCGTGGACGCGACCTGCCTCACCGAGGCCGGCTACGTGGGCGAGGACGTGGAGAACATCCTGGTCCGCCTGCTCCAGGCCACCGACTTCAACGTGGTGAACGCCGAGCACGGCATCGTCTACGTGGACGAGCTGGACAAGATCTCGCGCAAGTCGGAGAACCCTTCGATCACGCGTGACGTCTCCGGCGAGGGCGTGCAGCAGGCGCTCTTGAAGATCCTGGAAGGCACCATCGCGAACGTCCCGCCGCAGGGCGGACGGAAGCACCCGCAGCAGAAATACATCGAGGTGAACACCAAGGACATCCTCTTCATCTGCGGGGGCGCCTTCGAGGGGCTGGAGAAGGTCGTGGAGCGCCGCGTGAGCCAGAAGTCGATGGGTTTCGGCGCGGACATCCGGAGCCGGAAGGACCGGAACATCGGCGAGCTTCTGGCGCTGGTGGAGCCCGAGGACCTGCTTCGCTACGGGCTCATTCCGGAGCTGGTCGGACGGCTCCCCGTCATCGGGGCGCTCGACTCCCTGAACAAGCAGTCGCTGATCGAGATCCTGACCAAGCCCAAGAACGCGATCACGAAGCAGTACCAGAAATTCTTCGAGATGGAAGGCGTGAAGCTGGAGTTCACCGAGGACGGCCTGGAAGCCGTGGCCGACCTCGCCCTGAAGCGCGGTACCGGCGCTCGAGGGCTTCGCGCCGTGCTCGAAGAAGCGATGATGGACCTCATGTACGAGATCCCGTCCCGGCTCGAGGTGGTCGGCTGCACCATCACCCGCGACGTGATCAACCGCAAATCCGAGCCCATCCTGACCTTCCGTGGCGATCGACGCCGCAAAGAGGCGTGACCCGAACGAGGCATCCCGAATGATTCGACTCGAGCGCGACGGAGAGGTATTCGAGATCCGCGACCGGATCCCGCTGCTCCCGCTTCGCGATGTCGTGATCTATCCCTACATGACGATCCCGCTGCTCGTCGGCCGCGTTCCCTCCGTGAACGCGATCGAGGCGGCGGTGCAGAAGGACCGCGTGCTCTTCGTCCTCGCGCAGCGGCGTCCGGACGTGCCGGACCCCGTCGCGAAGGACCTCTATCGCGTGGGCACCGTCGTGCGCGTGCTCCAGCTCTTCCGGCTGCCGGACGGCACGATGCGCGTGCTGGTCGAGGGAATCTGCCGCGCCCGGGCCAAGAAGTTCTTCCGGGGATCCGATTCCATGTCGGTCTCGGTGTCGCTGATCGAGGACAAGGTGCGCCAGGACGCGCAGCTCGAGGCGCTGATGCGGAACGTGCTCGCGTCCTTCAACGACTACGTGCACCTGAACCGCCGGGTCCCGGACGAGGTGCTCTCGACCGCGAACAACATCGGGAATCCGGTGCTCCTCTCCTACACGGTCGCCTCGCACCTGATCCTGAAAGTCGCGGTGAAGCAGGCGGTGCTGGAGGAGGACGACCTGACGGAGCGGTTCCGCCAGCTCAGCAAGACGCTGGCGAACGAGCTCGAGATCTTGAAACTGGAGCGGAAGATCGAGGGTCAGGTCCGGAGCCAGGTTCACAAGAACCAGAAGGAGTTCTATCTCAACGAGCAGCTCAAGGCGATCCGGAAGGAGCTGGGCTACCAGAACGAGTTCTCCAACGAGATCGACGAGCTGGTCCAGGCCGTGAAGAAGGCCAAGATGCCTCCGGAGGTGCACGAGAAGGCGGTCAAGGAGATCGACAAGCTGGGCAAGATGTCCTTCATGTCGCCCGAAGCGACCGTCGTGCGGAACTACGTCGACTGGCTGGTCTCGCTCCCCTGGGGGATCCAGACCGACGACAATCCCGATATCCAGAACGTCGAGAAGGTCCTGGACGAGGACCACTACGGGCTGAAGAAGGTCAAGGAGCGGATCATCGAGTACCTGGCGGTGCTCAAGCTCTCGGGCTCGCTCAAGGGACCCATTCTTTGCTTCGTCGGTCCGCCGGGCGTGGGCAAGACCTCGCTCGGGAAGTCCATCGCCAGGGCGCTGGGACGGAAATTCGTGCGCATGTCGCTCGGCGGCGTCCGCGACGAGGCGGAGATCCGCGGGCACCGGCGCACGTACATCGGCTCCATGCCGGGGCGGATCATCCAGGCCATGAAGCGGGCCGGCTCCATGAACCCGGTCCTCCTGCTGGACGAGATCGACAAGCTGGGCACCGATTTCCGGGGGGATCCCGCGTCGGCGCTTCTCGAGGTGCTGGATCCGGAGCAGAACCACACCTTCAACGACCACTATCTCGAGGTGGATTTCGATCTGAGCCAGGTCATGTTCCTGACCACGAGCAATTCGCTCTACTCCATACCGCCCGCGCTCCTGGATCGCATGGAGATCATCCGACTGCCGGGGTATCTCGAATTCGAGAAGGTCGAGATCGCGAAGAACTTCCTCATCCCGAAAGAATTGAAGGCGAACGGCCTCGTGCCCAAGGATCTGTCCATGACCGACGGTGCGATCAAGGCGACGATCAACGCGTACACGCGCGAAGCGGGCGTCCGGAGCCTCGAGCGGGAGATCGCCGCGATCTGCCGGAAGGTGGCGCGGAAGAAGGCCACCCTCAAGAAGTCCCGTACCTTCCGGGTCGTGGAGAAGCAGCTCTCGAAGTACCTGGGCGTGCCCAAGTACCTGGACAGCCAGATCGAGAAGCGCTCACGCATCGGCGTGGCGACCGGGCTCGCGTGGACCGAGGCGGGCGGCGATCTGCTCAACATCGAAGTCAGCATCCTGGCGGGTACCGGCGTGCTCATGCTCACGGGGAAGCTCGGAGAGACCATGCGCGAGTCGGGGCAGGCGGCGCTTTCCTACGCGCGCTCGCGTGCCACCTCGCTCGGCCTGGACAAGAACTTCTACAAGGGCATCGATGTCCACGTGCACCTGCCGGAGGGAGCGATCCCGAAGGACGGGCCCTCGGCGGGCATCTCCATCGCGACCGCGCTGGTCTCCGCGCTGACGGGCGTTCCGACGCGGGAGGACGTGGCCATGACGGGCGAGATCACCTTGCTCGGGAACGTGCTCCCGATCGGGGGATTGAACGAGAAGGTCGTGGCCGCCAAGCGCGCCGGCGTGAAGACCGTGATCATCCCCAAGCTGAACGAGAAGGACTTGCAGGAGCTTCCGGAGCACATCCGGGAAGCGGTCGAGTTCAAGCTCGTCGAGACCATGGACGAGGTGCTCGACGTGGCCTTGAGACAGGGCGAGTCCTCCACGTATCTTCGCCGCAATCAGGAAGCCGAGCCTCCGCAGACCCAGCCGTACACGCACTGAACCCATCGGACGGGGAGTGACGATGAAGCGCGTGCTCTTTACCCCCGGACCCACCGAAGTCCCCGCGGAAGTGCTGCAGGCGATGTCCAAGCCTCTGATCCATCACCGGACGGACGAGTACCGCCAGTACTTCCTCGAGACGACGCGCCTCATGCAGGAGCACCTCGGGACCCAAGAGCCGGCGCTCACCCTCTCCTGCTCCGGCTCGGGAGCGATGGAGGCCGCCGTCGTGAATCTCCTGTCGGCGGGGGACGAGGCGATCGTGGTCGAGGGAGGAAAATTCGGCGACCGGTGGCGGGCGATCTGCCAGGCCTACGGCGTGAGAGCCCACACGGTCAGCGTCGAATGGGGCCGCGTCGCGACCGTCGAGGAGGCCGAGTCGGCCCTCGCGGCGCATCCCGGGGCCAAGGTGCTCTTCCTCACCCACAGCGAGACCTCGACCGGCGCGCTCTTCCCGGTGCACGACATGGCGCGCGCGGCGAGGGCGCGCGGCGTGGTGACGGTCGTGGACGCGATCACGAGCTTCGGCGTCTACGATCTCCACTTCGACCGCTCCGATCTGGACGTGGTCGTGTGGGGATCCCAGAAGGGCATGATGATCCCGCCGGGCCTGGGCTTCGTCTGCCTCGGTCCGCGCGCCTGGGAGCTCGTGAAGGAAGCGAAGCTCCCCCGGTTCTACTGGAACCTGGCCCAGGCCAGGACCTCCCTGGAAGCGGGAGACACTCCCTTCACCCCCGCGATCACCCTGGTGCTGGCCGCGCGGGCGGCCATGCTCCTCCTCCAGAAAGAAGGAAGGGAGCAGGTCTTCGCGCGGCACCAGCGGAACGCGGACGCGACGCGCGCCGCGGTGCGGGCCCTGGGGCTGCCGCTCTTCGCGGAGGTTCCCTCGAACACGCTCACCGCGGTCGCGGTCCCGCCGGGCGTGGACTCGAGCGGGGTCCTCAAGGGAATGGAGTCCCAGTACGGCGTGAAGATCGCGGGCGGGCAGGATCGTCTGAAGGGGAAGATCTTCCGTCTGGGGCACATCGGCTACTACGACGAGGGGGACATCCTCCGTCTCGTCGGCGCGTTCGAGGCGGCCCTGCACGATCACGGCGGCAGGGTCGAGCCGGGCGCCGCCGTTCGCGCCGCGCAGCAATCCTACCGATCCTTACAGGCACCCGCAGCCGCGCGTGTCCGTTAAGATCCTCGTCAGCGACCCACTGTCTTCGCGGGCCATCTCCATCCTCCGCGACACCCCCGGCATCACGGTCGACGAGTGCCGCGGTCTCTCCGAGTCCGATCTCCTGCCACGCGTGGGCGACATCGACGCCTGGATCGTGCGCGGGGCGACCCAGGTCACACGCCGCCTGATCGAGGCGTCGCCGCGCTTGACGTGGGTGGCCCGCGCGGGCGCCGGGATCGACAACATCGACGCGATCGCCGCGAAGGAGCGGGGGGTCGGGGTGCTCAACGTCCCGGGGGCGAACGCGGTGGCCGTCGCGGAGCTCGTCTTCGGGCTCCTGCTCGGGCTCTTCCGCCAGATCCCCGCGGCCGACGGATCGCTGAAGCGCGGTGCGTGGGAGAAGGCGCGCTTCAAGGGCCGGGAGCTTCGAGGCAAGACGATCGGCATCGTGGGGCTGGGTCAGATCGGGCGCCACGTCGCGCACCGGGCGGCAGCCTTCCAGATGACGTGCGTGGGGAACGATCCCCTGATCTCCGCGGAGGCGATCCGCGGGGCAGGCGTGGAGCCGCTCTCGATGGAGGAGCTCCTGCCTCGGTCCGAGATCCTGACGCTGCACGTGCCCCTTTCGCCGGCGACGAAGGGCATGATCGGAGCGCGGGAGATCGCGATGCTGCCGCGCGGCGCGGTGCTGGTGAACGCGGCGCGGGGAGGGCTCGTCGACGAGGCGGCCGCGATCGCCGCCCTGGATTCCGGACAGCTGAGCGGCGCCGTCTTCGATGTGTTCGCGGAGGAGCCGCCGAGGGACTCGCCGCTGCCGCGGCGGGCCGACGTGGTCGCGACGCCCCACATCGGCGCCGCCACCGTGGAAGCCCAGGAAGCGGTCGGGGAAGAGATCGTGAGGCTCTTGCTGGGGAAGCTGCGGGAGTCCGGGGCGCTGTAGGCTACGCCGGAACCGCGGCCGCGGCTTCCTCCGCCGGCAGCCGGACCACGATCTCGCTCCCCGAGCCCGGGCCCTCGCTGAAGGCGTGGACGCTGCCGCCGTGCGCCTCGACCAGTCCCCGCACGAGGCTCAATCCGATCCCCAGCCCTCCGTGCTGGCGCGACGCCGATCGATCCGCCTGCGTGAACATCTCGAAGATCCGTTCGACCATCTCGGGCGCGATCCCGATGCCGTTGTCCCGGACGCGGATCACGATCGAGCCGTGGTCGATCGCCGCGTCCAGGGCGATCCTCCCGCCGCGCGGCGTGAACTTGGCCGCGTTGTTCAGGATGTTCGAGAGGACCTGAGCCAGGCGGACCCGGTCTCCCCGAATGACGACCGGACGGCGGGGGAGATGGATCTCGAGGCGATGCCCCATGGAGTCGATCGAGGCCCGCGACATGTCGACGGCATCGTGAACCATGGTCTCGAGCTCCACCGGCTCGCTGCTCAGCACCACCTTCCCGCTCGTGATCCTCGAGACGTCCAGGAGATCCTCGATCAGGCGCAGGAGCTGCCGGAGCTGGCGCTCCATCATCTCGTGGATGTGGCGTCGATCCTCGATCCTCGGATCTCCGAGCAGAAACAGGCCGTTCCGGATCGCCCCCAGCGGATTCCGCAGCTCGTGGGACAGCACGGCGAGGAACTCGTCCTTCAAACGGTCGGTTCGCTTCAGCTCCCGGCGCGCCTCCTCGAGCACCCGGGTCTGCTCCCGCAAGAGCGCCGTCTGAAGCATGAGCTTCCGTTCCGCGGCCTTGCGCACGTTGGCGAACCAGATCACGACCGCGAGGATCAGCGCGAACGTGAGCGAGCGCTCCAGGAACGCCAGGTTGAGGTCGATCGAGTAGACGGGCTCGATGAAGAAGTAGTCGGCGGCCAGGACCGCGAGGACCGCGGACAGGAAGGCGGGCCCGGCGCCTCCGTACCACGCGCTCACCAGCACGGCGAGCACCAGAAGCGGCATGGAGATGTCTTGCAGGGGATGCAGGGGCCAGGAGAGCAGCACCGCCGTTCCCACGGTGAGCACGGACAGCAGGTAGCGCTGAGGTCCCGAAGGCGGCGTCCAGTTCATTCTCTTCCTCGAACCCCCACATGGTCCCGGTTTCGCCCGGCCCCGTCAAGAATATCCGTTGACAGGCCAGGCTCCCCGGCGCGAGCATTTCGGCATCGCGGAAAGGAGGTGGTCCAGTGCACAAGTATGGCTTATCGATTGTACTGAACTGCGGAGGTGGCTGTAGCTAGCGGCATCTAGAGCGCCCTAGCTTTGGTGCCTGCTGGCGAATCCCAACAGTCCACCGGAGTCTTCGAGGGGGAGCGGCAACGCTCCCCCTCACTCTTTTTTGGTAGGATCACGCCCATGATTGCCGCGATCGATCTCGAAGGCGTCCTGGCCCCGGAAATCTGGCCGCACCTCGGCGACCACTTCGGCGTGGTGGAGCTGCATCTCACGACGCGCGACGTGGGGGACTTCGAGGAGCTGATGCGCCGGCGCGTCGGGGCGCTCAACCGGGCCGGGCTCACGCTCGCTCGTCTACAGGAGGTCGCGCACGAGGTGCGCCCCTACCTGGGATCGCACGAGTTCCTGGACCGGATCCGGCGCTACTGCCAGGTGATGATCATCTCCGACACGTTCCAGGAGTTCGCGGAGCCGATCATGGAACGGCTGGGAGGCTACAACCTCTTCGCCAATCAGTTCGAGGTGGACGGAGAGGGGCGGATCTCGGGTTGGAAGCTCCGGATCCGCGGACAGAAGGCGGCGGTCGTGCAGGGCATGAAGTCCGCGGGCTTCAAGGTCATCGGCATGGGGGACAGCCTGAACGACCTCACGCTCCTGGAATCCGCGGACTATCCAATCTTGTATCGTCCGGTCCCCGCGCTGCGCGAGCGCCTCCCCGGCGCGCCGACCGCGCACGGGCTGGACGAGGCCCTCCAGATCTTCGAGAAGATCTTCCGGTCGAACGGCGCGCGTCCCTGACAAGCCCCGGACGGTCTTGACGTGCCTTCGAGGAGTGTATACTGTATACAGCCAGGCCAAAGGTTCCGCCGCCTCGCGCGGCCAAACGAGGAGGAATCCCCATGAAATGGATCACCCGTGAGAATGCCAAGGTGGACCGGATGGCGTGTCCCTGGCTCATACGCCGGTTCATCGACGCCGACGCCGAGTTCCTGTTCGTGCCCAAGGACCAGGTCATGGCGGTCGCGGCCCGCGAAGGCGCGACGCCCTACGACATGCCGGGCGTGAAGTTCGGCCACGGCCCGGGGCAGTGCAGCTTCGAGAGTCTTCTGCTTCACCACGGACTGAACTCGAATGCCGCGCTGGTGAAGCTGGGACGGATCGTTCACGCGGCGGACGTGCCTGAGGACGAGTCGGTCGCGGCCGAAGGAATCGGGCTCCGCGCGATCGCGCTGGGATTCTCGCTCCTCCACGGCACGGACGACCGGAAGAAGCTGGACCTCGAGATGCCGATGTACGACGCCCTCTACGCGTGGTGTGTCGAACGCGCGCGCGCGTCCCAGGCGGTTCCGGCGTGACCCTGGAGCTTGGCGCCGGGGCTCCCATCGTCCGGGTCCCGATCCGGTCCCAGGTCCGGCGGCTCCTGCTCGAGGGCATGCGGCGCGGAGACCCTGCCCCCGGCACGTCCATCAACGAGTCCGAGCTGTCGGGGCTGCTTGGCGTGAGCCGCACGCCGCTGCGCGAAGCTCTGCTGAACCTCGCGGGTGAAGGATTCCTCGGCGCGGCGCCCGGAAAGGGGTTCTACGTCCTGCCGCTGAGCGCGAAGGAAGTGGAGGACCTCTACCCGATCATCGCGGCGCTGGAGCGCCTGGCGCTGGTGACCTCGCCCCCGCCCACGAAGGCGGACTTGAAGCGGCTGGCCGAGATCAATCAGGAGCTGGAGTCGGTGCGGGACGACTGGGAGGCCGCGCTCCGCGCGGACGAGCGCTGGCACGAGGGCCTGCTCCGGCGCTGCGACAACCGGCGCCTCCTGGAGACCATCCGCGGGCTGAAGTTTCACGCGCAGCGCTACGAAGCGGCCTACATGAGGCACTCCGGGAGGATCATTCGATCGGTGGAGCAGCACCGCGCGATCCTCCGTGCGCTGCGGGACGAAGATCTGGGTTCGGCCGCGCGGCTGCTCGACGCCAATTGGAAGATCAGCCAGGATTTCCTCCTGCCGTGGCTCCGTGCCGAGGAGCGCCCCGGGCAGATCCCCGGGCCAAGGAAGGCGCGACGGTGAAGGGAGACCCGCTGGGATCGGATGAGGTCCTGGGTCTGCTGCGCGATCTCATCCGCATTCCCTCGATCAATCCCTCCCTCGGGAACGGGGACGCGCCCGGCGAGCGGGCCATCGCCGCCTTCGCCGCGCGCTGGCTCGACGAGCGAGGCGTGCGGGCGCGCCTCGAGGAGGCGGCGCCGGGCCGGCCGAACGCGGTGGGAGAAGTCGGCTCGGGCTCGGGAAGGACCCTGGTCCTCTGCGCCCACCTCGACACGGTGGACGTGGCCGGCATGTCCATTCCACCCTATGAGCCGACGATGCGGGACGGCCGGGTCTATGGCCGCGGCTCCTACGACATGAAGGGCGGTGTCGCGGCCGTGATGAGCGCGGCGGCGGCGCTCGCGCGCGAGCCGATGGACGGGACGCTCCTGCTCGCGCTCGTCTCCGACGAGGAGTACGAGAGCAAGGGGGCGGAGCATTTCGTCCGGCATCATCGCGCGGACGGCTGCATCCTCACCGAGGCGAGCGAGGGAAGGCTGGTGCTGGCGCACAAGGGATTCGCCTGGGTGGACGTCGTGACCCAGGGCCGGGCCGCGCACGGGAGCCGCTGGGATCTGGGGAAGAGCGCGATTCAGGTCATGGGTCGGATCATCGCCGCGCTCGATGAGCTCGATTCCCGGGAGCTCCGCCGCCGCACGCATCCGCTCGTGGGCCCCGCGTCGATGCACTGCGCCCTGATCGAGGGAGGAGTCGGGATCTCGACCTACGCGCCGAAGTGCCGTCTGCAGATCGAGCGGCGCACCCTTCCCGACGAGACCCCCGAGCGCGTGATGGAGGAGATCCAGGGCGTCGTCCGGGGGATCGATCCTGGCGCGGAGGTGACGCTGCGATTCTCCCGGGCGCCGCTCCTCACGGACCGAGACGCCCCCGTCGCGCGCTGCGTGCGCGATTCCGTGTCGGCCGTGGTGGGGAGCGCGCCGGAGGAGATCGGCGTCGGCTTCTGGATGGACGCCGCGGTCTTCGCGGGCGCCGGCATCCCGAGCGTGAACTACGGCCCCGCCGGGGCCGGCGCGCACGAGGCGGTGGAGTGGGTCGAGGCGGACTCCGTGGTCACGTGCGCCCGGGTGCTGTACGAGAGCGCCCGGAGCTTCCTCCGTTCTTGACCCCGCTGTCCCCTCCTGCTAGTCTCCTCCGTTCGCCGCGAGGGGCCGAACTCGCGGTCTTTTCGTTTGGAGGGGGTAGATCCATGTCCTGCCGCGTCGTGGTCGGCGCCCAGTGGGGTGATGAAGGCAAGGGGAAGATCGTCGATCTCCTGAGCGAGGAGGCCGACGTCGTCGCCCGTTACCAGGGCGGTCCCAATGCCGGTCACACCGTCGTGGTGGGCGATACGAAGTTCATCCTGCATCTGATTCCTTCCGGAATCTTGCGGCCCAACACGCTCTGCTACATTGGAAACGGAGTCGTCGTGGATTGCGACGCGCTCCGCCGGGAGCGCGAGACGCTCCGGAACCAGGGCATCCACGTCGATGGGCGGCTCTTCGTCTCGCTGTCCGCCCACATCATCCTTCCGGACCACCGGGCCCTCGAGCAGCTGACCGAAGGGGGGCCGGAGAGCGGCCGCATCGGCACGACCGGCCGGGGGATCGGGCCCTCCTACACCGACAAGGCCGGGCGCGTTGGACTCCGCGTGGCGGATCTTCTGGACCCGGACATCCGCGAGGCGCGCGTGCGCGCGCTCCGGGCCCGGACCCTGAAGCTCCTCGGCTCGGACGCCAAGCTCGAGCCCGTCGAGTCGGTGCTCGCGCGCTGCGCGCAGGACGACGAGCTCCTCCGCTCCATGGCGGTGAACGTCTCGCACGCCGTCGATGCGGCGATCCGCGGCGGCAAGCGCGTGCTGCTGGAGGGTGCTCAGGGCACCCACCTCGATCTCGATCACGGCACGTACCCCTACGTGACCTCTTCGAGCGCCGTGGCGGGAGGCGCCTGCACGGGCGTGGGCATCGGTCCCACGCGCATCACCGACGTCATCGGGGTGGCCAAGGCGTACGCCACCCGCGTCGGAAACGGACCGTTTCCCTCGGAGCTCGAGGGCGATCTGGCGGAGAAGCTGCGCGAGGAGGGGAACGAATACGGCGTCACGACCGGACGTCCTCGCCGCTGCGGGTGGTTCGACGTGGTGGCCATCCGCCACGCGGTGCGGGTGAACGGCCTCACCCAGCTCGTGATCACGAAGCTCGACGTCCTCGACACGATGCCCGAGATCCAGATCGTCGTGGAGTACGAGATCGGGAAGCGCCGCGTCTCCGAGATGCCGGAATCGCTCGCGGACCTGAACGCGGCGCGACCCATCAGCGAGGCCTTCTCGGGTTGGCGCACGCCGACGACCGGGGCGCGCCAGTGGGACGATCTTCCCCGTGAGGCCCGGCGCTACCTCGACCGGCTCGAGGAGCTGGCGGGCGTGCCGATCCGGCTCGTCTCCGTCGGCTCCGGACGCGAGGAGAACGTGAGCCGCCACGTCAACCCCCGCGAGAAGCAGCCCGTCGGACGCTGAGCAGGTCCCAACCTCCTGTCCCTTCGATAGTTCACTCAAGATCGGACGCGCCCGGCCGATAGGCCGGGTATGACCCTCGACCCTCTTGTCCCGAGCGCAAGGTCGCCTAGATGGTGACCCTTCGCGCCCGTGGCGTCGGACGGTTCTTCACCGCAGGCTTCCTCGGCTTCTGGCTCTGCGGCTGGCTCGCCGGGGAGTGCTTCGCGATCTGGTTTCTGGGCAACGCCGCGTCCGCCCTGATGTCCGGCGACGGGCTGGGCTCGGGCCCGATCCGCATCACGTCGGGGACCGCCCTCGGGATCGGCGCGTTCCTTCTTCTCTGGCTCGCGATCTGGACGCTCGCCGGGATCGCCGCGATGATGGAATTCTTCCGCCTCGTCTGCGGCGTGGATGAGATCCAGGCCGAAGGGGGCGGGCTCTCGCTCGTGCAGCGCCGCGGGCCCTTTCGCCGCAGGCGCGAATTCTCCAGGGACATCCTGCGTCGCGTGGTGATCACCGTCCGCGGCGCCCTGGGGGTGGAGACTCCGACCGGAACCATCGAGCTCTCCCGGCTCGGCACCGGCGAGGACCGCGAAGCGGCCGCGCGCGCCCTGCGCGCGGAGCTGGGCATCGCCGAGGCTGTCCCGGCATCGATTCCGAGCGCCTTGCCCAAGGGCTGGGAGGAAGTCGTCACGCCGGAAGGGGAGCGCGCCGTCGTCCCCGACCATTCCATCCGGAAGATCCAGGCGCGCGTCGCGGGCGTCGCGGCGGTCGGCCTCATCGCCGCGGCGGTGGCCGTCGTCCAGGAGTCGCTGCGGAAGCCGCAGCTCTGGCCCTTCGCGGCGCAGCTCGTGCTCGGCGCGGGTGCGCTCTCCTGGGCCGCGGTGTGGCTGTGGAGGGGGCGCATGGAGTGGTGGATCCGCGGAGGGCGCGTGACCCTGCGCCGGCGCTTCGGAAGCGGCGTGCGGGACGTCTTCGAGGCGCTGCGGATCGAGCTCACGGTGATGAGCGACTCCGACGGGGACGGCCGGTTCACGCTCGAGGGCGTTTCGGACAAGAAACGCCGGCGGATCTCGAGCGCGCTTCACGATCCGGTCGTGCCGCGGCAGCTCGGCCAGTACATGGCAAGCGCCGCGAAGGTTCCCTTCGAGGACCGCACCACCCCGGAGGCTCGCTCCGCCGAGCTGGCGGTCTTGAAAACCCAGCTGGAAAAGTCCGGTCCCCTGGGCCGCCTCGCGGTGCGTGTCTTCGTCGACGTCAAAGGGCGGAAAGAAGCCTAGGCCAGGGGTACCCTGGTATAGTGCTGCGCCGTGAGCACCTCGCCCGCGGCGTCCCGGAAGCCCAGCCTCGTCACGATCGTCTCGATCGCTCTCGTCGCCTACGCCGCCTGCGACATGATCCACGAGGTGCTGGGGCACGGTCTGGCCTGCCTCCTGATGCCTGACGTCAGCGCGCTCTCCCTTTCCACGGTGGCGCTGCAGACGTCGCGCGAAAGCCGCTGGGTCGCCGCCGCGGGCTCGATCGCGAACGTCCTCGTGGGCGTCCTTCTCCTCGTCCTGCTACGGCGCCGGACACGGCTCGACTCCCTCGGCTATTTTCTCTGGCTCCTCGCGACCCTCGATCTCTTGAACGGCACCGGCTACCTCTTCTTCTCCGGCCTCACGAATACGGGCGACTGGTCGGTCGTCATCGCGGGCCTCGAGCCGACTCTGGTCTGGAGAATCGGGATGTCGATCGTGGGCGCGATCACCTACGCCCGCGCGGTCACGGCGTCCGCGTCGGTCTTGTCCTCCTGGGTCAGCGCCGGCGAGCTGGATCCAGGGGACGCGGTCCGCCTCTGCATTCCTGCCTATATCGCGGGCGGGCTGCTCCTCCTTTTCGGGTCGGCCATGAACCCGATCGGAGTGAACCTGATCTGGCTATCCGGAATGAGCAGCGGATTCGGCGCGATGGCGGGGCTGCTCGCGGTGCCGCGCATCGTGGAGCGGCGCACGGTCGGGGCGACACCGGTGGCGGACACCGGCGGTGCGCTCCGCGCCAACCTGGCCTGGGCCGCGGCCGCGGTCGTCACCTCGCTGGTCTTCGTCCTCGTTCTGGGACGCGGGATCCCGCTCGTCTCGAAATAGCTGCAACCCCGAGACCCCCTCGAAGCGTCTCCGGTGTGGGTACCCTGGGAGAGTCACCAGAGAGGAACATGGATTCCCGAGCAGACACGGCCCGCTGGGACAAGCTGATCCGGCTTCTGAGACCGATCCACGCGCAGGCCGTGGCCACGGCCCGCCGCTTGAGCCGTTCCGTGCACGACGGCGACGATCTCTACCAGGAGGCGGTGCTGCGGGCGTACGACAAGCTGCACGGGCTGCGCGAGGAATCCCGGTTCCGATCCTGGTTCTTCGCGACGCTCCTCTCACGCCACCGGTCCCGCGCGAGGCGCCCGCGTCGCGACGAGGTGTCGATCGAAGCCGGTCTCGATCCCCGGGACGAGCCGGTCGGAGAGGACGGGGCCCTGTGGGAGGAGGAGCGCCGCTGCGCGGAGCGGGCGGCACGCGCCCTGGCCGGACTCGAGCCGGTCCAGCGCGAGGCCATCGTGCTCCACGATCTCGAAGGATTCTCCGTGGAAGAAGTCGCGGAGATGCAGTCGGTCACGATCTCGGCCGTGAAGTCGCGCCTCACGCGCGGCCGGGAGAAACTGAGACGGTTCTATCTTCGGTACGCGCGGGATGAGGCGCCGCGTTTCGAGACCTTGACGGCCGGGACCATGGCCTGGCCGGGGAAGGAGAGATCCCATGAATGACAGGACTCGGATGGATCGGGATCTCGAGGCTCTGCGGAAGCTCAGCGCGCAGGACGTGGCGGATCTGGACACAACCATTCAAACCATCCGGCGGCGGGGGCTCGATTCGAGTCCTACGCCCTGGTATTCCAGGAGGGGAATCATGGCATTGGTTCATGCGGTTCGCACGCGGCCGGCTCTCGCGGCGGCCGTTCTCGGAGCGCTCGCGGTGCTTGTCGCGATGGTGGTGCCCGTCTCCTACGATCGCGTGGTCGGACAGGACGTCGCCCTGACGGTCGCGGGGAAGGGAATCGGTGGCCCGGAGATCCGGGGAATCGCCGAGGGATTGAAGAGCGCTCTGGGGACGAACGGGGTCATGGTCGAGGCGGTTCCGGGCGACCCGGGGGCGCGGTTCGTGCTCCATACGACGCTGCCTCGCCGCTCGGGCGGGGACGTGGAGCGCGCGACGACGACGTTCGCGCGCGAGCTCGCGTCGAGGGGCTACTCGGCCTCGGTCCAGGTCCGCCCGCACGTCGAGCGGGTGCGGTATCCGGCCGTGGCCTACGCCCTCGATCAGATCATCCGGATCGACGTGGGCGGGAAGTCCGCCGCGTCGCTCGAGGCGGAGATCCGGGACAAGTTCGCCCAGGCGGGCATTCCCGACGCCAACGTTTCGGTCACCGACCGGCCCGATGGCGGCCGCGAGGTGAAGATGACGGTGGAGCGGCAGCGCGTCAACGACGGGACCGCGCCACCCCCCGAGCCGGTGCCCCAGATCGTGCTCACGAAGGACGGCGCGCCTCTCACCGGCGGCGAGGGGTTCATGGTCAAGATTCAGAAGCGGAAGGAGAACGAGGCCGTCACGCTGATCGCTGAGGTGACCTCGAACGGCAAGTCGGCCAAGATCGAGATTCCCAACGCGAACACGATGAGCGATGCCGCCATCGCCGACGCGGTCACGACGCAGCTAAGACAGGCGGGCATCGACGCCCGCGTGGCGGTCACGGCGGGGAAGGTCTCGATCGAGTCGAATCGGTAGTCGCTCCACGGCAGCCTTCGAACGCCCCGGGCGGATGGATCGCCTGGGGCGTTCTCATTTCGTCCGGTAGGCCCTCTCGATCCTCGGATCGGGCACGAGCCAGACCAGGGCGACGAGGACGTAGAGCGCGAACGAGATCCGTGTATCCACGAACGCGAGGGGGATCGCGCAGACATACGAGGCCGTGGAGACGAACTCCTTGACGCCGACGGAGAGCGCCCGGTGCACCGTGGAGCCGGGCCCGTGGAGATGGATGATCGCCCGCTCGAGGATCGTGTAGGCGATCGCGGCCATGAGGAGCACGATGCCGTACGCCGCGGTCGGGATCGGGGTGAAGCGATTCTCTCCCGCCCAACCGGTCACGAACGGGACCAGGGAGAGCCAGAAGAGCAGATGCAGGTTCGCCCATAGGATCTTGCCGTTGACCCGCTCGGCGGCGTGTAGCATATGGTGATGGTTGTTCCAGTAGATGCCCAGGAAGACGTAGCTCAGGACGTAGGTCCCGAGGGCGGGCAGGAGCGGACGGATTGCGGTCCAATCGGTGCCGTGCGGGATCTTGAGCTCCAGGACCATGATCGTGATGATGATCGCGATCACCCCGTCGCTGAATGCCTCGAGGCGCCCCTTGCCCACGATCAGGCTCCGAGTAGAGAGTCGAGCGGCCGCGTCATCGCGGCGCGGATGCTAACGAGAAACGCGTTCCCCCACGAGTGAAAAAGCAGGAGGTACGGAGATGGACATTACCTCCTTGGAGCTCGCGCACCATGGCCTGGTTTAAGCATCGAGCATGCCGGGCCATCGGCGCATGCTGTCAGCCCGTTCCCGACAAGCCGATTGTTTCGGCCCGTAAACCCGCGTAACATCCCCGCTCCCATGCTCAAAACGTCTCCGTTCCATGGGCGAACCGCGCCCTTGGTGCGCGCCCAGACCTGGCGCCGGTGGTCCGGCTACCAGATGGCGAGCGCGTACGATCCGCATCCGGACCGGGAGTACGCCGCGATCCGGAATTCGGCCGCCCTGATCGACGTTTCACCGCTGTACAAGTATCGGATCACCGGTCGCGACGCGGCGCGCCTCCTCGATCGCATGATCACGCGGGACATGACGAAGCTGAAGCCGGGGCAGGTCTACTACACCCCCTGGTGCGACGGCGTGGGGAAGGTGATCGACGATGGAACGGTCACGAACCTCGGGAACGGCGCCTACCGTCTCACCAGCGCCGATTCCTCCCTGCGATGGCTCCACATGAACGCGGTCGGCATGGAGGTGACGATCGAGGACATCTCGGAGCGCGTCGGCGCCCTTTCCCTCCAGGGGCCGCTCTCGCGGGAGATCCTCTCCCGCGCGGCCGCCGTCGATCTCTCCTCGCTCAAGTACTTCCGGATGATCGAGGGTTCGATCCACGGGATTCCCGTCGCGATCTCCCGCACGGGGTACACGGGAGACCTGGGGTACGAGATCTGGGTGGACGCGAAGAGCGCGGTTCCGCTCTGGGACGCCCTGATGGAAGAGGGAAAACCCTACGGCATCGTTCCCACGGGCGTCTGGGGGATGGACATCGCGCGCATCGAGGCCGGCCTCATCATGCTGGACGTGGACTATTTCTCCGCGCACCACGCCCTCATCGAGGCGCGCAAATCCACGCCGTACGAGATCAACCTGGGCTGGGCGGTGAGTGCGGGGAAGGGGCCGTTCAACGGGCGTCGTTCCCTCGCGGCGGAGCGGAAGCGGGGCTCCGCCTGGGGATTCGTGGGCCTGGAAGTGGACTGGGACTCCTTCGAGCGCCTCTTCCGCGCGCACGGCCTGCCGCCGCAGATCCCCACCATCGCCTGGCGTGCCAGCGCCCCCGTGTACACGCCGGGGGGCACACAGGCCGGCTACGCCACCAGCGGCTGCTGGTCGCCGCTTCTCAAGAAGTCACTGGCGCTGGCGCATCTCCGGAAGCCCCACTTCGCCCCCGGCACCGAGGTGCACCTGGAAGTCACCGTGGAGCACCGACGGGAGCTGGCCGACGCGATCGTGCGGAAGCTCCCCTTCTACGATCCGGAGCGGAAGAAGGCATGAGCCCGCCGCGCTACGACGCGATCATCGTGGGAGGGGGCCACAACGGCCTCGTGGCCGCGGCGTATCTCGCCCGCGCGGACCGGAAGACGCTGGTTCTGGAGCGTCGTCCCATGCTGGGCGGCGCGGCGGTGACCGAGGAGGTCTACCCCGGATTCAAGTTCTCGGTCTTCTCCTACGTCGTGAGCCTGCTTCGTCCGGAGATCATCCGCGACCTCGACCTTCCCCGGCACGGGCTCCAGATCCTCCCGCTCGAGAGCACCGTCACGCCGCTCGACAACGGCGACTATCTCGCCTCCTGGTCCGATCCGGACGAGACGCGGCGCGAGCTCTGCCGTCATTCGCCGCGGGACGCCGACGCGGCCGTGGTGTTCGGGCGGCTCATGCACCACATGGCGATGGCGGTGAAGCCCATCATCGGCATGGTGCCCCCCGATCCGGCGTCGCTCTCGCCGGGCGATCTCGCGGGCCTCCTGAAGCTGGGCCGGCACTTCCGGTCGCTCGGGCCGGAGCGGTTCCACGCGCTCCACAAGCTCATGACCATGAGCAGCGCGGATTACCTGGACGAGTGGTTCGAGTTCGATCCGCTGAAGGCCACGAAGTCCGCGAGCGGCATCATCGGAACCTTCCTCGGTCCCCGCTCGCCAGGCTCGGCCTACGTGCTCCTCCACCACTACATGGGCGAGATCGACGGCGCGTTTCGCGCGTGGGGCTTCCAGAAGGGCGGGACCGGGTCGATCAGCAACGCGATTGCGAGCGCGGCGCGCGCCCATGGCGCCGAGATCCGGACCGACGCGGGCGTGGAGCGCGTGCTGACGCGTGACGGTCGCGTGACCGGCGTGGCGCTCTCGAGCGGCGAGGAGATCGCGGCGGGGCTGGTGGTCTCGGGGCTCGATCCGAGGCTCACCTTCACCCGTCTCGTGGACACGAAGGAGCTCCCGGGCGAGCTGCTCGAGGGCGTGCGTCGCTACAAGTTCCGGGGCTCCTCGGGAAAGGTGAACCTGGCCCTCTCGGGTCTCCCGAATCTCTCCTGCATGCCCGGCGAGGGGCCGCACCTGCGCGGCGCCATCTCCATCAGCCCGAGCATCGAGTATCTGGAACGCGCCTACGACGACGCCAAGTACGGCGAGTTTTCCAGGAATCCCTACATGGACATCGTGATTCCCTCGATGATCGATCCGAACATGGCGCCGCCGGGGAAGCACGTCATGAGCATCTTCGTGCAGTACGCTCCGTATGCGCTGAACGGCGGCTGGACGGATGCCAAGCGCGAGGCGTTCGGCGACGCGGTGGTGAAGACGCTCGCGCGCTACGCGCCCAACATCGAGTCGCTCATCCTCCACCGCCAGGTGCTCACGCCCGACGACATCGAGCGCATCACGGGACTCTCCGAGGGGAACATCTTCCAGGGGGAGCTGGCGCTCCAGCAGCTCTTCTTCCTCCGTCCGGTGCCGGAGTGGGCGAAGTACCGGACTCCGATCCATGGCTACTGGCAGTGCGGCGCGGGCACGCATCCCGGCGGCGGCATCATGGGCGCTTCGGGAAGGCTCGCGGCGCTGGAAATCATGAAAAGCGCGGCATGAGCGCCTTCCGGCACGACGTCATCGTCATCGGCGGAGGCTCCAACGGCCTCGTGGCCGCGGCGTGCCTGGGCCGCGCCGGGCTTCGGGTCCTTCTTCTCGAGCGTGACGAGAAGCTGGGAGGGCAGAGCCGGCTGGTCGAGTTCGCGCCCGGGTTCCGCGCGGCGCCGCTGGGTCTCGACCCGGGCTGGCTGCCGGACCCGATCGCCTCGGCGCTCGGGCTCACGAGCCTGAAGCGGGCCGAGGTCGCCGCCGACATCTCGGTCATGGTCGAGCCGGGAACGTTCCTCTCGCTCCCGCGCGACGTCGCCCGAGCCGCGGAGGCGATCGCTCCGCACTCGGCCGCGGACGCCGCGAAGTGGCCGGAGTTCACGGCGCGGATGCGGAAGCTCGCTGGATTCCTGGAATCGGTCTACCAGGCTCCCGCGCCCGACATCGCTGCTTCCTCCCTGGGCGAGCTCGTACCGCTGCTGGGACTCGGGAGGAAGTTCAGGGCGCTCGGCCGTCGCGACATGGTCGAGTTCCTGCGCACGCTGCCGCTGTCGGTCTGGGAGCTTCTGGACGACTGGTTCGAGAGCGCGCCCCTCAAGGCCGCGGTGGCCGCGGGAGGCATCCAGGACCATCAGCAGGGCCCACGCTCGGGCGGCACCGGATTCGTGCTGCTCCACAACCTGGTCGGTGCGCCGCAGGGCGCCGTGCGCGGGCGCGGCCCCTGGCGCGACGGTCCGGAAGCCTTCACGCTCGCCGCGGAGCAGGCCGCTCGGCGCTTCGGCGTCACCGTCCGCACCGACGCGGCGGTCCGGCAGATTCGGGTCCAGGACGACGCGGTGACGGGAGTCATCGCGGGCGATGGCGAGGAAATCACGGCCAAGGCGGTTCTCTCGACCGCGAATCCCGCGCGGACGTTCCTCGAGTGGGTGGACCCGGTCTGGCTGGACCCTGAATTCCTCCACGCGATGGGGAACATCCGCCACCGCGGCTGCACCGCGTTCGTGGCCTACGCGCTCGAGCGTCTTCCCGATGTGCCGGGGATCGGGAGCGACGCCATGGCCGGGATGATCTCGCTCACGGCCACGATTCCCGCGCTGGAGCGGGCGGCGGACGCGGCGAAGTACGGCATGGTCTCCGAGCGTCCCCACGTGGAATTCACGGTGCCGACCCTGACCGCCCCGCAGCTCGCCACGGGCGGACGCCACGTCCTCGTCGCGCGGGCCCAGTACGCGCCCTACCGGCTGCGTCCCGGCGCGATCTGGGACGCGGCGAGCCGTGACGCGCTCGGGAAGGCGGTGACCGGCGCGATCGAGGCGGTCTCCCCGTGCTTCCAGTCGCGCGTCCTTCACCAAGCGACCTGGACGCCCCGCGATCTCGAGGAGCGGTTCGGTCTGCGCGAGGGCGCGGTGTCGCACGGCGAGCTGGGGCTCGATCAGATCCTCTTCATGCGCCCCGTCGCCGGCTGGGGCGGCCATTCCACGCCGATCCAGGGGCTGTATCTGGGGGGAGCGGGCAGCCACCCCGGACCGGGCATTCTCGGCGGAGCGGGATGGCTCGCCTCGCGCCGGATCCTGAGCGACCGCAAGCGCCGCATCGAGGCCAGGGCATGACGACCTTCCATCGCACCACCACGAGCTACCAGCCCGGGGCGCGAACGCTTCCGCGCGAGCGGTATACCTCCGAGGCGATCCTGGCCGAGGAGCGCGAGCGGATCTTCGCTCGGGGATGGAACTGCGTCGGGCGCGCGTCGCGGCTGACAAAGCCCGGCGACTTCTTCGTGCGCGAGATCGCCGGCGAGTCGATCATCGTCGTGCGCGATCGGGCCGGAAAGCTTCATGCCTTTTTCAACGTGTGCCGTCACCGTGGAACGCGGCTCTGCCGCGAAGAGTCGGGGCATTTCGGCGGCGAGACGATCCAGTGCAGCTACCACGCCTGGACCTATTCCATCGACGGGCGCCTCGTGGGCGCGCCGACGATGCAGGACGTACCCGGCTTCGACAAGGCGGAGTATCCGCTCCATGCCGCCGGGCTGGCCGAGTGGGAGGGGTTCCTCTTCGTGAACGTGGGAGAGAATCCGGTCCCCTTCGAGGGTGCGTGGCGCCCGGTGCTGGATCGGTTCGCGCGATACGACCTGCCGTCGCTGGCCGTGGGGCACCGCGTCCTCTACGACGTGCACGCGAACTGGAAGCTGGTCTTCCAGAATTACTCCGAGTGCCTGCACTGCCCGACGATCCACCCCAAGCTGGCGTCGGTGCTTCCGTACCAGAGCGGCGCCAACGATCTCACCGAAGGGTCGTTCCTCGGCGGGTACATGGAGATCAAGCCGCCCCACCAGAGCGCGACCATGAGCGGGCGCGCCTGCGGGCGTGTCGTGAGTGAATCGCTTCCGGAAGAGGACCGGCACCGCGGGTTTTACTATACGCTGATGCCCAATATGGCGTTGAGCCTGCACCCCGACTATGTGAACTACTACATGCTCACCCCGATCGCGGTGGATCGGACGCTCGTCGAATCAGAATGGCTGTTCCACCCCGACACGATCGCCGATCCGGATAACAACATCGAGGACGGGATCGAGTTCTGGGATCTGACCAACAGGCAGGACTGGGACATCGTGGAGCAGAGCCAGCTCGGGATCTCCTCCCGGCGCTACGCGCCCGGCCCGTACTCTCCGCGGGAGAGCGTCCCCGCGGCCTGGGACCGGGAGTACCTGAGGCTCATGGAGTAGGACAACGAGAACGGAGGACGAGAGAATGGCGGTCACCACGAAGGTTCCCGAGAATCAGCTGGCCGACTACTTCAAGGAGTTCACCAAGAGATTCCTGCTCGATGACGCTCCCGAGCTCGCCACCGTGGAGGTTCTCTCGCCGGAATGGGGCGACGAGCTGGAGTCCGAAGGGGAGAGGCTCCTCGGGATCACCTACGACAACCACAAGAACTCGCTCGAATTCGAGCTGGAATCCGGGGATCACCGGATCTACGAGCCCAGGGAGGTCTGGGTGATGGAAGACAAGGATGGGTTCGTGAGCGGGGTGGAGGTGGTCCGGAAGGACGGCTCGAAGGAGATCGTGACGGTGAGGCGGGCGCCGCTGCGATAGAGCAGGCCCGGACTACTTTCCCTGCAGCTTGTCCGCCATGTCGCGGGTGAACTCGACCGCGTCCGAGAATTGCCGTGATTCGCGCATCCACTGCGCGGTCCAGGTATCGGCGTTCAGGGCGCCGTTGCCCCGGCGCAGCCACTCGCGCCACGCGATGGGACATCCCACGCCGGTCAGCGGGATATCGTCCGCGACGAATCCCTCCATGTCGCCTTCCCGGACGAGAAGGCGCGGTCCCATCCAGATTCGATGCTCGTTCTGCGGCGCCGGGGCGAGGCCATACCAGGTGAGCGTCCCGAAGTAGCGCAGGCGGTCCTCCCGCTCCGGCGGGGCGGCCCCGGCGGCCCAGTGCCCCCGCCGGTCGAGGAGGCTCGCCCATTCCTCGATGGCCCGGAAATCGTCGCTGGTCATGTTCGTGGTATCGGAAGAGGCGCGCCGGACCGCCTCGACGAACGCCAGCATCGTGTGCGCGTCGCGCACCCGGCCGAGCGAGTCCAGCCGGGCCGCTTCCTGGGGAATGAACCGGTCGCTATCGTTCACCGCGAGCCGGAAGAAATTCGTGTAGACGCGCTGCATGCCGCGCACCGAGGCGAATCGATCGGCGTCGCTTTCCCGGGCCATCACCACGGGCTCGAGGAGGACGCGGCGCCAGGCCTCCCGCGCGATGACCCGTCCGATCTGGGGCATCGAAAGCACCCGCTTCTGGACCGCGGGGTTGGCGAGCGAGCTGCTCCAGGTCGCGGCGCGATACCCGACCGAGTATCCGGACAGCGTTCCCAGGATGACGCTGACCGTGTTCACGGGCTTCACGAAATCGAGCGTCGTCCGGTAGAGCTCGTTGAACTGCTCCGGCAGGAGCGAGTGGTCCGAGGAATCGGGAAGCTCGAGCCAGAACCCGCGCTCCACGTGGCCGCGCACCCTGAGCGCGCGATAGGTCGTGCCGCTGATCGAGCGGCCGTAGTCGCGCCCGCGCGGCGGAGGGAGGAAGCGGTGAGCGTCGACGTCGTACTGCTGGAACACGCGTCCACGCGCGGCGAGCTGCACGACGAAGCGGGCGTTGGTGTCGGAGGGAGCCTCTCGGTACGAGACGACGCTCAGGTTCTCGAAGAGCTCCTGAAAGGGCACGACGGAGGGATCCTGGCGCGCGTGCTTGCCCGACCAGAAACCGAAGACCGCCAGGGCGAGCAGGATCATCAAGAGCTTGCTCTTGAGGAGAAACTTCCCGATCGCCAATCCGTGCTTCCAGAGCATCGAGCCGAGGCGGCCCTTCTTCCTGCCCATGGGACTCCGTGCGTTGGGGTATCGGGGGACGGCGCTAGAGGGTTATCGGCGGGCGGCGGGGCGTTCTACACGACCATGCGGAACGAACAGCTTTACAATATGTTACAGCTGCAAGATCACGTCATTTCTGCGGATTCGCGTCCTCGTACAGCCGGTGCGCGGCCATGAGATGCCGCATCGCCTCGCCTCGGCGCCCTCGGGCTTCGAGCAGGAGCCCCAGGTTGTAGTGCGCGTCGGCCGCTCCGTCCGGATCGCGCGCGATCGCTTGCGCGTAGGCCTGGATCGCCTCATCCGGGCGTCCGCGGTCCTCGAGCAGCACCGCCAGGTTGTAGTGAGCCGTCGCGTCCTTGGGATCGCACTGGATGGCGCGCTGGTAATTGGCTTCCGCCTTCCCCAGCTCTCCCGCTTCGTGGTCGAGACGTCCCAGGTTCAGGTATGCGTCCGCGAAGCCGGGAGCGGTGGCGATCGCCTGGGTGTACGCCTGACGCGCCTCGTGAGGCGAGGTCTCCTCGAGCTCGCATCCGAGCTCGAACCACTGTTCCGCGGTGCGAGCGGGAGCCTCCTCGACCGGGACAGGTCCCGGCACCTCGACGGTCGCCTCGAAGTCGAGCAGGAACTGACCGGAGTCCGGCTGCCAGGAGGCGTTCTCGTCCCACGCGACGGCGCGGCTGCCGTCCGCCAGGATCCGAACGCTGGTCAGGGGAAGGTCGTCCTGGAGCTGACGCCTCAGCGAGGACCAGACGCGTCGAACGCGGCGCGCGGGAATCCCCGCCTCGAGCAATCCACGCGTCGTGCGGAGCAGGAGGAGCTGCTGGAAGGTGAACTCGGAGCTGCCGTCGGGCCCGGGGGAGGGCGTCAGCCCCCCGAGGCGCGCCCAGGTCCGGATCCGGGACTCCGTGGTCTGCAAGATTCGAGCTGCGTCGCCCGTGGAGTAGTGCCTGGTCGCGTCCATTCCCAACCCCTCTTCCCCTGCGTCCAACCCAGCCGTTCTATCTCGACGCTCGCTTCTTCTCCCTGGTCGCCGTGACGGTGCGGCTCGACTTCGCGGCCTGTTTCTTGGCGCTCGCGCGGCCGTCCTTGGACACGCGGCCTTCGAGGCTCTGCTTCAGCGCGTCCATGAGATCGATGACCTGGGTGCGCTGGACCTGCTCGCCGATCGAGGTGACCTCCTTGCCTTCGACCTTCTGTTCCACGACGTGGAGCAGCTTGTCCCGGTACTCGTCGTGATACTTCTCGGGCTGGAATTCCTTGGTCGAGAGCTCGTCGATGAGGCGCAGCGCCAGATCCAGCTCGCCGGCCTTGACGGAGGCTTCCTTGCCCTTGTCGATCTCGCCGAAGTCGCGCACCTCGTCGGCGTAATACATCGTGTGCAGCATCAGGCCGTCCTGCGTCGCGCGAATCAGGACCAGGTTCTCCTTGCCGCGCATGACGAACTTGGCCAGCGCGACGCGGTCGGTCTTCAGCATGGCGTCCGTCAGGAGCCGGTACGCCTTGTCCCCGCCCTTGTCGGGCCCGAGATAGTAGGTCTTCTCGAAGAAGATCGGATCGACCTGCTTCAGCGGAACGAACTCCGCGATGTCGATCATCCGGGACGCCTCGGTCTCGAGCTTCTTCAGCTCCTCGTCGGTGAACCGGACGTACTGCTCCTTGGCGAACTCGTAGCCCCGGACCAGCGAGGTCCGGTCCAGCACCTCGTTGCAGGCCGGGCAGATCTGCTGCTGCTTGATGCGGCCGCCGCACTTCTCGTGCAACAGGTTGAACGACAGGCTCTCGGAAGAGGCGGCGCTGAACATCTTGACGGGGATCGAGACCAGGCCGAACGAGAGCGTGCCCGATCCGATGGAATGTGCTGGCATCTTTCCCTCCCTAGGGGACCGACGGAAGGCTAACACCGTGCTTTGCTATACTCAACCCCAACCCCAATATCGGACCCTTGGGGCCTGGGCTTTAGATGCCCGCGGGGTCCATCCAGAGACCGAAAAAACTGGCGTGAGCCCGACCCGCAATCCCCAGCTCGAACCCTACCGTCGGAAGCGGGACCCCGCCCGCACGCCCGAGCCCTTCGGCGACGCGACCCCCGCCGGCCCGGGGGCGGCCCCTCGATTCGTCGTTCAGAAGCACTGGGCGCGGGCCATGCACTACGACCTCCGGCTCGAGCTGGACGGCACGCTGAAGAGCTGGGCCGTGCCGAAGGGACCCTCGACGCGCGTCGAGGAGAAGAGACTGGCCGTCCACGTCGAGGACCATCCCCTGGAATACGGGAGCTTCGAGGGGGTCATTCCCGCGGGGAACTACGGGGCCGGCTCCGTGATCGTCTGGGACCACGGCCGGTTTGGCTCCTTCAAGCCCGAGGATCTGCTCGAGCAGTACGAGCGCGGGAAGATGGAGCTCGAGCTCTTCGGGTTCAAGCTGCGCGGCCGCTGGACCCTCGTCCGCATGGGCAAGAAGGAGAAGGAGTGGCTCCTGCTCAAGAAGCAGGACGGGGCCGCGACCCTGGTCGAGGCGATCGACAGGTACCCGGAGTCGGTGATCACGGGGCTGACCGTCGAGGAGATGCGCGACGTGCCGGGCACGCTGGCGGCCCTTCGCGAGCGGGTCGAGTCCCTTCGCGCGCCCAAGAAAACCGTTTCTCCGCGTGACGTCTCGATCATGCTCGCCACCCTCGCCGAGCGCCCTCCCTCGGGCGAGGACTGGAGCTTCGAGATCAAGTACGACGGCGTGCGCGTGGTCGCGGGCCGCGACGGAGACGCGGTGACCCTCCTCGGGCGAAGCGGGGAAGAGATCACGAAGCGTTACCCCGAGGTCGCCGCGGCGCTCCGCGCGCTTCCGGATTCGAAGTTCGTGGTCGATGGCGAGATCGTGGCCGAGGACGAGAACGGACGCCCGAGCTTCCAGCGCCTCCAGGCGCGGATGCACCTGACGAAGCCGCGCGACATCGAAGCGGCGGCGGTCCAGGTCCCGGTCCGGGGCATGTTCTTCGACTGCCTCGGGCTCGAGGGGCACGATCTCCGGGGGCTCGAGCTCTCGAAGCGGAGGGAGCTCCTCGCGCGCGTCGTGCCCCCGCTGGGAACCGTGCAGCGCTCCGACCACGTGATGGGGCATGGCGAGGCGTTTCTCGAGGCCGCCTCGGAGCTGGGGCTCGAGGGGATCGTCGCGAAGCGGCTGAGCAGCAAGTACACCGGCCGGCGCTCGCCCGACTGGATCAAGGTGAAGTGCGATCGCCGGCAGGAGTTCGTGATCGGCGGGACGTCGGCGCCGCAGGGCTCGCGGGCGAAGTTCGGCGCGCTCCACGTCGGGGTATACGACGGGGCCAAGCTCGTCTACGTGACGAAGGTCGGGACGGGTTTCGACGGCAAAACGCTCGAGAGCGTCGCGAGGGCCCTGGAGCCGCTCGCTCGCGACACCTCGCCCTTCGACGTGGGGAGCCCCGCGGGGAAGGGAAACCGCTGGTTTACGCCCAGGCTGGTCTGCGAGGTACGGTTCACCGAGTGGACGCGGGAGGGCGGGCTCCGGCATCCCACCTTCATCGGCATGCGCGCGGACGTTCGGCCGGAGGACGTTCATCGCGAGACCCCGGATCGCATCGAGGAAGCGCCCGCCGCTCCGGTGGAAGACGAGCCCGGAAAGGACCAACCCGAGGCTCCGGGGAGGGCCTCGCGTTCGCGCCGCGCCGCGCCGCCATCGCCGCACGTCGTTCGGATCACGAACGCCAAGAAGGTCTTCTGGCCCGAAGAGGGCTACACGAAGGGCGACCTCGTCGCGTACTACGAGGCCATGGCGCCCCTCCTCCTGCCCTACCTCCGGGACCGGCCCGTGGTTCTCACGCGTTACCCGGACGGCATCACCGGGAAATCCTTCTTCCAGAAGGACGCGCCCGTGTACGTCCCGGACTGGGTGCGCACCCACCTCGTCTCGCACGATGACGCCAACCGGGACATCCGGTACTTCGTGATCGAGGACCTGCCTTCGCTCCAGTACGTGGCCAACCTCGGAACGATTCCGCTCCATGTCTGGAGCTCGTGCGCGAGCGCGCTCGAGCATCCCGACTGGATGGTGCTCGATCTGGATCCGAAGGAGGCGCCGTTCACGAACGTGGTCCAGGTGGCGCGCGCCCTGAAGACGATCCTGGACGAGCTCGGGCTTCCCGGCTTCATCAAGACCTCCGGCGCGACCGGCCTCCACGTGCTGATCCCGATGGGGCGCCATTACACGCACGAGGAGACCCGCACCTTCGCGAGGCTCCTGGCCATGCTCACCGTGGAGGCGGTCCCCGAGATCTCGACGATCACACGGGCGCTCCAGGGGCGCGGCGGCAAGGTCTACGTGGATTTCGGGCAGAATGGACGAGGGAACACCATCGTGGCGCCTTACTCGGTACGGCCGCTTCCCGGGGCTCCTGCTTCGTGCCCCTTGCGGTGGGACGAGGTGACGGCGCGGCTCGATCCCTCCCGCTTCACCATCCGCACGATCCCGAAGCGCTTCGAGGAGATGGAGGACCCGGTCCAGGGCGTGCTCGGTGACGGCATCGACGTGGCCGCGACGATCGGGTCGATCGAGCGGCGGATGAAGCCGAAATCCGGCCCGAAGAAAGGGAAGAAGCAACCCCCTCGGCCATGACCGAGCTCAAGTTCCTGGCGAGCCGTTCGGCGGGCGAGGTCTCCGCGCTCCTGACGCGGCCCGAGGGCGCGCGGTGGATGATGGTGTTCGGCCACGGGGCGGGAGCGGGCATGCGCCATCGCTTCATGGAGGACGCCGCGGCCGCCCTCGCGGCCCACGGGATCGCCACCTTCCGGTACCAGTTTCCGTACGTCGAGCATCGCTCGCGCCGGATCGATCCGCAGCCGATCCTCCTGGCCACCGTGCGATCGGCGGTGGCTGCCGCTCACGCCGCGGCCGAGGATCTTCCGCTTCTCGCCGGCGGGAAATCCATGGGCGGCCGCATGACGTCACTGGCGGCGTCCCGGGAGCCGCTCCCGGGTGTTCGTGGAGTCGTGTTCTTCGGATTTCCGCTCCATCCCGCCGGCGCCCCGGCGACCGATCGCGCGGAGCATCTCTCCAGCGTCATGATCCCGATGCTGTTCTTGCAGGGCACGCGCGATAAGCTGGCGGGCCTGGATCTCCTGACCCCCGTGGTCGAGAAGCTCGGAGACCGGGCCACGCTTCACGTCGTCGAGGGCGCGGACCATGGTTTCGACATGCTGAAGCGCTCGGGGAGGACGGCGGCCGAGGTCCTGGACGAGCTGGCAGGGACGGTCGAGGCCTGGACCGTGCGGCTGGGCTGATCGAACGAAAGGAAGTGAGCATGCGGATTCGCGCGGGCACGAGCGGATGGTCGTACAAGGAGTGGAAGGGCTACTTCTATCCGGAGAAGCTCGCGGCGAAGGACATGCTGCGCTATTACAGCGAGCGCTTCGCCAGCGTCGAGGTGAACAACACCTTCTACCGGATGCCCACCGGGACGATGCTGGAAGGCTGGCTGTCCCAGGTGCCGGAAGACTTCACGTTCGTGCTCAAGGCGTCGAAGCGCATCACCCACGACAGGCGATTGAAGGAAGTGAACGATTCCGTGGAGTACCTCCTCCGCACCTCGGCGGCGCTTGGAGCCAGGCTGGGGCCGTTTCTCGTGCAGCTACCGCCCACCATGAGGAAGGACGTCCCGAGGCTCCGCGATTTCCTGGCCATCTTTCCCGCGCGGGCCGCGTTCGAGTTCCGTCACACCTCGTGGTTCGAGGACGATGTCTACGAGGCGCTCCGGGAGCGGAACGCGGCCTGGTGCGTCGCCGATACGGGGGAAGCGGGAGATCCGCCGTTCGTCGCGACGGCGGACTGGGGCTACTTGCGCTTGAGGCGCGTCGCGTACGAAGAGGGGGATCTCAAGAGCTGGGGCGATCGCATTCGCGAGCAGCCGTGGGGGGAGGTCTACGTCTTCTTCAAGCACGAGGAGGCGGGGACCGGTCCCAAGCTCGCCGCGCGCTTCATGGAGCTCACGGGCGCGACGAGATAGCCTCCTCGAACCATCCTGCCACCCGCTCGAGCTCGGCTGGATCGAGCTCGTGGCCCCTCTCGGACCATTGTAAGACTACCTCCGCTCCCGCCCTCCGAAGACGGTCCGCCAGCGCTTCCACCCGCTCGATCGGCGCGTACGGATCGCGCCGGCCCGCCGCGATCAGCACCGGCTTTCCCGTCAGGACCGGCGGCTTCGGCGGCTCCAGCGGCAGGAGCGCGCGGAGCAAGGCCGCGCCGGCGAAGAGCGACGGGTCGAGGAGAAGGAGCGCCGCCACGGTGTTCGCGCCGTTCGAATAGCCCAGGGCATGTACCCGAGCGGGATCGAAGTCGTACCGCTGGGCGGCCGCGCGCACGAAACGCCCCAGGTCCCCCACCCGGCGCACCAGGTCCGCCTCGTCGAAGACCCCGACATCCAGGCGGCGGAAGAAGCGAGGCATGCCGTTCTCGAGAACCGGTCCTCGCGGCGAAAGGAGATTCGCTCCGGGAGCAACCTGCTGCCCGATCGGGATGAGATCATCCTCGTCGCCGCCGGTGCCGTGGAGAAGGAGCAGCGTGTCGTCCGTGGTGCCCGGGAGGAATCGGTGGATGAAATCCAGGCTCTCCGCCTGGGGCTTCATGCGCCACCCGCGATGGGCGCGGTGCGGGCTCGAGTCAGCTTGGGGAGCACCGCCTCGATCTCGTCTCGCTGGGGCTCGAGCCACGGAGGCAGGACCAGGGACTCACCCAGGTGCGCCGGATCCTCGTCCACGGCGAATCCCGGCCCCTCGGTCGCCAGCTCGAAGAGGACGCCCCCCGGCTCGGTGAAGTAGACCGACTTGAACCAGAAGCGGTCGATGACGGGAGTCGGCCGGCGTGAGGCCGCCTCGATCCGCATCCGCATCGCCAGCTGGTGCTGCTCGTCGTCCACGCGCCACGCGAGGTGATGGATGGAGCCGACGCCCCAGAATCCACGCGGGGCGTCGGGCGCTTCCGCGAGGTCGACGAACGCGCCGGACCCGCCGTCGGCCACGGCATACCGGCGCCATCCGTTCTCGTCGCCGACGTGGCGGAAGCCCATGACGTCGGTCAGGAACGACGCGGTCGGCTCGAGCCGATGCTCCCTCAGCCGCGCGCCGTGCAGGCCGCGGATCTGGTGCTCGGCGGGAACCGGGCTCGCCTCGTTCGGCGAGAAGGCGTGCCCGGAGGGGCCCTCGAGCTCGACGAGCGCCACCTCGAGCCCGTGAGGATCCCGGAATCGAAGGGCGCGCTCGCCGAAACGGATCTCGGCGCCTGCGATGGGAGCGCGGTAGCGTTCGAGCCGCGCCCCCCACCAGCCCAGGCTCCCACGCGGAATTGCCAGGGCGACCTCGTTCGCCAGGCCGTGGCCCGGCTTTGCCGGTGCCGCCTCGGCCCAGGGGAAGAAGGTCAGGTCCGTTCCCGGGTGTCCCTCGGCATCGGCATAGAATAGGTGGTAGGTTCCAGGGTCGTCCTGGTTGACGCTCTTCTTGACGAGCGCCATACCGAGAACCCCGGCGTAGAAGTCCAGGTTCTCCTGGGCGGGACCCGCGATCGCGGTGACGTGGTGGAGCCCGGTCACGGTTTTCATATCCAGTTACGATGCCGGAAGCGCGCGGGGTGATTCAAGAACTGGTTCAGGGAGGCTCAAGGAGGCGCTGATGACCCACGCGGCCAGGCTTCCATGCGAGGAAGGCTTCATCCGGTCCGCGGCCGCGGCGAAACCCGCCCCGCGTGCCGTAGCCCCGTGGGTGCTCGCCGCGACCATCATCGGATCCAGTCTCGCCTTCATCGACGGCACCGTGGTCACGGTGGCCATACCGGCGATCGCGCGGGAGTTCCAGGCCACCGCCGCGGACGTGCAGTGGGTCGTCGAAGCCTACGCGCTCTTCCTCTCCGCCTTGCTCCTCGCCGGCGGCTCTCTGGGCGACCTCTACGGCCGGCGCCGCATCTACGCGCTGGGGATCGTGATCTTCACCGCCGCCTCGATCGCGTGCGGGTTCGCGGGCTCGATCCTCCTGCTCGTTCTCGCGCGCGGCGTGCAGGGCATCGGCGCCGCTCTCCTGGTGCCCGGGAGCCTCGCCCTCATCGCGGCGTCGTTCGACCCCGAGGAGCGGGGCAAGGCGATCGGCACCTGGTCGGGGTTCAGCGGCATCACCGCGGCGGTCGGGCCTCTCGTGGGTGGGTGGCTCGTGAGCCACTCCTGGCGATGGGCCTTCTTCCTGAACGTGCCCCTCGCGGCCATCGTCCTCGTCCTTCTCCGCCGCGTGCCCGAGAGCCGGAATCCGCGCGCCTGCGGGCTCGACGTGCCCGGTCTGGCTCTCGTCACGATCGGGCTGGGGGGTGTGGTGTATGGGTTGATCGAATCCTCCCGACGGGGGTGGGGAGATCCATCCGTGATCACGGCGCTCGCCGTCGGGGTCGCGTCGCTGGTCGGATTCGCGCTCGTGGAGGAGCGCGCGAAGGAGCCCATGCTCCCGCTGGGCCTCTTCCGGTCGCCCGACTTCATAGGCGCAAATCTGTTGACGCTCTTTCTCTACGGCGCGCTCGGCTGCGCCTTCTTCTATTTCCCGCTCGACCTCATCCAGGTGCAGGGGTACTCACCGCTCCAAGCCGGCGCGGCGCTCCTGCCCTTCATCGTGATCCTCTTCGTGCTCTCGCGGTGGTCCGGAGGCCTGGTCGCGCGCTTCGGGGCGAAACGTCCGCTGACCGTGGGACCGGTCCTCGCGGCTCTTGGTTTCTTGCTCCTCGCGGTCCCGGGAATCGGCGGTAGCTACTGGGCCACGTTCTTCCCGGCCGTATGCGTGCTCGGGCTCGGCATGGCGGCGAGTATCGCGCCGCTCACGACCACCGTGATGAACTCGGTGGGGGAGGAGAACGCCGGCGTCGCCTCCGGCGTGAACAACGCGGTGTCCCGGACCGCGGGACTCCTCGCGATCGCGGTTTTTGGGATTCTCCTCGTGGGCGTGTTCGGGGACGGGCTGGAGAAACGCGTCGCGTCTCTTCCCCTGACCATTTCCCAGCGGGCGGAAGTGCTCGCGGAGCGTGATAAGCTGGCCGCGGCCCAGCCGCCGGCGGGTCTGACCGCGAGTCAAGCTTCAGCGGTCCGAAGCGCGGTGGATGAAGCGTTCGTCGCCGGCTTTCGCGCGGTCGCCCGCGCCTCCTCCGCGCTCGCGCTCCTGAGCGCCGTTTGTGCCTGGGCCTGGATCGGCCGGAAGAAGAGATCGTGACGCGATTCGTCAGGGTAGTCGCTCTCCTGATTCCAATCCTCGCCTGCGCGGTCGACCCGGCCGAGCGCCTCTACTACGACGCCCTGCGCGGGGAAGAGACCGGGATGGGACGTGAGGCTCAGGTCGAGCTCCTGAGCCGGGCCATCTCCATGGCGCCGCGCCGCTCGTGGTACTGGGAGACGCGGGCGACGTACCTCATCGATTTGAAACTCTATGATCGCGCCTCGTCCGATCTCGACACCGCGATCCGACTGAACGACCGTCCGTACCTTCGATTCATGCGCGGCCTCGTGACCTGCGAGCGTGGCTATCCCGCCGCCTCCGTCGACGACTTCAGCGCGGCCATCGCGGCCCAGCCCAAGAACACACAGTTCTACCGCGGCCGGTCCCTCGCCCTCTCGGCCCTGGGCCGCTACCGCGAAGCGCTCGTGGACGCGGAGCACCTCGTGGCGGTCGTTCCTCAGCAGGCGGAGTCCTGGTACGCGCGCGGGGTGGCGCGTTCGGGTCTAGGTGATGACCGGGGCGCTCTCTCCGACTTCGGTGAGGCGATTCGCCGGCGGCCGGAGCTGGTCTTCCCCGTGGCGGCCCGCGCCCGCTCCCACGAGCGGCTGGGCGAATCCAGGGAAGCGGCCCTGGACCGCGAGCTGGCGGGGAAGCTCGAGCGGGATCGCGCCGGCTGCGCGCTCTGCCTCGATCCCTTCCGGTACTGATCGCAGCAGGCACGGAATACCTCCGTGCTATGCTTTGAGAAAGCGCCACGCAACCGGTTTCGGGAAGGGAGGACCGCCATGCTGAAAACCGCCGCGACCGTCGCGGCCGAGCCCTGGCCCACGCTGCCGTCCGAGGGCTGGCAGGACACGCTCGCGACGCTCCACATGTGGGCCCAGGTGGTCGGCAAGATCGTCCTCGCGCTCACGCCGCGAACGAATCACTTCTGGAACATCGCCTTTCAGGTGACGCCGCGCGGCCTGACGACGCTCCCGATGATCGCGGCGGGCCGTACCTTCACCCTTTCCTTCGATTTCGTCGATCATCAGCTCATCTTCACGTGCTCGGACGGCCAGATCCGGAAGAACCCCTTGAGACCCCAGACCGTCGCCGACTTCTATCGCGAGACCCTGGCGACGCTCCGCGAGATGGGGGTCGATGTCCACATCTGGCCGATGCCGGTCGAGATTCCGAATCCCACGAGGTTCGACCAGGACGTGGCGCACCACTCCTACGATCCGGCCGTCGCGAACACGCTCTGGCGCGTGCTTCTCGCCGTCAAGCCGGTGTTCGAGAGCTTCCGATGCCGCTTCGTGGGGAAATGCAGCCCGGTGCACTTCTTCTGGGGCAGCTTCGATCTGGCCGTGACCCGCTTCTCGGGACGGAGGGCGCCCCCGAGGCCGGAAGCCGACGCGATGACGCAGGAATCCTACTCGCATGAGGTGATCAGCCACGGCTTCTGGTTCGGAAGCGGGGCGGTGACGGTGCCGTCGTTCTACGCCTACGCGGCCCCGGAGCCGGAAGGTTTTCGGGAGGCGAAGATCCTGCCCGCCGCGGCTTTCTACAGCGATGAGTTCAAGATCTTCATCCTTCCGTACGAGGCCGTCCGGAGCGCGGAGAGCCCGGCCGAGGAGCTGACGACGTTCCTGAACGGCACTTACGAGGCCGCGGCAAGGCTCGCGAAGTGGGATCGCGCGGAGCTGGAACGGAGGTAATCCATGGAAGGTCGGACCTGCGCCCATTTGAGTGAGATCAAGGACGTCAAGCGGGCCAAGAAGCGTGAGTGCGAGGAGTGCGTCCGGATCGGCTCGGACTGGGTGCATCTCCGGACGTGCCAGACGTGCGGCGCCACGCTCTGCTGCGATTCTTCCCCGAACCGCCACGCCAGCAAGCACGCGCGGGCGGTTTCGCATCCGGTCGTCGCGTCCGCCGAGCCCGGAGAACGGTGGCTGTACTGCTTCCCGGACGATTCGGCCGTGGAGTACTGAAGCGACCTAGGCGGCCAGGCTGGACTCCGACGTGTCATCGGAAACGCGCGCGGGGGGCCCGCCGAAGGGAACTTCGAAGACCATCCGCGTCCCGCGAGGCGCCCGATTCTCGGCCCAGATCCGACCACCGTGCAGCTGGACGATCTCCCGGCACAGAGGCAGCCCCAGCCCGGTTCCTCCTGACGACGCGCGATTGTTGCTCGCCTGGGAGAAGCGGTCGAACACGGCTTCGAGCTCCCCGGATGGGATGCCCTTTCCGGAATCGTCGACCGTGACGCGGGCCATCGACCCCTGCCGCGCCACCATCAACCCGACCTGGCCCCCCGCGGGCGTGAATTTCGCCGCGTTGGAGAGCAGGTTCCGGAACACCTGTCTCAGGCGGTCGCCGTCCGCGCGCACCGGATCCAGATCCTGCGCGATCCGGATGTTCAGCGTGACGTCGCGCTCCTGGTAGAGCATCGCGAACTCCCGGGCCGCGTCCTTCGCGACCTGGTCCAGCGCCACCTCCGAGAAGTCGAGCCTCATGCGGCCGGAATCGAACTTGGCCAGGTCGAGGAGATCATCCAGGAGCTTGAGGAGCGTCGTGCCGCAGGCGGCGACCTGCTTGAAGTAGTCGAGGAGCTCCTCCCGGGGACCCTCCTTCGCCTCCTCCACGCCGATCCGCGAGAAGCTGATGATCCCGTGCATGGGGGTGCGCAGCTCGTGCGAGATGTTGGCGAGGAACACCTGCTTCGCGCGCGCGGCGGCCTCGGTCGCGAGTCGGGCCTCGATGAGATGCCCGCGCTGGGCGAAGAAGTCCCGCACGAGCCGCGCGAGACGCCCGAATTCATCGTCCCTCGTCATCGTCCGCTGGAGCAGCGAAGGGTTCTCCTGGCGGAGAGAAGCCGTGATCAGGGCGAGAGGACGTCCCACCCACCGGGTCAGCGCCAGGGAGATTCCCACGAAGAAGAGGAGCGCGGCGCTCATGATCAGGAGCAGGAACTGGCCCAGGGTCGCATGCACCCGGGGCGCGACCGGATAGACCGCGGCGTAGTCGAGGACCGCGACCTGGAGGCCCCGGATGTCGGTGAGGGAGACGGCGATCCGGATCAGGCCCGTGTGGCTGGAGGCGCTCGACCCCGTTGCGCGCGTCTCGTCCACGATCACCGTGACGTTCCCGTCCATCAAGGAGGCCAGCTCGGCGATCCGGGTCGGAGTCCAGAGGCGGCCGATCACGTAATAGCCGGCCGCGGAAGCCCGGCGCGCCAGATCGGAGCTCGGCTGGATGGACGAGGTCCATACCTCGAGCAGGCCCTCGCGGTTCGAGGCGTAGAAATGGCGGATCGGTGATTCGCGGAGCGCCTGGACGAGCACCGGCAGAGGCTCCGGAAGGCCGGCGATCAGGGAATCTCCCTTCGGATTGGCGGTGTAGATGAGGCGGAAGCGCTCGTCCAGCACCCAGGCGACGTCGATTCCGAAGGTCGCGATGTTCTCCGTGAGGTAGAGCTGCCCCCACCGAGGATCCGGGTCCTTCGCGAACTTCACGAAGTCATCCCACCGCGTGTAGTCGTCGGCGTGGACGCTCGCCCCGCTCGCCCTGAGGTCGAGAACGCGGTGGAGCACCCGCGTCGTCTCGACGGCGTGCTCCCGCACCAGCAGATCCAGCTGCTCGTCCTGGCTGTGCCGAAGGAGGAGGTAGGCGACCGCGACGGCGGAGACGGTGATCGCGAGGAGCAGGATCATCTTCGTGCGCACGCTGATCGAGCGGCTCGGCGGCGGCTCGGCGGCTTTTCGCTCTTCGACGCGGTATTCGGACGGCATCGATCCCCCCTGTGATCGGAATATCGGCCGCGGCGTCTGGACGTATAGCGGGAGGGTGGATCGGCTCAAGATCCGGCGGGAATGGTCGATATCGACCACCGTGGGAATCGTGGAAGCCGTGTCGCGCCTGCCGACCCTGCTCGAGGGTCTGATCGGGGACGATCTGCAGCGGAGCATCATCCGGGAGTACCAGCGCGCCCTCCGCTCGGACCAGCACCGGTTTCCGTCCTCCGTGAGCCTTCCCCGCCCCTTTGGGGTGAACCTTCCCGAGCGGGTCGTGGAGCTTCTTCTGGCCCGCCTCTCCTACTGGCCCGGGGCGGCCGTGCTGGACGTCGGCCACGCGAACAGCATGGTCTGCCACCGGAGCATGGTCCGCTCCCTTCCGGGTCCGCGCCTCATCACGGGCATCGACATGGCCGAGCCGGTCTTCGAGGACTCGGAGCTCTACGCCTCATCGGTCCAGGGGGACGTCTGCGCGACCCCGTTTCCGGAGAACGCGTTCGATCTGGTGTGGTGCATCTCGTCTCTGGAGCACGTCGGGATGGACAATTCAGGATACGGCGAGGCGCGATCCGACGACGCGACGCCGGAGCGGGCCCTCGAGGAGATGTTCCGGATCACGCGTCCGGGCGGCTCCCTACTGGTTACGGTCCCTTTCGGCAGGCTCGAAGACCACGGCTGGTTCCGGAATCTCGACGCGGACGCCCTGGAGGGGTTGCTGGAGCGGGTGAGAGCGCGAGGAACGGTCCACGAGATGTACTTCGCCCATTCGCCGGGTGCCGGGTGGTCGCGGGCCGACGCTCGGGAGCTGAGCGGGACCGGCTATCGGGACGAGGCCAACGCCGGAGCCGCCGGCATGGCCGCGTTGGTCATCGAGAAGGAGCCTCTCTGGCACTAGCCCTCGTCGGAAAGCCCCTCGATCGCTTTCCACTGGGCGTCGGTGACCGGCATGACCGATAGGCGCGACATCCGGGTCAGCACGAAATCGGCGAATCGCTTGTCCGCCTTGATCTCGGCCAGGGTCACCGGACGATGGAGCTTCGCGACCGGCGCGACATCCACGGCGTAGAGGCGCCCCGATCGGTCGGCGGGGTCGGGGTAGGCGTCGCCCGACGCCTTCATGACTCCGACGACCGCCCTCTCGTCTCCCGTGTGGTAGTAGAAGATGAGGTCTCCCTTCCGCACCGAGCGCAGATGTTTCTGCGCGAGCGGATTCCGCACCCCGGACCAGGACGTCTTCTTGTCCCTCGCGAGATCTCCATAGCTGTAGTGCGTCGGCTCTTCCTTGAATAACCACTTCATCGCGGGCCTCCCATCAGCGGCCCGTCTGCTTCCAGATTCCGAGAACGCGTCCCTCAGGATCGGAAAAGAGTGAGAACGAGCCCATGCCCGGCACCTGTTGCTCCTCGACGAGGATCTTCCCGCCCGCGTCGGAGATGCGCTTCCGGTAGGCGGCCAGATCGTCGACGTCGATGTAGAAGGACATGTTCCCCGGCCACGGGCCGCTCCGCTGCGGTGTCATGATCCCCCCGTTGATGCCCCCGCCGCCCGTCTCCACGATGCGGTACTTCAGCTCCGGGTGGTCCTGGACCTTCCAGTCGAAGACCTTGGAATAGAAATCCGAGAGCTTGGCGGGGTCTTTCGTCCAGAACTCCCAGTGAACCACAGGCTTACCCATCACGGACCTCCTTGTTCGAGCGACACCGTCGCGGACCTCCGATGGTACCGGGATCGGCTCAAGAAATTCCACCAGACAGTCGATATCTCAATGTGATTCAACCTGTTCTCGCGCGGGTCCACCACGCAGCAAACGGAAGGGGACGCGAGAAGCTCCGGAGGTTCGCATGGATGCTGACCGTTCAGCGACACCCGCTCCCTGTTCAAAGCCACGACGCTTGGTCGGCATCGCCTGGAGCGCGCTTCTCGTCGGAGCGCTCGTGGCCTCGCTCCCGTCCCGCGCGCGCGCCGAATCGGACGTCGAGTCGCGGGGCGACCTGAAGAAGCTCAGCCTCGAAGAGCTCTTCAACCTCGAGGTCACCTCCGTGTCCACGAGACCCGAACCCCTCTCCACGACGCCCGCCGCGGTACGGGTGGTCACGGGGGATGAGATCCGGCGCATGGGCGTGCTCAGCAT